>Ga0302322_100006866_pt1 | contig 10136 bp, 7 predicted proteins | sample Fen_T0_2_FD_203757 | JGI IMG/M metagenome (GOLD analysis project Ga0302322, IMG submission 203757) | Peat permafrost microbial communities from Stordalen Mire near Abisko, Sweden - Fen_T0_2 | ecosystem: Environmental > Terrestrial > Soil > Wetlands > Permafrost | place: Sweden: Abisko... | reverse complement strand
CGGCCGTGTCACGCTCGCGACGCACATAGCCGGCCCGCTCCAGCCGGTCGATCGCGGTGGTCACCCCGCCCGTCGTCAGGCCGGAGGCGGTGGCGAGCTCCCCCGGGCTCAGCGGCTCCGGCGCGAACAGCAGCTCCAGGCAGCGCAGGTCGGTGCGGTTGAGCCCGAGCCGGTCGGCGACGCGCTGGTCGAGGGCGTCGACGGCGCGCTGATAGCCCTGCATCACGTGGCCGAACTCAGCGATGAGCCACAGCCGCTTGTCCGGTCCCACGCTTGCCAACTCTACCGGACCACTCGTAGGCTAAGTCACTAGAAATTCTTACTACTTGAAAACCGAGGGGCTAGAAATGCGAGTCATCATCATCGGCGCCGGCACCGGCGGCATGTGCCTGGCGCACGGCCTGCGCCGGGCAGGCATCGACGTGGCCGTCTACGAACGCGATCGCACCCGCAGCAGCGGCCTGCACGGATACCGCGTCGGCATCGACCCGCACGGCAGCCGCGCGCTCAAGGCCTGCCTTCCCCCCGACCTGTTCCGCACGTTCGTCGCCACCTGCGCCAAGGCCCCCGAGCGCTTCGCCTTCCTGGACGAGCACCTCCGCACGACGCTGATGCTCACCCTGCGCAGGCCCACCGACGACGTCAACGACGAGAAGTCCGTGAGCCGGATGACCCTGCGGCAGGTCCTGTTCACCGGCATGCAGGACGTCCTGCATTTCGACAAGACCTTCGTCCGGTACCACACCGACGCCGACGGCCGGGTCACCGCCCACTTCGCCGACGGCAGCACCGACACCGCCGACCTGCTCGTCGGCGCCGACGGCGTCAACTCGCCGGTGCGGCACCAGCGGCTCCCCCACGCCCGGCTGCAGGACGCCGGCATCATCGCGATCGCCGCCAAGGTGCCGATGACGGCGCAGAGCACCGCCCTCATGCCACCGGGCCTGTTCCCCGGCATCGGCCTGGTCCTGGCCCCGCGCGGGATGGCCTGCATCCTGCACTGGATGGAGTTCCCGTGGACCGCCGACGGGCGCCCGAAGGACGGCATCGGCGGAAGCGACGCGGCCCTGCTGGAGCAGTGGCCCGGCCTGCTGTTCGACAACACCCGCGACTACCTGAACTGGGGGATGTGGGCGGCGACGGACAAGTTTCCCGCCGACGTGTTGCAGCGCGGCGGCCGCGACCTGGTCGAGGTGGTGACCCGGATGACCCCGAAGTGGGACCGGCGGCTGCACGAGCTCTTCGCGCTGACCGAGCCCGGCACCTGCTTCCCGATCAACATCCGCACGTCGGTGCCGGTCCCGGCCTGGCCCAGCGACAACGTGACGCTGCTCGGCGACGCGATCCACACGATGACCCCCGGCCAGGGCGTCGGCGCGAACACCGCGCTGCGCGACGCGCACAACCTGGTGCGCGCGCTCACCGAGGTCCGCGACGGCCGCACGCCCCTGGTCGACGCCGTCCACGCCTACGAACGGGACATGATCGCCTATGGCTTCGCCGCGGTCGAGGCGTCGAAAAAGCAGACCGGCGGCGGCCAGCTCGTGCACAGGCCGGTCATCGGGCGGGCCGCCCTGGCCGCGCAGCGCACGTTCCTGCGCGCGACCAACCACATCCCGGCCCTGAAGCGCAAGTTCGAGGCCGACCTGTACGAGACCCGCGGTACCGACCGGGCCGCCTGATCAGAGGCAGGCCTCGACGGCGTCGTAGAGGGCGTTGCTGCGGTCGTGGCCGGCGAGCCGGCGCGTGACGTACGCCATCCAGTAGTCGGTCCGCTCGCCTGCCGAGGAGCCGCCGGCCGACGATCCGCCGATGCCGCCCATGCCGATCCAGGTCTCGTCGCGGCGCCAGCCCAGGGTCCAGACCGCGTCCTCCTGCAGCAGCAGGTCGAAGCCGTCGGCCTGCGGGGCCAGGGCCTCGGCCAGCAGCTCCGGCGGGAGGATCCGCGGCAGGGCGGCATAGAAGCCGGCCAGGCCGCGGGCGGTGGCGTGGGCGTTGACGGCCGGCAGCTCGCCGGTGCGCCAGGCCGGGCCGTTGAGCACCTCGGTGGCCAGCAGGCCGGCCGGGTTGCCCAGGGCGCGGGCCCACAGGTCGCCGTGGCCGTCGATCGAGTCGGCCGGCCAGGTGGGCACGCCGTGCTCGACCTCGGCACAGCGGGCGGCGTCGACACCGGACAGTCCGAAGTGGACGTCGACGCCGAAGGTCCGGACCACGTCGCCGACGGTCTCGCCGGTCGCCCCGCGCAGGATCGCGCCGAGGATGTTGCCGTAGGTGAGGGCGTGCTCGCCGACGGCGGTGCCGGGCTCCCACTCGAACGGGGTGGCCGCGATCGCCGCGGTGAACCGGTCCCAGTCCAGGGCCTCGGCCGGGGTGAGCGGCTCGGCGACCGCGGGCAGGCCGGCCTGGTGCGCCAGGGCGTGCCGGACGGTCGCCGTCGGGCGCCCGAATGCCTTCCAGTACTCGGCGATCGGCCGGTCCAGCTCGATCGCGCCGTCGGCGATTCTTCGCAGGACCGCTGCCGCGGCGACGGGCTTGCCGGCGGAGAAGACGGTGGCGAGGGTGCCGGCCTGCCAGGGGCGGGTCCGGGCGGCATCGGCCCAGCCGCCCCACAGGTCCACGACGAGGTCGCCGTGGACGTATGCGGCGACCGAGGCGCCCGTCTCCGCACCGGTGTCGAGCAGTTCGCGGAACGTGTCGGCGACGGGCTCGAAGCCGGCGGCCACAGTGCCTTCCATGGTTGCGGACCATACCGGCCCCGCGGTACCGATGCGCTGCAATAATCACCCGTGGGTGACGGGCCGGGGAAGAGTGGCGGAACACCCTTACGCTCATGGGTGATGCGGATCGCGAGCTATAACGTCGAGAATCTGTTCAACCGGGCCAAGGCGCTGGATCAGGCGACCTGGGCGGCCGGGCGGCCGATCCTGGAGGCGTTCCAGCAGATCTGCGAGCTGCTGGAAGAGCCCGTCTACACCCCCGAGGTCAGGCACGACATCCTGCGGGAGCTGGCCAGGCTCGGGCTGCGCAATGGCGACACCGCCAGGTTTGCGCGGCTGCGGCAGAACCGGGGGCGGCTGCTCACCCGGCGGCGCGACGGGCGGGTCGAGGTCGTCGCCGGCGGCCGCGGCGACTGGATCGGCTGGGTGGAGCTGACCACCGACCGGGTCGACGAGCTGGCCCTGCTCAACACCGCGCGGGTCATCCTCGACACGAAGGCCGACGTCCTCGGGGTCATCGAGACCGAGAGCCGGCTCGCGCTGCGGCGGTTCGCCGAGGGCGGGCTCAACGGCCTGTACCCGCACATCATGGTCGTCGACGGCAACGACGAGCGGGGCATCGACGTCGGGATCATGTCGACCGTGGACTATCCGCTCGTCGCCCAGCGGACGCACGTCGACGACGCCGACGAGCGCGGGAGGGTGTTCAGCCGCGACTGCCCGGAGTACCACTTCGGCGTGCCGGGCGGCGGCGTGCTCGTGGTGCTGGTCAACCACCTGAAGAGCAAGGGGTACGGCAGCAAGGCGTCCTCGGACGCGACCCGCCGGCGGCAGGCAACGCGGGTGGCGGAGATCTACCGCCGGCAGCGCACCCCGCTGGTGGTGGTCCTCGGCGACCTCAACGACACCCCGGACAGCGCACCGCTCGCGCCCCTGCTGCAGGAGACCGACCTGCTGGACATCTCGGTGCATCCGGGGTTCGACGACGGCGGCCGGCCGGGCACCTACGGGTACTGCACCGCCCGCAACAAGCTCGACTACGTCCTGCTGTCCCCGGCGCTGTTCGCGGCGGCGACCGGCGGCGGGATCCTGCGCAAGGGTGTGTGGGGCGGGCGGCGCGGCGTGCTGTGGCCCATCTACGAGACGATGACGAAGGCCGTGCACGCCGGCTCCGACCACGCCGCGATCTACGCCGACATCGACCTCGGCCGACTGCAGGACCATGGGCAGTCACCCGAACGGTGAAATAGCCGCGAACATCGCAAGCGCAGTAGCGGATCCATCGCCGCGCGTGAAACCTTGGAGTCGGCGATCGACTATTCGGGGGTCGGAGGCGGAGGGGAGATGTCGGCGACCGCAGCGGCGATGAGCCTTGCCTCCGGCGAGCCCCCGATCAACTTCGCCGCCCACCAGTTGCGGGCCGGCAACCTGGCCGGCGCCCGGGACGACTTCGAGCAGATGCTCGCCATGCTGCTCGCCGCGATCCACCCCGGCGCCCGCGCGATCAGCGCCAATCCCGGCGACTGGGGCATCGACATCCTGCTCGGCGAGCTGTCCGGTCTCGTGGTCATCTGGCAGTCGAAATACTTCTGGCCGACGGTTACTCGAAATTCGCAGGGCCAGATTCGCGAGTCCTTCGATTCGGCAGTGAACGCCGCGGCCCGCAACGGCTACCGGCTCAGCCAGTGGATTCTCTGCGTGCCGGCCAGCATGGACCCGCCCACCGCGCAGTGGTGGGACAACTGGCGGGCCCGCCGCCAGCGCGAGACCGGCGTCGCCATCGAGCTCTGGCACGAGAACGTCCTGCGCAATCTGCTGATCAAGCCGGACTGCGCGCACGTACGGCGGCACTTCTACGACCCCTACGCCCAGCCGGCGGCGACGGCGCACCAACAGCGGGTACCGCTGCATGATCTTGATCTTGAAGCCCACGACGGGCTGGATCGGGCGCTGTTCGTGCGGCAGCTGCACGCGGCCGGGCACGTGGAGACCTCGGCGGCCAAGCGTGAGTACTTCAACGCCGACCTGCTGGCGCGGGAGATCCTCGACAAGCGCGTGCCCGCCGAGCTCGATGCGCTCAGCGAGGCCGACGGCGTCGTGCACGGGATCTGGGAGTCGCGGTTCAACACGGCGGTCCAGGCCTTTGCCGGCAATCCGCGCCTGCCCGGCCTGCACGGGGACGTCATGCACGACATCCGCGAGTCCACGGCCTTCCCCGCGCAGTTGCGGGCCACCACCGTGCATCGATGCGGAATGATGCACCGGGTCGTCGAGCAGCGGCGGGCCGGCTGGGTGACGCACTGGCGGGATGTCGCGTGAACCCCGACGAGATCAGCATCCTCCGCCAGGCGCGACTGCTGCTGGCGCTGGCGGTCGCCGGCGAGGGGGTGGATGCCGAACGCCTCGGTATCTACGACTTCCTGGCCGGGCACCCGTTGCTGCTGGCGCGCGCCCACGACGACCCGGACCGGCTCGCGCTGCGGCTGGCCGGGTTCGACGACCGCTCCGCCGCGTACGCCAGCCCGGCGCAGCGGTTCGTCACCGCGCAACTGCTGCTCGGCCGCGACCTGTCCGCGCTCGTCGCCCGGGATCTCGTGCAGATCACGGCGGCCGGGCGGGTGACCTACGGGCTCACTCCCGCGGGTTCGGCCATGGCCGAACAATTCACAGCAATGTATGCTCAGTCATACGTCACGGCGGCACGCATCGTCATCAGACGGTTACGGCGGCTGAGTGGTCGTAAACTTCGTGAGGGCCTGCGGCAGTGGCTCACGATGACCGCGAAGGACATGCCATGACCGGTTTGCGATCGCACGGCATCAGGCTCCGTCGGCTGCGGCTGCACGGCGGCGACCGCACCTATGACGTGGACTTCCGCGCCCCCGACGACGCGCCCCGCCCACTCTCCGTGCTCGCGGGCGCGTTCAGCACCGGCAAGACCACGATCCTGGAGTTCGTCGACTACTGCCTGGGCGCCAACGATCACCCCCGGCATCCGGAGATCATGCCGAAGGTCACGGCGGCGACGCTCGAGGTCGAGCTGTCCGGATCGCCGTATCTCATCGAGCGCGCCGTCGGCATGCCGTCGATGTTCGCCTACGTGCGGGCCGGTCGCCTCGACGAGCCCGGCTCGACCCCGCCGGCACGGCGGCCGCTGCGCCCGGCGAGCCATCCGGACAGCCTCTCGGGGCTGCTGCTGTCGCACTGCAAGCTGGAGGGCGTCCGGCTGCGCGACACGCTCACGCACGGGGTGGCCGACACCGATCCGCTCAGTTTCCGTGACCTCATGTGGCTGTGTTTCTTGCCGAACGAGCGTCTCGATGACAAAGACCTGCTGTTCGAGAGCGTCCCGATGAAGCATCTCAAACTTCGTCAGGTCGTCGACGTCGTCTTCGACGTGCACGACGATCACTCGGTGGAGATCGGCCGCCGGATCCGCACGGTGGAGGCGGAGCTGTCCGCCGCGCGCACCGCCTACCGGGCCGCCGAGCAGTTGGTCGACGAGCAGCACGTGGGCAGCCGCGCCGACCTGGAGGCCCTGCAGCATGCCGCGAAGGACGAGCTGTCGGCCTGTGCGCAGGCGATCGCCGACCTGGACGGCCGGGCCCGCGCGGACACGACGTTTGCCGAGGACCTCCGCGGCCGGCACCGCCTGGCCGCGCACGAGGCCCGGGACGCTGCGGCGGTCCTGCGTGATCGCGAGACCCAGCTCCAGCGCATGACGACCCTGCGCGGCACCTACGCCGACGACGTCAGCAAGTGGACGATGCTCGCCGAGGCCGACCGCCTGTTCGAACCGATGCGCCTCACCGTCTGCCCGTCCTGCCTGACCCCCCTCGCCGACGGCGAGCGGGGCGCCGGGGAGCCCGGGGACCGCTGCCCGTCCTGCCAGTTCACCATCGCGCCCGGCGGCACGTTCGACGTGTCGGGCGAGCTGCGCTCCGCGAAGACCCGGCTCGCCGAACTGACCCGCTACCTCGAGGAGCTCGAGCGCGAGGTGCCGCAGCTGCGCATCGCCGCGTCGCGTGCCCAGGAGGCGGAGGCCCGCGCCGCCGCCGAGGTGGACGTGCTCACCGCGCACGCCGTGACGCCGTACCTCGCCCAGCGCGACGCCCTCGCCCACCGCCGCGAGGAGGCCGCCGCCGGCCTGCAGCGCGCGGTCAGCGGGCTGCGGCTGATCCAGAGCCTGGAGCGGCGGGCGACCGGCATCCTGCGCCAGATGGACCAGGTCGCCGCGGATCGTGAGGCCCTGGTCGCGGCCGGCGCGCAGGCCCGGCGGGCCGACCGGTCGGCCGTCGTCCGGCGGCTCGGCGACCGCTACCACGCCATCCTGAAGGCCTGGCACTACCCGAAGCTCGCCGACGCCTACCTGGCCGAGGACCTGACGCCGTACATGCGCGGGGAGCCGTACACGGTGGCGTCCTCGGGCGGCCGGACGCTCATCGCCCTGGCGTGGCAGCTGGCCCTGTTCGAGGTGGCCTGGGAGACGCGGTCGTCGCATCCCGGGTTCCTGCTGCTGGACAGCCCGCAGAAGAACCTGGGCGTGGCCGGTGACCTGGCCGACAGCCGCACGATCGAGCGCATCTACCGGCACATCGAGGACTGGCTGGCCGGGCGCGGGGTGGGGGCGCAGATCGTCGTCGCCGACAACGCCCCGCCGCCGACGGCGGCGGCCGACGTGATCGTCCGCTTCTCCCGCCGCCCCGACCGGCCCCCCTACGGCCTGATCGACGACGAAACCACCTGACCGCTGCCCGAACTTGGGTAGGTCAACTTCCCCGCCGCACCCGGAAATATCGGCATAAAGTCGCCCAGGCCAACGGAGTTGACCTACCCAAGTTCGGACTTGGGTAGGTCAACTCCGCGCGGGTGACCGGAAAAGTCGGCAGAAAAGCACCCGGGCCGGGGAGGTTGACCTACCCACGTGCTACGACGGTGTTCATGTTGTCGGCGACCATGGCCGCGCCGCGGCGGGCCGTCGCCGTCGTTCCGGTGACCGCCATGACGACCCGGCCGACCCGCAGCAGGATCCGGACCGGCCCGCCGTCAAGGGCGGCGGCGGAGGTCGTGAGCTGCACGGCATCGTCCTCGCCACCGACCCGGACCGGCCGCCCGCCGGCGGCGACCCGCTGCCAGCGCGCGACGACGTCGGCCTCGTCCACGCCGGACCACAGCGTCTCGACGGTGAACGATCCGGCACCGGCGGTGTAGCGGCAGCGCGAGTGCGGCGGCCCGCCGGCGGCGCTCAGATCCGTGGCGGCGGCCGGTGTCCGGCCGAGCAGCGTCCGCAGGTCCGCCGGCGTGAGCGCGGCGCAGGCGTCGGGCCAGCCCGGCGCGGTGCTGTCGCCGAGATAGCCGCCGGCGCGGCGGCCGGTCCTCGGCCGGACCCGGTGCCATTCGAGCAGCAGGTCGCCGTCGCCGGCGGGGTGCGAGATCAGCAGGGCCGGAACCGTCTCAGGCGGGCGGCGCCGGGTGCCGTCCAGCGCCAGCAGCAGCGCCACCGGGTCGACCTGCGGCCGGTTGAGCGCCGGCACGTCGGTGGCGAGGGCGGGCGCGGCACCGTCGGCGGCGACGGCGGCAATGGTCAGAAACGGCACGGGCTGCGGTGCGGGGCCGACCGCGTACAGGTGCCCGGCGGTGCGGACCAGGGCGTCGACGGTGAGGTTCGAGCGCCAGCGGATACGGCCGTCGGCGAGGGCGATCGCCTCGAGGGCACCGTCGGCGGGATCGGTGATGCTGCCGGAGTGCGCGAGCAGGACGGTGTCGCCGTCGAGGGCCACGTCGCAGTACTCGAAGCAGCCCTCGTCGGGACGGTCGACGAGCCGGCGCCCGTCGGCGGCGAAGACCTGGAAGGACCGGGCACCGCGGACGACGGTCGTGCCGTCGCGGACGAGCAGGCCGACGCCGTCGGCCGGGGCGTCCACGGCGATCTCCAGCGTGGTCTGGGAGCGCAGGGCACCGTCCTTCGCGGCGCGCAACTGCAGCTCCGTCCGGTTGTCGCAGCGCAGTTGCAGGGCGACGGTGGTGCCGTCGGCGGCGGTCGAGACGACCTCGCAACCGGTGGGCAGCGCAGCCCGCCAGCGTTCCTTGCCGGTCGCGCTGTCCAATGCGGACAGGATGTCCTGACCCGGCTCGGCGACCAGCAGGACGGCGCCGGCCGCGGTGGCGAGGGTGCGGTCGGTCAGCGGCATGCGCCAGCGCACGTCACCGCCGGTCGTGCCGAGGGCCACGAGCTCGCCCGTGCCGCGGCGGAGGGTGTTCACGAAGACCACGCCGGCGGACAGGTCCCGCTGTGACCACAGCACCGTGGCGAGCGTGTCGCCGCGGTTGAGCGGCTGCCGCCAGCGGGCCGAGCCGGTGCGGGCGTCCAGGCCGGCGACCTCGGCGGTGCCGTGCTTGCCGTCGCGCTGCACGACCAGGGTGTCGCCGACGCGGTCGTAGCCGACCAGCGACGTGTACGGCGTGCCGAACGCCGCGTCACGGACCAGTTGGGCCGCCGGCTCGGCGACCGGCGCGGGTGACGTCGTCGTGGACCTGACCGGCGCCGGCGGCGGCGCGGCGCTGGCGGCGAGCACCGCGGCGGGCAGGAGCAGCCCGGCGGCGGCGATGCTGACGGACCGCCTCACTGTGTCTCCCCCGGTTGCTGGCGCGTGTTTCGCCAGCATTTTAGGCAAATAAATGCCCAAAAATCCTGGCAAAGGGGGTGTGTCGCGGAAACGGCAAGCGTTCACCGGGAGCTGAGCGTGCCGGGGTGGCGCGCCGCAGGCATCGACGGTTATCCTCCTATGCGCCAGGCGGCGACGCTGGGGAGACGGCATGGCTGCAGCGCACAGGTTGCTCAAGGTGACGCTCGCCGTCCTCGCCGCGCTGATCCTCACCCTCATCGTGTATGTGCCGGCCGGCCGGGCCTATGCCGGCGCGCTGATCATGACCGCCGAGGAGAACGCGCCGATCACCTTCGTCGCCTCGCCCGGCGACCGGGTGCAGATCCAGGTGAAGGCCCACGGCGCCGTCGACGGTGCTTGGGTCTCCGAGACCGGGCTGCGGCTGGTGCTGCCGCAAGGCGAGCCGGTCGTGCTGGTGCCGCCGCAGCAGCCGGACTGGGGCACCCTGATCCTGACGTCGACCAGGAGCGGCGATTCGTCCACGGACTTCATCGTCGGCGCCGAGTTCACCGTGCCGGACGCCAACGTGTCCGGCGTGCTGCAAGGGTCGATCACCTACCCGCGGCGGTCCGGGAAGGCGTTCCTCAACCAGACCGACCAGCTCGCCAACCCGGTGACCATCACCGTGCGCCCGCGCGGCGAGCGGTCGGCGTGGGCGACGGGCTCGGTCTTCCGGGTCATGGTCGGCGTGACGCTCGTGCTGGCGTTCGCGCTCGCCGGCTGTGTCGGCGCGGTGCTGGTCAGCAGGATTCGG
>Ga0302322_100006865_pt1 | contig 10136 bp, 7 predicted proteins | sample Fen_T0_2_FD_203757 | JGI IMG/M metagenome (GOLD analysis project Ga0302322, IMG submission 203757) | Peat permafrost microbial communities from Stordalen Mire near Abisko, Sweden - Fen_T0_2 | ecosystem: Environmental > Terrestrial > Soil > Wetlands > Permafrost | place: Sweden: Abisko... | reverse complement strand
CCTTGTTCCGGGACGTCGTGAGATTATACATCGTGTTGCCGCTGATCGCGCCGTCTCGGGCTTGATCGGTCTTCGTGTCGGACGATGTCTGTTCGAACCCGATGGCATCGATGCCGATGTTGTCGTTGTCGTGGATGATATTGTTGGTGATCGACCAGTTCTGGACGTTGCCGTTGATGGCGAGCGACTCGCTGCAGCCCAGCGTTAGCCTGTTCAGTTCGTTGCCATCGACGGTGATCTCCGACAGGGCGGACGCCGCGTTGTCGCCCCGGACGAGCAAGCCATGAGCATTGGGGTTGCTCCCACTGCAGTCGGCGGTGGCGGCGGGGCTCGCGGTATTGGAAATGTCGTGGATGTGATTTTTCGAGATTTTGATGGCGCGGCCTGTCCCCGCGATGCGGATCCCGATCGGGGTGGCGTCCGCCCTTGACGTCGTGTAGTCGAGGATCTCCAATCCGGTAATCTCGATGTAACTCTGATTGACAATATCAATGAGACCTTGGTTTCCCGTGGCGGTCAGTGTGCGGCCACTTACCTTCGCGACTTCACCGGGAAAACTCTGGAACGTGATATAGCTGCCGGCCTTCCCGGAGACCTTGAGGGTGACCGACTCCACGTAAGTGCCACCCCGAATATAGACGGTGTCGCCTGCCTGCACGCGATTGGCGGCGAACTGGATGCTTTTCCAGGGAGAACCAATGGTGCCGGCATTGGCATCGTTGCCGGTCTCCGCGACGTAGAACGTCGACGCATCCGCGGTTGCCACGGCGCCGATGTTGACCGCGGCCAAAATCAACGCGCCGGCACGCCATGATGCGCGCGATCTTTGATTGACGATGCGTTCACTGCAAATCGGATGATGCTTCGACATGGTCAGCTCCTCGTTTTGACACGGCTATCGTCTTCCTGACGAGCGAACGCCCCCGCAGGAGCTGAGCGCCGCGGACAACTTGCGATTAGGAAGCGTCGTATTGGAACGGGGATAACGAGCCTTGCGCAACGTCTCAGGTCAGGCCGGTCATCCGCTGGCGATTCTCGGGAACCGCCTCAGCGCGTTGAAGAACGCGGGAATCACGGGGAGATTTTGCGATAATCGCGCGGTGCAGGCAGATTGCAGGAAGGAAGCACCAGATAACTCGACAAAACGGCACGCATCGACGCTTCCTTGTGAATCCTCGATGCGCGTATCGATAATTTGACCGAGTCTGCCAGTCAATCGCATCGCCGCACGATCATACCTCTACCTTGGTATGAGCCGGACATGTGCGGATTCTCTCGTGGTGACATCGCCTTGTCATCATCGGCGCGGCAGCGACGGCCTGATCCGAAAAAGTTCGCCGCGGTCTTCACCTCGCGACAACGCGTTCATCATTTGCGGCGGTCATGCTGAAGCAATCAAAAGCATGAGAAGCACGATGGCGATTCAGGCCGATCGTAACGCGCGGCTAGCCTGCATCCCCGTTGCCACCGCCGTTGCCGGTTTCCGTCTCCTCGCCGATATGCTCGACCGAAACGACATGCTCGTCGTCGGCGGTGTTGAACACGATGACGCCCTGGGTCGAGCGGCCGGCAATGCGGATATCCTCGACCGGGCAGCGGATCAGCTGCCCCTTGTCGGTGACCAGCATGATCTGGTCGGAATCCTCGACCGGGAACGAGGCGACCAGCTTGCCGTTGCGCTCGTTGACCTGCATCGCGACGATGCCTTTGCCGCCGCGCCCGGTGGTACGATACTCGAACGACGAGGTCCGTTTGCCAAAACCGTTCTCGCTGATCGTCAGCACGAACTGTTCGGCCGCCGACATCTCGACATAGCGCTGCTCGCCAAGCTCCATGGTGGCGCCAGCGATCGACTCCTCGGTCTCGGTGCCCGCCTCTTCCTCCACGCCACCGCGGCGCACCGCGTTGGCGCGGCGCAGATAGGCCGTCCGCTCCTCCGAGTCGGCATCCATGTGACGCAGGATGGTCAGCGAAATCAGCTTGTCGTCCGCAGGCAAGGCGATGCCGCGCACGCCCATCGAAGTCCGGCCGGTGAAGACTCTGACGTCGCTGACCGGGAAGCGGATGCACTGGCCGCCGGCTGCGGTCAGCAGCACGTCGTCGCGCTCAGTGCAGATCTGCACGTCGACGATCGCCTCGCCCTCGTCCAGCTTCATCGCGATGATGCCGGAGCGGCGCACGTCGACGAAGTCCGACAGCTTGTTGCGGCGGACATTGCCGCCGGTGGTGGCGAACATCACGTCGAGATTGGCCCAGGAGGATTCGTCTTCGGGCAGCGGCATGATGGTCGTGATGCGCTCGCCCTGCTCCAACGGCAGGATGTTGATCAGCGCCTTGCCGCGCGCATTCGGCGCCGCCACCGGCAGCCGCCAGACCTTTTCCTTGTAGACCTGGCCACGCGAGGAGAAGAACAGCACCGGGGTGTGGGTCGAGGCCACGAACAGGCGGCTGACGAAATCCTCCTCGCGGGTCTGCATGCCGGAGCGGCCCTTGCCGCCGCGGCGCTGCGCCCGATAGGCCGACAGCGGCACGCGCTTGACATAGCCGGCATGCGAGACCGTCACCACCATGTCCTCGCGCTGGATCAGGTCTTCGTCCTCGACCTCGCCTTCCTGCTCGATGATCACGGTCTTGCGCGGGGTCGCAAACTCGGCCCGGATATCCGCAAGCTCGGTCTTGATGATAGTCTGGACCCGGGCGCGCGAGCGCAGGATGTCGAGATAGTCGGCGATCTCGAGCGCGAGCTTGTCGAGCTCTTCCGAGATTTCCTCGCGGCCGAGGGCCGTCAGGCGCGCCAGGCGCAGTTCCAGAATCGCCTTGGCCTGCTCCATCGACAGCCGCGCGGTACCGTCCTCGTTGATGCGATGGCGCGGGTCGTCGATCAGGGTGATCATGGCCTCGACGTCCCTTGCCGGCCAGTCGCGCGCCATCAGGATCTCGCGCGCGGTCGCCGGGTCCGGCGAGGTTCGGATGACGCGGATGATCTCGTCGATATTGGCGACTGCAATGGCAAGGCCGACCAGGATGTGGGCGCGGTCGCGCGCCTTGTTGAGCAGAAATTTGGTGCGCCGCGTCACCACGGTTTCGCGGAAGGAGACGAACAGCCTCAGGAAATCCTTGAGGTTCATCGTTTGCGGCCGGCCGCCATCGAGCGCCAGCATGTTGGCTGCGAAATTGGTCTGCAGCGGCGTGAATTTGTAGAGCTGGTTCAGGACCACATCGGGCACCGCGTCGCGCTTCAACTCGATGACGACGCGAAAGCCGTCGCGGTCGGATTCGTCGCGCAGATCGGAAATGCCCTCGATCTTCTTCTCGCGCACCAGTTCGGCGATGCGCTCGACCATGGTGGCCTTGTTCACCTGATAGGGAATCTCGGTAACGATGATGGCCTCACGATCCTTGCGGATGGTGTCGATCGAGACCTTGCCGCGCATCATGATCGAGCCGCGGCCGAGTTGATAGGCGGCGCGGATGCCCGCCCGTCCCAAGATGATGCCACCAGTCGGGAAATCCGGTCCGGGAATGATCTGGATCAGTTCCTCGACAGTGAGAGCAGGATTGTCGACCAGGGCGATGCAGGCGTCGATCACCTCGCCCAGATTATGCGGGGGGATGTTGGTCGCCATACCGACCGCGATGCCGCCGGCTCCGTTGACGAGCAGGTTCGGAAACTTCGCCGGCAGCACCGACGGCTCGCGTTCCGAACCGTCATAGTTGGGCTGGTAGTCGACGGTGTCCTTGTCGAGATCGTCGAGCAGGCTCTGGGCGATCTTGGTCAGCCGCGATTCGGTGTAGCGCATGGCCGCGGGCATGTCGCCGTCGACCGAGCCGAAATTGCCCTGACCGTCGATCAGCGGCACCCGCATCGAGAAATCCTGCGCCATGCGCACCAGCGCGTCGTAGACCGACTGGTCGCCATGCGGATGATATTTACCGATGACGTCGCCGACCGTGCGCGCCGACTTGCGATAAGGCTTGTTCCACTCGAAGCCGTTTTCATACATGCCGAACAGGATACGGCGATGCACCGGCTTCAGCCCGTCGCGCGCATCCGGCAGCGCGCGCATCACGATCACGCTCATGGCGTAATCGAGATAGGAGCGCTTCATCTCGTCGAGGATGGAAACGGGGCGAATGTCGGAGGGGCCACCCGGCTCGCCGGGCTTCTCGTCGTCAGCGTCAGACAAAGGGGGTTCCGGTCGGTTCTACACGCGAAAATCGGTGAGAATCATATAGCCCATCGAGACCGGCCAAACCACCCCAAACGGGATCAGCAAAGCGCTTTTTCTCTTCGTTTTTCCAGCGACTTACTGGGTCAACCGCGGCGGTGCGGGGGCGACGGCGAATGCCGCGCGAGAGCCAACGTTCTTCGAGGAGCCGAACGCCGGCCATGCCAGATCGGCCCGGCAGCAGCGTCAACAGCGCGCGCGGCGGATGCGTGGGCTATGGGCCGCGCCGTGGGGCCCATTGAAGTCGCGTCAATTCAGCCTGGCGTTCTGACGCGGTCACGAAACCGCCGCCCTGAAGCTCCTGCCCGATGCATGAGAGCGTGGTCCAGGAGCTTCAAAGCGACGGGCAGCCTCAGAACGGAATGTCGTCGTCCATGTCGTTGTTGCGGTCTCCGCCGCCACCACCACTGGCAGCAACCGCGCGACGCGGCGCCGGTGGCGACGACGGGCTGCTGATACCGAAATCGCCGCTGCCGGGCTCGTCGGCGAAGCTGCCGCCGCCGCCGCCGCGGCCATCGAGCATCGTCAGCGTCGAATTGAAGCCCTGCAGCACCACCTCGGTCGAGTATTTCTCGACGCCGCTCTGATCGGTCCATTTCCGGGTCTGCAGCGCGCCTTCGATGTAAACCTTGGCGCCCTTCTTCAGATATTGCTCGGCGACCTTGCACAGACCTTCATTGAAGATGACGACGCGATGCCACTCGGTCTTTTCCTTGCGCTCGCCGGTCGCCTTGTCGCGCCACGTCTCGGACGTCGCCACGCTCAGATTGGCGATCGGCCGCCCATCCTGGGTGCGCCGGATCTCGGGATCCTTGCCGAGATTGCCCACCAGAATTACCTTGTTCACACTTCCCGCCATCGCCACTCTCCTGCGGTTCACATCACTGGACCGGCGGCCCAAGCCGGCCTTTCAGCACCAGCCCGCTCACCGCGTCCGTCTCGCGGCGGACCCTATACTGGTTGCCGCAACCGCCAGCTGCCTTCTCCTGGCTTATCCACATATAGCAAAGCTCGGCGCAATGTTCCAGGTTTGTTCTGCGAGCGCTGCCGTCGAGGATCGCGGGAGCCAAGATCGCGACCGCCGCCGAATGGCCAAGTGCACTTTTGCCTGCAAATGGCGACCTTGCTGGTGCTCGAAAATGTCGGCAGTTGCCGGGAAGTTGTGGCATTTCGGTGACGGCATTTCGCCATCGGAGAGGCTATAGCGGTCGTGTTGGGGGCGTAGGTGCGGGTGTGAGTGCAGGCGTCGGATTGGCATTGGGGACAACGATGAAGTTGACGTTCCTGGCCGCTGTGGCTTGGGTGGCGCTGGGGGCGGCGCCTGCACTTGCTGCCGATCTGCCGGCGCGCGCCTATAGCAAGGCGCCGGCGATGATCGCGGCGATCTACGACTGGAGCGGCTTCTACGTCGGCCTCAACGCCGGCGGCAGCTCGGCCCATCATTGCTGGACCAACACAAGCTTTGGAACGCCGACTGTTCCGAACGTCGCCGAGGGCTGCAACGATGCGACAGGCGCGCTGGTCGGCGGTCAGCTCGGCTATCGCCGGCAGACCGGCGCCTTGGTGTTCGGCATCGAGGCCCAGGGCGACTGGGCCGATTTCAAAGGCAGCCACGCCAGCCAGTTCGTTCCCGGGGCGACCAACCAGACCAAGGTCGATGCGATCGGCCTGTTCACGGGCCAGGCCGGCTACGCCTGGAACAACGTGCTTTGGTACGTCAAGGGTGGCGCGGCGGTGGCCAGCGACAAGTACAAGGGCGTCGCCACGATCACCGGCGGCGTGTTCGATCAGGCCAGCGACAGCCGCTGGGGCGGCGTGATCGGGACCGGCGTCGAGGTCGGGTTTGGACCAAACTGGTCAGTCGCAGCCGAATACGATCACATGTTCATGGGCAGCCGTTCAATCACGTTCACAGGCGTGCCCGCCGGTACGCCAGCTCGCACCGACGCCGTGAGCCAGGACGTCGACCTCGCGACCGTGCGGGTCAACTACCGTTGGGGCGGCCCGGTCGTCGCCAAATACTAGGCTCCGGTCCCGAGCCGAAATCCTGACCGCAGACCTTGCGCGGTCATGGACTGAGTTCCTTGTGATCCGACCGATTCCAGCAACAAGCCGGCCGTGAGGCCGGCTTTTTGCTGCCCGGCGCGAACTCGCTCGCAATTAAGCGATGAAAGAGCGCATGACGAACGGCATGCTTAACCCATCCCTGCTGCGACTCCGCCTTTTCACGAGTCCTTAAGTACGAATCGCACTCGTTTCGGCTTGCGGTGGCCGGGTGACAGCTTTTCCAGGCGACCTCCGTTACAATCTTAATCAACCTGAACGGGTGGGGGCTGGATCGGTGGGATCCAGTACTGATGAAATGGGACTGGAGAGAACAATGAAGAAAACGCTGTTTGTGACTGCCGGCTTTGCCGCGCTGAGTTTTGCTCCTGCCCTCGCTGCCGACCTCGCCCCGCGCGGCTACACCAAGGCACCTCCCGCTTACGTGACGCCGATTCCGAGCTGGGCCGGATTCTACATCGGCTTGAACGGCGGCGGCGATTGGAGCCGCGATTGCTGGACCTTGAACAAGGTCAGCGGCGCGGCCGTCGCCGCGAGGGGCGAAGGCTGTCACAACGCGACCAGCGGCATGGTCGGCGGCCAGGTCGGTTATCGCTGGCAGGCGGCGAATTGGGTGTTCGGCGTCGAGGCCCAGGGCGACTGGACCGATCTGAAAGCATCAAACACCAGCACGGTCGTCAGCACCGTGAACAACAACACCAAGACCGACGCGATCGGTCTGTTCACCGGCCAGGTTGGCTATGCCTGGAACAACGTGCTCTGGTACGTAAAGGGCGGCGCCGCGCTCACTCATGACAAGTACAATGGCACCGCCAACGCAGCCTCGCCGTTTGCGACCGGCTCCGTGCTGGATTCAGCCAGTGAGACGCGCTGGGGCGGCACGGTCGGAGCCGGCGTCGAATATGGCTTCGCTCCGAACTGGTCGGTGGCTGCAGAATACGACCATCTGTTCATGGGCACGCGCGACATCGCATTCCCCGCAAATCCGGGCGTGCTGCTGTCGCGTACCGACAGTATCAAGCAGGACATCGACATGGCCACGGTGCGGGTCAACTATCGCTTCGGCAACCCGGCGGTGGCGCGTTACTGATCACTGATCGCACCAGCAAGGTTGGGTTGTTGAAAGGCCGGCCTCGCGCCGGCCTTTTGCTTGGGCGGGTCCTGGAGTGTCTCGGCGTGTTCATGACGTGCGCCGCACGCCCACAACTAAGAGATGGAATATTTTCTAATTTCTCGCATATGTTGCAGGATGGATACAGCCATTGCGATCAATTCTGGATATGTTGCTCTCTGGGGTTGCTACTAAATCACCGTCGGGGACTTTTCATGAAAAAGCTGTTTATACTCACCACTGCCCTTGTTGCGATTGGGGCGGCTCCCGCGCTGGCGGCGGATCTGGCGGCGCGCCCCTACACCAAGGCACCGCCGATGCCTGCGCCTGTCATGACCTGGACCGGCTTCTATCTCGGCGTCCAGGGCGGCGGCGGCTGGGGCCGCAGCAACGAGACCTTCTTCAACGCACCGAACACGCCGATCTTCAACGGCACACAGAATTACGACACAACCGGCGGCTTCGTCGGCGGCGTCGGTGGCTACAACTGGCAGGTCAACAACGTCGTATTCGGCATCGAAGGCGACTATCACTGGGCCGATATCAATGGTCGTTCGTCGGTGATCAATGCCGGCTTCGGTGACACCTATTTCACCAAGCTGCGCGGCTTCGGCGACATCAAGGGCCGCCTTGGCTATGCCGCGGGACAGGCGCTGTTCTTCGTCAGCGGCGGCGCGGCGGTCGGTGACCTGCAACATCGTTACGACGCGGCGTTGTTTGGCGGTGCGGCCAATTCATTCGCGCAAAGCGATTGGCGCTGGGGTTGGACCCTGGGCGCGGGCGGCGAATATATGTTCGCGCCGAATTGGTCGGCAAAGCTCGAATACAACTATCTCGACTTCGGCAAGAGCACGATCCAGTTCGCGCCGTTGGCCAGCAACCGCTCCGAATGGAAGGACACGGTTCACACCCTCAAGGCCGGTGTGATGTATCATTTCGGCGGCCCGATGCTCGCGCGGTACTGATTGCTCGTCCACAATCCAATGCAAAAGGCCGGCTCACGCCGGCCTTTTTGCTGGCCATTGTCACCGTCGAGTCTTGAAAACACACGCTTTTTTAACTCATTCGTACGCCGACGTGCTTTCGTCCCGACTGTGGCTTTGGGGTGACTGCATTCCGGCCGTCGCTCGGCTATACCGCCATGGTCAACCTGAACGGGTAGGTCCTGGTCGGCGCGAAACGGACGAAAGCGCGGTTCGGACAAAAGAGGAAGAATGGGACTATGATGAAAAAGATTATGCTGGCGACCGTTGCATTCGCTGCCTTGGGAATGGTTCCCGCTGGCGCTGCGGACCTCGCCGCGAAGACCTACACCAAGGCTCCCGCGCTTGCGCCGCTGCCGACCTGGGCCGGTTTCTACATTGGCGCGATGGGCGGCTATGCGAGCGAAGACGCTGGCTTCGCCGCGATGAAGGGCGGCTTTGCCGGTGGCACCGCCGGTTACAACTGGCAGCAGGGCAACATCGTATTCGGCATCGAGGCCGACGCCGCCTGGGCCGACATCAGCGCTTCCGCGACCACCTTCGGCTTTACCGCCAGCTCGAAGATTCGGGACCTGGGCACGGTCCGCGGTCGTCTCGGCTATGCTTTCGGCCCGACGCTGCTTTACGCCACCGGTGGTTACGCCTGGGCTGACAACAAGATCGCGATCACAGGTCCGGGCGTGAGCCTCTCGGACAGCCACGTTCACAGCGGCTGGACCGTCGGCGCCGGCCTCGAATACATGATCGCTCCGCATTGGTCGCTGAAGGGCGAATACCTCTACAAGAGCTTCGGTGGCGAGACCTACTCGTTCGCTGGCGTTGGCTCCGTCCCGACCGGCACCCTCAACATCCACTCCGGCCAAGTCGGCGTGAACTATCACTTCTAAGCACTCAAGGCCCCAGGGCCGAGCGTCAAGGCCTCCGCTCTACCAAGAGCGGAGGCCTTTTCTTTGCCGGTGCGCGCCGAGTTCCCGCGGCCTGCTGCCAGCTCCCGCCATCGGATCACCACGCTGTTGATGATTCGGCCGCGGCACTGGAAATCCGCTCGCGTTCTTCCTACGTTCCAGGCTTACTTTTGCTTGGCGCCTGATGCCCGGTTTTCGGCGAAGCGCGCCTGACACGTCGGCGCCGACGGCGCTGCAGGGACACCGCGATGGATGAAGTGCTCAAGGCCAAACAGCGCCCTCAGGGTGGCCACTCCGCCCCGCCATCGAGCCTGCGCGCGATCACGATTCGCGGCGCACGCGAGCACAATCTGAAAAACATCGACGTCGAGATCCCCCGCGACAGGCTGGTCGTGTTCACCGGCCTGTCCGGTTCCGGCAAATCCTCGCTCGCCTTCGACACCATCTATGCCGAGGGGCAGCGGCGCTATGTCGAATCGCTGTCGGCCTATGCCCGCCAGTTCCTGGAGATGATGCAGAAGCCGGATGTCGATCAGATCGACGGGCTGTCGCCGGCGATCTCGATCGAGCAGAAGACGACCTCGAAGAACCCGCGTTCCACGGTCGGCACCGTCACCGAGATCCACGACTATATGCGGCTGTTGTGGGCGCGGGTCGGCGTGCCCTATTCGCCGGCCACCGGGCTGCCGATCGAAAGCCAGACCGTGTCGCAGATGGTCGATCGCGTGCTGGCGCTGCCCGAAGGGACCAGGCTGTATCTGCTGGCGCCAGTGGTGCGCGGACGCAAGGGCGAATACAGGAAGGAACTCGCCGAATACCTCAAGAAGGGGTTTCAGCGGGTCAA
>Ga0302322_100006864_pt1 | contig 10137 bp, 9 predicted proteins | sample Fen_T0_2_FD_203757 | JGI IMG/M metagenome (GOLD analysis project Ga0302322, IMG submission 203757) | Peat permafrost microbial communities from Stordalen Mire near Abisko, Sweden - Fen_T0_2 | ecosystem: Environmental > Terrestrial > Soil > Wetlands > Permafrost | place: Sweden: Abisko... | reverse complement strand
ATCTTAGTAGCCGCCCATGCCTTCCATGCCGCCGCCACCGTGACCGCCGCCACCGGGCGCGGGTTTGTCCTTATCCGGGATTTCGGTGATCAGGCATTCGGTCGTCAGCAACAGGCCGGCGATGGATGCCGCGTTTTGCAGCGCGCTGCGGGTGACCTTTTTCGGGTCGACCACGCCGGCTTTGACGAGGTCTTCGTACTCGCCGCTCGCGGCGTTGAAGCCTTCATTGCCCTTGCGGCGCTTGATTTCCTGCACAACGACGGAGCCTTCGTAACCGCCATTCATCGCGAGATGCTTGGCCGGGTACTCAATCGCGCGACGGATGATATCCACGCCGATCTGTTCGTCTTCGTTCGAGCCTTTGACGGCTTCGATCGCACCGAGGCAACGCAGCAACGCCACGCCGCCGCCAGGCACGATGCCTTCTTCCACGGCCGCGCGGGTCGCGTGCAACGCGTCTTCCACGCGCGCCTTCTTTTCCTTCATTTCGCTTTCGGTCGCGGCGCCGACGTTGATCACAGCCACGCCACCGGCGAGTTTCGCCAGGCGTTCCTGCAATTTCTCGCGGTCGTAATCGCTCGTGGTCTCTTCGATCTGGCGGCGGATTTGATTCACGCGACCCTGGATCTCCGAGCTCTTTCCGTAACCTTCGACAATCGTGGTGTTTTCCTTGTCCACGACGATGCTCTTGGCGCGGCCGAGGTCTTCCAGGCCGACGGATTCGAGCTTGATGCCGAGGTCTTCGGTGATGCACTTGCCACCCGTGAGGACGGCGATGTCTTCCATCATGGCCTTGCGGCGATCGCCGAAGCCGGGGGCTTTGACGGCGCAGATGTTCAACGTGCCACGGAGCTTGTTCACGACCAGGGTCGCGAGCGCTTCGCCTTCCACGTCTTCAGCGATGATCAAGAGGGGCTTGCCGAGCTTCGCGACTTTTTCGAGAATCGGGAGCAGGTCCTTCAGGTTGCTGATCTTCTTTTCGTAATTCAGGATGTAAGCCTCTTCCAGTTTGACTTCCATCGTGTCCGCGGAAGTCACGAAGTACGGCGAGAGATAACCCTTGTCGAACTGCATGCCTTCGACCACGTCGAGCGTCGTCTCGATCGACTTCGCTTCTTCGACAGTGATGGTGCCGTCCTTGCCGACCTTGTCCATCGCGTCCGCGATGATCTCGCCGATGGTGGTGTCCCAGTTGGCGGAAACGGTCGCGACCTGTTTGATTTCTTCCTTGTCCTTCACCTTCTTGGCGATTTTGTCGAGATGGCCAACGGCCGCCTCAACCGCCTTGGTGATGCCACGCTGCACACCGATCGGGTTCGCGCCGGCGGTGACGTATTTCAAGCCTTCGCGGAAAATCGCTTCGGCCAGAACGGTCGCCGTCGTGGTGCCGTCGCCGGCGTTGTCGCTGGTCTTGCTCGCGACTTCGCGGACCATCTGGGCGCCCATATTTTCATACGGATCTTCCAGTTCGATTTCCTTGGCGACAGTGACGCCGTCCTTGGTCACCGTGGGTGAACCGAATTTTTTGTCGAGCACCACATTGCGGCCTTTGGGTCCGAGAGTGGCGGTGACGGCGCGGGCGAGTTTGCTGACGCCCTTGAGGAGCGCGTGACGAGCTGTTTCGTCGAATACAATTTGTTTAGCTGCCATAGATTGCTTGGATAGTTGATGGTTACGTTTAAAAAGTCTTACTCGATCACGGCCAGGATGTCGTCCGAGCTCAAAATCTTGTATTCCTTGCCGTCGAGTTTGATTTCCGTGCCGCCGTATTTGCTGATGAGGATGCGGTCACCTTTTTTGACTTCGAACGGGATTTTCTTGCCGTCGTCGTTGGTCTTGCCGGTGCCGAGGGCCACCACGATGCTTTCCATCGGTTTTTCCTTGGCGGTTTCGGGAATGATGATTCCGCCCTTTTTGGTTTCCTTCTCTTCGACGGCTTCCACGAGGATGCGATCGCCGAGCGGTTTAACGTTTAGTGCCATATTTATTGTTTGGTTTTTTGTTTATTTCGTTGAATCAACTCCCGCCGCACTCGCAACGGGAAAATCATAGCGCCGGACCGGCTGTGTGCCGGTCCGGTTGGGGAACGAATATTATTTCTTCTCGTCCACGACTTCCGCGTCGATGATCGGACCCTCGTCCTTCTTGCCTTCTTCCGCCTGAGGGCCACCGGCTTGCGGTCCCGCGCCCGGCCCGCCTTGCGGACCGGCGGCTTTCGCCTTTTCAGCCGCCGCTTTGTAAAGTTCCTGACCGACCAATTGCGCCGCTTCGTTCAGCTTCTCGCTGGCGGCTTTGATGGCGGCGCTATCGCTGCCTTTCAACGCTTCCTTCACTTCAGCGATCGCCTTCTCCACTTTGTCCTTCACGTCGCCGGAGATTTTATCGGCGTTATCCTTGAGCATCTTCTCATTGCGATACACCGAGCCGGCGGCTTCATTGCGCGTTTCGACTTCTTCACGCGCCTTTTTGTCGTCCTCAGCGTGAGCCTCGGCGTCCTTGCGCATCTTCTCGACTTCTTCCTTCGAGAGACCGCTGCTGGCCGTGATGGTGATCTTCTGTTCCTTGCCGGTGCCAAGGTCTTTCGCGCCGACATGCAAAATGCCGTTGGCGTCAATGTCGAAGGTCACTTCGATCTGCGGCACGCCGCGTGGCGCGGGCGGAATGTCGGCGAGATTAAATTTGCCGATGGTCTTGTTGTCCTTCGCAAACTGGCGTTCGCCTTGGAGAACATGAATCTCGACGCCGGGCTGGTTGTCGCTCGCGGTGGAGAAAATTTCCGATTTGCGCGAGGGAATCGTGGATGAGCTTGGTGAAGACATTGCCAAGCGTTTCGATACCGAGCGACAACGGCGTCACGTCGAGCAGGAGCACGTCCTTCACTTCGCCCTTGAGCACGCCGCCCTGGATGCCGGCGCCGATGGCGACGACTTCGTCGGGATTCACGCCCTGATGCGGCGGCTTGCTGACGAGCTTGTGCGCGGTCTCGACCACGCGCGGCATGCGGGTCATGCCACCGACGAGGACGAGTTCGTCAATCTTGCTGGCCTCGATGCCCGCGTCTTTCAAGCAGGCTTGCACGGGCTTGATGGTACGCTCGAATAATTTGTCCGTGAGCTGCTCCATCTTGGCGCGCGTGAGGGTTTTCTGGATGTGCTTCGGCCCGCTCGAATCTGCCGTGATGAACGGCAGATTGATGTCGTAAGTGGTCGCGCTGGAGAGCGCGATCTTGGCTTTCTCGGCTTCTTCCTTGATGCGCTGGAGCGCATCGGGTTGCTTGCGGAGATCCATGCCGGCTTCTTTTTTGAATTCGTCGAGGATCCAATCCATGAGCGTGTTGTCCCAGTCATCGCCGCCGAGGTGCGTGTCTCCGTTCGTGGCCTTCACTTCAAACACGCCATCGCCGATTTCGAGAACGGAAATATCAAACGTGCCGCCGCCCAAGTCATACACGGCAATCTTTTCATCTTTCTTCTTGTCGAGACCGTAAGCGAGCGACGCAGCGGTCGGCTCATTGATGATGCGGAGCACTTCCAGACCGGCGATGCGGCCGGCGTCCTTCGTGGCCTGACGCTGCGAGTCATTGAAATATGCGGGCACCGTGATGACCGCCTGCGAAATCTTTTCGCCGAGACGCGTTTCGGCGTCGGCCTTGAGCTTGGCGAGGATCATTGCGGAAATTTCCGGCGGCGAGAACTGCTTGGTCTTGCCTTCGACTTCGACTTCCACGGCGCAATCGCCATTGGACGCCTTCACAACTTTGTAAGGCATGCGCTTAATTTCTTCGCCGACCTCATCGAACTTGCGCCCCATGAAGCGCTTGATGGAGTAAATCGTGTTGCGGGAGTTCGTGACGGCCTGGCGTTTGGCGGCGTCACCGACGACGCGTTCGCCGCTCTTGGTGAACGCGACGACGGACGGCGTGGTGCGCTTGCCTTCGGAATTTTCGAGCACGAGGGGTTCGCCGGAATCCATTACCGCCATGCAGGAATTCGTCGTGCCTAAATCAATGCCTAAAACTTTTGCCATAAAATCAGTGTGATAAAATTGTTATTGGATTAACTGCTGCCGCTTTGAATGCAATAATAGTGCCGAACCGTTCCAATCGGGAAGAAATAGCCGGAACCATTGATAACAAACACGGGAATGCTTTTTCAGCGCAGGCAAAAGATTTTAAAAACTGTGCCACAAGTGGCGCAATGTCACAGTTGAAGGCGATTTGGCACAAGTTGCGTGGCACACCTGCGACTGGTGGGGCGGGCGTCCTCGCGAGCCGGGCGTCTATTTGCAAACAGGTGTGAAACCTTACAAAAGCGTTTCTTCTGCCAAGCTCTTGGGCTGGCAACATTCTTGGCGACCAAACCGCTTCGGTTGCAATCGCGGTTCGCGGGGACGCTCGCCCCACCAGTTTACATCTTTGACCGGTTATTTGCTGACCGGCTTCACGGCCGAAGTTTTGGCAAGGTCGGACGGAAGATTGTTCGGGTCAAACGTCTCGACTTGAAGCGCGATGAGGCTGGCCGTTGGAACGCCAAAATTTACCGCGCCATTGGATCGGTCCACCACCATCGCAATGCCCACGACCTTGCCGCCATTCGCACGGACGATGGCCAGCGTCTCCTGCACACGGCCACCCTTGGTCACGACATCCTCGACGATGAGGATCTTTTCGCCGGCGGCAATTTTGAAACCACGACGCAGAACCAGTATGCCTTCCTCTTTTTCCACAAAGATGAACCGCACGCCGAGCTGCCGCGCGACTTCCTGGCCGATGACGAGTCCGCCCATCGCCGGCGCGACGACGGTGACGGCGCCGAGCGGTTTCAATTTTGCCGCGAGCGCCGCGCCGAGTTTTTCGACGGCGGGCATCTGCTGGAGCGCCAGCGCGCATTGAAAAAACTGCCGGCTGTGCAAACCGCTGCGGAGAATGAAATGGCCTTCGAGCAGCGCGCCGCTGTCACGGAAAATCTGGAGGACTTGGTCTTGTGTCATCGGTCAAGTTTCAAGTTTTGAGTCTCAAGTTTCAAGTTTATCCGCAGATGGCGCGATTGCCTCGGGTTGATTTGTTAATATCTGTGCAATTCGCGGAATTTGCGGATAAAATCCGCCCGTGCCGAAGTGGATTAAGCTCATTGTCGCTGTCCTGCTGCTGCCGGTTTGCGCCGGTGCAGCGCGGGCGTTGTGGCTCGTGCTGCGCGCAGGCTACGGCGCGGATACGGTCTGGATTCCCATACTCGCAGGTGCCGCGTGTTGGGTCGTGATATTTTTTCTGCTGCCCAAGCCGATGTGGATTTACGTTTTCGGCCATGAACTGACGCACGCGGTATGGACGTGGCTGTTCGGCGGGCAGGTTAAAAAAATGAAAGTGACTTCCAAAGGAGGCCATGTCGTCATCTCCAAAACAAATTTCGTCATCGCCCTCGCGCCATATTTTTTCCCGCTCTACGCCGTCATCGTCATCGGTGTGTTTGCGCTGGGCAATCTGGCCTGGAACTGGCACGGCTACCTCGTGTGGTTTCATCTGTGCGTCGGCGCCGCATATGCGTTCCATGTTTCGCTGACCTTTCACATCTTGCAAACGCAGCAGTCGGATATCACGGGCCATGGCTATCTATTTTCTGCCGTGGTGATATTTCTCGGCAATGTCTGCGTGCTGCTGTTTGGCATTCCGTTGCTTACGGCGCGCGTGGGTATGCTGAATTCCCTGGGCTGGTGGGCCGAAAGCACCGGGATGATTCTGCATTGGATGCAGCGCGTGATTTGAGGCCGCGAAAATTTGTTAGCAATTCTGTCTTGAAATGATACCGCCTTTGGATTCATCCTCACGGCAGTTATGGATTTAGCCGACATCTTGGGACGCGAGCAAATCGTGCCCGAACTTAAAGCAGCGAACCGCTGGGAAGCCATTGATGAACTTATTGGCAACCTGGTGGCCACCGGCAAAATTCAGCCCGGCGACCGCGACGCCGTGACCGCCGCCGTCAAAAAGCGCGAAACCTCAATGTCCACCGGCATCGGCTTCGGCATCGGGATTCCACACGCTTCAACGGATTTGATTTACGAAGTCGTCGGCGCGCTGGGTCGTTCCCCGAAAGGCGTCAACTTCGACGCGCTCGACAACCAGCCGGTGAAGCTCGTCATGCTCTTTCTCGTCCCGCAGGGTCAGTTTCAGAAACACCTCCACACGCTCGCCAACATCGCAAAACTACTCCATAAAGCCGATTTCCGCGAAGCCCTCGAAAAATCTCCCACGGCCGACGCCATGTTGGCCGTCATCAAAGAACACGGGAAAAAGTAATTTTCGGTCCGGCCAAGCAATCGTTCCCGCACGGAGCTTTCCCGTTTCTAGAAAAATCCGTGTTTGATCTGTGCCCATCTGTGGCTAAAGTTTTCACGTGTTGCTTCACAAACAAATTGAATCTGCTTTGCAAACCGCCGTCCTCGCTGTCCTGCCGGACGCCGATGTCTCCACCGTCCTCGTCCGCCCGTGCGAACCGAAATTTGGCGATTACCAGAGCAACGCGCTCATGTCGCTGGCCAAGGCGCGCAAACTGAATCCGCGCCAACTTGCCACCGATGTCCTGGCCAAACTGGACGTCTCGGCCGTTTGCGAAAAAGTGGAAATTGCCGGCGCGGGCTTCTTGAATTTCCGGCTGAAAAACGCCCTGTTGGGGCAAACCCTGGAAGCTGCCGCGCGCGGTGAACATCTATTCTTCGCCAAAGCCGTCGCGCCGAAAACCGTCATCGTTGATTTCAGTTCGCCCAACGTCGCCAAGCCGATGCACGTTGGCCACATCCGCTCCACCGGCATCGGCGACGCGCTCCAGCGCACGCTGCGCCTGCTCGGCCACCGCGTCATCAGCGACAACCACATCGGCGACTGGGGCACGCAGTTCGGCAAACTGCTGCTCGGCTGGAAACAAATCCTGGACCGCGCCGCGCTCGAACGTGACGCCATCGCCGAACTCGAACGCCTCTACAAAGTCATCAACACAGACAGCGACCCCAACCCAATACGCCTCGAAGAAGCCAAGACCGAATTGGAGAAACTACAGGCCCGCGATGCGGAAAATGTCGCCATCTGGAAAGCGATGATTGCGCTCTCGCAAAAGCAGTTCGACACGATTTACGGCCGGCTGGGCGTGAAGTTTGACCAGGCGCTCGGCGAAAGTTTTTACAACCCGTGGCTTGGCGCGGTCGTTACCGACCTGCTTACGCGATGCATCGCCCGCGAAAGCGAAGGTGCCGTCGGCGTGTTCAGCGACGGCTCGCTGCCGCCAAAGGAAGACCCGTTTCTCGTCCACCGCGAAGGCGAATGGATGCCCGACCCCGCGCTCGTCCGCAAGAGCGACGGCGGTTTCAACTACATGACTACCGACCTCGCGACGATTGATTACCGGCTCAAGACGTGGGCGCCGAATGAAATCGTCTATGTCGTGGACGACCGGCAGTCCGGCCATTTCAAGAAGTTGTTCCTCACCTTTGCACGCTGGAAACAGCCTGACGCAAAGCGGACGAAGCTGGTTCATGTTGGCTTCGGCAAAATCATGGGCGAGGACGGCAAGCCGTTCAAGACGCGCTCCGGCGACACCGTGAAGCTCGGTGAACTGCTGGACGAAGCCGAGGAGCGAGCCTTCAAGATTGTTTCAGAAAAAAGTCCCGAGCTGCCTGAGGCGCAGCGCCGGGAGATTGGCCGCGTCATCGGCCTTGGCGCGGTGAAATACGCCGACCTGCTGCCGAACCGCCAGAGCGACTACGTGTTCAGTTGGGACAAGATGCTGGCGCTGCAAGGCAACACCGCGCCGTATCTGCAATATGCCTACGCCCGCATCAAAAGCATTTTCCGGAAGGCATCGAAAACATTCAACCTTCAACCTTCAATGCCCAACATCCAGTTGGCCACGCCGGAGGAGCTGGCGCTGGCTAAACACCTGCTCAACTTCGGCATCACGTTGGAAGCCGTGGTTGACGAATTGCGTCCAAACTATCTCTGCAATTATCTGTTTGAACTGGCAGTTCATTTCTCCCGCTTCTTTGAAAACTGCCCTGTGCTCAAGGCTGAAGATGAAACCACTCGGAATTCACGTCTTGCTCTCTGTGCCTTGACGGCGCGCGTCCTGAAGCAGGGCTTGGACACGCTGGGTATCGAAACAGTCGAGCAGATGTGATCTTTCACATCCCACGGCTGACGCCTCGCGGAAAGGCGTTCAAATCACCGTCCCATGCGGGATGATCGCGTCCTTGGGGATGATGACGATGCCGTCGCGGATGAAATAACGCTCGTGGTCTAGGTTTTCCGGCTTGCCGGCGGGCGTGATAACGACGCTGTTCCCGATGCGTGCGTTCTTGTCAATAATGGCGTTCTCGATCTTGCAGTGCGCGCCGATGCCGACGCGCGGCTGACCATCCTTTTCGTGGCGCTCCACGGATTCCTGTGATTCGTAATAGTCGCTGCCGAGGATGACCACGCGGTTCAGCTCCGTGCCGTTGCCGATGATGGTGCGCAAGCCGACGATGCTGTTGGCGATGCGGGCGCGGTTGATGATGCAGCCGTCGGAAATCACCGCATGGTCAATCTGCGCGCCGTTGATCTTGGAACCCGGCAGGTAACGCGGGCGCGAAAAAATCGGCGCGCTCATGTCGAAGAAATTAAACCGCGGCAGCTCGGTCACGAGGTCGAGGTTCGCCTCGAAAAAATTGCGGATCGTCCCGATGTCCTCCCAATAGCCCTGGTAAACATAGGAGAAAACGCGGTGCGTGTTGATGGCGTGCGGGATGATGTGCTTGCCGAAGTCGGAGAGCGGGTTGTCCAGTAGCTCGGTGATGACCTGGCGGTTGAAGACGTAGATACCCATCGAGGCGAGGAACGACTCGCGGCCGGCGGGAATGCCGAACTTCGCGTTCATCTCCGGCGTGAGCTTGAGCGAATCCTGCACGGCGGCCTCCTTCGGTTTTTCCACGAAGCGCGTGATGCGGCCGCTGTCGTCCGCCTGCATGATGCCGAGCGCGCTCGCGTCTTTGCGCTCCACCGGCAGCGTGGCGATGGTGATGTCCGCGCCGTTCTCGCGGTGCTGTTCAATGACTTCCTGGAAATCCATCCGATACAACTGGTCGCCGCTTAGGATCAGGAGGTAGTCGAAGTCGTGGTTCATGAAGTGAACCAAATTTTTCCGGACCGCGTCCGCCGTGCCTTCATACCAGGACGTGTTGTTGAATGTCTGCTGCGCCGCGAGGATCTCCACGAACCCGGCGGAAAACTGGTCGAACTTATACGTTCTCGAGATGTGGCTGTGCAGCGAGGTGGAGTTGAACTGTGTCAAAATGTAAATGCGGCGGAAGCGCGAGTTGATGCAGTTCGAGATCGGGATGTCCACGATGCGGTATTTGCCGGCGAGCGGAACCGCCGGCTTGGCGCGGTCCTTCGTGAGCGGGAACAGGCGCGACCCCTGGCCGCCGCCCATGATGACGCAGAGCACCTTGCTGATGTTGATGGATTGGCGGCCTGTTTGTGGCATAAATCAAAAACCTGTTATATAGGCGTGGAAAAACTTTAACGCCCAACCCGGCCACGATGCAAGCCGCACTTGCAAATTTCCGGACAACCAGCCCCGCCAGCCGCCCGGATTTTTTCCAAACTTGAAAATTCAAAGGCAAAACCTGAAACTGCCGAAAATGAACCGCATCGTCGCCAAGTTCGCGCAACTGAAATTCGCTGGTAAAAAGGGGCTTGTCGTTTACATCGGTGCCGGCGATCCAAATTTAAAAGCCACCCAGGATCTTGCGCTGGCTTTCGACCAGGCCGGCGTGGACGTGTTGGAGCTCGGCGTGCCGTTCAGTGATCCTCTCGCCGACGGTTTGGTGAATCAGCTCGCTGCCCAACGTGGTTTGGAATCCGGCACAACGCCGCCGAAATTGCTGGAAACCGTTGCTGCCATCCGTAAGCACTCGCAGGTTCCAATTGTTCTCTACATCTATTTTAACCTCATCCACAAAATCGGCTTGGAGAAATTCATCGCCGATTGCGCCAAGGCGGGCGTGGATGGTTTGCTTGTTCTGGATTTGCCGCCGGAAGAATCAGACAACTACGAGGCGCTGATGAGGCAAGCCGGCCTCTGCCACATTTATCTCGTCGCGCCAACC
>Ga0302322_100006863_pt1 | contig 10137 bp, 14 predicted proteins | sample Fen_T0_2_FD_203757 | JGI IMG/M metagenome (GOLD analysis project Ga0302322, IMG submission 203757) | Peat permafrost microbial communities from Stordalen Mire near Abisko, Sweden - Fen_T0_2 | ecosystem: Environmental > Terrestrial > Soil > Wetlands > Permafrost | place: Sweden: Abisko... | reverse complement strand
TGTGATCATGTTTATCTCACTGGACATTGCTTCGCATGACGCCAATCGCTAACGCTATCCAACCAACAATAAATGCCAAGCCGCCAATTGGCGTAATCGCTCCCAACCAGCGTATATCTGTGATTGCCAACACATACAAGCTACCGCTAAATATTATGATGCCAACAATAAAAGAATAACCGGCAACACGCATGGCGTTATTATCGATACCGCTGTGAACTAACAGCCCACAAGCCAGTAAGGCAATCGTGTGATAGAAATGATATTGAACACCAGTCTGGTAAACAGCCAACAACTCCGGAGTTAATCGTGCTTTCAGTCCATGAGCACCGAAAGCACCGAGTATGACGGCGAGCGCTCCCGAGAAAGAGGCGATTATTAATAATATGCGAGCCATGTTTTAACTTATACCAAAAATAGCGCGTCATTCTAACGACAAAACCGTCCAGCTATAAATAAAAAAGCCGCGGGTAGCCGCGGCTTTTTTCAACACCCTTTCTTAGGCCTCAATGGAAGCACGGACTTTTTTCATAGCATTTTGCTCCAACTGACGTACCCGCTCTGCGGAGACACCGTACTGTGCCGCCAGATCATGAAGCGTTGCCTTATTGTCGTTCAACCAGCGTTGCTGCAGGATATCGCGACTGCGCTGATCGAGCCCTTGAAGTGCGCCATAGAGGCGATCCGTACTATCTTCCTCCCAGTTGCTATGCTCCAGCTGCAAGGATGGGTCTGCATTCCTGTCTTCCAGGTAATTGGCGGGAGCAAAATTAGCAACATCGTCATCATCGTCAGCCTTTGGATCAAACGCCGCATCGCGAGCGCTCATACGTCCTTCCATTTCATAAACCGTTTTCAGATCCACCCGCAAGTCCTTAGCCAACGCCTGGGCTTCGTCATGAGTCAACCACGCCAGTTTTGTCTTGGAGCTGCGCAGGTTAAAAAACAGCTTACGCTGGGCTTTTGTTGTCGCCACTTTGACAATTCGCCAGTTGCGCAAAATATATTCATGCATCTCTGCTTTAACCCAATGTACCGCAAAGGACACCAGGCGCACGCCCTTATCCGGGTCAAAACGTTTAACTGCCTTCATCAAGCCAACATTACCTTCCTGAATCAGGTCTGCCTGATTTAAACCATACCCTGAATAACCTCGAGCGGTATGCACTACAAAACGCAAGTGTGCCAAAACCAGCTGCCTGGCCGCATCCAGATCCTGATGATCACGAAGGCGCACTGCCAGCGCCTTCTCCTCTTCTGCAGATAAAATGGGTATCGCATTGACTGCCGTTAAGTAGGCACCAAGATTCCCCACCGGCGTTGCCACATTCATGGTTTGCAACTCTGCACTGCGCTCTTTTGGAATCTTTAACATAAAAGTCACCTCTATAAATCAGCCCTGACAATTTTAGCACTCTGCCAATGAGAGTGCCAATTGGCGAAAAAGTTCCCTCATTTGAAAAATATCAATGGAAATCAAGGAGTAAGCGTATTGATTTGACGAAGATGGCGAGAAGTTGCCAGCCAGGCACCCATCAAGCCCAGCAGGGTGCTGACTGACAACAAAATCAGCGCACTTGATATCGCCAGCCCTTTGGGCAAAAAGCTGCTCTGGTACATCAGGGCGAGCTCCAGTGCCGGCGCCGTCAACAGGTGGATTACCAATAGCACTAATAACAGAGCCAAGAGTCCTCCCAGCAGGCCGTACCACAAACCGGAGTAAAGCAGGGGGCGGCGAACAAATGCATCCGTACCGCCCACTAATTTAACGACGATGATTTCTTCACGTCGACCTTCTATTGCCAAACGTATGCTATTGGCGATCGTCAGAACCACGCCAAGGCAGAGCAAAAATCCAAACAAAAAAATAAACCGTTCGGCGATTTTAAGTATTTGCTGGAGTTTTTTGATCCATGCCAGATCCATTTGCACATACTCAACTTCCGGCAACCCTTTTAATTGTTGCGCCAGTAATGTCACTGACTCAGCATCTGCGCTGATTGGCTTGACGATATATACCGAAGGCAACGGGTTTTCATCCAGCAGCTTTAAGGCTTCACCAAAGCCGCCATACTTCCTGAACTCTTCCAAGGCAGATTCTGGCGACACATAAACAACACTCGATACACCACCAATACGTTGCAACTTATCGCCTAATAACAGCGCAGAAGCGGATGGAATATTTTGACGTAGATAAACACTGACCTGGGGATTAGCATCCCAATTACCACTCAATGCTTTTATGTTTTCTGCTACTACGAATAAACTCACAGGCAGTGCCAGGGCAATACCTACAACCAGACAGGTCATCAAATTCGATAGCGGCTCTGCAGCGATTTTTCCCAAACTTTGCACCGCTGAAAAGCGATGATGTGAAGCCCATGCGCTCAGCGTATCTTGTGTAGAGATTACGTTAGCAGACGCGCCGCGCGGAGTATTTTTATCGCTCATCGCTATGCTCCATGAATCAGCTTTCCTTGCCGCAACATAATCTCGCGATGTCCCAGCCGATGCACTAATTCAAGATCATGTGTAGCAACAACAACAGTAACGCCTACCCGATTAAAATCCTGAAAAACATTCATTACTTCCGCAGACAAAGCGGGATCGAGATTTCCTGTTGGCTCATCTGCCAGTAACAATGCGGGCTTATTTACAACAGCACGTGCAATACCAACACGCTGCTGCTCGCCGGCAGACAGGGTAATGGGTAACATTTTTTCCTTGCTGAGCAAGCCGAGTTTATCCAATGCAGCCCGAACACGCTTTGCAATCTCCAGCGCATGAACACCCGCTACTTGCAATGGCAAAGCAACATTGTCAAATACACTCCGATCAAATAAGAGTTGATGATCCTGAAATACCATGCCCAGATTGCGTCGGTAATAAGGAATTTGTTTTGTATTTATACGACTGAGATTTTGTCCCGCAACAATTACTTGTCCATGGCTCGGGCGCTCCATCAATGTGAGTAGCTTTAATATCGTACTTTTACCTGCGCCTGAATGGCCTGTGACAAAAACCATCTCGCCTCGCTGCACATGAAAACTGACGTGGCTAAGCGCCTCAAATCCGTTTTCATAACGTTTGGTGACAGCATCAAACTGAATCATGTGTAAATAACGCTTTGACAAATGTATGAGCATCAAATGGCTGCAGGTCGTCGACGCCTTCACCAACACCGATAAAACGAATCGGCAATCCAAACTTTTTTCCTAGCGCGAAAATGATTCCCCCTTTTGCTGTACCGTCAAGCTTGGTCAAAGTAATACCTGTGACATTTACCGCCTGGCGGAATTGCTCCGTTTGCAACAAGGCATTTTGACCAGTGCCGGCATCCAGCACCAACATCACCTCATGCGGAGCCGTTTCATCCAGTTTTTTGATCACGCGAACTACTTTTTTTAATTCTTCCATCAAATGATCTTTGTTGTGCAATCGTCCAGCTGTATCGGCGATAAGCACATCAATCTTCTTTGCCTGTGCTGACTGGATTGCATCAAATATTACTGATGCACTATCGGCACCGGTATGTTGAGCTACAACGACAATGTTATTACGCTGGCCCCACACCTGCAATTGCTCCACAGCAGCAGCGCGAAATGTATCACCAGCCGCCAACATTACCGACTTGCCATCAACCTGAAAACGTTTTGCCAGCTTGCCAATCGTCGTAGTTTTGCCAACACCATTAACGCCCACCACTAACACCACAAATGGCTTTTTATTATTATCAGTTACCAACTGTTGCTGATAGGGCTTTAGTTCTTCCTGTAGAATTTCCTGTAATGCCTTGTAGAGAGCGTCCGAATCCCCCAACTCCTTGCGCGCCACCTTCTGCAACAGACCATCTATCACACTTCGGGCAACATCAACGCCCATGTCTGCAGTCAATAGGGCAGCCTCCAGCTCATCCAGGACATTCGCATCAATTTCTTTTTTACCCATCACCAGATTGCCAACACCTGCAGACAGGCCTTTCCCTGTTTTACTTAGTCCGCTTTTTATACGGCCAAAAAGTCCAGCAACAGTTCCGCGCCTTGCGTCTGCACCCGTTGATTTGTTTGGTTCTTGCTCTGTGAAATCTGTCATTTGCGGTATGCTATCGTTTTATTTTGGCCATCTGAAAATAATCGTTGCTCAGGAATATCATGCCAAAAAGCAAAACTGCCAAGCCTAATCAAGTGCGTATTATCAGCGGCATGTTCCGCAGTCGCAAGCTAACATTTCCGACCGTACCCGGCCTGCGCCCTACTGGCGACCGCACGCGAGAAACTCTCTTTAATTGGCTGGCGCCTCATATCGTCGGCTCGCGCTGCCTGGATCTCTTTGCTGGCAGCGGCGCTCTTGGCATAGAAGCCCTTTCGCGGGGCGCGATGCAGGTGACTTTTATCGATACGTCCACTCTGGCCTGCGAAGCACTTCGTCGCAATCTTGATTTACTCGATCCCAGCCTGCTTACCTCCGGAAAAGCACGAATCATTTGCGCAAATAGTCTCATATGGCTAGATACACAACACCAGGAAGTCGATAAGGATTTTAATGTCGTTTTTCTAGACCCGCCTTTTGATGCGAATATCTATAAAGCTTGTTGCGATGTACTTGATTGCAGCGATTTACTTGCGCCAGATTGTTTGATTTATATTGAAGAACCTCGCAAACAAGACAACCCCTCCACTCCAGCAAGCTGGCAACTTCACAAAACCCGCACAGCAGGCAATGTTTGTTATCACTTATCACTACGAAAGTGAATCCCATACCAATCCACTTATTTGGATCTGTTTTTTGTGAATCTTCATTAAATTGTTTACTATTCGCACCCTGCTTCTTACTAACGGTTAATCGCCATGAAATCAGTTGTTTATCCGGGCACTTTTGATCCAATCACCAACGGCCATACTGACCTGGTGGAAAGAGCATGTCGTCTTTTTGACAAGGTTATTGTGGCCGTAGCCACCAGCAATCGCAAAGGGCCTCTACTTGATGTTGCTGAGCGTGTTGAGCTAGCTAATATTGCCTTGGCTCACTTGAACAACGTTGAAGTATGCGGTTTCGACATATTGCTGGTGAATTTTGTGAAGCAGAAAAATGCCTGCGGGGTGTTGCGGGGGTTGCGCGCCGTTTCAGACTTTGAATATGAATTTCAACTCGCCAATATGAATAGAGCAATTGCACCAGAAGTCGAAAGCCTGTTTTTAACGCCATCAGACCATCTGTCTTATATTTCATCCAGCCTAGTAAAAGAAATTGGCTCTCTAGGTGGTGATATATCGAAGTTTGTCCATCCAAAAGTTGTCGAAACACTGAGTAAAAAGTTTATTTTGAACAAAGTTTAACGCCAAAAATAAAAAGGGCGCACTCTCAATATGACAATGCGCCCTCACCTTTTTTTCAATTCAACCGTTACTACATGCTACTCTTCAGATAGATTTTTTGCAGGTAACTTCCTCCAGCCCACCTCTGTACAACCTAAGCAGCGGTCAAAAGTAGTCAGCGCCGGGTCGGCAACTAGTGACATTCCAGCCTCACCCACAGTGCCAGTTAGCAATGTCACCGGTAAAGTCACAACAAATAAAGCCGATCCGCCTATCGTCGCAATCAGACCCAGCGGCCTTGCAAAAAGCAAATCACCTAAAATCACACCCATTGTCGGGCGCTTTGTATTACTTTCAACAACATTGGCGTTGTCATCAGCCCAGCTGTATGAAGCCAGTATCAAACCGGCTGCCAATATCGCCACTTGGAACCACTTTATCAAGAGCTTAGCCATCTGAGGCCTCCTTATTAAGTAATACAACTCTAACACCATTTCTAGGTTTAAACGCTAACATTATGATTTATAAAAGTTCTTTATGCAACACTTCTTTGTGCAGCAGGGAGTATATCGCTAGCTTTGGCATATCGGGCAAGAAACTGTGCTGCGCTGGCTAATTTTACTCTCAATCAAAGTGGCCCCACAGACAGAGCACGGCAAGCCCCCGCGCCCATAAACGTATAAATGCTGCTGAAAATAACCAGGCCTACCCTCTGCCGACATAAAATCTCGTAACGTTGTTCCTCCTGATTTAATAGCGGCTTTCAGTACTTTTTTAATCATACGAGCCAATAAGGTGGCATTTTCCCTGGTCATACTGCTCGCCGCCTTCAGGGGATTCATCCCTGCCAGAAACAGCGCTTCATTGGCATAGATATTCCCAACCCCGACAACAATATGGCTATCCATAACCATGCTTTTCACAGAGAATTTTTTGCCGCGCGAAACATCAAAAAGATATTTCCCGTCAAATGTGTTTTCCAGTGGCTCTGGGCCAAGTTTAGCCAATAGTTTATGTTTCAATGGATCGCCACTCACCCACAGGATAGAGCCAAATCGACGCGGGTCTGTATAGCGAAGAATCTGGTTGCCCTCAAAAATAATATCGACATGATCGTGTTTCTCTGGAGCCCGTCCTCCAGGGAGGATCCTGAGGTGACCGGACATCCCCAGATGAATTAACAAGACACCATCTGATATGAATAGCAAAAGATATTTGCCCCGCCGATCAACTCGCGTAACAACGTTTCCACATATTTCTTTCTTTAACCCAGAGGTAATAGGCCATCTCAATCGAGTTTCACGTATGACAACACTCGTGATTGCCTTTCCTTCGATATGCGGCGCAATACCCCTGCGAACAGTTTCTACTTCCGGCAATTCAGGCATTAGAGTGCAAACTCACTTTAATTTTATCCATAAAAAAACCCGGTAAAAACCGGGTTTTTTTATTTTTTGCACAGGATGAACTGCACTTATTTAATTTTGCCTTCTTTGTATGGCACATGTTTTCTAGCCACTGGATCATATTTATTCATCTCCATTTTTTCAGGAGTATTGGTTTTGTTTTTATCCGTTGTATAAAAGTGTCCTGTGCCAGCGGAAGAGTTTAGACGAATCTTTTCACGTTTACTTTTGGCCATAATCGAAACCTGTAATGTCTGTTTTTTAAATGTAAGTGTTTATAAAACTCGGCCGGCAAGTTAAACCGATTCACCGCGCGCACGAATGTCTGCAAGCACTGTATCAATGCCCAGTTTATCAATAGTGCGCATGCCTTTTGACGACACGCGCAATTTAACAAAACGATTTTCAGTAGCTACCCAAAAACGGTGATGATGGAGGTTCGGACAAAAACGGCGTTTCGTGCGATTTTTAGCATGAGACACATTGTTACCCACCATTGGGCGCTTACCTGTAACTTGACATACTTGTGACATAAATTTACCTGCAACCGTTTTATCAGCAGCCCCGAACCCTAAGGGTGGATGAGACTTCATTTGAGGGGCGCGTTTTATACCAAAAGTCCCTTTTAATATCAAGAAGTACAGCTCATAAGTAGGGGGAAATTAGCTTTAACAAATTTATAGCAGCCCTCTTTCAGCAAAAGAGACGACCTCTCCCTCCCCCACCACCATATGATCGAGAACGCAGATATCTACCAAACCTAATGCTTTTACCAGCTGCTGCGTCAAGCGCTGGTCTGCTGCGCTTGGCTCCGCCACGCCGGACGGGTGGTTATGGGCAAAAATTAACGCTGCGGCATTTAAAGCCAGCGCCCTTTTCACTACTTCACGAGCATAGACGCTGGCTCCATCAATAGTTCCGTAAAACAGATCCTCACAGGCAATTACGCAATGCCTGTTATCCATAAATAAACAGCAAAACACCTCTCGCGGCTGGTGCCTGAGTCGTGACTGGAGGTATTGCTTGACCATTTGCGGGCTAGTCAGTGCCGCTCCTTTTTCAATGGACTGAAACAGATATCGCCGACCCAGCTCTATCACAGCCTGAAGTTGTGCATACTTGGCTGGCCCAAGACCTGGCTCTCGGCAAAAATGCTCAACATTCAACGCTAATAATTGACGTAATCCTCCTGTACTCGACAGCAGGTCACGCGCAAGATCAACTGCTGTTTTACCAGGAATGCCTGTCCTCAAAAAAACAGCCAGTAATTCCGCATCGGAAAGCATTTCTGCACCCTTTTCCAGCAGTTTTTCCCGCGGCCTTTCACCGGCCGGCCAATCTGTAATTGCCATGCAATTTACCTCCTTGTAAAAAGTATCCTGATCCTGTGAACTGCTATTGATTTTGTGCGTTTCATAATACACAAAGGGGTGGTATCTTAGCGACTCTTGAGGCAAGTAAACACACACTTGCACACACTTATTCTGGCTCTTATAAACAAATATGTACTCGCTACAAAACAGGCAAATTCTGGTCGGGATAACAGGTGGAATTGCCGCTTATAAAAGTGCTGAGCTGGTCCGGCGACTGCAGGATGATGGTGCAACTGTTCGCGTAATAATGACCCGTGCTGCAACAGAGTTTATTACTCCTTTAACCCTGCAAGCTTTGTCAGGCAGGCCTGTGCATCTGGATCTTCTGGATGCAGCAGCCGAAGCAGGAATGGGACATATTGAATTAGCGCGCTGGGCAGATCTTATCGTCATCGCTCCGGCCAGTGCAGATTTTATTGCTCGTCTGGCCGAAGGTAGAGCTGATGACTTGCTAACAACGGTTTGTCTTGCGACACCGGCTCCAATTGCCATTGCACCCGCCATGAATCAGCAGATGTGGAAAAACCAGGTAACACAGGATAATTGCCAAAAACTGCGAAGTCGCGGAATCAGGCAATTCGGTCCCGATAACGGGAAACAAGCGTGCGGAGATGTCGGATTGGGTCGCATGGAGGATATTGCTGATTTAAGAAATCATATCAAGGAGATTTTCACCACGGGATCCCTGGCCGGAAAACGCGTTGTCATTACTGCGGGACCAACACAGGAAGCGCTGGATCCCGTTCGTTACATAACCAATCACAGTTCGGGGAAGATGGGGTATGCGCTGGCGCAGGCCGCCGTTGATGCCGGAGCAACGGTCTGTCTGATCTCCGGGCCGACCAACCTACCTCCGCCTGCTCGAACACAATTCATTTCTGTAACGACTGCATTGGAAATGCAGTCAAAAGCCCTGACTGAAGCCCAAAACTGCGATATATTTATCGCTGCTGCAGCAGTAGCTGACTTCCGATCTGCCAATACCGCGAGGGAAAAAATCAAAAAAGGAAACGGTGAAACCCTTGTTATTGAATTGGTGAAAAATTCCGACATTGTCGCGGAAGTGCGCAAACAATATCCGAATTTATATGTAGTTGGATTCGCTGCAGAAACTGAGGCTGTTGAAAAAAATGCTCGCGATAAGTTAACCCGAAAAAAAATGGATATGATTATTGCGAATGACGTCTCACAGCCGGGGATTGGTTTTAACAGCGATCAAAATGCGGTCACTGTTATTTTATCCGCCACAGCAGAGACCCAGCGTTTTGATAAAATGCGCAAATTGGTTTTAGCGCAGCAGTTGATTCAGTTGATCGCTGCTAGCAGCTCATCTTCACCCATTTAATATTACTGCCGAATATCAGGAAAGAACCCATGTCGAAAATAAAAAATCGCAGCCCCTATATTTCTATCTTCATAGGGCTGGCTGTTGTATTAATACTCACTGGTGCAACCGCCTTTGTATTGAACTCACTCATGACGCGAACAAATTCAGACGCTGCGACATCAATACTCAAGGAAACTACCAAAACTCAAGCGAACAGTATCGACACTCAGCTTTCGCTTATCACGAACTCCATGCAGGGCATAGCCAGGAAATTTGAAGTCATCGAAGCTGTGGCAGCAGCAACGGACAACGATGCAACCCTTGATATGCTGGCGCAAAAAATCAAGGAAGATAATACCTATGCCTTGCAGGTGTACCTTATTCCTCATGGTAAAGCAGAAAGTTATCCCCTGTCATTTGCCGAACTGGATCAAGTCAAACGAACGGAGAATGGTGAAGCGGCTCCTCCAGAAGCCATCATGTCAGATGGCCAGTGGCGTTTTATTGTCAGCACGCCGATATGGAACAACAAAAGGGACATCATTCTGGGAACTCTCTTTATATCTCACACGATGGATCGCCTTAAGCCCACAATACAAGCTTTTGATCACACCTACGGCAGCAGCTCATTAGTACAAATGTTTGAAGGGGCTGCGCCGCGCATTGTTTTTACAATTGGCGATGTTACCCCTGTCATAGAGAAACAGGATTTTGTC
>Ga0302322_100006862_pt1 | contig 10138 bp, 17 predicted proteins | sample Fen_T0_2_FD_203757 | JGI IMG/M metagenome (GOLD analysis project Ga0302322, IMG submission 203757) | Peat permafrost microbial communities from Stordalen Mire near Abisko, Sweden - Fen_T0_2 | ecosystem: Environmental > Terrestrial > Soil > Wetlands > Permafrost | place: Sweden: Abisko... | reverse complement strand
CCGAAAACGACGATGGACATCAAAGCGCTAGAGGGCCAGCTAGCAGCGGCGCAGGCACAGTACGATTTCGAGCGGAACGAGCGTGAAGCGGCCTACGACGCGACGATGGACAAATACGCGGACGCTGTAGGTGGACTCGCCGGCCCCGAGGCGAAAATCCTAGCGCAGCAATTCGTGTGGCTGGCAAAGCGCTACGGCGAAATAGTCAAGGCTTTGCAGCACAATCCGGACGCGAAGGTTTACGCCGACGACGCCAAGCGCTTGTGGCGGATGATCGCATCGGCCGGACTCGCGCCCCCTCCGTACGCTCCGATCTCGGATTTCGTTTTCATCGAGACGTATAAATCGAATCTGTACGACACGATCGACAAGTTGCGCACGCCGGCCCGTGGTCTGCCGTATCAGCCCGCGATGCTAGAGTTAGGTTACTGGACGAAGCAAACGATCACGAATGAGCAGGTCGGTGCATGGTTCGCGGCGCTCGCGGCCGGCGTGAAAGGCTTCGGCAATTCGGGGGGCTGGCGAGGCGAGGGCCGCCGCTCGAGCTCCGACGGCGCGCTGGGATCGAACTGGACCGAGGCGAGCTCCGTTCTGGCGGGCATCGTGGCCGCGGTAGTCATGGGCGTTCCCATCGCGGGGCCGGTGAATGCGGCGCTTGTGAGCCTCGAAGGCGTGACGACGCGTCACCCGGGCATCTCGAGCGGCAACGCGGGCAATCGTGAGTTCAACTTGGCCCAGCTCATCGCGACGTCCGAAGCGTGGGCAGCGGCCAAGGGGCAAGCGGCGAAGGAAGCGGGACGCGCATTCAAGGCAGCACCGGCGCTCAAAGCTCCGTGGCCGCTTACAGGCGACATCTAGTCAACAAAAAAAGCGAACGGCGCAGAGAGCAAATCCGCGCCGTTCCCGGAGACACTGGCAATGAGAACCGTAACCCGCACGAACGAACCCGGCAAGTCATCGAAAATGGGGGGGCTGGGGGAAACCCCCAGTTCTCGAGCTTCTCGTCGGGCGGGCACCCGCCCCCCCTCTAAGCCGTCTCCGGCGCTCGTGTTCCGCTGGCACGCCCGACAGGGCGTGCTCGCGCTCTTTCTCCACTTCCCCGATCTCCGGGCCGGGGTGCGCTCGTGAGCGCGCTCGAGCTCGAGCCGGGTAGCGTTACCCGTCCGTCGTTGCGCGTCGTCGGACATCGGCTCGACAATTTGCGCCTGGCCTATCACGTGAATCTTTCCAAGGCAGCGATCGCCACGCTCGAGCGCCGCGCGGCCGTGGCGGATATGCACGGCGTCGCCAGCTTGCGCATCGGCGCGCTCGTCTGCCGCTTGCGTCGCTCGCCTCGCCCGGGCGTTTTTAAGTGGCAAAACGTGCGAGCTCGTGGCGAAATCCGGTTCGACGCATCGGCTATGGCCGGATGGAACGTGGAGATCATCGTTGACGGGTCGGTGTGGCTCGAGAATCCGAACCTCGGCGCGCACCAGAACTATTGCGATGCGGTGGCAGCGTCGCTCGGCGAAGTGAACCAAGGCCGGATGCGCGCGGTACACATGAACGTGGACGTCGAAGGCCTGCCGGTGCGCGAGCTCGAGCGCGAAATGTTCCTGATGCCGCGCGGATCGAAAAGCGCCGTCGACGGGCACGAAATCAAAATCCACGGCAAGGCGCTGCAAGTGACCGGGTTTTCTATCTGCCCGGGAAACATCGTCATGGCAGCGATTTACGACAAAACCGAGGAAATCAAGCTGGCGGGGCATGCGAGCCGCGGGGAGCTCGAGCGTGCGCGCTGGCGTGAGAACGGATGGCAAGGCGGGCAAGTCACGCGGATCGAATTTCGGGTCCGCTCCGAAGCCTTGGACGAAATGACGCTACGCGATCCGCGGCTCTTGCCTCGCCGGCTCGACGCCCTGTGGCGTTACTTCACGCGTGACTGGTTTCGGCTGCTCGAAGAGAAGCGAGAGGAAGGCACTCGAGCTCGAGCCACGAAAGTTGACCCGAGGTGGACCGACGTGCAGACGGTGCGCTGGTCGCTTCCGTCGGGCGACATCATGCGTCGACGGCACCGAGGGGGGGCGTCGGTAGCTCAAGCGGCCGGATCGGTGCAGTCGGCTCTTGCGGCTCGCGGCCGGCTGGCGCCGGTGCGTCTCCCGTCCGACGCGCCGAACGAGGCTGCACTAGGCGCCCTTATGGCTGAGAAGGGCACGTCCGAGATAGAGCGATGGGTCACCCGGTATTGCTTCAACGTGGGCGCGTCCTTCGCCATGATGTGGCGCGACGAGCTCCTAGCTTCCGAGGCGAGCACGGCCGTAGCGGTCGAAACCCTCGCGGTGGCAAATCTTGCAGTCTTCGATCGGTTCGCTGAACGTGCGCCGGCCCCGGATGATCCCCCGGTGCCTTGGTGGCTCGTGGGGGACTCCGGGGCCGGTGATGGTTCGCTGCTACTGACGTTGCAGGGTGTGCGGCCCGGCAATCGCGAAAGCGATTGCGGGGCCGTCTCGAGCGACTAGGGGAGGGTGTAAGGGCCGGCCCGGCGAGCTCGTGACTCGAGCTCGAGCGCGCACCCGTCGCACGGGTGCTGCTCGGCTCGGAACGTCTGTTCGTCAACGGTCCATCGCGTGGTCTCGCTCGCCGGCTCGAAACACAAAAGCTTCACGTCGACGGGCGTGCAACTTGGTGCCTCGTTCGGCAAAACGTGGCGAAAATGCAGGGGATTCGCGATTTCCTGCTTTTCCACGAACCCCCAAAGGGGCGCGCACGTGCCGCAGTTGTTGATCCGTTCCGGGTGATCGTGCTCGCGGTTGGGGCACGGCTCGAGCGGCTCGAGCGCGTAGCCGCGGTAAAGCTCGAGCTCGATTCGGGCAGCGAGGGCCGCGCTTTCGCGGAGCTCCACGCCTAGATCGTGCTCCGAAGCGCGCTCGAGCTCTCGGCTTTTCACGGCGCGCTGATAGCGCAATCGCTCGCCGGCCAGAATGGTGCGAACGCGCATGAGTGCATGGCGCAACTGCCGGTGATTCATTCGGTCAATCTTCGGTTTTTCAGTCATGGAAAGCCCTACCTTTCAATGAGAATTCACGCGTCCAGTTGCTCTATGCTCAATAGTGCGACGGCCGGCGAATTCGGCGGACCGGTCACGCGAATACGCAAGCAAGAACCTGGGTCAATGACAGGCAAATCCCTGGTCCGCGGAAAGAAACGCCCGTAAAGCTCGAGCTCGACGATTGCGATAGCGCCGTCTCGAGCGTTGACACGAATCAGATCCAGACGAGTCGCCTGAGTTGGCGAATAGGCGAAAACGCCAGATCCGAAAGAGTCGAGAACGACGCCCACGGAAATAATTTGCTCGCTCATCGGCCATCCCCCTCGGCCGCCTCTTTCGGCCGGCGAATCTGTAGCCGTCCGTCCATCGGCAAGGCGTCGAGGACGACGGAAAGCGACTTGTCTTTGTTGAGGAACGCGGAACCGATCCGCAGCCAGAATGCAGGCTTTCCGCGCCCGCGATCCTGCACGGTGAACACGTCGAACCTAACGCCGGGCCGCGTGTCGCTCATGTGTCCTCCGTGGGCGCGGCGTCCTTAGTTTTGAGGTACGCGCGAGCTCGAGTGAGGGCGAAGCGGCGCATGAGGACGCCGAGCCGGATGCGGCGGCCCTCGGCCGCCTTGGCGCGTTGCGCGTCGTCCATGATTCGCGCTTCTTCGTCCGTCAGGCGCATCATGATTTGGTGCGTGCGAGGTTTGTCGGTTTTGGGGGGCATCTAGTTCACCATGCGGATAATCAGGGGGGATTCGTCAACTGAGAGCGTAAGGCGCACCTGCACCACGGTGCGGTGAGGGTGCAGGTGAAACGTCAGGACCGCGCCTTTTTCCATGTGCTCGGGACGCGAGGCGTGGAGCTTCCCGTTGGGATCGGTGTACGTGAGGGAATGCAGGCGAGCATCGCCCGGGCGTGCGCCGTAGAGACTTACGTGCTCCCATAAGGCGTCACGCTCGAGCTCGAAACGCACTACGTCGTTACCCGGGTAAACCGCTTGTATGAGCTCGAGAAAGTGTTTTTCAGCCATGGCCACAATCTCCTTTCATCGATGCGCAATGGTGCGCGAACGTAACGTTACGCAATGTCGGACAGTAGTCAACCGCTCAGACGCGCGGATAGAAACGTGCCAACGGCACGGCGCGTCAGGGCCGGGGGGTGTCAGTATCACCCCCCGCAAAAAGCCACGGCTCGGCGCTAGCAGACGAAGCGGCTCGGGGCGCGAGACTTCCGATCGCTGGTGCGCGCTTCCCGGCCGAATCGGGTCAACCGCTCGAGCTCGCCGGCCGGGGTCAATAAGCCATCGCGGCGTGGTAGACTCGGAGGCATGGAGTTAGCCGCCAGGCTAAAAGGCCGAATCTACAGAAGAATCTCGCGGGCGAACGCTATTGAGCGGGGAGTTTGTGAGGATTTCTGCGGCCGGAAGGCGAAAACGGGGCACACGCGGTGCGGCCCGTGCTTGGCAGTAAAGCGCGCAAAAAATTACGCGCGCAGACACCCCGAGGGCATGTGCGCGCGTTGCCGCGCCGAGGTGGCGCGGTTCTGCGGGGAGTGCGCTACCTGGAGACGGCCGCAATCCGCAGCGCGATGATCGCCTTGGGGTCGACCTTGTCGCGCTGCTCACGGTCCTCCGCGACGTCGACGACAAAGGACCCGCGCTGAACGCATCGGATCGACGCGAGCGCGCACGTCTCTTGGTCCTCCCACAAGTGACGCAAGCGCAAGAGAGCAGGCGAGGCGATGACGCGCACGACGCCGCCCGGGCCGCCCGGCTCCGGTTTCATCGTGAGGCGCTGCCCCCCGTGGCGAAGCACGTGCGCATCCTCGGTCAACTTCATGACGATGGCGGGAACGAGCTCGGGGAGATCCCCATGCTCCACGGCATCGAGCTCGATCATGTGACCGACGATGGTGCGGCCCGGAGCCTCATCCCAAATGTCCGGGTACACGATGAGACGCTGAAAGCCCTTCGCAGCCGCGGGAGTGACAGTTTTTCGCACGGTTTTGGTCGTTTTCATGAGCCTACCTCCGCGCCGGAATCTAGCTCGATTGCCTAGACGGCGAAAGGGTGCGAGCCTTGACGGGCACCCTTTTCCCAGGAGGAACGAGCATGACGGACGGCGCTGCGCCGGAAGGCGGATGGAAGAAGATGGGAACGCGGCTGAAAGGCCGTCTCGCATCGATCGCAGAGGAAAAAAAGGAAGTCATCCGGCACACGGCCGACACCGTCGAAGTGTGGCTTGCTGCGGGCGGCATGGGGTACCTCCACGGCCGCAAAGGCGGCATGCCAAAGTATCTCGGCATCCCGGCCGATCTGCTCGCCGCTGGCGTCACCAAAATCATGGCGTTTGCCATGGGCCGACGTCGCTTCGCAGCCGATCTCCATTCGCTCGGAAACGGCTTCGGCGCGTACTACATGGGCGGAGTGGCCGCGGAATACGGCCAGCAAGCGCGCAAAACGGCCGGCGAGCTCAAGGGTGTGCCGTTCTCCGACGCGGACGCCGCGAGTCAATCGCCGCCCGTCGCGGTTCGCACGATCACGAGCGGCAACCCGCTCGGACATGGCGCGCCGTCCTACGCGCGAGCATCGGCGCTGTACTGAGGCGCAAGCCGCGGTACGTAGTTACGTAACCGAATACAGGGAGCGTCGAGAATGGCACTCGGACCCGAATTGATCGCAGGATTCACTTGCGCGCCCGCCCCTGCGGCCGGCTCGCTTGGCTGGCGCTGCAACGGTGGCAAAACCGGAGCTGGCGTCGTCGTCATCAACCTCGTTGAACCGGTCAACGTGGCGAAGGATCTGATCCTCGTGTCGGTGGACGGCACGAACCCGAACGGATCGATCACGTACGTCGTCTCAGGCGGCGGACTCGTGGTCACCGTCAATACGGCGAACAACGCGAACGCTTCGACGGACGCGGGTTTCTCGTTCGCAGCCTATCGCGTCCAGCCGTACGCGCAGTAACGTAACGGCATAACCCTCCGAAACAAGAAAGCGAGAAAGCACCATGGGACGCGAAGACTTGGAAATCCGCCCGATCGGACGTCACGAGCTCGAAGAGGAAGAATCGCCGATCGTCCGGCCGGACATGATGATCGTGGGTTCGATGGGTTGCGGCGACTGGCGATCGGCCGCGGTCCAGCAAGCGGACGCGTGCTTCTTCGGGAGCACCCGTACAAACGTCATGCAGGAAGCGGCTCGAGCGGCGGCGGAAGCCAGCGGCCAGGCCTACGGCGGGGCCGGACCCTGCCGACCCGGCCGCCCGCGTCTCTCGCAAATCGGCGCGAGCCTCTCGCCGGCCGGTGGCATCGCGGCTGCGGCCATCGTGACCGTGACGATTCAAGTGACAGCGCCCTTCAAGGGCGAAATGCTCATCATTCCGGCCGCGCTGGCGCCCCTCTTCGACGTGGTGAACATTTTCGTCGGCCCGACTCCGGTCCTCGGCCAGTCGATCACGCAAGGCACCGGGCAGAGCAACATCAGCGGCGAAGTCTACTCCTCCGCGCGGCTGGAAGGCGGCGGCCGTCTGCCGATGCCGCTGGCCGATACAAGCCAGCTCATCGCAATCCAGTTCCTGAACGTCTCCGGCGTGAACCAGCCGACGATCAAGGTCAACGTCGAAGGCACCGTCCAGACTCCGGCCTGGTAGTCCGGCGCCGTGCCCTACGCGTTTAGCGTGGAGCTCGCAGGGTTTCGGGGGGCATCAACGGTGCCCCTCGACGCCGTGCGGCTTAAGGGGTGGCTCGAGCAAGGCGCGCGAGACAACGAAATGTTGCTCGCCGCCTTCCCCGAGATTCCCGATCCGCTGGCCGCAGGCCTGCGATACGACGAACGCGCCTACACGCGCGATTTGCCGATGCGGGATGCCCTCACGATTTGGCGCGGCAATCGGGTAACGGAATGCAAAGGCGTCTGCATGTGGCGTGTCGCCTCGCTACGCCGCCAGGGCGTGGCAGCTAAGATTCGCCTGGCGTTTCTGGACCAAGGCACGATCCGGATCTGGCACGTGCTGACGGGCATGCCGGACGGCAGGATCGAAGACACTTCCCAGCTGATCGGCATGAGGTAACCAAATGCTCGGACCCGTGATTGCAGTAGCAGGAATCGGCGCGCTTGCCCTTCTCGCGTCGTCGTCGAAAAAGTCGACGGGGCCGGCAGGAAAGGCAGCCGATGGAACGGGCGGCGGAGCTCCTCCGGTGCCTGCGGACGGGTCGAAGGTCCCCCCGGGAATCAAGCTGATTTCGTGTGACCAGGCCTACGCGATGCTGCCTTCCGCGTTGCAGATCCTGGTCACGAACGCCCAAAAAGGCGGCCCCGCGGAAATGAACAACGCAGCCGATGCGATGGACTCCGCGGCTAAGGCGACGGGTCTCTCGCCGGACGCCGCGAACACCTTGCACGTGGCCGCGGGCTGCCTTCGTTCGCTGGCGACGGCAGCCCTCGGCAAGAGTGGAGCTCCGACGGGCGGCGGAAAGCCGATCGGCCAGGTGGACGATTTCGGCGTTCCGTACAATCCGACGGGCGGAGCCGATCGGAAGGACTGCGCGACGAACCCGGCCGCTCAGTACTATTACACGGTGAAAGCAGGCGAAAACGCTTCGATCTTGACGGCGCGAATCCTCGGCGCGGTCAACGCGACGCCGTTCAATTGGAGCAAGCTCGTGAGCCTGAACGCCACGACGGACACGCACGGAAACCCGACGGGCACAGTCGGCACCCCGGGCACGCTCTCCTACAATTTCAAGCGGCTCGACGCCGGATATCAACTTCTCGTGCCGAAGGAATGGAATCAGTACATCGGCCAGGTTGGCGTCCTTCGCGCCAGCATGACCCCCCTCCCGGCGTGCGGTTGAAAGGCGGAAACAATGGTCGGTCCTCTCATCGTGCTTGCAGGCCTCGGCGCGGTTCTCTTCGCGCGCTCGAGCTCCACGTCGGGGAAAGCCTCGCCAGGCACGCCGCAGACGACGGGTAGCGTCGGCCTGATGTCCTGCGATGCCGCGCTGCAAGTCATCAAGGGCACGGCGCCGGACCTGTACACCCCGATCGCATCGGCCATCGCCAGCGGTACGAACATCCCAGGCCTGCAAGGTCTCGCCGCCTCGCTCGAGAAGGGCGCGGCAACGTCGCAAGAGCCGGCCCGGAGTGCCATTCTGACGCTCGCGGCATGCCTGCGGATGCGTGCGGACATGGTGGGCAAGATGCCGCCCGCGGGGAGCTGAGAGCGGCCGTGGCCGGCGAGCTCGTGAGGTGGGGAGCGGACGGCCGATCCGAAACGATCCAAGTCGACGTCGGCGGAGCAACGATCGAAACGCAAGCGGTACGAACGGCAGATAGCGTAACGATACCGATAAAGATTCGCCTACCGGGCGGGGGATGGGTCGACAGCATCGTGAAAATGGACCCGCAGACGTTCGATCGTGCCGTTGCCCTCAATCGGCGACACGGCATCATTCCGCGTCTATCGGCGGCTTTGTCGCGCGAGCTCGGCGAAGACATTCAGTACCGCAGGATCTTGCCGCGATGAGAAATGGCCCTCCCATGTCCCGTACGATCGTCGGCGCCAAGGCTCCGTGGGGACCGTTCGCGTCCGAGGCGGAAGCGACGCGAGCGTCATGGGAGACGGTGCGAAGCGAGGGTACGCGCTGGGCAATGTCGAGCGGCGGAGTGTGGAACGATGCGGCCAGCGTGATCGCGCTGGCCATCGGCTATGCGGAGTCTCGCTTCGGAGTCACGCCGGACTGGCAATATCCGGATGGCACGCCGTCGTGGAATTGGGGGGCGATGATCGTTTACCCGTACACCACGACGGACCCGACGAAATTCATCACGCATGGCGACCACACGGCCGACAACAAACCGACCACGCTAAAATTCGCGTCGTATCCGGACGCCGCCGCAGGGATTCGCCGTTGGGTAACGCAACTGCCGAAGGCGAGCAAAGCAGCGGCAATCAAGGGGGATGCGTACGGCGTCGCCAAGGGCATGTATGACGCCCACTGGTTCTCGAGCGTGTGCCCACCATTCTGCACGGACGAAGCGCGGATCGGCAGCTATGCGAGCGTCATCAAAGGCGCGTCCGCGCGCGTGACATCAACGCTGGGAATCCCGAACCCGGTAGTCGGCGCGCCGAGCTCGAGCGGCGCAATCGGTAACGTAACGGCAACCCCGGGTGACTCGAGCGGCGGCGGACTCGGGGAGATTCCCGTCACGGACTCGGGGAAGGGTGCGCCCGCGCGCGGCGGATCGGCCACGCCGATCATGGGCGCGATTCTCACGCTGGCAGGCCTTGCCATTCTGGTTCGCAAATGAAGGTCATAGACGCCGAAATCATCGATGAGAAGAAGCCCTTCGCGCTCGCCGGAGTGCAGAAGAGGCCCGTGAGGGTGCGAGGGAAGGGCGACGGAAAGAGCGCGCTCGAGCGCTTTTGGCGCGAGCTCGTGCACGCCGCACGGTTCGACACGCGGAAAGGACCGATGCCGCGATGAGCTGTTGTAGCGGCTGCAACGTCGTGGGTTCGGGCTGCTCCGTCTGTCCGGTGGCCAAGTCAGGCCAGCGGCCCACGATGATGCTTGTCGGCGCGCCCCCGCTCATCGTCTCGATGGGAGCTCCCGGCGCGCGCGGGGAAGTACTCGGGTACGTGGACCGGGTGGAGGCCTTCCGGCAGAAATTCGACACAGCCATGGATCGCTGGCTCGAGCTCCGAGGCGTGAAGATCACCACCAAACCGGACGGCGGCTTCACGCCCGATTTCGGCAAGGCGACGCCCGCCGATCAATCGTTCATCTTGCAGTGGGGCGATCTCGAGCGCCGGTGGTTCGAATGGAACCGTCAGATGCATGCGGATCTGGTGCCGTTCGGCCCCTCTCCTGCGGAAGCGTGGGAAAAAACCATGCTTTTTGAAGCGGAGTGGAAAGCCGCAGCCAAACAGCTTGCATCGATGCCGGACGGCTCGAGCGTGGGCGTCCCGGCCGATCCGGGCTTGCTCGAGAAGCCCGGCGGAGCTCCCGGGGGGCTGTCCGGCGCGATCGGTGAGGTGGGGGATTCGCTCGCGACATCGATCGGCAAGTTGCCGATCGTGCCGATCCTTGCGATCGGCGGGGCCGTGGTCGTGGGTCTCGC
>Ga0302322_100006860_pt1 | contig 10138 bp, 9 predicted proteins | sample Fen_T0_2_FD_203757 | JGI IMG/M metagenome (GOLD analysis project Ga0302322, IMG submission 203757) | Peat permafrost microbial communities from Stordalen Mire near Abisko, Sweden - Fen_T0_2 | ecosystem: Environmental > Terrestrial > Soil > Wetlands > Permafrost | place: Sweden: Abisko... | reverse complement strand
TTCAGCAGCCCGCAGGCGCTGCTCCAGGGCACCGCCATGCGCTCCCCGGTGGCCGGCGATATCGGGCGCGACTTCGGCCAGCCGCCGGTGCTCTTCACGAACGCCGAGTTCGCCCAGCTGGGCCGCTTCGTCGCCGGCCTGCCGGTGGAGCAGCAGGGGCCGTGGCTCAAGCAACTCACTGCCACCATCGGCGACCCGGCGCTGGTGCGCTCGACCTTGCTGCGCCTGTCTGCCGAATCGCAGGTGATCGGGCTGGCGGCGCTGATGCAGTTCGAGGAGGAACAAGGTCGCGCAGACGCCTCCGGCGCGGACCTGATGCAAGGCGCGGATGGCGCACCGGTGCGGGCCTCGACCCTACCTGTCCTGGGCGGCGATGGCAGGATCAGCGCGCCGCGGCAGATGTTGAACGGCTATGCCCTGCTGCATCCATCTGGTGACGCCAGCGGCGAGCCTGGCGCCCCGGCTGTTCCGATGCCGGCCGAGGCGGAGCTGCGGGGTCCGTATGCCGTCCAGGTGGGGGGCCGCTACGCCGATCAGCCGGGTGCGCAAGAGGCTCACTACGAGGCGGCGCGGGCGATCTATGCGTCGCTGAGCGCGCAGGCGGGGGATGCGAGCGGCAAGCTGGACCCGGTGCGCTGGAACGCGGCGGTGCATCTGGCCATCCACGGGAGTGGGACTGCGCGGGAGGTGGGGTTGGAGGGCTTCCCATCGACCGATGGATCAGTTTCAGCGGCTGACCGTGTGCCATCAACGCCGGGAGTTCGCGCGGATTTGGATAAGGTGATGCGCGGTCCAGGCGCTATGCAACTTGCCGACGAAGGCGCGGGGAAAGAACCAGTTGATCTGGCCAGTGTTACCGGAATCCGGCCGCTTGGTGCTGATTCACCGGCCTCTGACGGGAGCCAAGACTCGCTGTATGCGGAAAACAGGTTCGGGCAAAAGACCAAGGACGATGCCGCGCGAGATCGCGAACTTTCCAACGATCAGCCGAACTCCGATTCTGGACCGCTTCCAAACAGGGTCTTCAGTGGAGACAACGAGGGGGAATATGTAGCTCGGGTCAAGCGAAATCTCGCCCATCCTCCACTAGGTACTTCAGATACGGCCGTGAGCGAGCTTCCAAAGAGATACCCAGACGTCTTTAAGAAACTCATTCAGGCCGGGCCTGGCAGCAGCACGTTTGGCAGTTCGAAAACCGGTGATGCGAGCGCCAATAGCTTTAAGCTCCCTATGTTGCCCGAGCAATACGTGAACGATCCAAAAGACCCGACACACCATGAATATGGAGTGCTTACCAATTTGGGACCGGTCGATGCCTCGAAGGGGCTAACAAAAGACGGACTAGTGAAATTGGTTGAGGAGCGGTCCAGCCGGCCTGGATATCAACTGCGCCCCTCGCCGGCACATTTCGACGACAACACCGAAGCCTACTCGACGCCGCCCAAAGAAACATTGGCCAGGTCTTACATCCTGCAGGACAATGAGTTCATCAAGGAGCGCAAAAACTACACGCACGTAATCGGCTCGATCGCACAAGTGCGGGTGCATGATGGAGTGGTAAATATCACCGACACGGACCATGAGGTCTACCCCGGTGTTATTCGAAGGACTGTGCTTGAGGTGGACGGCCATCTGTTCATCTACACGCAGGGGTCTGGCGAAAACCGCTACAAGAATCAACCTTTGGTGGGTCCGCAATCGGTGGTGTCGCCGACCAGGACCGGAGAGACAATACTGAGCCGCGCTGGCGGCGCTATCGGTAACGATGTGTTTGGACCGCTGGCGTTTCAAGCGCTCGACAAGCGGCTACTTGAGGACGTGCAGCGAATCAGAGGCGGTCAAGCGCTTGAGCCTCTATACGATACCCCCAAGAGAATGCCGCCTGCGATTCTTTACAACCCGGCTCGCCGAGGCACGGAGTAGCGGCCGCGCCCCGGAACCGCCCAAGTCGTGCAGATTGGCGACGAAAGGGGCACTTGTGAGCATGCCTGTTTTTATGTACAGTATAAGCGGCGCCTCACAAGTTGATGGTCAGTCAATGCGCAAATAAGTCCTCCCGGTGTCGCCGGCAAATAAAAAGGCCAAAAGCAATGGAAACAACTCAGCCGCTTGCTGTTCAGTCCAAATGGGCAGGTCCAGGGATGGTCACGCTTGGCGTGCTCGCGGCGACCCTGCTCGGGCCGCTTGCCGGAGTGCCTGGGCTGATCTGGGCTAGGCGATTGCGACCGTTCAGCGGCAGCGTGCGGATCGGTTACAGCCTGTGCTGGTACGGCTGCTTTGTCGCTTACACTGCCACAATTTTGCTTGACAGCGTGCGTGGCATCAGTTTTGTCGAAGTCGCACTGGCGCTGGCCTGCAACTTTGCCTGGCTGGCGATTTGCCGGAAATTCTTGCGCCCGCCCGCTCGCTCCATAGTCAGAGCAGTGTTGATCGCGCTGACCGGCACATTGCTCGCCGGGGTGGTTCTTACTCCGAGCACTGCGACGGTCGCCGTGCCGATGCCATTGGCGATTGTGGCTTATGCCGCGATGTGGCCGGTGCCGGCCTTCATGGTCACCCTCGCATTTTGCATGCCGGTATCGTTTCTTTTTCCTGCTCACCTTGCCCTCTATTGGCCGGCACGCGGGCAGGCCGGAGAGGGGATGGCCGAGAGCGACGTACCGGATAAGAGATGGAACCGGGAATACCGGCTCATCGTCTCCTACCTGGTAGGCAGCGTGTTTCTGACCTGGGTGGTGGGGATAGCCGAGACGCCGTGGAATGGCCTCTTTTCGTTGCGGCCCTGGTTCAATCTGTTCTGGTTGCTTGCGACGCCGATCATCGCCATCGGCGCCGCGGTGCTGGATGTTTTCAACCCGGCCGCGGTGCCCTCGCTGCCGGAACGGTTGCTGCATCTGGTCTGGGTGACGGCAAGCTTTGGTCTGCCCTTCCTGTTTTCACAGGCGGTCATGTTCAATCGAGTGCCCGCAATCTCCCGATTCTTTTTGGAAGCGCGTGGCGCCATGAAGAGATCGTAATAAGGGTGCCCGTCTCGAGAATTTTCCCGGATCACTGCCGGCGATCGAAAAGAACTCTAGCCTGGCCCCTTTCATTCTCCGAACTGTCTTGGAAGTGAATGGCCAGCTATTTATCTACACAAATGGCTCTGGCGAGAACAGGTTCAATAACAGCGGTGGCGTTCAGCCATTCGCCGATCTTAATAATTTGCGCAAGGGAATTACGGCCGGGGCCAACGACATATTCGGTCCTAAAGCCTTCAGACAGCTTGACCAACAGGTCTTCAATTTTGTGGAGAGGGTACGGAACGGCCAGGTTCAAGAAAGATAGGCCGGTAAGAGATAAGGCCGGAACAAGTCTCTGCGCGTGAATTGAAAAATGGCGAAAGGAACCAGACCCTAGAATTTTCTGGGAATTTGATTTACTATATTTAAATATAGTCAACATTTTGATCTCCAACGTCAAGCAGGTTGCGTCTCGCTGACTCGTGCACAAATTGCAGCGTTGTTGCTCGCATTCAGGTGCTGCCTGACAGATGCGGCAAGAAAATCAGTTCCGGCTCCCGGCAATTTTTTCGAGATGGCAGTAAGCCGGTCGTCGATCCTGAATCTCGGTGAGGGAGTATGGCTTCTGACCGTTTTTCCAGTTCTTGGCGTGGTATTTGTCTCGTGATTGTCGGCGGAGGTGCATTCTTCGCCGGAGCTTGGCTCGCTGTTCCTGGCCTGATATGGAGCCGATGGCTACGGCCTTTCGACCGAACTGCCCAGGCCGGGTACTACCTTTGTTGGATTGCACTAACGACCGGGCCGGTTCTCTACGAACTCGGGTTTGTCCAGTCCCATGACGTTGGCCAATGGTGGCTAGCTCAGTTAGCGGCATATGGCATATGCGCGGGCATTTGGCTGCTTGTCCGCAAGAAATTTGTCAACCGCCCTGCCAGTTCCATCGCGCGCGCAGTGCTGATCGCCATTTGCGGAACGTTGCTCACCGCCCCCACGTTTCTTCCGATGTCAACGACTCTCCCGTTGGTCGCCGGCATTGCCGCGATGATTCCCTTGTCGAATCAATCGGCAGGTGCGGCATGGGCGCTGTGGACGATTCTCCTGCTTGAAGCTTGCCGGGTATTCCCCGCCTATCTTGCTGTCTACTGGCCCGCGCAAAAGACGGGGTCAGGTAGCTCAAATTAATTCTTCATGTCAGGTCATTTATTAAACTGGGGTAGCTCAGCCTGACCCCGTTAATTCACGAAAAGCCGCGCTTACTATGAGGCCATTAGGAGAGCTTATGGGGATGCTAAAGAATGAGATCTTCTCGCGTGATGTCTGCTTGCGGCATGCAACCGAGCCCCTGCTTTTCCGCTGGGATCATGTGAAGGGCGAAGTCCATTACCGATGCATTGGCTGCAAGGAAGATCACCGGGTTCTTCCCGTTACTGATAAGTACTTCACTGACGCGATGTTGATGGGCGATGAAATTTCACGCGAAGAATATGACCGGATCGAAGAGAGGTCAAAGTAGCTGGCGTGGCTGATTTTCGCGAGTAGGTCTTTGCTGATGGGCCAACGGTCTTCGCGTGTTGGCCCATCTTTTTCATCAGCCTATTTGCTGATAATATATACAGCACATAGAATTTGGTAAGAGGTGCGAATATGGCGATGAACAAACTGGAATCCGCCATCGGTCTTGCGTGCAAAGTGCACGCCGGTCAGGCCGATAAGGCGGGGCAACCCTATATCCTCCATCCGCTGCGGCTGATGCTCAAGTTTCACGACGAGAACGCGCGCATGGCCGCGGTATTGCATGACGTGGTCGAGGATGGCAACATCAGTCTCGACGATTTGCGCGAGCTCGGCATCCCAGAGCAGGTTGTCGCCGCGGTTGATTGCCTGTCGCGCCGCGAGGGCGAGTCCTACGATGCCTTCATCGAACGCCTGGCTGTTGACAAGCTGGCCCGCAGAGTAAAGATCGAGGACGTGCGGGACAATATGGACGTCACCCGGCTCGCCGCGTTGAGCGAAGAGGATTTGTCGCGTGTCGCGAAATATCACAAGGCTCTGCGCTATCTCCTGGATGCGCCGGACGCTGCCTGACAGAATAGGAAGGGCCGGGCTTGAATATTTCGAAAATAATCGCCGGCGAGAAATAATGCGAGCCTGACCTCTTTAATTCGCTTGCCCCAGTTACGATCGCTGCGCGAGAATTTTTCGATCGCTGATTCTGCGAGTCACTAAGAAGGAAGGGCAAAAGATGAAACGAGAATACAAGGTGCTTGTGTGTTATCTGTTCTCCAGTATTTGCCTTGTGCTGTTGATGGGGGGCATTGAAGGCCATCCGCACGTGGCTTATTCAAACCTATTTATCGTCAAATTGCTGCAGGTGCCGCTTGTGCCGATTGGCGCAATATCCGACGCCTTGGTGGACATCTTCAATTTTGGCTCACGCACTCCCGGCTTTGAGAGAGTGCTGCATTTTGTCTTCGTGACTTTGGGGTTTTTTGTGCCATTTGTGGTTTCGATGGCTATCGCGTTCAAACGGTTACCGGGATTTGCTCGCTTCGTCGCGGATGCGCGCAACATGCGTGAACCGAGGTCGACGGGGGGAGACCGGAATGAGGGGAGTACCGACGCAGCAATGTCGAACGGGCAGGAGACGGCAGATCAGAAAATGGCGGACAAGAAATTGGATGGATCACTTTAATTCGCTACGCCAACCCGGTGCAGGCGGCGCAGGATGCGGGCGTCTACGGCATCAAGCCGTTGGACTTCAGCAACACGCCTGCGCTGATCAAGAGCCTGCAGGACCGGCTACCGGCGTCGCTCGACGTGATGCACGGCTTCAACGTGCCCTGGTTACCCTTCTCGCAGTCGGAGGTCAGGCAGTTCGGTCAGTTCCTCAAGGTACAGTCGGTTGAAGGGCAGCGCGACGCGCTCAGGCGTGTCCTGGATTGCTTTCGCGATCCGGAAATGCTGGGCGTGGCCCTAGAGCAGTTATCCGCAGAAGACTCGTCGCGGGCGCTGGCGGTGCTGTTCATGGCCCGCGACCGCGGGCAGGCAAATCAAGGCAAACTCCGGCCGGCCTCCTGGGGCGGCCCCGGCGGATTTGACGTTGCGCAAGCCATTCTGACTGGGCAGACCGCCATAGACGCCGCCAGCGCGGGCGGCGCGGACCCAACCCAACCGGGTAAGCGCGGCGTTGCATTGCCGGACGAAGCAATGCTGCGGCAGGCGGTGCTTGACTTTTCCGCCGGCAGGCTAAACGACGACCCCGGCAAGCTGAAGATGCTCACCGATGCCATCCGCGCCATCGCTGTCGGCATCCAGCTTAGATATGGTGGCGTGGATGGCGGTCTCTACAAGCCGGAATTCCTGCGTGCGGCAGCTAGGGCCGCGGTCGGCCAGGGAGAGCAAGGCGACGCCACGGGCATCGAGGGCCCCGGGACGGAAAGTGTAGCGCAGCAAGTCTCGACCAATGGTCAGCTCCCTGACGGCACCACGCTTAGGAAGATGCCATTCGTAATCGGCAAGGACGAACCGGTGGCGTACAAAACCGGCCAGATTGACACCCATTACGACAAGACCGCCGCACTCGGAATATTGAGCGGCCTGCCTGGAGACTGGGCGCTGCGAATTGCCAGGCATACGCAATATCGGGATGACGATCCAGACTTCAGGCCACTTAACGACGCCAATCTTCTCACTACGATTTGGTCCGCCTTTACCAACGCGGAGGCGCTGAAAAAGCATCACTTCGTCCTCTCCGATCCGGTGACCGGCAAAGTGCCCGAGTACCTGAAGAAGACCGAAGCGGATGGCAAGGTGCACGACCTTCGGCCGCCTGATGGCAAAGGCACGGTGCTCGGCGAGATGTGGGACCGCATCACCGAAACGATCAACAATCCTGAGGCTTCGAAAGACCAGATTGCGGACGTGATTGGCGACTACCTTCACGCGTTTCAGGACACCTTCACCCATCGCGACGAGAACAACGTTCCGATCGACGCAGTGCGGAACCTCGGGCCGTGGAGGCTGGGTATCGGGCACGCGTTCTATGGCGTGAGTCCGGATTTGACTTCTAACCATACGAAAAAGAGACTTATCGGCAAGGATGTCGAATGGAACGTCAATGAAGAGAGAAATCTCAAAATGGATGAGATGGTCTATGAGAAATTAAAGCTGATCGGCGACATGCTTCGTGAAAAGAAGAATGTCGCGGTAGGCGACGCGAAGCCTTGGGCGGAAGATCATCGCGGCGCGCTGGAAGTCCTTGGAAAACCACGGGATGTGCGGGAATTCATGGACCAGTTCAACAAACAAAAGGGCGATGACAATCAAGTGGAATTCGAAAAGGATGGATCGGCAGAACATCGCCGGCCCGAGGAGTTCAAGAACAAAAGAAAGCTGATAGACAACACCTTGCGCGACTGGAACTATCGCACTGCCAATCCTGATGGCGTGTCGCGCGAATATGAGTTCTCAGGCCCCTCCGGACTCGACATCTATAAGTGGGTGCCGCCGGGTGAGCGCTTGCAAGACATGGCTCCCACGCCGCAGGAGAAGGTATCCGCGCTCCAGCCTGCCACGTGAGGGCGGCCACGTGAGGGCGGACTTGCGGAAATTGCTGATTCTATGTACAGTATTTCGAGGGCAATTGATTTCGGGGATTACGTTGCTGTCCGGGCATCAAATTCACACATGCCGTACGCTTGCCCCAAGCCACAGCTGCCCGGCACCGCAAAGCCAATGCGGCCTTGTGTTTCCGGATTTGATTCACTTCGATGGCCATTCCAAAAAAAAAGATCATGCGCCTAAAGCTGCTCTTGCTTTCCCTCCTGGTTTCCCTTGGCGCCTGCGCGCCTGTGATTGGCTTGTCCGGGCCTGGAAAGGTCTCCTCGCAACATTGTTCCGCGGAGGAGTGGATGCTTATAGATTTACCCCAAGGCCTGCACATGGACGTGAGGGCGGAAGAGTCGGGTGGAGAAATTGATGTCAAGACGTCGCTTTATACCAGCCGGGACGAGAGTTCGCGGATGCATGTCCTGGCGACGCGGGCGAAAATCAGCAGTGCGCCCGGATATGCGCTCATTTCCAGTTTCACAAATCTTCCTTACGGGCGTTCAGCTGAAATCAGGTATTCGCGCGTGAGCGGCGACAAGCGGGAGGAGCTGGTATTTGGGGGAAAGCCGCTCGCCGATATCAATCTTCAGGGGGCTGTCATGATCTCGTACCGATTTCCCAAGTTCTTTGGCAGTTCCGCGGAAATCACGCTTCCCGCCCTTTCAATCAACGGTCAACGCGCGGACATCGCGCCCATCTTGCTGACGAAGAAGATGAATGCGATCAAGTACTGCACATCCTAGGTTTTCGTTCAAACTGGTCTCTTGATCCGGGCTCCAATCTCATGCTTTCATTCTCGATCAGGCATCGTCAGTTCCTGCTCCTCGTTTCAATGGCGGTCATCCTCGCGTGCGCGGCCACCAGCACCCGCGCGCAGGCGCAGGCCGACTTGCGCAGATGCTGGAACTCCAGGCTCAGTCCGTACGAGGCAATAGGCTACTGCAATCGCGCGCTCGAATCGAACGAGATCACGGTCGAGGAGCGGGCGGCCACCTATTCGAACCGCGGGATGATGAAGTTTCGGCTGTCGAACTACGAGGGCGCCATTGAGGACTTCAACGCGTCGCTGTTCATCCTGCCCGGCAGCACCCTGACCCTGGTCAATCGCGCGAAGACCCATGCCCGCATGCGCGATGCGAAGCGCGCCATCGCCGACTATGACGCCGCACTGCGCATCGAGCCCGAAAACGTCGAGTACCTGATGGATCGGGGTGGGCAATTGCGCGGGATGCGCGAATTCGAACTCGCCATGACCGACTTCGACACCGTATTGCGGCTCAGTCCGGGGAGTGCAAGGGCACGCATTGACCGCGCCGTCAACTTGCGGCGCAAGGGTGACTATGCGGGAGCGCTGGCGGCCTTCGATGCGATGAGGCAGGCCAACCCGCGCGACGGTAGCGCCATATATCAGCAAGGCGTCACCAACTTCCTGTTCGGCCGCTTCGCCGCCGCCGAGCGCGATTTCACCGAAGCCGACAGAATCTTCGGCGATCCGTACACGGCTTTGTGGGTGTACATCGGCAAAGCGCGAACCGGCGCGGACTGGAGCGCCCAACTCGCGGCGACGATCAAGCCTAACGTGGACAACTGGTACAGCTCCCTGGCCGACTACTATCTGGGCAATCGGCAGGAGGTCACTTTGCAGTTGGAGGCGCGCATTTCCGACAAAAGCGGGCGGTCGGAGGCTCAAAAACTCTGCGATTTGCCGTTTTACCTCGGGCTGCGGCAGGTATTGCTCAAGCACGGAGAACAAGCCCGCGCGTTGCTCACCAAAGCGCAGGAAATGTGCGGCCCGGACAGCGACGAATACGACATGGCCGGGGTCGAGCTCAAGCGCTTGCGGCCTTGAGGTGGCGGCGTGGAATATAGGGGGCGCAATCGATTAGATTTTTGCGATCGGCACCTTTGATTAAGCCGAACCACCAATACCATCGCAGGTGAAAATCAAGACTTGAGAATGAAAGGAGCCTACGTCTAAGTTTGCAGGACAGCAAGTCGTTCAGCCGAAGAGTCCTCTCATAATTCCCCAATGGCCCATGGGTGCAAGCGCGCCCCTGCAATGGCCGCCGCCCCCTTCCTGATGGCCGGCAGCGCCGTCGTCAACGCGATAGGCGCGATGAACGCCGCCGACGCTTCCGCCGCCAACTACAACGCCCAGGCCAATGCCGCCGCCAGCAACGCCACCATCGCCCGGCAGAACGCCGCCAGCGCCCTGGCGGTGGGCAACGAGCGCGAATCCCAGAAGCGCCGCCAATCGGCCCTGCTGCTCGGCCAGCAACGCGCCGCCCTGCTCAGCGCCGGGATCGGCGCCGACGGCAGCGCCGCCGACGTGATTGCCCAATCCACCGGCAACGCCGAACTCGACGCCCTCAACGAGCGCCACAGCGCCGCGCTGCAGGCCAACAACTACCTGAGCCAGGGCCTGATGGCCGACGCCCAAGGCAACGCCGCCCGCCAGAGCGCCGCGAACGCCGAAGACGCCGGCTTCTTCGGCGCCGCCTCCAGCCTGCTCGGCGGCGCTTCCAAGA
>Ga0302322_100006856_pt1 | contig 10141 bp, 9 predicted proteins | sample Fen_T0_2_FD_203757 | JGI IMG/M metagenome (GOLD analysis project Ga0302322, IMG submission 203757) | Peat permafrost microbial communities from Stordalen Mire near Abisko, Sweden - Fen_T0_2 | ecosystem: Environmental > Terrestrial > Soil > Wetlands > Permafrost | place: Sweden: Abisko... | reverse complement strand
TCCAAAATAACAGCCACAATAGGGCCCGACGACATAAAGCCAACCAGCTCACCGTAGAAAGGGCGTTCCTTATGTACTTCGTAAAATTTCCCGGCTGTTTGCTCAGTCAACACAATATATTTCATAGCACTAATTTTAAAACCTGCCTTTATTATCTGGTCTAAAATTGCGCCGGTATGCCCGTTTGCAACAGCATCGGGCTTAATCATGGTAAAAGTTTTATTGTTACTCATTGCTTTTTTTTTGCAGTTCATGGTTAATAGTTCATGGTTCATAGCCGAAATGAAGCAATATTTGCTGTAACTGCTATGAACTATGAACCATTAACTATGAACCATTTCGATTTTCCCGCAAAAGTAGCTTTTTACAATTAAACGGTAAAGGTTTTTGCATTAAATAACATGGTTGTATTTAATTTATTTATTTAGCTTTGCAACTCTTTTTTGAAAATTGATGTTAGATACAGCCTCGCTTATAGAACTTTTAGCGCAGCCCCAAAAAATAGTAATTACTACTCATCACAAACCTGATGGTGATGCTATGGGGTCGTCTTTGGGTTTATATAATTATTTGATACAGCAGGGGCACCATGTAAAAGTGATTACCCCTACCGACTACCCCACCTACTTTAACTGGATGCCGGGTAACGATGGTGTTATTATTTATACCGAGCACCCGGAAGAAGCCGCAGCCCTAATAAGCGATGCCCGATTAATCTTCTGCCTTGATTTTAATGCTTTGGGCAGGATTAATGAAATGGGAGAACTGGTGGGTAAAAGCCAGGCGCTTAAAGTGATGATCGATCATCACCTGGAGCCCCAGGATTTTGACGATTACCGCTACTGGAACATTGGCGCCTGTGCTACCGCCCAACTGGTGTACACTTTTATAGTGGAGGAGCTAAACCATAAGGAACTGGTGAATAAGGATGTGGCAAGCTGTTTATATGCAGGGATCTTAACCGACTCGGCATCGTTCCACCTGCCAAATACAACGTCGGCGGTACACCGCATTACGGCCGATCTTATTGATGCCGGTGCGGTTAACTGGCGCATATACGACCTGGTTTATAATAATTCGCCCGAAAACCGGCTGCGCTTTCTGGGCCTGTGTTTGTCGGAGCGGCTGGAGGTTTTGTATGAATATAATACGGCCATTTTTTCGGTAACCAAACAGGACCTGGAGAAATACGATATCCGTACCGGAGATACCGAAGGAATAGTGAATTATGCCCTATCCATCGCCGGGATAAAACTGGCAGCTTTTATTATTGAACGCAAGGATAAAGTAAAACTATCATTAAGATCGAAAGGAGATGTGCCTGCGAATGCTATTTGCAAAAAATATTTCAACGGCGGCGGCCATTATAACGCGGCTGGCGGTCATTCAGAAGACAGCCTTGAAAATGTAGTCAATCAATTTAAACTAATATTACCTGAATACAAAAAACTATTAATAAAGTAAAAATGAAAAAAAACCTGATGTTTTTAGCGCTTGCTGCAATCGGATTAGCAAGTTGTAATGGATTTAAAAAAGGGCAACACGGGTTGCTATATCAAATTGTATCAGATAAATCGGGCCCAAGCGTACAGCCCGGCGATTTTATCAGCATCAATTATATTGTTAAAAATGATGCCGATTCGGTATTGCAAAGTTCGTTCGAAACCGGGCAGCAATTTTTCCAGATCATGCCTAAACCAAGCGATAAAGGCGATGTATTTGCAGGTATCAGCTACCTGAGCGAAGGTGACAGTGCGATTATTAAAACAAACCTTGATACGTTAACCGCAGGTCATCCGCGCCCTGCCGGAATGAAAGGCAAGTACATGATTTTTATTGTTAAGGTTGAAAAGGTGATCCAAAAAGGCAACCTTGATCAGCAGGTATTTAATGGCCGCTGCCAGGCATATGTTACCTCTTTGGCGGATGCAGCAAAAAAACGGGAACCAATAAAAATCAAAAAATACATTGCTGACAACAACCTTAAAGTTACTACCACCGCTACAGGACTTAATTATGTGATCACTAAAGAAAGCACTGAGCCAAAACCGGTAAACGGCGATACTGTAGTGGTAAATTATGTAGGCAAATTTTTAAACGGGAAAATTTTTGATACCAGCATCAAGTCGGAAGCTATAAAAGGCAAATTACAAATCAACCCGATGAACCCTTACAAACCTTTGCGTTTCCCATTGGGTGTACAGGGTATGATCCAGGGCTGGAATGAAGGCTTATTATTGTTGGGCAAAGGTGCAAAAGCAACTTTCGTTGTTCCATCAAGCCTTGGTTACGGCGACCGTGGCAACCAAATGATCGGTCCGTTTACGCCGCTGGTATTTGATGTAGAATTGGTTGATATTGTACATCCAAATCCAAATGCGCCAAAACCCGTTGTTCCGCCAATGATGGGCCAGCCGCAACAACAACAACCTGTTAAGAAATAATATTTAACTAATATGGCCCTCCCAAAAAAAGGGAGGGCCTTTTTTTATTTTCGATGAAATATATCCTGTTTATTTTAGCATTAGCCATTGCCGCTACTGCCAACGCCCAAAGTGGTGTACTGCATACGCCGCATGGCGCTTCGTACCAGATATTTACGCACAATACCGGCGATAAAATAAAGGTAAACGATGTGATAACATTCGACTTTATTCAGAAAACAGACAAGGATTCGGTACTGGTGAGTTCCTTCGTTACCGGAAACAAGGGCAAAGCGCAGGTTTTGCCGATTGACGGCCTGAAGGACATAGCCGAGATCAATTTGATGGAAGTATTCCCGATGCTTGCGCTGAATGATAGTGTGGAGGTAAAAATCCCTACCGATTCGGTATTTAAGGGGCACGATGCCCAGCGCCCGCCCTTTTTTCCGAAAGGCAGCAGCCTGGTGTTTGTGTTAAAGATCGACAAAATACAATCGATGAGCGAGGCCATTGCCGAAAGAAATGCGGAAATGGAAAAAGCAAAAGCTGACGAGGCAAAAATACAGGCCAAAGAAGCAGTTGCGGCAGCAAGTTATATTAACAGCCATAAACTTGTTTTAAAAACAACAGCCAGCGGCTTAAAATATGTAATCACCAAACCATCGTTAAGATTAAAACCGCAGGCAGGCGATACCCTGCTGGTGAATTATACCGGCCGCGGGCTTGATGATAAGGTTTTTGATTCGAGCATTGAGTCGGTGGCAAATGCAGCGGGCTTAAATGAACCCGGCCGTAAGTTTGAGCCTTACACGGTAATTGTAGGTGCCCACGGCGTGATCGCCGGATGGGATGAAGGTTTGCTTTTGTTGAACGAGGGCTCAAAAGCAAAGTTTGTTATCCCATCGGTACTGGCTTATGGGGCGCAGGGCATGGGCTCAATAGCGCCTTACAGCACACTTGTTTTTGATATCGAGCTTGTTAAGGTGAAACCCATTAAACATCCCGTGGTTGCCGGCCCGGCGGTTAAAAAGCCGGTTCATAAAAAACATGCGGCGAAGAAAAAAAGTTAATTAATGGAAGCCTCCTCATAAATCCGGGAGGCTTTCTTATTTTTGTACAATGCTGCTTACCGATACACACACCCATTTGTATTACGAAACCGACCTGCAAAAGCAGTCCGCGTTAATAGAGCGATGTGTGAACAACAATGTTGAACGCCTGTTTTTGCCAAATGTTGATGCCGCTTCCGTACCAAAAGTGTTCGCGCTCGCTGAAACGTACCCGGATATGTGCTACCCCATGCTGGGCCTGCATCCCTGTTCGGTAAAGGAAGGCTGGGAAGAAGAATTCAATGGCATAAAAGCGGCTGCTGATCAGCATAAAATAGTCGCGGTAGGCGAAATAGGGATCGATCTTTATTGGGACAAAACCACCCTGCCCGAACAGATCAAGGCATTTAAAATACAAATCGCCTGGGCAAAGGAGCTCAAATTGCCCATTGTGATCCATTGCAGGGATGCCTTTAATGAAGTTTTTGAGGTGTTGCACCAGGAGCAGGATGAAAACTTGCGCGGCATTTTTCATTGTTTTACCGGCAACCTTGAACAAGCCCATCAAGTTATCGGCCTGGGTTTTTACCTGGGCATTGGCGGCGTGGTTACCTACAAAAATTCAGGATTAGGCGAGGTGGTGGCACAAATTGATCTTAACCGGATAGTTTTAGAAACCGATTCGCCGTATCTGGCGCCGGTCCCGCACCGGGGGAAACCCAACGAAAGTGCTTACCTGGTATTTGTAGCCCAAAAAATTGCCGACATGCAGCAGATAAGCATCGAGAAGGTGGCTGCCGTAACCACTGAAAATTCGAAGCTGATTTTTGGTAGATGATCGTTTAGGTCATAGTTAATGGGTTCATAGTTCATAGCCGGGAGATGAAATAAGTTACTTCATGGTTGATAGCCGGGAGATGTGAAATATGTTCATTGTTGATGGTTTATAGATCATAGCCGAAAATGCTTAAATTAGCCGCTCATTCGACGATGAACCATCAACGGTGAATCAATTGACGCCGCGTTAGCGGCTCATTCAACCAATGAACTATCGACTATGAACCATGAACTAAAATCCACGAACACATGAACCAGATCCTGATCATTTACACCGGCGGTACAATTGGTATGATGAGCGACCCGGTAACCAAGGTGCTCAGACCGATCAATTTTGAGCAGATTATGGATAATGTGCCCGAGTTGGAAAAACTGAACTGTAAGATCCAGGTACATTCATTCGACGAGATCATTGATTCATCCAACATGAACCCGGCTATCTGGAGCGAACTTGCAGGTTTAATTAAAACCAATTACGATACCGTTGACGGCTTTGTGATATTGCACGGCTCGGATACGATGGCTTTTACCGCCTCGGCTTTGAGCTTTATGCTCGAAAACCTGGGCAAGCCCGTAATATTCACGGGATCGCAATTGCCCATCAGCGCGGTACGCACAGATGCGAAGGAAAACCTGATGACGGCTATTGAAATTGCCAAAGCCAAAAAACACGAGCGAGCCCGTGTGCCCGAAGTCTGCATCTATTTTGATTATAAATTGTTCCGCGGCAACAGGTCGTTTAAATATAATTCATCCAAATTCGAGGCATTCCGCTCTCCGAATTACCCAATACTTGCGGAGTCGGGTGTGCACCTGAAATTTAGTTTGAACGATATTCGCCATCCGGGCGACGGCGAAGTGCTTAAAGTGCATAAAACCCTGGTAAGCGATGTGGCTGTGCTGAAGCTGTACCCCGGCATCAGCCCCAAAGTGGTGGAAACCATTTTAACTGCCGATGTGCGCGGCATTGTGATGGAAACCTTCGGCGCGGGTAATACCACCACCGACGAATGGTTTGTTACCCTGCTTAAAAACGCCATCGACAGCGGGAAAGTGATCCTTGATATTTCCCAGTGTAAAGTAGGCACCGTTGAACTTGGCCGTTACGAGACCAGCCGCCACCTGAAAGATGTTGGCGTAGCCAACGGCTATGACATGACCTACGAATCGGCCGTAACTAAAATGATGTACCTGCTGGGCCAGTATGACGACCCTAAATTGGTGAAAGAATACCTGGAAACGGATTTGAGGGGAGAACTTACGGTATCGTAAACGAGACGCACGGGATTGGTTCGCCCTTAACCACAATAAAAACGCTTGAAACTTCTTTGTTGAATCTGAAATATATTTAGTTACGAATATTTTGGCGCAAATTTCACGCCGTTTATTTATGATTTAAAGGCTGGCACTTTATCCGGCCCGGCATTTAGCGAAAGATTTATTCAGGATACCAAAAAGATTTTTGCCAGGAATTGGCATAATCAATAGCTTTTAAGATTTACTGGGTTAAGGTTTGAAAGCTGATAAATCTGATCCGGCAAGTTAAAATCTGTTAAATAAATCCATCATTAACTGCTACTTAACGCAAATCCAGCTATTTTTGAATATAACCTCGCCGCAATGTTCAAAAGCTATTTAAAACTGGCCCTGCGCAACCTTTGGAAACGTAAAACGTCCACCGCCATTAATATTTTAGGCTTGTCGGTGGGCCTTGCCTCCTGTGCCCTGGTGTTTTTATTTGCCCGGCACGAACTGAGTTTTGATAAAGGCTTTGACGATGCCGAAGATACCTATCGCATTACCTCCACTTTTAAAGACGGCAGCCAGGCGCCCACCGTTTCGTTGGTATACGCCAAATATTTAAGCGAAATCCCCGAAATAGAAAAAGCGAGCCGCATGGACCCAACCAACGGGACAACCATCGTGCAGGCCACCGGCGGCCAAACAACTACGCCCTACGCCGAAGATTCAGGCTATTGGGTCGATCCCCGGTTTTTTGATGTACTGAGTTTTCATTTTTTGCAGGGCAACCGTAAAACTGCGCTTAAAGCACCCAATACCATGGTGCTTTCGGCATCGCTTGCCGGAAAGCTTTTTGGAAGCGAGTACCCTGTCGGGAAAACAGTAAAGGCTGCCGGAGGAATTTATACCATAACCGGCGTTTTTAAAGAGGACTTTTTAAATCACATCAAACCTGATTTTTTTGCCTCAAACAACAGCACCAACTTTAGAGAACAGCTTGCCGCCAATGACAATTGGGTAGTAAACGACAATTATTATACCTATGTTAAGTTAAAACATGGCAGCAACGTGCAGCATGTGATCAGGGAATTGAATGCCTACCTGCAGCGGCATGCCAGCGCGCAAATGAAGGTATATAATGACCATATCACCAATTCGCTACAGCCGCTGCTGGCTATTCACCTGTATTCGCCCGGATACCAGGATTACCTGGCCTATAAGCAGGGGAATATCAAATACCTTTATCTGCTGGCCGCCATCGCACTGATTATTTTATTGCTGGGCTGCATCAATTACATAAACTTAACTACCGCCCAGGCCATTGGCCGTGCCCGAGAAGTAGGTGTACGCCGTGTGATGGGTGCCGGAAAAAGATCGATCCGTTTCCAGTTTTTGATCGAAACTATTGCCATCAGCCTTTCGGCGCTCGTGATCGCCATTGGCCTTGGGTTGCTGTTTTTGCCGGTATTTAATAATCTCACCGGCCAGCATTTATCATTTTTTGATGAAGAAAACCGGACTTTAATTTTATGGCTGCTGCTTGTCGCACTCATCACCGGCCTTGCCGCCGGCTTATACCCGGCCTTTTATTTATCTGCCTTTAAGCCGGTTAACGTATTAAAAGGTAAAATAAAAGATTCATCAGGCATGTTCAGCATCCGTAAAGTACTGATCGTTTCACAGTTCATTATTTCAACCGTGCTGATATTTGCCACGATTGTGATCTGGAACCAGTTGCATTTTATGCTGAATGCCAAAACCGGGTTCGACCAGGACCAGCAACTGGTGCTGAACCTTAACAGCGGGCAATCGCAAAAAAACAGCGTCCTGCTGGCGGATGAGCTGCGCAAAAACGCAAATTTTAAATCGGTTACCGATGCCGCTGCGCCCCTGGTATCCGGCGATATGAATTTGTACCCATCAGAAAAAACCATCAACGATAAGCAAATTGTTTTCCTTGACTTTGCCGATACCGATTATATCAAAACGCTTGGGCTGCAACTGGTAGCGGGCACTAATTTTAGCCCGGAAGTATTTACCAATACCAATATGCAGGAGGACATGGAGCTGCATGATTTTGGCAAACAGGTTATTTTAAACGAACAGGCCGCCCGGTTATTAGGTTTCGATGCCGGCAAAGCGCCGGGCAAATATGTTTCGCACCTGCACAATGGCATTGTTTACCGGTATAAAATAGTGGGTGTTGTAAAAAACTATCATTACTTTTCGCTTCACGCTACTATAGGGCCGTGCGCCATTATGGGGGTAAATCCCTTAAGATGCAGTACTATTGTTGCAAAAATTGATGGCCGGCATGCCGCCGCGGCCATTCAGTATGCTTCAGACAAATGGAAGCTGCTAAACCCTGATACACCTTTTTCGTACGGGTTTTTAAATGAACTATTCCAGAGCGATTACGACCAGGACAAACGCGCACAGCGAATGAGCAGTATTTTTACGTTTATCGCCATATTTGTTTCGTGCCTGGGTTTGCTGGGCCTGGTAACCTATTCAGTAACGCAAAAAGCAAAAGAAATAGGCATCCGCAAGGTTGTGGGGGCAAGCGTAAGCAATATCGTGATGCTTTTCTCGAAACAATACCTCACACTGATCATCATTGCGAACGGCTTTGCGTGGCCGTTAGCCTGGTATTTGATGAACCACTGGCTGCGCGACTTTCCCTATCGCGTACCAATCAGTTGGTGGATGTTCGCGGTATCCCTATCGGCAGGCATCCTTATCGCATTTGCAACCATCGCTTTTAAAACCATTAAAGCCGCTATGGCGAATCCAGTGGATAGTTTACGGGCAGAATGATTTTTGGGGTGAAAGGATAAACCTGCCTGCCGGCAGGCAGGTGCGAAAGCTAAAAGTTTTGGGCTTTAGCCAAAGGTTTGGATCGCATTTCCGTTTAGATTGATATTTAAGTTTTTATTTTCATGACGATCACGTCCGATCCATTATCTGAATATTTTTTTAATCGCTCCGCCAGAAAACCTGGCGCATCGCCCGGCGATAGTTCCTCAAATCCTATCTGCCCGTAAAATGCTTTGAGGTGTTTATAAGGAATGCAATAACAATCCTTCATATCAAAATTTTCCTGCAGGAATTTAAGCATCAATGTGCCGGTGCCCTTACCCCGACAGGCGCTTTTAATTTGCATGCCGCGCAAAATTTTCACGCCATGCTCCGGGCAAACCCTTACTGCGCCAATTAGTTCATTGTCTTCGGCTATTACAACCATGTCATCATCAAGTAAGCCGCCGTTGTAGTTGCACGCCTCGTAAAGCTTGCGAACTTTGGGGTATTCCGTTTTTTCGATAATGCGGACGATCATTCCTTTTTACTTTCGCACATTAATGTAAAAGAGAATGGCAATAAATATTTTCCATAAAAGCCACTTCTCAGGGTGCTTAAATTTATTAATATTTAGCGAAAATCGATCTGCGAGCCTTTCAAAATAAGAGACAATTGACGTTTAGAGAAAATTTTAAACGATGGAATTTTATTATATTTGTGTAAGAACAATAAATAAGTCATGCTTACCACGATAAAGGGATATTATGATCACGGGCAGATAGTGCTTGAGGAAACTCCGCCGGTAAAAACCAAGACCGAGGTGATGGTGACATTTCTTACCGGGGAAACAGCAAAAAACCAGTCTCCCAAAAGAAAATTAGGTGGTTTGGAAGGAAAGGTAACCATACCCGATGATTTCAATGAGCCATTGGATGATCTAAAAGATTATATGTAGAAATGAATTTACTGGTAGATACCCAAATTCTTATCTGGTCGTTCGATATCCATTCTCCCCTGTCCGAAAAACATAAAGAATTACTTGAAAATAATTTGAACAGGATTTTAGTAAGTCAGGTCAGTCTGATGGAAATTGCTATAAAGAAAAATATAAATAAACTGCCTGACTTCGTTCCTGACATACAAATGGTGGCCGATCAATTGTTGGCTAATGGGTTTGAACTCTTGCCACTAAAGAACGAACATATATTTTCATACCAGCATTTACCATTATTTCAGGAACATAGGGATCCTTTCGACCGGTTCTTAATTGCTATTGCTAAAGATGAATATCTTACAATTGTTACTACAGACGATAAATTTCAATTGTACTCGTCTCTAATCGAAATAATTTAATTTGAACGGCACAGTCACTTAATCTGCTCTATCCTAATAATTAACAGGTTGCGGCTTTAACAGCCTCCGAAATCCAACAATAGTCTCCGGCAGGTGCAGCTTTTGCTGCACCGCCTTCAACGGGATATATATTAGGGGTATTAATGCACGTGGTCAGATCCGGCTTACGATACCGCTTTCAACACGTTTGCGGTACGACCAGAAGAATACGATTGGAAAAACAAACAGATTAAATATGGTATTGGTAATCAGCCCGCCGATTACGACGATAGCCAGCGGCTTTGAGGCTTCGGAACCGATGCCATGCGACATGGCCGCCGGCAACAAACCGATGGCCGCCATCAGCGCTGTCATTACCACGGGGCGCAGTCTGTCGGCAACCCCGTCTTTAATGGCTACGGCAAACGATGTCCAGTGGGTATGATGCCTTAATTCGGC
>Ga0302322_100006854_pt1 | contig 10141 bp, 8 predicted proteins | sample Fen_T0_2_FD_203757 | JGI IMG/M metagenome (GOLD analysis project Ga0302322, IMG submission 203757) | Peat permafrost microbial communities from Stordalen Mire near Abisko, Sweden - Fen_T0_2 | ecosystem: Environmental > Terrestrial > Soil > Wetlands > Permafrost | place: Sweden: Abisko... | reverse complement strand
CGCGCTCGCCGCCCAGCGGGCCGTCGCTGCAGAGCCGTGGGCCGATGGCGCCGAGGTCCGGGTGCGGATGGGCGTCCACTCGGGCGAGGCACAGAGCTCTGGCGGATCGCTGGTCGGCATCGACATCAACCGGGCGGCGCGCATCGCGGCGGCCGCGCACGGGGGCCAGGTGCTGGTCTCGGACACCACGCGCGCGCTCATCCGGGACGAGGCGCTCGAGGGCATCGCCTTCCGTGACCTGGGCGTGCACCGGCTCAAGGACCTCGACCAGCCCGAGCGCCTCCACCAGCTCATCGCGGACGGGCTCCGCAGCGACTTCCCGCTGCCGCGAACGCTGGACGGACGGGCGAACACCCTGCCGGCGCAGCTCACGTCCTTCGTGGGCCGGGAGACCGAGCGCGCCGCTGTGCGAGACCTCGTGGCCGCCCACAGGCTGGTGACCCTGACCGGGCCCGGCGGGACGGGCAAGACGCGCCTCTCGATCGAGGCCGCCGCGGGCATGGCCGACGCGTTCCCCGACGGCACCTACTTCGTCGGGCTCGACGCTGTCCGAGACCCGGCGCTCGTCGCCTCGCAGATTGCCGGCTCCCTCGGTCTGGTCGAGGGCGGCAGCCGTCCGGCTCGGGACCTCGTGGCGGACTGGCTCGAGCGCAAGTCGGTTCTCGTGATCCTCGACAACTTCGAGCAGGTCGTCGAGGCGGCGCCGCTGGTCGCGGACCTGCTCCGCGTGGCGCCCGGGCTCAAGGCCCTGGTCACCTCCCGCGCCGCACTCCACATCTCCGGCGAGCACGAGTACCCGGTGCCCGGCCTGCCGACGCCGCCAGACCTCTCGGGCCTCTCGGCGCTGGAGCGGGCCAATCTGTCCCCACGGGAGCGCGAACCCGAGCCCGAGGACCTCGCGACGTACGAATCCGTCCGCCTGTTCATCGCGCGGGCTACGGCGGTCCGCCCCGATTTCGCGGTCACCAACGAGAACGCCCCGGCGGTCGCCGCCATCTGCGCCCGGCTGCGCGGCATGCCGCTCGCGATCGAGCTCGCGGCGGCACGCGTCAAGCTCCTCACACCGGACGCGATCCTCGTGCGGCTGACGGACCAGCTCAGCGCGCTCGCCGGCGGGTCTCGCGACCTGCCCGCACGCCAGCAGACGCTGCGCGGCGCAATATCGTGGAGCTACGACATCCTCGACGAGGGCGACCGGCGCCTGCTCGAGCGGCTCTCGGCGTTCCGCGGCGGCATCGACCTCGAGGCGGCCGAGGCCGTGTGCGGGCCTGCCGGTGAGCTGGGCCGCGACGTGCTCGACGGCCTCGGTGAATTGGCCGACCAGAGCCTCCTGCGGGTCGTCGAGGGCGCCGCGATGCGGTGTCAGATGCTCGAGAGCATCCGGGAGTTCGCGGCCGAGCGGCTCGCGACCCGCGGCGAGGCGGAGGCCGTGCGTCGGCGGTTCGGGGCGTGGTTCCTGGGGCTCGCCGAGCAGGCACGGCCAGAGCTTGCGGGCGCCGGCCAGCGGGCGTGGCTCGACCGCCTGGAGCTGGAGCACGACAACCTCCGCGCCGCGCTCGACCGCGCCGTGGCCGACGAGGACGCGGAGACGGCGATCGGCCTGGCGTTTGCCCTGTGGCGCTTCTGGCAGATGCGCGGCCACCTCTTCGAGGCCCGACGCCGACTCGACGCCATGGCGGCCGCCCCGTGGCCGCAGGGCGCCCCGATCCTGCGGGCGCGGCTCCTCGAGGCGCTCGGCGGCGTGTGCTGGTGGCAGGCGGACATCGCCGCGATGCGGCTCGCCTACGAGGAGGCCGTGGCGCTGTGGCGGGCGGACGGCAACCAGGCGGAGCTCGCGAACGCGCTCTACAACTACTCGTTCTGCTTCACGATGCCCGTCAACCCGCTCGAGGCGCAGACGAGCATCGACCCGGACGGCCACGGCTGGGTCGCGCTCGAGGAGTCGCTTGCGCTGTACCGGGCCGTGGGCGACGAGCGCGGTCAGGCCAACGTGCTCTGGGGCATGGGCAACAAGCACTATTTCCAGGGCGACCCGCGGGGCGCCATCGCCCAGCTCGACGAGGCGCTCGCCATCTACCGGCGGGTCGGCGATCGGACGATGGAGGCCTGGGCGCTGCACATGCTCGGCGCGGCGCTGCTGCGGCTCGGCGACGGGCACGCGGCGCGGCCGCTGGTCCACGAGGCGCTGCGGCTCTTCCGGCAGTCGGGCGACGCTTCCGGGCTCACGCTGGTCTTCGACGACCTCGCGGGCCTCGCGGCCTTTGACGGCGACGCCGAGCGCGCGGCGCGGCTCTGGGGCGCGGCGCGGAGCCTCTCGACCGCGACGGGCGTCAGCCTCGCGTCCTTCGTCGACGAGTTCCTCGAGCAGCAGCTCCCGTCTGCGAAGGCGATGCTCAGCCCCGAGCGGGTCGCGGAGCTGGCAGCCGAGGGCGCCGCGATGAGCACGGACCAGGTTGTGGCCTACGCGCTGGGCGGAACCTCGACGGGTCGCGCGGACGAGCCGGCGCCGGGCGCCTGAGCGCCGCCAGGGCGCAGACCGAGCCCGTTCACCGCCGCCCCGATCGCGAGCAGCGCGGCAGCCACGATCATGGCGAGGTGGAACGCGGCCGTCGACGCCTCGCGGGCCGCCGCCACCACGTCCGGGCCCATCGCCGGGTCGGCGGGCGCCAGGGGCTGCACCGCGGCGCGGAGGGCGGGCGACGACACGTCGAGGCCGGGGACCAGTGAGGCGAGCGACGGGTAGAACGTCGCGCTGATGGCGATGAACAGCAGCGCGCTCACGAGCGGCGCCCCGGCCCGCGACACAGCGTTGTTGATCGCCGACGCGACGCCCGCCCGCCGCGGCTCGACCGAGCCCATGAGCGCGGTCGAGAGCGGCGCCACCAGGATCGCGAGACCCAGGCCGAAGAGCAGCTGGCCCGGCAGGATGTCCGTCAGGTACCCCACGGGCGGAACGAACGAGGCGAGGTTGCCCGGTGCGGCCACCCAGGTGTCGCTGTTGGCCGGCACGCGCGCCAAGTAGAGCAGTCCGGCGGCCATCAGCAGGGGCCCCGCGACCAGGAAGCGTCGCGGTCCGAGGCGCCCGGCCAGTCGGCCCGTTCGGGTCGACACCAGGGTGAGCAGGATCGCGGGCGGCAACAGCGCGAGCGCAGCGGCCGACGGCGAGTAGCCGAGGACGCCCTGCAGGTACAGCTGCTGGAACGGCAGGCTCACATAGAGCGCGCCGTAGATCACGAAGGTGGACAGGTTGATCACGCTGAAGGCGCGGCTGCGGAAGAGCTCGAGCGGCACGAGCGGGTCGGCCCGACGCCGCATCAGCCACGGGAACAGGGCGATCGCGAGGAAGCCGACCGCGATCGCCACGATCGCCACGGGGTCCTGCCAGCGCTGCTCCTCGCCGCGCGTGGCCCCGAATGCGAGTCCCCCGATGCCGATGGCGATGACCGCGGCGCCGAGCCAGTCGAAGTGACCGGTCGCGTGCTCGTCTCGCGACTCGGGCACGAATCGCAGGGCGTACGCCCCGACCGCGATAACAGGCACGTTGATCAGGAACACGGCCCGCCACGACACGGCCTGCACGAGCAGACCGCCGACGATCGGGCCGGCGATGGTGATGCCCGACGTGGCCGCCGCCCAGAACCCGATGGCCCGGCCCCGCTCCTCGCCGTCCCACACGTCGCTGATGATGGCCAGCGCCTGCGGCACGAGGAGGGCGCCGGCAGCGCCCTGGGCGAGCCTGGCGACCACGAGGAACTCGAGCGAGGGCGCGAGGCCGCAGGCGACCGAGGTCACGCCGAAGCCCGCGAGCCCAATGGCGAACACGCGCCGTCGCCCGAACGTGTCCCCAAGCGCGCCGGCGAGCACCAGCAGCGCGGCGAGCACCACGAGATAGCCCGACGCGATGTACGTGAGCCCCTCGAGCCGCCCGAGCGTGGACGAGGGCAGATCCGCCCCGATGGTCTGGAGCGCGACCGTGACGACGGTGCCGTCGAGGAAGACGACGCCTGAGCCCACCACCACGGCGGTCAGGATCCAGCCGCGCCGGAGGGGATCGGCCGAGCGTGTCACCTCGTTCGCCAGTCCGCGGTCAGCGCTGGACCACGCCCAGCAGGTTGCCGTCCGGGTCCCGGAACCAGGCCGATCGACCGCCCGGGTGCGTGGCGATCGAGGTGGCCGCGTCGAAGCCGGGCATCTCGTACGACTCGAACGTCACGCCCCGCCGCTTGAGGTCGGCGACCTCGGCACCGATGTCGTCGACTTGGAACCCGAGCTGCGTGTGGGTGCCCGAGGCGCGCCCGCCCGAGGGGAAGACGAGGAATCGGGTGTCCCCGTGCGTCGCGTACAGCACCCCGCCAGGTGTGGCGTCGAGCGGCGACAGGCCGAGCACGCCCTCGTAGAACTTGCGGGCGCGCTCGAGGTCTGCTGTGGGGATGGCAGCATGGGTGCGGGCCTGGGAGAGCATGGGACGACACCTCCGGAGCGCCGGGCGTCCGCCCGGGCACCCCAAGGCTAGGGCAATGCGGCGGGGAGGGGAACCACCAACGTCGCCGGCCGACATCGGGCGGCGCATCGGGTATGGTCCGCTGACAACCGCAGCGAGAGGGGCCGATGCCCGACACCCGGGCCGCCACGGTCGAGTTCGACCGCGTCACCAAGCGCTACGACGAGTCCTCCGCAGGCTCGGGCACGCCCGGTGCGGTGGACGACCTCTCGCTCGCCGTGCCCGCCGGCAAGGTCTGCGTGCTGGTGGGCCCGTCGGGCTGCGGCAAGACCACCTCGCTCAAGATGGTCAACCGGCTTGTGGAGCCAACCGCGGGCCGCGTGCTCGTGGACGGCGTCGATGTGGCCTCGCGGGACGTGGTCGAGCTGCGGCGCAGCATCGGCTACGTGATCCAGCAGGTCGGCCTGTTCCCGCACCAGTCGATCGGCGAGAACGTGGCGACGGTGCCGCGACTGCTGGGGTGGTCACCGAGTCGGCGTCGCGAGCGGGCCGAGGAGCTGCTCACGCTCGTGGGGCTCGACCCGGCCGCCTACCGCGACCGCTTCCCGTCGCAGCTCTCGGGCGGCGAGCGCCAGCGCGTGGGCGTGGCCCGGGCCCTCGCCGCGGACCCGCCCATCCTGCTCATGGACGAGCCGTTCGGCGCCGTGGACCCCATTGTCCGCGAGCGGCTGCAGAACGAGCTGCTGCGGCTGCAGGAGACGATCGCCAAGACGATCCTCTTCGTCACCCACGACATCGACGAGGCCATCAAGATGGGCGACCTCGTGGCGGTCATGGCCATTGGCGGGAAGCTGCTCCAGTACGGCCCGCCGGAGGAGATCCTGGCCCGACCGGCCTCGCCGTTCGTCGCCCAGTTCGTGGGCACGGACCGCGGTCTCAAGCGGCTCTCGCTGGCCCGCGTCGACGCCCTGCCGCTGCGGACGGCCATCACGGCCCGTCCGGGCGATCCCGCGGGACCTGCGCGCGAGCGGATCCTCGGCGACCCGTTCCCATACCTGCTGCTCGTCGACGAGCGCGACCGGCCGCTCGGCTGGCTCGACCAGCACTCGATCCCGGCGACGGGGGTGCTGAGCGCGGCGACCGCCATCCCGATGTCGCCCTTCTTCGACCGGCGGACGACGCTCAAGGACGCCCTCTCGCTGCTCCTCGACGCGAACGTGCAGGCGGGCGTCCTCGTGGACCGCGGCGGGCGCTTCCGCGGCCTCGTGACCGTGGGCATGGTCGCCGACTGGTTCCGTGCGTCGGCCGGGCGGGAGCTGCCCGACGCGCTCAGCGCCACCGACGAGTCGGCCGCCGCCGCCGTCCGCGTCTGAGCCGTGATCGACTGGGGCTGGCTCGCGGACCACGTGCCGGCGCTGCTCTACCGAACGGGCCAGCACCTCTACCTGGCGGCGATCGCCATCGTGGTCGGCATGTCGATCTCGCTCGTGCTCGGCGTGGTGGCGTCCCGCCGCCGGCGCTTCTACCCGCCGTTGAGCCTGTTCGCCGGCCTCGTCTACACGATCCCGAGCCTCGCGCTGTTCGCGGCGCTCGTCCCGATCATCGGCCTGTCGGTGCTGACCGCCGAGATTCCGCTCGTCCTGTACACGCTGGTCATCCTGTTCCGCAACGTGGTGGCGGGGCTGGACGCCGTCCCGCAGGACGTTCGCGAGGCCGCCGACGCCATGAGCTACGCCGGCCGGGCGCGGCTGGCGCGGATCGACCTCCCGCTCGCCGTGCCGCTGATCCTCGCGGGTCTGCGGGTGGCCACGGTCTCGACCATCGGCCTCGTCACGATCACGGCCACGCTCGGTGACGCGTTCGGCGGTCTCGGGTTCTTCATCTTCGAGGGCGCCAGGCGGGGGTTCGCCACCGAGATCTACGCCGGCGCGATCCCGACGATCGTGCTGGCCCTGCTGCTCGACCGCCTGTTCGTGGTCCTCGGCGATCGGCTGACGCCCTGGGCGCGGCGCCAGCGCGCCGTTGCGGCAGCGGCATGAGCATCATCGAGGCCACGGTCGCCTGGCTGACCGACCCGGCGAACTGGTCGGGCCCCAACGGGATCCCCGTCCGCCTCGGCGAGCACGTGGCGATCTCGCTGGTCTCGCTGCTCATCGCGCTCGCCATTGCGCTGCCGGCCGGGCTCGCCGTCGGGCACACGCGCCGCGGCACGGGAGTCGCGGTGTCCATCGCCAACATCGGCCGCGCCGTGCCGACGCTCGCGCTCATCGGGCTGGTCCTGCCGCTCACCCAGGCGCTCGACCCCATCAACGGGTTCTTCCTGTATCCCACGCTGTTCGCGATGGTGGTCCTGGCCATCCCGCCCGTGCTGGTCAACGCCGATGCGGGGATCCGCGGTGTGGACGCCGAGGTGGTCCAGGCGGCGCGGGGGATGGGCCTCACCGAGGGGCAGGTCCTGCGGCGGATCGAGGTGCCGCTGGCGCTGGCGGTGATCCTCGGCGGCGTCCGCTCGGCAACGGTCCAGGTGATCGCCACGATGACGCTCGGCGCCATCTTCGCGCTGGGCGGGCTGGGCCGGTACATCGTGGACGGCATCGCCCAGAACGACGACGGGATGCTCTTCGGCGGCGTGGTCCTGGTCGCCGCGCTCGCCATCGGTGCCGAGGGTCTGCTCGCGGGCGCCCAGCGGCTGGCCGCGCGCCGGGGAGGGAGCCGTGCGCTGCCGCCGGGCAGCCAGCTGGACCTGCCCACGCAGCTGTCCACGGGCTGACCTCCGTGGGCCGAGCACCCGATCGTGTGCCGGCACCTGTGGCGCTCGTGCAGCGGTGACCGGAATAGCTGTCACAAGGCTGTCAGCGGAGCCCTGCTAGAGTGGCGCGACCTCGGGCGCCCCTGTCCGGGGACATAAGGGGAGGACAACCCAATGCGGATGGCCCGCACGCTCGCCCTCGGGGCGTCGCTGCTGGTGCTGCTGAGCGCCTGCACGACGGGAGGGGGAAGCACCGCAGCGCCCTCGACTGGCGCCTCGACCGCACCCGCGGCATCCACCGGCGGCGCAGCCGCCACGGATCCCACCGTCAAGGTCGGCAGCGACGGCTTCTACGAAGCCAAGCTCATGGCCGAGATCTACGCGCAGGCCCTCGAGGCCGGCGGCTACAAGGTCGACCGCACCGGCATCGGCATCGGCGCGCGCAAGGTGTCGGCGCCGGCGCTCGAGAGCGGCCAGATCGACCTCAAGCCCGAGTACATCGGCAGCGGCCTCGCGTTCTACCAGAGCGGCGCCCAGACCGGCGACCCGGCCGCGAACCAGAAGGCGCTCCAGACCATCCTGACCGGCAAGGGCGGCGGCATCACGGTGCTCGACTACTCGCCCGCCGCCGACCAGAACGCGTTCGTGGTCCGCCCGGACACGGCCACCCAGTTCAAGCTCGCCAAGATGAGCGACCTCACCGCGGTCGCCACCCAGCTCAAGTTCGGCGTCGCCACCGACTGCGCCACGAACCCGGTGTGTGGCCCGGCGCTCAAGACGGCCTACGGTCTCGACCTGAGCAATGCCACCAAGCTGTCGGCGTGCGACACGCCGATGGTCCAGGCGCTGAAGGGCAAGACCATCGACGTCGGCGAGCTCTGCTCAACACAACCCGACATCGCGGTCAACGGCTGGGTGCTCCTCGCCGACGACAAGCAGACCCAGCCCGCCGACAACATCGCCCCGCTGGTCCGCAACGACCTGCTGGGCAAGCTCGCCGACAAGGCCGGGTTCGAGAAGATCCTCAACGCCGTCTCGGCGGCGATGGACACGGCGACCCTCACCGACCTCGGCAAGCAGGTTTCCGTGGACAACAAGGACATCGCCGTCGTGGCGAAGGCGTGGCTCCAGTCAAAGGGCCTCGTGAAGTAGGAACCGGCGGTGTGGGGCGGTGGCCACCGGTCGCCGCCCCGACACCCGCATCAGGAGGTCTCGTGACCCCCGAATCCCCCGACACGGCGGCGGGGCGCGTCGCCATCGAGAACGTCAACCATCCCGGCAAGACCACCGTGGTCGACGCCGCGAAGTACCGCGCGATGCGGGGCGCGCTGCTCGCCGTGCTCCCCGATGCGGCGCCCGGCCTGACCGAGGCCGCCTTCCGCGAGGCGGTGCTGGCGCACCTCCCCGATGACGTGTTCCCCGGCGGCGCCACGGCGGGCTGGTGGGCGAAGGCCGTCCAGCTCGACCTCGAGGCCAAGGGCGTGATCGCCCGCGAGCGAACGACGCCGCTCCGCTGGCACCGCCTGCCAGCCATCGGCGCGGCGCCCGCCTGAGGCTCGGCTGACCCGGTGGCCGAACGCCAGACCATCAACGAGCTCCTCGCGGGGGCCCGCGCCCGGATCGACCGCCTGACGCCTGGGGCCGCGATGGACGCAATGCGCAGCGGGGCCCTCCTGGTGGACACGCGCAGTGCCGACCTGCGCGTGCGCGACGGCGTGATCCCGGGCTCGGTCCACGTCCCGCTGTCGGTCCTGTTCTGGCGGCTCGACCCCGCGTCCGGCCACGACGACCCGGCGCTCTCGGACCTCGACCGACAGGTCGTTCTCGTGTGCCACCACGGCTACTCGTCGAGCCTCGCGGCGTCCACCCTGCGCGAGCTCGGGTTCGCGAGGGCTGGCGATGTCGACGGCGGGTTCGAGGCGTGGGCGGCGGCCGGGCTGCCCGTGGAGCGTATTGGGGGCTGACGCCGGCGGGGGCGCCTCGCGGATCAGGCGCTCGGGGCCGCGAGCTTGGCCGCGGCCTCGGCGAACAGGCCGTTGAGGATCCGCGACGTGGACGGGAAGGCGTGGATGGTGTCCGCGAGGACCTCGACCGGGATGCGCGCCTTGATGGCGAGCACGCACTCGTGGATCGCGGCGGATGCGTCCGGGGCCGCCATCGCCGCCCCGGCGAGCTGACCGGTGCCGCGGTCCACCACGACCGTCACGTGGCCGAAGGTCGCCTCGACCGAGTAGCCCTTGGCCGTGGTCGGGAAGTCGGCAACGACCTCGAAGGCGTCCAGACCGGCCGCCAGCGCCTCGTCGAGGGTCAGGCCCACGGACGCGAGCTCGGGGTCGGTGTACGTCGCCCGCGGCAGCGCCCGGTAGTCCGGCCGCGCGGCGTCGCCCAGCGCCATCCGGACCGCGAGCTCGCCCTGGTAGTGCGCCTGGTGCGTGTGGAGCTCGGGGCCCGCGACGTCGCCCACCAGGTAGAGGCCCTCCTGCAGCCGGAGGCGCCCGTCCCTGGGCAGCGCGTCCGCGGCGACGCCCACCGTGTCAAACCCGAGGCCGCCAACGGGGAACGCCCGCCCGACGGCCAACAGCACGGCGTGGCCCTGCGCGGCCGTCCCGTCGCCGAGCTCGATCGTGTCCGGCTGGGCGGGGCTCTCGGCGGCGCGCGCCCGGACCGCCCGGACGCCGAGGCGGACGTCGACGCCGTCACGCTGGAGGGCGGCAAGGGCCGCGGCGGAGTTGCGCGGGTGGTCGGTCGGGATGAGGCGGGGCCCGGACTGCACGACCGTGACCGGCACGCCGAAGCGCGCGTAGACCTGGGCGAGCTCCACGCCGGTGGGCCCGCCGCCGAGCACGAGCAGGCTTGCCGGCAGCACCCTCGCGCCCGTGGCGTCGCGATTGGTCCAGATCCGCACCGCGTCGATGCCCTCGATCGGCGGCCGCTTGCTCTGGGAGCCCACG
>Ga0302322_100006853_pt1 | contig 10141 bp, 10 predicted proteins | sample Fen_T0_2_FD_203757 | JGI IMG/M metagenome (GOLD analysis project Ga0302322, IMG submission 203757) | Peat permafrost microbial communities from Stordalen Mire near Abisko, Sweden - Fen_T0_2 | ecosystem: Environmental > Terrestrial > Soil > Wetlands > Permafrost | place: Sweden: Abisko... | reverse complement strand
GGTGATCCAGCCATCGCGGACCGTGATTTTTGCAACTCCAGGCGCGATCGACGTGAACCAACCAATCTGATTTGCGGCCGCAACAGCGATGTCGCCATCGGTGCGTAGCTGCGAATGCGGCAGGTTGACTACGATGTCATCAGCGATGGCTCTGACTCCGGCCACTCGTTTAGTCGCGCTGACCGCATTCCATTTTTCGCTGTAACTGGTGGCAAATCCATTGAGTGTCACCGCGCCGTCCTTCACCAAGACACCAATATCGGTGATGTTCACGCACGGCTCGAATTTGAGTTCGGCTAGCACGTCGGTTTTAATTTCTGTATCACTTTTTGCTACAATCGTCTTCATTTATTAATTCCCTATTTGTCTGTTTTGTTTGGTTTAGAAGTCATGACACTGTTTCGCCTTCTCCAACAGACGGGCAGAGGGAAATAACCAGTAACGGATGAGACATCCATTTTTCACAACGTCAGATGCTGCTCTCAATTTAGGCGCTCGACTATGGGGCCAAGACCTACCGCAAAGGATGCAACCGGCTAAACTCAATCAAACGAAATGCATTTTAGATGCAGTCGATCATGGATAAGTGCCCTGACCACAACCAACTCAACTACCTAATCCGTCTGAGGCCGTTTCTTCCGAGTTTACAGAATAGCGGCCTTGAACGGCGAAGCTGTTGCACCTAGCCCGGTGGAGGAGCACCGCTTGCGCCATCGTCATGTTGGCGGCTGAACCATTCCAAGTTTTCATCGCTGCGTCCTGAAGCGCGCGGCCAAAAGAGAAACTCAATTTCCACGGGACGCCGCCCAACCGGCAGATGGCGTTCAAACGCTCCGTCGCCGACAGGTCACTTTGCCCACCCGAAAGAAACATGATCCCCGGCACCGCAGTGTGCACGGTGCGACGTAAGCAACGCAGGGTCGTTTCCGCCACTTCCTCAGGCGCTGCTTGTTGCGGGCACTCCGAGCCAGACAATATCATCCCTGTCTTCAGGAGCATGTGTTCCATGGCGACCTGATGGCGATAGAGCGCACCAAACACGCATTCTAACGTCTCGTAGGTGACATCTTCGCAGCGAGCCAAGGTGTGATTACCCGTCATCAAAACTTCCGGCTCCACAATCGGCACCAATCCGGCTTCCTGGCTCAGCGCCGCAAAACGCGCGAGCGTATCGGCGTTCGCTTGGATACAACTTAGACTGGGAATGCGATCTCCAATCGCAATCACAGTCCGCCATTTGGTGAAACGTGCACCAAGTTTACGGTACTCGACCAACCGGTCGTGAAGACCATCCAACCCGATGGTGATTTTCTCTCCAGCAAAACCGGCTAACGCTGTTGTGCCTTGATCAACTTTGATCCCAGGAACGATGCCTTGCCGGTCGAGCATCTCTGGTATCGAAGCATCGCCAATTTGTTCGCGAATCGTTTCGTCAAACAGGATCACACCGCTGATGTACGCGCCCAAGCCCGGCACCGTAAACAGCAGCTCACGATAGGCCCGGCGTTGCGCCTCGGTGGAGGGAATACCAAGAGCCGCAAATCGCTTTCCGATAGTCGGGAGACTTTCGTCCGCGGCCAAAATACCTTTCCCCGATGCCAGGAGGGCGTCGACGGTGGCTTTCATTTCAGACGGCGGTGCCACCGTGTGGTTTGGCGCACAAAAAGAGGATTTTTCATGAGAATTGTATCCAATTTAAAGATACCATTTACGTTGCGAGGCGCGGATATAATCGAGCGCCAGTGAAGACGAGAATAGTCGTTGTCAGCAGCATGACCGCATAGTCGTGACTCAAACCGAAGGTGCTCGCGCTGCCCGACAACATACAGGTGCGCAAAGCATCGACGACGTATGTCAGCGGATTCAGATGGGAAATGGTCTGCAACCAGCCTGGCATAATGGCGGTGGGATAGATCGCGTTACTCGCGAAGAAGAGCGGCATCGTGAGTACTTGGCCAACGCCCATGAATCTTTCGCGCGTTTTCACGATGCAGGCGATGACGAGTGAAAACGTAGAGAACAGCGTCGCCGCGAGCACCACGATGACCAGCACGTTGAGGAGCGCGAGCGGACTCCAATTCAGTTTCACGCCGAGCACGAGCGAGAGACCGTACACGATCAAAGTCTGCGAGAGAGAGCGGATACCGGCGGAGAACCCTTTCCCTAGTACGAGCGCCGCGCGTGGGGTCGGGCTGGCGAGAAATTTTTGCACAATGCCGAGGTCGCGCTCCCAGATGACGTTTATGCCATAAAAAATAGCTACGAAAAGAACGCTCTGCGCAAGGATTCCTGGTGCGATAAAATCCAGGTAAGGGATGGTTCCAGTGTGCATCGCGCCGCTGCGTGAGAAAACCTGACCAAAAATGAGCAACCAAAGCGCCGGCTGAAGGGCACGGGTGATGAGCTCCGTGAAATCGTGGCGCAGCTTGCGCACCTCAAACTCGGTGATCACGAAAGTCTTTTCCAAGAAACCGGTCAGTGGAAGGATGAAATTGGCTATCATGGATTGATGTTAACCGAGGCGCTGAGCGGTGGTTCGTTCGACCGCGACGTCGCGAAAACTGCCGCCAGAATCGAGAGCCGTGCCGGCGTAGTGGGAAAAGACGTCATTGAGCGTATGGCCGCTGCCAAGCGAGGCCTCGAGTTCTTTGCAAGTGCCAAGAGCCGCCACCTTGCCCCGGTGCATGATCGCGATGCGATCACAATGGCTCTCCGCCTCTTCCAGGTAATGGGTGGTGAAGAACAAGGTCGTTCCGAAGTTGGTCCGCAAATCAATGAGATGTTCCCAGACCGTGTCGCGCGCGATTGGATCGAGCCCGACCGTCGGTTCATCGAGAAAAAGTACTTTCGGACGATGCAGTGTGGACTGGGCGATTTCTAGGCGGCGAACCATACCGCCTGAAAATTCGCTTACCAAACGGCCTGCATCGGCGGTCAGGTTCATGAATTCTAGTGCCTCCTGAATACGTGCCTGTTGCTCGCGGCGAGGCAGGTCATAGAGCTTGGCGAAAATAAGTAGGTTCTCGTAAGCAGTTAGAGAACCATCAACGGAGACGGCTTGTGGCACATAACCGATGGAGCGCCGAACATCGACGGCTTCGTTGGTGATGGAGAAACCGGCTACGTGAGCCTCGCCAGAGGAAGGCTGCAGCAGCGTCGTGAGCATTTTGATCGTGGTCGTCTTGCCTGCGCCGTTGGATCCTAGCAAGCCGAAGACCTCCCCGGCGTAAACCGAAAGCGTGAGCGCATCCACTGCCGTGATGGTACGGAAGCGGCGGGTGAGAGCTTCTGTATCGAGAACGATATCACTCATGGTCGATTTTCCGGTCACTGCGGTTTTTCTCCGCGCTGTTTTTTCCAGTCCTCGTAGGTCATTCGCGGAATACTGAAAAACGCGTCTTTCGTTCTCACGTAGGCGCCCAAGCCGTTCATGCGTCCGACAGCATGCAGCTCTTCTGCGCGGATGTAGGGACCGGCTAGATCGACGAACTCATCCTTAACGTGAATCGCCACGACCTGTCCCAGTATGATCCGTGAGCGTCCAATCTCCATCGTCGTAATTTCTCGGCACTCCAAACTCGCGGGTGCCGCTGAAATGCGTGGCACTTTGACGATTATCGAAGGCTCGGTCGACAAATGGGTAATGTCCAATTCGTTTACCTCAGGAGGGAAGTCGATGGCGGTGATATTCATGGCCTCCGCGACCGCTTCATTTACAACGTTGATCACAAATTCACCCGTGGCGCGGATGTTGTGGGCCGTATCTTTTCCAACGACGCCCGGGCCGGGACGATTGCCCACACCCACTGCCACAATGGGCGGATCGATGCCCATGTAATTGTAGGCGCTGAACGGAGCGGCATTGAGTTGTCCAGCCAGATTTATACTGGTGATCCACGCGATCGGTCGTGGCGCAACTAAGCCGATGAGCAGATTATAGATTTGCCGTGGTTTGGCATGGGTAAGATCTAGATCCATAGTTCAAAGTCCTTTTATGAGCTTGGTCCGTTGCACCTATTAGAGGGAAATGCTTGACGGCGTAAGGCTCATGAAAGGGTGGCGAGTGCCTCTTTGCTGAAGCCGATCAGTTCGGAGGTACGTCCTTCGTGAATTTTGCGCGCCCACTCTGCGTCGGCGATCTCGGCACGGCCGACCGCGACCAAATCAAAATCTCCGCGGTCTAGACGGCGGAGAAGTTCATCCAAATTGCTTGGCGTCGAGGATTCCCCTTTGAATGCAGCGATAAATTCGCCTGAGAGCCCAACCGAACCAACCGTAATGGTCGTTTTACCTGTCAGTTTTTTTGCCCAGCCCGCGAAGTTTAGATCTGAGCCGTCAAATTCTGACTCCCAGAAACGACGTTGCGAACAATGAAAGATATCAACGCCGGCTTGAACCAATGGAACGAGCCACGATTCCATTTCTTGGGGCGTCGTTGCGAGCTTTGCCATGTAATCCTGAGGTTTCCATTGCGAAATACGCAGGCAGATTGGAAAATCTGGACCAACGGCGACGCGAACGGCTCGAATAATATCTGCGGCGAACCGAGTGCGGGCAGCCAAGGTGGCCCCGCCGTAGATATCAGTGCGTTGATTGGTAGGGTGCCAAAAAAACTGGTCGATCAAATAGCCATGTGCCCCGTGAATTTCGACCGCGTCAAATCCCAGCGCCTTTGCCTCCGCGGCAGCACTCGCAAACGCTTGGATCGTCTCGGCAATATCGTGCATAGTCATCGCTACACCGCCAATCTTCCCGGGTGCAACCAACCCTGAGGGACCTTCGAACGGAGCGGGCGGCAACCAACCGGCTTCTTTGGGGGCCACGACGCCCATATGCCAGAGTTGCGGCGCCATGATGCCGCCCATCGCGTGAACCTTATCGATAACAGTCTTCCATCCCTGAAGTGATTTCGCTTCGTAAAAATGAGGGATATTTGGATCGTTGGAAGCAGCGGGTCGATTGACCACGGTTCCCTCCGAAATGATCAGGCCGACTTCGCCTTCAACACGGCGCGCATAATAGTCTGCGACATTCGGCCCTGGAACCCCGTCAGGAGAAAACGACCGGGTCATGGGAGCCATGACAATCCGGTTTTTGAGTTTCAGGGACTTCAGCTGGAATGGCTGAAAAAGTTGATTGGTGGCCATAAAATATTTCGCGCGAAAGATTTCCCATCCATACTGAACGGGTTGTCAGTGGATGCGGCGTGGGTCTTGTCTTCTCCGTGATTTCAGGCACCGGCTCTCGCGACATCGTTTTCCATAGTGTGTTGGATGTCGGCCTTGCTCAGGTTTACGAAAACCTTTGATTCATCATAACCGACTCGCTCGATCTTGCTCGGTGAAATCAGGATTTCTTTGCCGGAATACCAATGGCCGGTTTCGACGACGAGTTCACGAATTCCCCAGCTTTTGTCATCGACCATAAAACCAGTTACGTGGCCAATCGCTCCGTCGGCGGCTTGGATATGGTAGCCGGTTACAGCGTGAGTGCTTCGGAGATGTTTGTCGTCTCGATGATGATGCTGATGGGCTACAATTTCTTCTTTCGTAGGAGGCAGGACCACCGGATATTCGCCGCCGCCCCACATCCCGCCACCATCCCAGTAAGTAGGCCAGCCGTAGTATCTATAATATTCTTCCTCGTATTGGCGGGAGACAGGCCGGTGTAAATCGATCGAGGGGCTGTTTTCGATCTGCTTTCGAGTCAGGTTTACGCGCAGGCTTTTATTATCGCGGTCCCAGCGGTTGAAAGCATGAGGAGAGAGCAGCACTTGTCGTCCGCTCAACCATGTTCCTGTATTTGCGACCAGGTAGCGGACCGCCCAAGTTTTGTCATCGAAGTAGAAGTCCTCCACATGGCCGATGTCGCCATCGGACGCGGCGAGCTTGTTGCCATAAAGTTCTTTGATGTTGTGTAACATAACGGATAATCGCGGTGAAATTTAGCCCGTCTGCCTTTTCGCATGGATATGAACGGGTATTGCGAAATAATAACTAACGATTAGGTGGAAACGGCATGGAGTTCGCCGGTTTTTTGTCCATTAATATGCTGATGGAGTCGGCTGTGGGAGCAGTGCGCGGGAATATTCGCTTTCAAACAGGCGGAGGCTTCCAGCCAGTTGTCGACGTCGTGGCCGGGCTCGCAGCTGCTCTGCTGGTAGAGATGATAGGCGTAATCGCGAATATCGTCCTCGGTAGGCTTTGTGATAGGTGCCGTATGGCTGGCGGCGGATTGATTCTTCATCGGTGTTGTTGTTTTAGACATAAAGGAAAGTGCGCTCATGCTTTGCGTAGCTGAGTATAGGCTTTAGTGTGGTTCGGCAGGATCGGCCATTAACCGAGCAAGGAGTTTTTCCTGCGCTTTTCTTCGCCGCGAATTGCGACCAAGCCTGATTCATGGGCACTGCAAAAATCGGAGTTCTATTTGCAGTCGTTCTCCTTCTCGGCGCAGCTCGCAGATGAGCGGCAACGCCCGGCGGCCGACCCCGAGATGTTGACGATAATGCTCGATGCGGCGAATTTCGTGGAGGGCGTTTTCGTCGAAGTACAGATCTGTATCCAACATTCCATGACATGATTCGATCAGTCCCGTCCGGCTGTAATATCGCAGCATTTCGGCATGCACGCCAGTAAGATGGGCCGCATCGTCGATTGAAAAATGCGCAGAAGCGCCGGATGGCACGCAGACGAGCGCGAGCGTTGGGTTGGCGTAAAAAGTGAAATTTGTCTCGATTGTTTTTTTAAGGTCAGGGGGCCGGTCTGCGCCGGATTTCGTCGTTGCGTGCACTCCCGCTTTACGACCGAGCGAGGCTTTCGAAGTTTTGCGGGCGCGTGGAGATGATCGCGGCTTACGTGCTTGGGTGCGTGTCCCTTTTTGCGTTGCGACTGAATTTAAATTTTTGGCCATAAATAGATATTCCGTGGTCGTTACGGCGTTAGATTACCCGTAACACGATTTTACCGCGCGTATGACCGCGTTCACTGACTTCTTGGGCGCGGGTCGCATCCGAGAGCGGCATGATGGTTTCCACGATTGCTTTGAGCTTGTCGGCATCGACCAGTTTAGCGATTTCAGCCAGTTGCCCAGCATTTGGCTGCGTCAGCACAAATGCCTGCCGAACTCCATGCGCCGTCGCGATCTCGGCCGAGGGTGGACTGACGATTGAAACCAAGACGCCGCCGCGCTTGAGCACCTTCCATGAGCGTTCCTGGATTTCACCGCCCATTGTGTCGATGACGACATCGACTGGCTGCACTGCCTCTTCGAACCGAACCGTCTTGTAATCAATAATCTGTTCGGCCCCGAGCTTGCGCAAAAAATCGTGATTGCGTGCCGACGCCGTGCCGATGACCTGGGCACCTTTCTCTTTCGCCAGTTGCACCGCCAAGTGGCCGACGCCTCCGGCGGCAGCATGTATCAGTACCCGCTGGCCAGCTTTAAGCCCTCCCGCATCAAAGAGAGTTTGCCATGCCGTCAGTCCAGCAAGAGGCAGAGCGGCTGCGTGAATATAGTCGATGGATTTTGGCTTCAAGGCCACTTCAGACTCCTTGATCACGATAAACTCGGCATAAGCACCGTCGCGAGAAATGTCCGGGTGGCTGAAGACTTCGTCCCCTACTCTCATATGGATGACGCCAGAGCCGACGACCTCAACAACGCCAGACATATCCCAGCCAAGCACAAGCGGCAATGTGTGGTGAAGCATTTCCTTGAGATGCCCTTCCCGAATTTTCCAGTCGACTGGGTTGATTCCAGCCGCGTGAACCCGAACCAACACTTCTCCTTTTTGTGGACGTGGAACAGGCGCATCGTTATAAACGAGGACGCCGGGGCCGCCGTAGGAATAAATACACACGGCCTTCATGGTTCTCATGTTGGAGATGCCGCGAGGTTTGAGTAAAACTCCCGCGCTTTCGCGAGCAGCTGATCCGTCGTCAGATGGTTCTCATTCACCCCGAGCGAACCAATGATTCGCGTAGCTAGGTCCGGGTGGTTGAGTTTCGCCCAGGCTACAAATTGCTCCATTTCGCTGCTTGTGCCCGTGCCAGTGCCGAAGATGAGGATCGGTCCAGCGCCTTGCAGCGCTTTCACTACGGGTTCGAAGAAGCTGTTCGGCTCTGGCTTTTCTTTGCCCCGGGATAAATTCTGCGAATTTTGCGCGTGGCGAAAAAATTCGTCCGGCTCATGCGGCAAGAGCCGCTGTGGAATAGCCCCGTGCACTTCCGAACGGAAAAGTCGGGCCTCCTTGTGATCGATCACGAGCAGCCAATGCGTAGTGCCGTCATTCGAATTGAGCATTGTCGGCTCCGACTGCTCAAGAAAGTGCCGCAGCGCCAAGAGTTCCTCCGTGGTATCGACATCCTTCGTCCTAGGCGGATGCAAGACCAAGGTTTGCCCGTTACGGGTCACCTTCAAGTTGCCGTTGGGTTGTTCCTCTTCGACCTGGCAAAGCTTACGAAACAGAGCATGAACGTGGCGCCATTCCAAGTTGTGCGAGATCGGATGCTGGAAGATCGTATTGTAGGTTCGCAGAAGCGAGCCAGTGAGTGTCGCGGTCGGGATCATATTTCTGAATGGTTAAAGGGCCGATTCTGTCGTCGGCCCAAATCCCGTTATTTCGCGTGTGTTTCTTCCACCACTTCAGCGTCGATGACCGGCTCTTCGTCTTTCTTGCTGTCATCCTGATTTTGCTCCGCATCCGGCTGATTTCCGGGGCGAGCACCAGCGGGCCCCCTACCCGATGCTTTTTCTGCTGCCTTGTTCAGTTCGGCCGAAACCACGTGCCAGGTTTTTGTAAGGTTTTCGCTAGCCTTCTTGATGGCCGTCGTGTCCGTGCCTTTGAGCGCTTCCTTCACCTCGTTGGTTGCGGTTTCGAGCTTGGCCTTGTCGCTGGCGGAAATCTTGTCTGCATTGTCCTTCAGTAATTTTTCCGTGCGATAAACCGCGCTGTCGGCTTCGTTACGTGTTTCAAGCTCTTCCTTGCGCTGCTTGTCTTCGTCGGCATGGAGTTCGCCATCCTTGCGCATTTTTTCGATCTCGTCCTTGGAGAGCCCGCTGCTGGCCGTGATCGTGATTTTCTGTTCTTTGCCAGTGCCGAGATTTTTGGCGCTAACGTGGAGGATGCCATTAGCATCGATATCAAAGCTGACTTCAATCTGCGGGACCCCACGCGGGGCGGGCGGGATGTCATCGAGATTGAATTTGCCGATGGTCTTGCTGTCTTTGGAAAACTGACGTTCGCCTTGCAAGACGTGGATTTCTACGCCGGGTTGGTTATCCGATGCCGTTGAAAAGGTCTGTGCCTTCCGGGTCGGGATCGTGGTATTACGCTCGATCACCTTGGTGAATACGCCGCCAAATGTCTCAATGCCGAGCGACAGCGGCGTCACGTCCAGTAACACCACATCCTTGACTTCGCCTTTGAGCACGCCGGCCTGAATGGCCGCGCCAATCGCGACGACCTCGTCTGGATTAACGCCTTGGTGAGGATCCTTGTTGACCAAAGTATGCGCAGTTTCGACGACGCGCGGCATGCGGGTCATGCCACCTACAAGCACGAGTTCGTCAATCTTTGCAGCCTCGATGTTAGCATCCTTCAAACACGCCTTCACCGGCGCAATGGTGCGCTCAAAAAGTTTCTCCGTGAGCTGTTCCATTTTGGCTCTGGTGAGTGTCTTTTGGATATGTCGCGGCCCGCTCGCATCCGCCGTGACAAACGGCAGGTTGATGTCGTAGGTCGTCGCGCTGGACAGGGCGATCTTGGCTTTCTCGGCTTCTTCCTTGATGCGCTGGAGCGCGTCCGGCTGTGTGCGCAGGTCCATGCCCGTATCTTTTTTGAATTCGTCGAGCATCCAATCCATGAGCATGTTGTCCCAATCGTCACCGCCAAGATGCGTGTCGCCATTGGTGGCTTTGACTTGGAAAACACCGTCGCCGATTTCGAGAACCGAAATATCGAAGGTACCGCCGCCTAAATCATAGACCGCGATTTTTTCGTCCTTCTTTTTATCGAGACCATAAGCAAGCGACGCTGCCGTTGGTTCGTTGATGATGCGGAGAACTTCCAGACCTGCGATACGACCGGCGTCTTTGGTGGCCTGGCGCTGCGAGTCATTGAAATAGGCGGGAACCGTGATGA
>Ga0302322_100006849_pt1 | contig 10146 bp, 10 predicted proteins | sample Fen_T0_2_FD_203757 | JGI IMG/M metagenome (GOLD analysis project Ga0302322, IMG submission 203757) | Peat permafrost microbial communities from Stordalen Mire near Abisko, Sweden - Fen_T0_2 | ecosystem: Environmental > Terrestrial > Soil > Wetlands > Permafrost | place: Sweden: Abisko... | reverse complement strand
GGGCAATGGCATCACGCTGGGCCTCCGCGGCAAAAATCGCGACACAGGCGCCACGCCCAATGTGGCCGGCATCTACACCTTCGCCACAGGCCTGAGCGCCAGCGGCACCAAGGCTCGTTGGAATTATGAGTTCTCGATCGATTCGGGAACGCCGACCCTGAGCGCTTACGACTACTTCCTCGGCATCGACCTGGATCCCTCCGCCGGCATCAGCTACACGTACGTCGACCCGTTCGCGGCCTTCAACGACAACTCCTTCGGCAACAGCGGCACGGGCAACGGCCTGGGCTTTGAGGGTCCGGCGGCCGGCAACAGCCTCCTGGCCAACTCGAACTTCATCGTGCAAAATTCCCAGAACATCGTTTTCCTGGGCCTCAGCCCCTTCCTGAATGCGACCTACAATTATGATTTGTTCGCGGTCGCCAAAGGTGAAGGAGTCGGTGGCGCCCACCTGGCCGATGTCGCCATGACCGTGGTGGTTGGCAGCGGTGGCGCCGCGGTCCCCGAGAGTGGCAGCAGCGTCATCCTGCTCGGTGCCGGTCTGGCCGCCCTCGGCCTCCTGCGCCGCAAGGCGGCCTGAGTTTCTCAGCCGACTCCCCTGCCTCAAGCCGCCGGCCTGCCGGCGGCTTTTTCATGACCGACCCACCCGGGCCCCGTGACCTGACAACCGGTGCTCGTCGCCGGATCATTTTCAGGATTCCGGGGCGTAATATTCAAACACGCGAACGATCACCTCGGGGGGTATGGGATGCTCACCCGCCTTGTCCAGGAACTTGCCGCCCTTGTGCAACTCGGTCCAATTGCCCGCGGCGTCCACGGCGACCGGATCAAACTTCCGGACCGCGGTTGAATGGTCGGCCATGAATTCATCCCGGGAACCGATCATGATGTCGCGTTCATCCCAGGCCGGGACCGACCGGTATTTCACCTGCCCGCTTGCATCCAGGAATAGTATTTCCGTACCCAGGCCCCGGGCATCGCGGGTCACGCGATAGCTCTGGGCCAGGCGTCCGGTGGCATCGTAGTCGCGTCCGGCCACCACTTTTCGGAAGGCGTCGTAAGTCACTTCCTTGGCCAGCAGCAAACGGCCGACGGAGTCGCGCGCGCGCCAGGTCACCAATCTTTTCGCCAGGTCCGTTTCCAGCATCCGGTCGTAACCCTTCCACGGGGGCAGCTTCGCGGGATCCTCCACGTAGGTCCGGGTCTCGGTGGTCCAGGCCGCGACCGGACCTTCCTTGGTACGCTCCATGACCAGGTAGCCCTCGCGGTCGAACTGCGCCGTCTTCTCCCCCTGAAGAATCCGTTCGCCCTGCTTGCCGAGCTTGTAGGACAGCTCATGCATCTCCCGCACCGCACCCTTGAGATCCCGCAGCACCGTGTCGGGGGCAACCAGTTCCCGATAGGGAACTGTGGCCGGCAGCAGCGTGGCGCCGGCCAGCGACCAGGCGGCCAGCCAAATGAACTTACTCTTGCTCGATCCCAGGCAGCGCAGGCACATGACCCATGCGAATCCGGTGGTCCACGCGGGGCAAACCCAAACCAGAATCGGGAAGCCCGGGAAGTTGAAATCAACCAGCCCGGCCGTGGAGCCGGCCGCCCAGGGCCGATCGGAAAGAAAACTCGCGCTCCGGGCCCGGCCAAACACGCTGGGCGCACCATGCCCCTTTTTCAGGCTGCCTGGCGGCCGCTTCGGACATTTTTTGGATTCGGCGGCGAAGCCAGCTACCTGTGGCCGCGCTGGCTGGTGCTGCGTGCGGTCGGGTTGGTTTATGTGATCATCTTCGCCGGCATCCTGCAGGAGGGCCGGGCCCTCGTTGGTCCGCACGGCCTGAGTCACCTCGCCGAATACTGCACCTACGCCGGCCAGTATCTGCCCAATCCTTTTGTCCGGTTCCTGCGCCTGCCGAGCCTCTTCCTGCTCAGCAGCGACCCGCTGGTGGTCTCGGCGCTCGAGTGGGGCGGCCTCGCCGCGGCCATTGCGCTGGTCCTGAACCTTTGGCCGCGGCTCGCGCTGTTCGCCTGCTGGGCGATCCTGCTCTCCTTCGTCAGCATGTGGCGGGAACTCTCCTCCACCCTCAACGACCCTCTCATGCTTGAGACCGCGCTGCTCTGCATTCCGTTTGCGCCCGCCGGCCTCCGGCCCGGTCTCGGGGCGGCCTCGCCCCCGCGTCCCGTCACGGTCCTCATGATGCGCTGGCTCCTCCTCCGGATCATGCTCACGGCGGGGCTGATCAAGCTGCTGGGGAGCGACCCGGGCTGGCGGAATTTCACCTTCATGGAAAAGATGTACGAGACGAGCCCGGCGCCCACCGTCCTTGCCTACCACGTCTTTCACCTGCCGCACGCCTTCCACGTCGGCGAGATCCTGTTCACGTTCGCCGCCGAGCTGGTCGCGCCGGTTCTCGCGATCTGGGGCGGCCGGCGCGGCCGCGCGGTCGCGGTGGTGACGTGGACCCTGTTCCAGCTTGGCATCCAGCTGACCGGCAACTTTGCCTGGCTCAACACCGCGTCCATCGCGCTCGGACTGCTGCTCCTGGACGACCAGATGATCGCGACCGGCTTGCGGTGGCTCCGGCTGGGCGCATGGGCAGACCGCCTCCCGGCCCTGACCACCGGAGAGGCGCGGGCTGAACGCTCCTCGCCAGCCTCGAACCGGCGGGTATCGGCTCGCACCTTGGGGGCAAGTCGCTCCGCCGCGGAACCGGCCTCCCCCGCAACAACTCGCGGCTTCGCCGTCGTCGGGACCCTGCTCTGGCTGCACTTTGCCCTGACGCTGTGGTATCCGGCCGTGTACCTGCGCGGGCTGCGCGTGTCCGGCCTGCCCGATCCGCACTCCGAGCCACTGCAGTTCCTCTTCCGCGATTTCCGGAGTGCCAACTGCTACAGTCTCTACGCCACCACCCCGCCGTCGCGCGATGATATCGAGTTTGCCGGGTCCAACGATGGTGGCCGGACCTGGCGGCCCTATCCCTTCCGCTACAAGCCGCAGCGCGAGGACCGCATGTCTCCCTTCCTCGCCCCGCGCTTCGGCCGCTTCGAGGCCACACTCCAGCTCGTGCTCGACGGCCACTGGCAGGTCAGCCTCATCCCGGACGTCGCCCATGCGTTGCTCGAGGGCAACCCGGACGTGATCGGGCTCTTTGCCGGTAACCCTTTCCCCGACACCCCGCCGACGATGGTGCGGATGATCGTCTATCGTTACAGCTTCACCGACCTGAAAACGCACCGCGACACCGGCCGGTACTGGAGCAAGGAATACGTCGGTGAATATGCCCCGCCGGTGACGGCGGCCCGGCCCTGAGTTCGCGGCCCACGCTCCCGCCGGTGGGAGGTAACTGGGGCGGACCAAGGTTTATTGGTGGCCGTGCTTGAATCCCGCCGTCGTGGGATGAAAGCGTGGCTCCAGGAGGCCGCGTTGGCGTTGGCGTACTCCGCGGCAGCACCTTGCATGTTTCTCCAGCGCCCGCCTCTGGCCCGGATGCTCCGCGTTCAGGCCCAGGTGCGTCCGGATGATTTCGTGGCATCCTCCGATTGTCATCAAGCCGCAGACCGTTGGTACCGTTTGGTCAGTCATCAGGCCTCGGCGGATTACCGCCATAAATTCCGACCTGTCTCTCAACCCTCCCATGTCATCCATCAGCAGCGTCGGCTCATCTTCTTCCAACAACGCGGCGGCCATCTACCAGGAAAATCTCGCCCGCAGCCTGGCCCAGAAACAGGCGGCCAATGCCGCCGCCAAAGCACCGGTCACGGCCGCCCCGGTCCCGGTGGCGGACAAGGATCACGACGGCGACAGCCGCTAGTCTGTCCCGGACTTTTTCTCTCGGCCGACCAACTTCGGGCTTCGTCTTTCGTTCGCTTCCTGCTTTGGCTGGCGCGGATGAAAGCGTTGGTCACGGGCAGTTCAGGCCACTTGGGCGAGGCGCTGGTGCGTACGTTGCAGGCGCAGGGCCGGGAGGTGCTCGGCCTCGATTTCGTACCCGGCGCCTTCACCACCGCCCTCGGCTCCATCACCAACCGCGACCTGGTCCGACGCAGTCTGGCCGGGGTCACCACGGTTTTCCACGCCGCCACACTGCACAAGCCGCACGTCGCCACCCACACTCGACAGCAATTCGTGGAGTGCAATGTCACGGGCACCGTGGTCCTGCTCGAGGAATCGCACCGCGCCGGGGTCGGCGCCTTCGTCTGCACCAGCACGACCAGCACCTTCGGCGACGCGCTCCAACCTCCGCCCGGCGCCCCGGCCGCATGGATCACCGAGGACATCATGCCGGTGCCGAAAAACATCTACGGCGCCACCAAGCTCGCCGCCGAGGCCCTCTGCCAGGAATTCCAGCGCAACGAGGGCCTGCCGTGCCTCGTCCTGCGCACCGCCCGTTTTTTCCCCGAGGCAGACGACAGCCGCGACGCCCGCCGCGCGTTTTCGGACGATAACCTCAAGGTCAACGAATACCTCCACCGTCGCGTGGAGCTCGAGGACGTCGTGAGCGCGCACCTGCAGGCGGCCGCGGCGGCACCCTCGCTCCGCTTCGGGCGGTACATCATCAGCGCAACGACGCCGTTTTCCGCCGCGGACTGCGCCGCCCTCCGCGCCGACGCCGCCGCCGTGATCCGGCAGCTCGTCCCCGAATATGAGGCGGAGTATGCGAAACGGAATTGGACAATGTATCCCTCCCTCGACCGGGTTTATGTCAACGACCGCGCCCGGCGCGATCTGCATTGGCAACCGCGGCATGATTTCCGCTCGATGCTGGGCCTGTTGCGTTCCGGCGCAGAGCCGCGCAGCAACCTGGCCAGACAAGTCGGGGCCAAAGGCTACCATCAGGAAAAATTCACCGAGGAACCCTACCCCGTCGCATGAATGCACCTAAAAATATTCTCCTGGGCTTGCTGGCGGCCTCCGGGGTGATGATGGGTGTGCTGGTGGCCGGGGCCCATTCACCGCTGGCGATGCGCGGTGGCTTTCGTTTCGTCGCCGAGGCGGCCTCGGCCTTGGCCGTCTGCGCGGCGGCGGTGGCGTGGTCCGAACGGATCCCGTCCAGGGCTGGCATCTTTCGGGCTGCTTTCTTCACCGGCATGGCCGGGGCCGTCTTGCAGGTCGTCCACATGTCGTTGGAAGCATTCGGGCAACATGTCGGTGACCGCGGGGACCTCACCACGGGTTTCATGGCGGCCGCCCTATTCTGGTGGGGCGCAGTTGGTTTTGCGGTCGCATGGCGAGCCGGGAGGATGCGCGACGCGGTCTTCGCGGCCGGCTTCAGTGCGGTGGCCACCATGATTGTGGCCGTCGCCTATGGGTTGGGACTGGCCTGGGCCGGCTACCCGGATGACGCCTACGTCCGGACCTGGCCGGAATATGTCCAGAGCGGCTGGAGCGATGCGCGGGCCTTCGCCATCGCCAACAGTCTGGATGCCGTGCTCTCCCATTTCGTGGCCGCCCCGGTGATCGGCAGCCTGTTGGGCGGGGTCGGCGCCTGGCTCGCTTTCATGCTAAGGCGAAGCCGCGCTGGGACGGCGGCGCGCGACGCATGATGATGGTCCCCTGGGCCGACTTTCCCCGCCTGACCTAAGGCGCGCGCTTGCCCGGGCCCGGACATTGCTTATTGATGGGGATGCCATCACCCATGCCGACCCTCTTTCAAAAGCTGAACCTCAGGGACCAGACCGAGATCATCGTGCTCAACGCCCCGCCCTCCTTCGCGCGGGAATTGGCCGGACTCAAGGGTGTCGGCGTGGTCCGGGACCTGAAAAAGACGAAGTCCGTTGGGTTTGCGCTGGCCTTCGCGACCAAGCAGGCCGAGGTCGACACCCTGGCGAAAGCGCTCGCGGCCAAGGCCACAGGCGACGCTTTGCTCTGGTTCGCCTACCCGAAGGGCACCTCAAAGCGCTACCGGTGCGAATTCAACCGGGACACCGGATGGAACGTCCTGCGTTCTCTGGGCTTTGATACGGTCCGCGTGGTGGCGATCGACGAGGACTGGTCCGCTTTGCGCTTCCGCCGGGTCGAATTCATCAGGACGGAAGGTAAATGACGGCGGCGGCTGGCCTCTGCCAGATTCGCCCCAGCAAAGTAAAGCGGGGGGCCGCTTTCCGGCTACGGCTGCTTCTTGACCGTCATGTCAAAGCTGCGGCGGGCGGGATTATCGCCGAACTTCGCGTCGGTCGTCTCCACCCAGTTGCCCGCGGCATCCAGATGCATGGCATTGGTCACGGTCAGCGGGCCCGCAGTGTAACCCCATTCGAAGGTGTGGTCACCGACCTTGATCTCCGTGTCCAGGTAACGACCGCCGCTGTAGGAGCGAAAACGGTAGGTTTGCGTGGCCTCGTCGTAGGCCACGGTAGCCAGCGCACTGAAGACCACCTTGCCCTCGGCATTGCGGCCTGTGCCCTCGAACTGGAGCACCAAGCCATCCAGCTTGAATTGCACCTCCTCCGTTTGCTCGATCTTCAGGGCGCTCCCCGGCCCTGGACCACCGCGGCCTCGCCGACCCAGCGGCCGGTGAGAAACGCCAGCTTCTGCATGGCTTCCCGCTGGGCCGCGACATTCGGGCCGCGCTCCTGGGCGAAGGCCGATCCGGTCAGGATCAACAGAGTTAAACAGGCGAACAGGGTCGATGGCCGGACTTTCATGACGCCAAGGTGAAAAATCCCCGACCCTCGGCAATGGCAAAACGGGCCATTCCCGGGCGCCGCCCCGAACGCCTGGACCGTCAACGCCCTCGGGTCAGCTTTCCTGTCCGCTGGTTGGGCGGCCCAAGCCCACAGCGCGGACTTGCCGAGGGGAGCGATCCACGGCAGAAAAAGCGCGTGAACCCCGAGCCGACCGTCAAAGTCAAGCCGCCTGGTTTCCTCTGGATCGTCCTCCTGGGCGGCGTGGGCTTTGCCGCCGGTTTCTTCGGCCCGATGGTGTTCGTGCCCGAGTCCAACCAGGGGCCCATGGTCGGCATCTTCCTGACCGGGCCGGGCGGCTTTGCCCTCGGCTTGTTGCTTTACCTGCTGATGAAGGCCCGGCCGCAGCCCGGTCGCGCCCAATGGATCCTCCTCACCGTGCTGGTCGGCCTCGGCACCCTGACGACCTTTTATTTGGTCCAGCCGGAACCGGCGACGCGTGGCTACGAGCTGGAGGTCACGATCGAACGCGCGCACGCCCCGGGGGAATCGGCCGACGCCGTCATCGCCGACTGGAAAAAACAAATCGCGCGGGTCACCTGGGCCGCACCCCGCGCGGGCTGGGAGGCGCAGATGCGCACCGCGCTCGCCCGCGATCCGGGAATGGTGATCGAGGCCAGCCTCCTGCGGCAGCGTCTGATCAAGGAACACCGCAAGCCCTGGAACCGCGGCCGCCTCTTTGCCACCCCTTGGGAAACGGTGCGGGAGAAAAAATCTTATTACCTCCGGCCCGACGACCGCGCGCTGGCCGGCACCCCTTCCCCGGCCCGGTTGTTTCTCCGGACCGATTCCACGGCCGTCATGCGCGGGCCGGAGCTCTGGCCGCCACTCGCGCCCGAGGAATTCATCGGTTACTCGCGCCTCGTGGTCGTCCCGCCCGACTACGCCGCGCTGCCTTGACCGCCTCGGTCGCGGGAAATGTTTCTTCCCAACGCGAACGCGGACGCACATGCTGACCTCCTACCCCATGAAAACCACCCTGCTGCGCCTGGCGCTCCTCGCCGTTGTCCTCGCTTTCAGCCCCTTCGCCCGTGCCGCGGGCGAGGTCCGGCTCGGGCTCCAGACCTGGACCTGCAACCGCATGACCTTTGACCAGGTCGTGGAATTCGCCGGCAAACACGGCATCAAGCAGCTGCAGTTCATCAGCGGCCAGTTCGACCCGACGGCCCCCCGCGAGGAAACCCTGCGCAAGAAGGCGATTCTCGATGCCCAGGGCCTCACCTGCTACACCTTCGGCGTCAGCAAGACCTCCCTCGACAAGGAGGCGAACCGCAAGCTCTTCGAGTTCGCCAAGCTGATTGGCGCCAAGCTCATCGTCGTCGAGCCCCAGAACCCGGCCGAGTGGGACAACCTGGAGCAGCTGGTCAAGGAGTACGACATCCGCCTCGCCATCCACAACCACGGCAAGGGCACGGTCTACGGCGACCCGGCCACCGTGCGCGCCATCCTCGCCAAGCGTGACCCGCGCATCGGCGTATGTCTCGACGTGGGCTGGGTCACCGCGGCCGGCTTTGACGCCGCCGAGATCTTCAAGGGCTACGGCGACCGCGTGTTCGACCTGCATTTCAAGGACAAGAAGGTCGAGAAGGCGGCCGACGGGAAGGACGTCATCCTCGACGTCGAGCTCGGCACCGGCGCGGCCAACTACGCCGGCCTGTTTGCCGCGATCAAGCAGTCCGGCTGGTCCGGCGTGATGGCGATCGAGACGGACAACCGCGCCTTCCAGACCGACCCGAACCAGCTCGTGGCCGAGGGCGCGAAATTCTTCGCCGCCCATCTTGGCGCCCACTGAGCCGCCGGCCGGCGTCGGTTTGGATTCGCTCCCGCGGGAACAGGCCCCAGATTGCCGGCATGCGCCTTCACCCCGCCGGCCTGTTCCTGCTGCTGCCCCTGGCCCTGGCCGCCCAAGCTGACAAAACCGACTACGACGACCGCTCCCTGGCCACGAAGTCCCTCTTCGCCGAGCGCGAGGCCAAGGCGGTCGCCGAGCCCTTCAAGGGCCTCACGGCCAACGGGGAAGTCCCGGCCGGACTGTTCGCCCGCAAGGCCACCGGCGTCACCACCGCCCCGCTCGTGGCCGCCGCCTCCGCCTTCGTCGCCACCCTGACGCCCGAGCAGAAGCTGCACACAGTCTTCGGCGTCGACTCGCCCGAATGGCGCCGCTGGTGCAACGTCGACAACGGCATCTACGTCCGCCAGGGCACGAGCCTGCGCCAGATGACTCCCGCCCAGGTTGCCGCCGCCCGCTCGCTCCTGCTCGCCACGCTCAGCGCCAAGGGCCTGGCGCTCATGGACGCCATCCGCCGCACCGACGAGACCCTCGCCGAGATCAATCATGACCGGCTCGCCTACGGTGAGGACCTATATTATTTCAAGGTCATGGGCCTGCCCTCCCCGACCCAACCCTGGGGCTGGCAGATCGACGGCCACCACCTGGTAATCAACATCTTTGTGCTCGGCGACCAGGTGGTGATGACGCCCACCTTCCTCGGCGGCGAGCCGGTCCACACCAAGTCCGGCAAATACGCGGGCAACGTGATCCTGCAGGATGAGCAGAACCAGGGCCTGGCCCTGATGCAGCAATTCACGCCCGCGCAACGCGCGACCGCGACGATCTCGGCCGACAAGCTGCGCCCCTCCAACCAGGCCGAGGCGTTCAAGGACAACACCGTCATCCCCTACGCCGGCTTGCCGGCCAAGAACTTCACGCCCGCCCAGCGCGAGCGGCTGGTCGCGCTGATCCGGCTCTTCATCGACAACCAGGAGGAAGGTCACGCGCAGGTCCGGATGGAGGAGATCGCCGCGCACCTCGACGAGACCTGGTTCGCCTGGATCGGCGGTTCAGGCGACGACGCCGTGTTTTATTACCGCATCCATTCGCCCGTGGTGCTGATCGAGTTTGACCACCAGACCCCGGTGGGCACGCGGCTGATCAACGATCCCGCCAAGGTCACCCGCGAACATATCCACGTCGTCATCCGCACCCCCAACGGCAACGACTACGGCAAGGACCTGCTGCGGCAGCACCTCGCGGCGCAGCCGCACTGAACGGCAGGATTAAGCCGACGGGGTCAGTATTTTTTTTGGGGGGGCAGATTCTCCGTATCCTAGGGCGGCCCGGTTGCGTAATAGCAGCAGGAAACCACCAACCCTAGAATACCATCATGCTGCTTAAAAACAAAACCGCCGTCATCTACGGCGCCGCCGGCGCCATTGGCGGCGCGGTCGCCCGCGCCTTTGCCCGCGAGGGCGCCAGCGTCTTTCTCACCGGGCGCCAGCTGGCGCCGGTCGAGGCCCTCGCCCGCGAAATCTCCCAGGCCGGCGGATCCGCCGCCGCGGCGGAAGTCAACGCGCTCGAGGAAACCGCCGTGGACCGGCACCTCCAGTCCGTCATCGCGCAGACCGGGCGCGTGGACATTTCCTTCAACGCGGTCGGGCTCCCGCCGGCGACCATGGTGGGGGTTCCGATGCTCG
>Ga0302322_100006848_pt1 | contig 10146 bp, 5 predicted proteins | sample Fen_T0_2_FD_203757 | JGI IMG/M metagenome (GOLD analysis project Ga0302322, IMG submission 203757) | Peat permafrost microbial communities from Stordalen Mire near Abisko, Sweden - Fen_T0_2 | ecosystem: Environmental > Terrestrial > Soil > Wetlands > Permafrost | place: Sweden: Abisko... | reverse complement strand
GTCGACAACGTCCTCCGGGGTGGCACCGGTCTCAACGGCCTGCCCGTGGCCGGCGTGGCCGGGTACCCCACAGGGTTCAGCAATCCCGATCTGAGGCAGACCGACAACGGGGCCATCATCCCCGCCAATACCCAATTCCAGCGATACCAGGCCAAGCTCACGGGCCAGGTGAACACCAACAACATCCTGGCGCTCACCTTCCTGCACGCGCGGACCTCCGCGGGCGGCTACACCGGCGAGCGGACCTCGCCGCCGCTCACCTCGGTCAACCTGGGATTCGTCGGGGATGCGATCACCCGCACCAATGCCTATACGCTCAACTGGAACAGCATCATCGGCGAGAAATGGTTTCTCGAAGTCAAGGTTTCGAAGTCGGAAGGAAAGACCCAGGATGTGCAGGGACCCAAGACCTACCCCATCGACGTGCAGTCGACCCTGGGCACCGGGGATCCCAACATCCAGCTCTACTCCGGCGATGATCCCCAGGCCCAGAACTGGGGCGGGCGCTCCGGCTACTTCGGCAACTTCTACACCCTGCGCTCCTCCAGCAGCATCACGCCGAATGTCGTGGGGAACCTCACCTACACGGCCGATCTGAAAACCTTCCAGGAGGCGCTTGGCCAGCACGAGATCGATATCGGCGCGGAGTTCTTCCAGACCTCGCACCAGTTCGGCCGCGAGCGGAACGGCAACTACTCCGTCATGGAGGGCGGGTGGATCCGGAACCCCGGCACTTCGGCCTACGATGCCGCGGGCTACCTGTTCCCGGTGTACTACACCTCCAACGACAGCTCTCTCACGCCTCTCGGACCTGATGGGCTCCCGGACGGGGCACTCAGCCTCTACCAGCAGAACCTCTACGGGCCCAGCGCGAACATCGAGCAGTACACGGTTGGGGTCTCGCGATCACGGAACAACAGCACGGCCCTCTGGCTCAACGACACCTGGACTCCGAGCGACCGCTGGAACGTGATGCTCGGCCTCCGCTACAACCGCTTCCTGGTCCATGACACCAATGGCAAGACCCAATGCAACAACAACATCATCGAGCCGCGTTTCCAGCTCAAGTTCGATCCCGCGGGAAAGGGCGACGAGTATTACACCTTCACCGCGGCCAAGCTCGCCAGCCGCTACTCGGACGATTTCGCCTCCTTCTTCCGATCCAATGGCTGGACCAGCCGGGTGGTCCGCTCCTGGAACGGCGCGGGCTACAACAGCCGCAACCCCGGGAACTTCCAGCCGGCCATCGATACGCTACTGGGCACCGACCAGGGCTTGTACGGGGTCCGGTGGGTCACCTACAATGAGTTGATCAGCCTGGACAACTACAACACCGTGCCCAGGCTCGTGGTGGCACTGGATCAGACCATGCAGACCCAAGGCCTCCAGGTTCCCTACGCCCTCGAGTTCACCTTCGGGTACACGCGGAACTATTCGGATGGCTACGTGAAGCTGAACCTGGTCCACCGGAGCTACCGGAAGGACTGGGTCGCCTTCGTGCACCAGGGTGTCTACGACAGCACGGACCCGGGCAAGTACCTGACCCTCGTCTACAACCCCGTCACAGGTCTGCCCTTCTCCTACAACCAGACCCAGCTCTTCCTGAACTCAGAGCTCCACCGAGACTACCAGGACGCGGAGATCTCCTGGCTCCAGAAGCTCACGTCGCGCCTCACCATGGGGGGCAATTTCACCTACGCCGTGGAGCACGGTCCGGCCGGCACCGATGGCCTGAACTACTACAACTACCGGGACGAAAAGCTCAAGCTCGGAGTGGACCAGGGCCTCTGGGCTCCCACGGATGTGCTCATTTCCCGCTCCAAGATGCTGAACCTCTACCTGACCTGGGTCCATCCCATCGGCAAGGGCAACGTCTCAGCCTCCATCCTGGGGAAATACTACAGCGCCGGCCTGCGTAGCCTGACCGGCTCCCGGAACCTCAACACGGCCAACCCGCTGGCCATCTACCAGGGCCTGCCCGTGGTGGCGGTGGATGGGAATGTGGGCCAGAACCTGAACCAGCAGATGAATGTCTACTACGGCTCCCCCAACAGCTACAGCGCCGGCAACGATATCTTCACCACCGCCATGAAGCTTCAGGCCAACATCCCCCTGGCCGGCAAAACCAGTTTTGTCACGGAGATCACCATTTCCAACCCCTTCAACAAGATCAACCGGAACAGCCAGTACGACTGGGGCGGGAACAACGAGCTGGGCTCCGATGGCATCTCCAGTGTCCCGATTCCCGGGCGGCCCCTGTCCCAGTTCCTCCGTCCCTGGGGCTATGCGGGAAACAGCAACTACTACGACCAGGGCAGGACGTGGAGCCTGAACGCCGGGCTGAAGTTCTGAATCCTTCCCACCGTCGAACCGCCCCACGCCTGCCTCGAACGGATCATTTCCGCTTCAGCCGTTCGGGGTGATGCCGCTTGAGCCAGGCCGCATAGTCAGAGTAGAGCCGGGTCGAGCTGGGATGCCCGGCGAAGGCGGTGGACCCGGGCTTGTTCATCATTCCCTGGTACTGGTAGATGAGGATGGTTTCGACCCAGGGCGATATCGCCGCAAGTTGGCTTTCCACCCGCTCGAAGGCAGCGGGAAGCAGGGCGCTGTTGTAGACTTCACCGGCGAATTCGAAGATCTCCACGTCAGCCCAGATGGCCACCGGCCGGGAGGCGCGATCATGGGCCTTCTTCAGACCCTCGTAGAAGGCCGGGAGTTCCCGCACCTTCGACTTCCGGACGCCGATCTCATCCTGGTAGGCGATGATGTCCACATCCAGCTGATCCAGCTGCTTGATGTAGTTGTCGTCCGGCGTCACGATGCGCGTCCCGTAGGGAGCGATGAGGATCTTGGCTTTGGGGCAAAGGGATCGGCCCAGCTTCGAGCAGGTGTTGACGTACCGGATGAAGTCGTTCGAGTAGTAGGGCTCGATGCAGGCCTCGTCCGGCCAGTACCAGCCGTGGAAGCTGGGATGGTGACCGTAGCGCTTGGCCAGTTCTTCGATCCCCTGCAGCCGCTTCTTGGCCGCCACCGGATCGAGGATCACGGTCGGGCTGTCCCACTGTCCGTAGAATCCCGCGCCGATGAAGAACTTGATCCCGTACTTGTCGGCGGCGGCGAGGACGGCTTCGATGGGGTCCTCGCAGGCCATGGGGTACCTGGGGTAGATCTCGGTCTGATAGAAGGCCTTGAAGTGGACGGCCGTCGACATGAGCACCAGGTAGTCCAACCCGATGTCGGCGATCTCCTTGACCTTGGCATCCCACTGCTGGGCCGTGAACCCGGCGCAGGCGGCATTCCAGGGTTCCCCCTCCGCGGCGCTGTGGTGCTGGAATTCGAACCAGCTCCCGGAGATCGGCTTGGCGGCGGCCTTCGCTCGAGCTGGGGCGGCCTCCAGCCGGAGATCCCCCAAGGCCGCGCCGACGCCGCAGGCGACCAGGGCGTGCAGAAACCTCCTACGGTCGAACCCGTTCATGCGCAGCTCCCTTGGCTCCACTGGAACCTCCCTGGTAGTACTGGTGATAGTCGCGGTACAGGGCTTTGGCCTTTTCCCCGCCCAGGTTCCGGGGGCTTTCCGGCGGGTTCATGATCCCTGTGAATTGATAGCCGTAGATCTGCTCCAGCTGGTCATAGGTGCGGATCTCCTGGATCAGGTCGGGGCAGGACTTTGGCACCAGGCCGTCATCCAGGGGCCAGGCGAACATCTCGAGATCCACCCAGAAATGTGTGCCGGACGCCTGGCAGATCGAGGCCACGGCTGCGAGGTTCATGTGCTCTGCGTCCCTGGCGAAGCCGAAGGGGATCAGGATGTCCACGTGCTCGAGAATCTCGCGCCACTCTCGCGGGTATTTCTCGAACCGCTCATTGTTGGGGGCAAGGGCGATGGGTTTGGTGGGCGTGAGCTTTCGCACGAATTGCTGGTAGCTCTTGAAGAATTTCCGGATATCCGAGTGGTGCTGGGGCTTCACGAACTCCCACTCGTGGTAGAGGCTCCCGAAGATCTCCTCCGACACATACCAGCCGTAGAGGGAAGGGTGCTGGCCGTAGCGATCGAAGAGCTCCCTGGTGATGGTCTTGTGCCAGCGCAGCGACGTGGTGGAAAAATCAAACCACGCGAACAGCCCCACGCCCAGGAAGACATCCATCTGGACCTCGTCCGCAGCCGCCAGGATCGCCTCGATCGGATCTTCGGTTCCCAGCCGATGCCGGGCCTTGTAGGCGCGGGAGGGGTAGTAGGCCTTACCCTTGTAGCTGGCCAGGTCCATGTGGTGCTTGCCGGCATATTCGTCGCACTCGAAGACGTTCTGGATGATGACGTGCTGGATCCCGACCCGTTTCATCGCATGGATCTGCTGCCGCCATTCCTGGGCAGAGAGCCTGCCCAGGTCCTGGTTGAAGTGGCGCCCCTCGTCTTCGCTCCAGTGGTAGAGGCTGATCCAGCAGCCGTCCAGCAGCTGCGTCGAGCGGGTGGACGTATCGACCACTTCCAGGCTGGTGACCAGGCGCCCGATCTCGCGGCCCCGCGCATCCAGGAAGCTGCATTCAATGGAGAAAGTGCCGCTCAGCCCCCCCAGGTCCAGGGCCCTCCGGCTCTCGCCCCCCGGCCCCTCGAAGGCACTCTCAAAGGCCTTCCGGCGCACCCCCGCCTGCGTGACCTGGACCTGGCAGCGGCCGCGCACGGGCGAGTAGAGCCGGAGCTCGGGCTGGACCAGAACCGAACAGCGCTGGGACGGAATCAGCGTGACCTGCGGTCGGACGGCGGCGATGGCATCACGGCCGGGGGAACCGGCCATGCAGGGGCGCAGCCCGAGGCCCATGGCGACCAGCAGCCCCAGCCGGGCGAGGGATCTGAACCTCACCGATGGCCCTTCCGCAGCCAGTGCTTTTCGATCTCTTCCAGGCTCTTGCCCTTGGTCTCGGGGACCAGGTAGTAGAAGAAGAGCGTCGCTCCGGCGCAGATGACGGCGAAGGAGGCGAAACCCGAGGCGAGGCCGAATTTCTCCACGTACCAGGGGAACAGGAAGGCGCTCAGCCAGTTGGTGCCCCAGTTCGCGAAGATGCAGATGGACACGGCCCGGCCCCGGACGCGGTTGGGGAAGATCTCCGAGGTGAGCACCCAGATGACCCCGCAGATGGAGATCGCCAGGCAGGCCACGTAGACGCAGAGCATCGCGACGATGGCCAGCGCCGGGGCCTTCACGTAATAGAGCACCGCGGTCGCCCCGATCGACAGCGACACCACAGCCATGCCCCAGATCAGCAGGGGCCGCCGGCCCCAGCTGTCGACCTTCCAGATGGCCACCAGGGTGAAGAGCAGGTTCACGAGCCCGAGCACCACCTGGCACTGCAGGGCGACCGCGGCCGAGAACGCGGCTCCGGTGAGGATCCTCGGTCCGTAGTAGACGACGATATTGACACCGGAAAGCTGGCCGAAGACGGACAGTCCCAGGCCCACCAGCAGGGCCACGCGCAGCCCCGGCTTGAAGAGCTCGCGGAGGGTGCCTCCCTCCTCCTTTTCCGCCTGGCTGATCTCGGCCATGTCCTTCTGGGCCACGGAGGCGCCTTCGATCCGGCTGAGGATGGTGAAGGCCGCATCAAGATGTCCCTCTTTGATCAGCCAACGCGGGCTTTCCGGCATGACGAGCAGCAGCCCCAGGAAGGCCACCGCGGGAACCACTCCCACGCCGAACATGGCCCGCCAGACCTCGGCGATCATGATCCGGTGGAACCAGCCGGTGCCAGCGAAGGCCTCCGGATGGCCCGTGGCGAAACCGTTGAGCAGCCAGTTGGACAGGTAGGCGACGAGGATGCCCACCACGATCGACAGCTGGTAGAAGGCCACCAGTCGGCCACGGATCCCCGGTGGCGAGAATTCCGAGATGTACATGGGCGCGGCCACCGACGCGATGCCGACCCCGAGGCCACCGATGATCCGGCCCCATACGAGCCAATTGAAATCCGGGGCCACCGCGGCCACCAGGGCAGAGAGCAGGAAGAAGAGGGCGGAGGCCAGCAGGGCGGGCTTTCTCCCGAAGCGGTCACTGATCAGGCCGGCCACAGCCGCGCCCAGGATGCAGCCCACCAGGGCGGAACTTCCGAACCACCCCTCCTGAAGGTCACTCAGCAAGTACTGCGCTTTGACACTGGTGACCGTTCCGGAGATGACGGCCGTATCGAAACCGAACAACAGGCCACCGATGGAGGCGACCAGGCAGACCGCCCCGAGGTACAGGACGCTTTTCGATTCCGGCAGCAGTGCGGCAGCAGGATCCAGGGAAGGCAGCGTGGGGTTGGTCATGGGTGCTCTTGGGAGGCGGCGCAGGCCGCAGGCTTCGGATGGTTGGGAACGCCCCTGGCAGGAGTTCCCCTACTTCGCGGCCTGGATGGCCTGGTCCAGGACCTGCCAGCAGCGGAACAGGGACCGGGGCAGGTGGAAGCAGCACTTCCACGCTGTCGCCTTGGCGGTCCAGACCGGGCGGCCATCCCGATCCAGGTAGCCGTACCACTCCCCGAACTCGGGATCCGCGAAGTGGCTGAAGGACCATTCATGCAGCTTCTCGTACCACTGCCAGAGATCCTCCCGGCCCGTGAGCGACCAGCCCAGCAGCAGGGTGTACAGGGCTTCGCTGTGGACCCACCACAGCTTGAGATTCGCCTCCAGCTCATGGGTGGGGGTCCAGTCGATGTTGGTGAGGTACCTGATCCCGCCGTATTCCGGATCCCAGCCCTGTTTCAGCGACGCCAGCGTGATCGCCACCGCGGTGTCGAGCAGTTGCCGGTCCCCGCGCTTGCGCGCGATTTCCATCAGCATCCAGGCGCTTTCGAGGGAGTGGCCAGGATGGAACATGCGCCCCTCCGGCAGATCGAGCATGGCCGATCCATCCATGGCGACATTCTCCAGGAGCGCGTTCAGTTCGGGCTTCCAGTGTCGGCCCACGATGCTTTCGACGGACTGGGTGAGATCGTCCTCGAACTTCTGGCTGGGGCGGAGCTCATTGAACACCCAGGCGATCATGATCCGGCACATGTCGTGGGAATGCAGGTGGAACTCGGCATCCATCGGGTAGCCCAGCATGGGCGTGTCGGAAGGCAGTCCGAAGCGCGGCACCAGGAAGTCGTACATGCCTTCCGCCCTCGCCCAGAGAGCGTCGTCCCCCGCGGCCTGGCTCAGCTCCGCCAGGCCCATGGCGCAGAACATCTCCGAGAAGAGGCTCAGGGCCTTCGCCATCGGCTTGCCGTCCCGCGTGAGTCGGAAATACATCTTCCCGTCGGGCTGGTAGGCATGTCGCTGGATGAAGTCGGAGCCGAGCTTCGCCGCCTCGAGCCAATCCGGGTTAGGGCGGTGCCGGTTGTGGAGATGGCTGAACATCCAGATCTCCCGGCCGGTCATCCACATGAATTTGTCCGTGGACCAGGGCTTTCCTTCCCGATCCAGGCAGGAGAAGTAGCCCCCGCGCTCCCGGTCCAGAGAGTGCTTCTCCCACCAGGGGATCACGTCTTCGAACAGGGTGGCCCGATAGTGCTCCCGAAGGCCCTCCAGCTCCTTCACGGGGACGGTGATCAGATCGATGAGCATGGGTGGCACCTTTCCTGATGGCGATGGATCAGAACCTGCAGGGGATGGCGTCCGGCCATCCGGAATCGGATTCCAGGCACTCCCGGAAGAACGCAAGGATGGTGGACATTCAGAGGCAAGGACCTGAGCTGGAGTGTGGTTGAAAAATGATATGATGATATATTAAATAATCTAATAGAAAGTTATGCCCCCGCGGATTCAGCGTCAAGGGGAACCCCTTCTTTTCTTGCCCGTCCCGTCCAAGGTCAGGCACCGAGGCCAGGATGAAACCCTTTCTCGACAGGGTGGGGGGGGCCGCTGGAGCCAGCGCCGCGGAAAGGGCTGAACTCGACCCTTGACTGAAATCGCGAGAAGTGGATGCTTAAAGATATATCATCATACCAAATATTGATTCGGCCCGAATCACCCCGTACCCCGATGACCACCGCACCATGCTCTGATCAAACGCCTCCCTGCTTCTTCACGATCCCCCAGGAGCCAAGCGCCATGTCCAAGATCCTTCAAGTTGGGTGGCTCCCCGCCCTGGGAGTGGTTCTTCTGTTGTCCTTGAGTGGTCGGATCGCCTCGGCCCAGGCCAACTCAGAGGGAATCCCCTATCTGCGCCTATCCGAACCCAAGCGGATTCTCGAGCAGGCCCAGACCTGGGAAGGGGATCAGCAGCCTCACACCCTGTCCGTCGTCGAGCTGAACCGGGGCGGCTTCCGGTACTGGGGGTACTACGGGCTGAATGAAGGACGCGGCACGGGCTTGGCCTTCAGCCAGGATCTGGTGCACTGGACCAAGTACGAGAAGAACCCCTTGTGGAAGAATGCCCGCTGGACGTCCGTGCTCAGCGGGGCGGACCCCAGGCATCCGGGCCGACTCCATTACGCCATCACGCGGAACTACGACACGCCTCAGAGTCACATCGTGCTGGCCAGCTCTGACGATGGCATCCACTTGAAAGCACTGAAGGTCCTGGTGAAACCCCAGCCGGCGCCCAGAAACCGCAACCAGAATCCGAACCTGTTTCGCGATCCGGTGTCAAAGCAGTTCGTCCTCACCTACTATTCCGGCAACGACAACAACCACTTTGACGTGATCGCCAGGAGCGCCGGCCGGATCGGGGATCTGGCGGCCGCACCGGGGCGGGTGCTGCTGCACGAGACCTCTATCCTTGCCGCGCCGACCATGCTCCACCTGAAGCCGGGACCTGGCGGCACCAAAGGCGGCTACTACCTGGCCACCGAGATCTGCCCCCAGGTGGGGCCCAAGCCCACCGATGTGGAATGGCAGGTCAAGGTCTTTCATTCCGAGCGGCTGGAGGGCCCATACCGGCCCGTCTCCAACAACCCGGTCCAGACCGGGGATCGCGCCTGCCTCTTCCAGCACAGCTTCCAGGGCCGCTACTACGGCTTCCAGTCCCATCGCCTCCAGACGAACCCCATCGACGTCTGGGAGATGGAAGTACTCGAAGCCCCACTGCCCTGACCTGCGTCGTTTCCTACCACGCCATTCTCTCCAGATCCCGGAGGTCCCTTCCATGTGGCACACCCAACGACGCAAGGCTCTCGTGGCCGCGGCCCTTGCCCTCCCCGCGCTGCTCGGTGCGGCCCAACCCCTGAGGTTGACCGAGGCGAAGGCGGCGGTCGCCAAGCCCGTGAGTGGATCCAGGCTGCCGGCGGTGCAGATCGACGGCACCTACTTCACGCGGAACGGGAAGCGGTTCATTCCCGTGGGAGCGCACTGGGTGCCCGCCAAGGCGGCCATGCACTGGCCCGTGGCCTGGGATCCCAAGGACATCGAGGCGGACTTCGCCAAGATGCACGACCTGGGCTACAACCTCGTGCGCTTCGACGTGATGTGGGCCTGGGTGGAGCCCCGTCCCGGCGACTACAATCCCGTGGCCTTCGAGCAGCTGGACTTCCTCTTTGCACTGGCCCACAAGTACCAGATCTACCTGCACCCCAGCATCCTCTGCGGCGGCGAGGTCGGTGAGGCCTTCTGGGATGTGCCCTGGCGGCGGGGGCGGAATCCCCACACCGATCCGGACATGCTCCGCCTGGAAACCAATCACGCCGCGGAGCTGGCCCGGCACTACGCGAACGAGACGGCCCTCATCGCCTGGGACCTCACGGACGAGCCGCCCATCTGGTTCCTGGGAGACAGCCGGGTGACCGACGCCATGGCCGTGAACTGGACCCGCCTCATCGCCGGGGGCATCCGCAAATACGACAAGGTCCACCCCATCGTCGTCGGCACCAGCGGCGAGGAGACCAACCACGGGCCCTTCCGCTCGGATCTCATCAAGGACGAGGTGGACTTCTTCAGCGTCCACCCCTTCACCATCTACATGACGGACCTGTTCCCCGATCCCATGCTGTCCGAACGCGGAACCTATGGCGCCGCCTTCGAGATCGCCCTGTCCAGCGGCGGCGGTCGGCCCGCCATGATCCACGAGATGGGCGCCTCTTCGGCGATGTACTCGCCGGAACGCATCGCCAAGTACGACCTGGCCAACATGTACTCCGGATTCGGGGCCGGCGGCATCGGCGTGGATCTATGGTGCTACACGGATGCCGCGCCGGCGC
>Ga0302322_100006845_pt1 | contig 10147 bp, 10 predicted proteins | sample Fen_T0_2_FD_203757 | JGI IMG/M metagenome (GOLD analysis project Ga0302322, IMG submission 203757) | Peat permafrost microbial communities from Stordalen Mire near Abisko, Sweden - Fen_T0_2 | ecosystem: Environmental > Terrestrial > Soil > Wetlands > Permafrost | place: Sweden: Abisko... | reverse complement strand
CTTCCGTCACCGCGAGAGCAGCTTCCTCGATGCCTTGCAGCAAAGCTCGCTCTCGAGCGTCGGGGTGTATAGAGCAGCTCGCGATTTGACCGATGCGCAAAGGGGGGCAATGCCCAGCCAGCAGGGCCCCGGGTTGGAGACTTCCGATGAACCTCGCTGATCTCGGCGTGCTGTACGGCCTGGCTGGCACGCTCGGCGGCGTGGTCGTGTACCGCTCCCAACCGCAGCGTGACGCACGGGCGCTCGGCGCAGCGCTGCTTTCTGCGCCGCTCTGGCCGCTCTGGCTACCCGTGCTGTTCGCCTCGCAAAGGGCCGAGCGCGACTTGCAACGCACCGGCGCGAGCGAAACCGAAGCCGCCTTGCTCGAGGGCCACGCGGCCGTGCGCAACACGCCGCTCGAACCGCTCTTGCCCCGTGCGGCGGTCGATCGCATGTTGCGTGAGCTGCGGCGCGCCACCGAGCGCCACGCCGAGCTCAGCAACCTGCTCTCGAAGAAGGGCTTCGATCGCGCGGCGGCCGAAGAGCGAATTGCTCGGCTCGAACAACGCGGGGCGTCCCCGCGCACGCTCGCCTCCGCGCGCCTACACCTGGAAAACATCGCTCGGCTGCAGAGCCTCGCCGCCCGCGACCAGCGCGCCCTGGAGGAACTTTCCGAGTTAGTTGCGGCGCTGCGCACGCAATTGGTCTTCGCCCGCTACTCGGGCTCCTCGCCTGGAGAAGCCAGTGATATCGTGACTGAAGTATGGGCACGAGTCGAAATGCTCGGAACGAGTTCGGACGGCGCTCCGTTCGAGTGGGAAGCCGCGCCCCTGGCGGAAGAGTATGCACTTGGCCAAGCACGTCCTGATCGTGGATGACGAAAAACGCATCCGCGAGGTCGTGGAATACGCGTTGCAGAAGGATGGCTTCCGCGTGAGCTCGGCCGCCGATGGACTTTTGGCTTTGGCAGCGGTCGAGCGCGACCCCCCCGACTTGGTGGTGCTGGACGTCATGCTGCCCGGGCTGGATGGCTTGTCGGTGTGCCGCAAGCTGCGTAACCACCGCCAAACGCCGATCCTGTTTCTCTCGGCGCGAGCGGATGAGGTCGACCGCATCGTGGGTCTCGAGCTAGGGGGGGATGACTACTTGGTCAAGCCGTTCTCCCCGCGTGAGCTCGTGGCGCGCGTGCGCGCGGTGCTGCGACGCTTCGATATCGCCGCGGGCGAACCGGTCAAAGGAGCAGAAACCCGGGCCCTCAGCCATGGGCTGCTCAAGCTCGACATCGAACGTCACGAGGCAACCTTTTCCGGTCAGCGAGTGCAGCTCACGGCCACCGAATTTCAAGTCTTGGCGGCGCTGATCGAGCGCCCCGGGGTCGTGCTCAGCCGCGCCCAACTGCTGCAACGCGCTTATGCGGATGATCTGCACGTGACCGAGCGCACGCTCGACAGCCACGTGCGGCGGATTCGCGCAAAATTCCGCAGTTTGGGCGGTGATCCCATCGCCACCGTGCACGGCGTGGGCTACAAGGCGAGCGATCTCTGAGGCATGCCGGGGCGCTGGTTTTCGCTCACTCGACGCGTCCGTCGGGGCTTCGGCCGTATTCGCACGCGGCTCTTGATCGTCAATTCGGTGGTCGTGCTGGTGCCGATCGCTGGCTTGGAATTCGCGCGGTTGTACGAGCGCCAGCTGCTCGAAGCCCTGCAGCGCGACATGCAAAACCAGGCCGCGCTCGTGAGAACATCTCTGGAGGCCGGGTTCGAACGCGGTGAGGCTTTCGGCACTTCGGCGCAAGAAGCGCAGCTGGCCGCGGCTGCGCTACAGACCCGAACGCGTATCCGCCTGGTCGACGTCGAGCGCGGACTGGTCGCCGATTCACACCGGAACGGTCCGCCGGAGGGCAAGGAATGGCGCGCGCCGCTCTCGACCCGTGTGCGCGCGGTCGAGTTCGAAGAGTCTCTGTCTCGTCTGCGCGGTGGCTCCATCGCCCCAGAGCCTGGTGCCGCTCTTGAAAAACGACCGGAGCTGCTCGGCGCTTTCAAGGGCCAACGCAGCACGGCTACGCGGGTTTCGCACCGCCCGCCGGCGGTCTTTCTGTTCCTGGCCGAACCGGTTCGCGATCAGGGCAGCGTGCGCGGCGCGGTCTACATCACGCGCTCGACCACGCCCGTACTCGAGGAAATGCACCGCATTCGCCGGGGACTCACCCTGGTGTTGGGGCTCGCCCTGACGTTCACGGCGGGCATGACGCTGCTGCTCGCCTGGACGATTTCGCGTCCCCTGGAGCGCTTGGCGCACGCAGCCCGGCGCATCGCCGCGGGGGATGGCGGGCTGGACGTGCCGGTGGCCGGCGGCGGCGAAATCAGTGAATTGGCCGAGGCCTTTCGCGAAATGACGCGCAAGCTGGAAGCGCGGCACCGCTACATCTCGGCCTTTGCCGCAGACGTCGCGCACGAGTTCAAATCCCCGCTGACCTCGATCCGGGGCGCCGCGGAGCTGCTCGCGGAGGGCGCAGCCGACGAATTGGACGCGCGTCAACGCTTCCTCGAGAACATTGCGCTGGACGCTGCTCGGCTCGATCGCCTGGTTTCGCGCTTACTCGAGCTGAGCCGAATCGACGCCTCCGAAGAAGCCCCGGTGCTCGTCGACCCCGAGGCACTGGTGCGGCGCGCGGTGGAGCGCTCGCAGGGCCCGGACGGCGGCATCGTCCTCGAATACGGCTCGAGCATTCCGGTGATCTACGCTCGTCCGGCCGATCTGGAGACCGCGCTACTCAACCTGCTCGACAACGCATTGAAGTTCTCGCCCCCGGGGGTACCGGTGAGGGTCGAGGTCAACGGTCGGGTGGGCGAGGGTTTCCTGGAGATCTCGGTCGAAGACCAAGGTAGCGGCATCCCGGAGCCAGATTTGGCTCGAATCTTCGAGCGCTTCTTCACCACCGACGCGGACCGCTCAGGCACGGGGCTCGGGCTCGCGATCGTCAAGAGCGTGGTCGAAGCGCTCGGCGGGAGCGTCCGCGTGCGCTCGACCGTGGGCGAGGGCACGCGATTTACACTCTCTTTGCCCGCGCGACTGGGCTAAGCCGCGGCTTTCCGGAAAACTCGCTTGAGCCGCGCTTCGAGCGCGCTATCGTCCGGGCGTGCGAAAACCGATTGAAGTATCGCCAGACCCCGCTCTGGCAGACGACGAAGATCTGACGTCGCGGACGGATCTGCGCGCCGAGCGCAAGCGTTCGGAGGCGGCTTGGATGGAATTCGCCAAGACATTGACCACCATCAGCGAGCGCCATCTGCTGCGGATGCAGCTCAGTGAAGAGGTTCTGCGCGTCGTCCAAGACACGCGGCGCATCAGCAGCCCCGGGGCGCGCGCGCGCGCACTGCGCTTGGTTCGTCAAGAGCTGCGCGGCCTCGATCTCGGCTTGCTTCGCGAGCGGTTGGAAGATTTGTCTCACCCGAACTCGCGTCGCGCAAGCACGCCGGCGGACGAATGGCGGAAGCGCCTGTTGGACGGTGGCGAGGCAGAGTTCGCTGCGTTCCTCGAGCAGTACGCGCGTGCCGAGCGCCAGCACCTGCGCACCCTGCTCAGGAATGCGCGCACCGCTCCGGCAGCCTCCCAGAACAAGGCACTCGGCGCCTTGACTCAGGCCCTGCGCGACGCGATGTCGTCCGGCTGACGCCGCATGCTCGCGCGGGTCATCTTCTTCAGCGCCGCGGCGCTCTTTGCTCTCAAGTTATTTGCGCCGCAGCGGCTGCGCGCGTTGGGCAAACAGCTCGACCGGGGCGTCAACCTGACTTTGATCGCGCTCGGCCTCGTGTACGCCGTGCAGCTTGCGATCTATTTTCTCGCCGCGCACTGAGCGCACGGCGTTTCAATCCGCGTTTTCGAGCGCTTCTTTGAACGCGCGCGACAGCTGATCGAGCGTGCGCCGCTCGAACGCCTTACAGCGGAGCGACCCCACGTCCCAACGCGCTTCCCCACCGAAGGACCAGTCCCACGAGCCAGCCGGCCGCGTCGAGATGCATAAGGCAGTGCCCTGCTTGCCGGCGTCCAACCGGTAGTCCGTGCCCTCGATTTCTACTTCGACCAGGGGCGCACTGTCGTAGTTGACGCCCGCTGTTTATGAGCTGTCCATATGTTCAGTGTATCCGACAATCGCCAAATTTCCAACAGGAAAGCGCGAGCCGAATTGCCACGCGAGCTTCCGAGCCTTAGTGCACGAGTGTGGGCAGCCTGTCTTCGGTTCTCGACGCTTATTCGCTGGTCGTCCTGGTCTCTGTCGCCGTGTCCTGGCTGAATCTGGCGGATGACAATCCGATCGTGAGGGTCACCCGCACGCTGACCGAACCGGTGCTGGCTCCGATTCGGCGGCTCTTACCGAGCAGCGCGGGGATCGACATTTCGCCGATGGTGTTGCTCCTTGGCATCCGGCTACTCAAGCGGGTGCTCTTCAGCTGAACGTCCTTCGCAGCGGCTCTGTATTTTTTCGTTAAACGGAGCGGAGCCCAGGTTGGCGTGCGCGCGTTCCTGCCCAATCAGCCAGCAGCCACGAAGCCATTCGGCTTTTTCGGGATTTGCCTTCCCGGGCGAGCAGGATGATGGTCCCCGCCGCGTGACCACCCCATGGGTTTTTCGATGTTCCGATACAAAACCGACCTCTTATTAGCGTGCGCTTTGACTCTGGGCATTTCGGCCTGCCACCGCGCGGACGGAGCGCCGCTACCGGTGGCCAAGGAGGAACCGCCCGTCCGAGTCACCACCGCGGTTGCCAGCGAGCGCCCAGTGCCCGAGTACCTCACCCTCACGGGTAGTTTGCTGGCAGACAAAGCGTCGGACATCGCTGCCGACGCCAACGGCAAGGTGTTGAGCACGAAGGTGGAACGCGGCCAAAGCGTGAAGCAGGGCGAGCTCCTGGCCACGCTCGATGCCAGCGCGGCCGCGCTCAGCGCGCGCGCCGCGCTGGCCCAAGAGCAATTCGCGAAAACCCAAGCCGAGCAGGCCAAGACCGAGTGTGACCGCTCGAAGCAGCTGTTCGATTCGGGAGCCATCTCCAAAGCCGAGTACGATCGCGCCGTTTCGCAGTGCACGGGCACCCAATGGTCGGTCGCCGCGGCCGCCGCCCAGCACGGTTCTGCCGCAAAAATGGTGGGTGACTCGGCAATTCGAGCCCCGTTCAGCGGAGTCGTCGGTGAGCGCTACGTGAGCGTCGGACAATACGTCCAACCCAGCACGCGCGTGGTCTCGCTGTACGCCATCGACCCCCTGCGGCTCGAACTCAGCGTTCCGGAAGCCAACGTGGCGCTGATTCGCCCCGATCTGCCGGTCGAGTTCCGGGTCTCGGCATATGGCGAACAGCCCTTCGTGGGCAAAGTGCGCTTCATCAGCCCGAACGTGCGTCAACAATCGCGGGACTTGGTGGTGGAAGCCGTGGTGCCGAACGGCGACGGCAAGCTGCGCCCCGGGATGTTCGCGACCGTCCGGCTCAAGGTTGGCGAGAAGCCATCGGTCGTCGTGCCCGTGACCACCGTGCAGAAGGACTTGGATCCGCCGCGTACCTACGCCGTGATTGGCGGTCAGATCGAAGAGCGCGTGGTGCAGCTCGGTGAGGAGCTCGACGGCCAAGTGGCGATCGTCAGCGGCGTGAAAGTGGGGGATGCGCTGGTCGTCAATCCGCCGAAAACCATGCACGACGGAAAGCGAGTCGAGTAGCGCACCATGCAATGGTTAGCTGAAATCTGCATCAAGCGTCCGATCTTCGCGACCGTGCTGATCTTGCTGATCACGGTGATCGGCCTATTCGGCTACGGCAAGCTCGGGGTCGATCGCTTTCCCAAGATCGATCTGCCAATCATCACCGTGACGACGCGCCTGAATGGCGCGGCTCCCGAAGACGTGGAGACCGAAATCACCGACAAGGTGGAGGAAGCGGTCAACACCATCAGCAGCATCGACGAGCTGCGCTCGGTCTCCGCCGAAGGCGTATCCCAGGTGTTCATCACGTTCTTGCTCGAGAAGGACGTGGACGTAGCCGCGCAGGAAGTGCGCGATCACTTGAACGCGGTGATCCCGGATTTGCCGAAGAACATCGACTTGCCGGTGGTGACGAAGCTCGACCCCGATCAAGCGCCGGTGATGTACATCGCGCTCAAGTCCAGCCGTCCGATCACGGAAGTGACAGAATTTGCGGACAAGAGCGTGCGCCGCAAGTTGGAGACGATCAGCGGGGTCGGCGGCGTGAAGATCTTGGGCGGCCGCAAGCGACAGGTGAACGTTTGGCTCGACCCACTGCGCTTGCGCGCCGCGGGCATCACCGCGGCGGACGTACAGAAGGCGATCGACGCTCAGAACTTGACCATGCCGGGTGGCCGCGTCGACACGGGACCTCAGCAGCTCACGCTGCGCGTGCACGGTCGGGTCGAAACCGCTGGCGAAATCGGCCAGCTCGTCGTCAAGCAACAGGGCTCACACCCACTCTTGGTGCAAGACGTGGCGCGCGTCGAAGACGGCGCCGAAGAGATCGAGAGCTCCGCGTTGCGTGACGGCGACCCGACGGTGGTGATGGCGATCCGCAAGCAATCGGGCTCCAACACCGTGCAGGTAGCGGACGAAATCAAGTACCGCCTCGGCGATATCCAGAAGTCGCTGCCTCCCGGCTACAAGCTCGAACTCGTGCGTGATGACTCCGGGGTGATTCGCACCAGCGTGGACGCCGTGAAAGAGCACTTGTTCGTCGGTGCGATTTTGGCGGCGCTGGTCGTGCTGGTATTCCTCGGCAATGTGCGCAGCACGTTGATCGCAGCCATCGCCATCCCCGTGTCCATCGTCGGCACGTTCGCCTGCATGTGGTTCGAAGGCTTCACGCTCAATACGATCACGCTCTTGGCGCTGGCTCTGGCCGTCGGCATCGTGATCGACGACGCGATCGTCGTTTTGGAGATCATCTTCCGCAACGTCGACGAAAAGGGCATGGAGCCTCGCGAAGCGGCGCGTAGCGGCACGAACGAGATCGGCCTGGCCGTCTTGGCCACGACGTTGTCTTTGATTGCGGTGTTCTTGCCAGTGGCCTTCATGGCCGGCATTCCGGGGCGCTTCTTGAAGAGCTTCGGTGTGACGATGGCCTTCTCGATCGCCGTATCTTTGCTGGTCAGCTTCTCGCTGACGCCGATGCTCGCCTCCCGTTGGTTGAAGAAGCAGCAGCGGGCCGACGGAAAAAAGCCGATCCTCGAGCGCGTGGTGGACGTCGTATACAAGCCCGTCGAGCGCTTGTACGTGGGGGTGCTCGGCTTCGTGATGGCCCATCGTTGGGTGATCGTGCTGCTCGGCATCGGCACCCTCGGTTCCTGCATTCCGCTCGCGGGCGCCGCGGACAAGGGCTTCCTGCCGCGCAACGACGAAGCGCAATTCAACGTCTCCGTACGGACTCCCGAGGGCACGGGGCTAGTGGCGACAGAGCTCGTCGGCGAGCGTATCGCTCGCGAAATTCGTAAGCTGAGCGGGGTCGAATCGACGTTGACCACGGTCGGAGACGACGATGCCGTGACCCAAAATTTGGCGCACATTTACGTGCGTTTGGTCGACCCAGGTCGCCGCGCGAGCAGCCAAGATCAAATGATGGATCTGGTGCGCCAGAAGATCACCTCCAAGCAGGACAAGGCTCTGCGCATCGTGGTGTCGGAGGTCGGCGCCTTCTCCGGTGGCGGCTTTTCGACGGCGAAGATCCAATACACGCTGAGCGGGCCGGACCTGAAGAAGCTCGAACAATATACCGATAGCATCATCACCAAGTTCAGGAAGGTGCCCGGCGCGGTGGACGTCGACTCATCGTTGATCACGGGCAAGCCGGAGATCGGCGTCTACATCGACCGAGCGCGTGCGGCAGACTTAGGAGTCCAAGTGGTCGACGTGGCCAATGCGCTTCGGCTGTTGGTCGAAGGAGTCCAGGTTTCGACCTACGAAGAGCGTGGCGAGCAGTATGAAGTGCACGTGCGCGCCGAACCGCAGTACCGCGCCGACAAGCAAGGGCTCGGCTTGCTGACCGTGCCTTCATCGCGGCTCGGGTTCGTACCGCTGAGTGACGTAGTTGAGCTACGGAACGGGGCGGGTCCGTCGCAGATCAATCGCCTGAACCGACAACGCCAAGTAGCGATCAGCGCGAACCCAGCGCCCGGCGTGGGTGAGGGGGCGATCGGCGACGCCCTGAAGAAAATCATCGACGGCGAGCATTTGCCCTCGGAATACCAGGCCGCGACCGCGGGCACCACGCGGGAAATGGCCCGCACGGGTCAGAACTTCCTACTCGCGTTCGCGCTCTCGTTCGTCTTCATGTACCTGGTGCTGGCCGCACAGTTCGAGTCTTGGCTGCACCCGATCACGATCTTGATCTCGCTGCCCCTCACGTTGCCGTTCGCGTTCGTGAGCGTGATACTTTTCCACCAGCAGCTCGACATCTACTCGATGCTCGGCATCTTGGTCTTGTTCGGGGTGGTGAAGAAGAACGCGATCTTGCAGATCGATCACACGAACCACCTGCGAAGAGAGGGTATGGCGCGACTGCCCGCGATTTTGCAGGCCAATCGCGATCGCTTGCGGCCGATCTTGATGACCACGTTGGCCTTCGTGGCCGGCATGATCCCGCTCGTCGTCTCGCAAGGCGTGGGCGCGGGTTTCAACCGCGCCACGGCGGGCGTGGTCGTGGGCGGGCAGCTCTTTTCGCTCGCTTTGACCTTGCTCGCGACACCAGTCGCCTATTCGCTGTTCGACGATTTGTCGAACTTTCTGCGGCGTTTGTTCCGTCTCAAAGGCCCAGGCGAATTCGACGTCGCCGATGGTCGTGTTCGTGCCACCGCGGGGGAAGATTGAAATGCTCAAAGTTGGCGACTTAGCGCCTGAATTCACGGCTCAGGATCAACACGGCCAGACGGTCACTTTGGAGGGCTTGCTCCAGCGTGGCCGGCTCGTCCTGTACTTCTACCCCAAGGACTTCACGCCGGTGTGCACGGCGCAAGCCTGCACTTTTCGTGACGCCTCGACGGAACTCGGCTCGCTGAGCGCAAACGTGGTCGGCGTCAGCGGCGACGCGGTCGAGTCCCACGTGCGCTTCGCCGACAAGCATAGCGTAGCGTTTTCGCTGATCGCAGACCCCGAGCGGCGCATCATCAAGCCCTACCGCGCGACCATTCCAATCATCAATCACACGCTGCGTGTTACGTACGTGATCGACACCGACCGCCGGATTTTGGGGGCCTTTCATCACGAACTCTCCGCCGCCAAGCATCTGAGCGACGTAAAGCGCGCGCTAGAATCTGCCTCTCGACGTTAGGTCCGTCCCTGAACTCACGGTGCAGTTCTCCGAACCGCCACGCGCGTTACACGTCGAGCTCGAGCACGAGGCGTTTGGCAGCGCGGACTTTGCGGGTGGAGAGCTCGACGCCGAGCGCGTCGAAACCAAAGTGGTTGGCGACGGCTAGTGCAGTGCCATGACCGCAGAATGGGTCGACGACGAGCTTGGTCTCGCTCTCTTCGCGCAAGAAACGACACGCGAGACGGCACGCTTCGACGCCCATGGCTTTGCTCCACGGTTTATAGCCCGCGTCGGGTAGCACGTCGGGGCCGGGGTGGGTGATTCGCGCGCGCGGACCGTGCGCGAAGCAGAGCAGGTGGGAGTAGCTGGCGCGGCCGTGACTGATCGTGCCAGGTGGACGACGACAGACGATCTTGTGCCAGAGCAAGCTGCGGCCCTCCGCCTCGGCGGCGCGCTGCACGAGGTAGCCTTTGTCGACCCATTCACCGCTTTCGCGAATGTCGCTCTGGAAGAACAGCACGAGGCCAGGTGCAGGCGTCCAACGTAAGACCGCGCGAGCGGCCTCGCCGAACCAGGTTTTCCAGCCAGAAAAGCCGCGTTCCGGCAGTTCACTTGCGTCCGGTAGGGAGGTGATCACGCTGGTTCCAGCAGGCGCCGGATGCTCGGCCATCCAGGCCAAAGCTTCGGCTTGGATGATCTGGCGCGCGGGGGTCGAGCCAGTCACGCGCTAGCCCGCGGTGATTTTGGCGATCTCGGTTTCGACCGTTTCCCACTCGGCGAGCCAAGCTTCGACCTGCTTGCCGAGCGCCAGACTCTCCGCTTCGAGCTTTTGAATCTCGGTCGCGCTCGTGCGCTCGAAGAAGCCCTCCA
>Ga0302322_100006844_pt1 | contig 10148 bp, 10 predicted proteins | sample Fen_T0_2_FD_203757 | JGI IMG/M metagenome (GOLD analysis project Ga0302322, IMG submission 203757) | Peat permafrost microbial communities from Stordalen Mire near Abisko, Sweden - Fen_T0_2 | ecosystem: Environmental > Terrestrial > Soil > Wetlands > Permafrost | place: Sweden: Abisko... | reverse complement strand
CCCGCTGCAAGCGCGGCCACAGACCGCGCAGCTGGTCGTCGAGATCGACCACGGCGACAACGCCGCCTTCGCTCCAGTGAAGACCGAGGCGACCTTTCTCGTGCGCCGGCTGCACTTCCGCGCTGTCGAGACCGCCGGTTGCGTGCTCCTCTACGGCAACCCCCACGCCGCCGCGCCGCGCTACGACCTGCAGCTCGCCGCGCCCCGGTTGCTCGCCGCCCCGCCGCACACCGCCACGCTCGCGCCGTTGGCGGGCGCCGCGGAGGCGCCGGACCGCGGCCCCTTCCTGGGCGGGCGGGTCGGCCGCTTCGCGTTCTGGGCGGCGCTGGCCCTGGTCGTCATCGTGCTCGTGGCGCTCGTGGCCAAGTTGCTGCCCAAACCGCCGACCGCCGGCTCGAGCTGAGGTCCACAACCGCCGCCTCCCCGATTATTGTACGACGTAGTGCAATAGTCGGGAACTTGCCCTGGACCAAGGTGGAGCCCGACCTCCGGGTGGGCTGCAAGGATCGAGAAGCATAAAAACCCGCCCGGAGTGCGGGTTCTTCCCTCTGGCGGACTTGTCTTCGCTGCGCGCCTTGCCCCCATCCCGTTCATGTCGATCGCATCGGGACAGTCCCGTATGCAATTGCACCGCGGTTACGGCAACGGCGCGACGCTGACCACGCCGGTGCCCGGATCGTACACGAGGCGCTGGCCGCGGGGCGCGGCCGGCAGGACGGGGATGTACTTCTTCGTAACCAATTCATCGAGACCCTGGGGCAGCCGGCCCTCGAGCGCGCCGAATTGTTGCACTGCCTTGTTCAGCGCCGCCAGATCGGCGGTTCGCGCGGCGGTCTTCTCCGAGTTGCTGAGGTTTTGCACGTAGCCGCCGAAGGAGGCGTCGGCGGGCTTCTTCTCGACGGGCTTCGCCGCGGGTGAGGGGTGGGCGGGGGGGGGTTGGGGGGGGGGGGGCGGCGCCGACTCGGCCGGCTTCCGCTTGTCCACGCATCCGGTGAGAACAACTGCGCCAGCGACAACCGCGAACATCCAGGGGCGGGGTTTCATGGCCCGAGCCTCACCGAGACCGGAACGCTGGGCAAGCGCGCGATACATTCAACGCGAGATTGTCACCCACGATCGGCCCCGCGATGCTCGGCCCACGATGCCCGCGCCCGACCCCGACCAACGCCGCCTCGCCCGGGTCCTCACGATCGCCCGGGTGGACGGCTGGAGCCTGATCGCAGTGGCCGGGCCGGCCGGGCTGGTCTCGCTGTTCTCCCGCGACCTTCCCTCAACCTTGACCGCGGCCGGTGTGACACTCTGTGGTCTGCTCGAACTGCGCGGCCACGCCCGGCTGCGACGCCGCGAGGTGTCCGGTTTGCGCTGGTTGATCGCGGCGCAATTGAGCTGCCTGCTGTTTATTCTCGGGTACGTGGCAGTCATCGTGCGCGCGGCCTCCGCGGACCACCTGTTGAGTCTCCTGCCAGCGTTTTCAAAAGCGCAGCTGGAGTTCCTGTTCCCCGACCCGGCGGAGCTGCGCTTCTGGTTTGCCATACTCACACAGCTCAGTGCCTGGCTGTTGGCGGGTCTCACCCTCGTCTATCAGGGCGGGCTTGCCCTCTACTACGCCCGGACCCGGGTCGCCGCGCTCCGGAGCTTCGCCAATCCGCCGGTTCTCCCCTGAGACGATGCACCCCGCGCTTCGCCCCACCGCCCCCGGCCCGGCTGGAAACCACGGTAACCCGGAACGCCGCCGGACGTCACTCTCGCGATGCGGCGCCTGAACTCTCTTCTCCTGGTGGCTCTGGCCCTCCTGGCCGCCGGAGCGATCGGCTGGGCCTGGTGGCAGACCGCCGCACTCGCCCGGGTCCGGGCGCAACTGGCCGCGGCGGAAGCTAGCGTCGCCGATCTTCGGTTACAAAAGGCGCACGCCACCCCGCCCCGGGCCACCACCGCCCCCATTGAACCGGCGGCCCGGCCCGGCCCCGTCCGGCCGGCCGCGCCGCGGCCCCCCGGCGGCGACGACGGCCCCCCGCCTTTTGCCGCCCGGCGGGCGGCGTTCATGGCCGACCTGCTCGCCGACCCCGAGATCGCGCCGCTCCTCGCCAGCCAGCGCAAGCACTCGATCGAGGCGCGTTATGCCGCGCTGTTCAACCAGCTCGGTCTGGCCCCGGAGCAACTGGAAAAACTCAAAGGCCTGCTCGCCGACAAGCAGCTCTCCCGCACCGAGGCCCAGACGCTGGCCCGCGGCCAGGGACTCGGCCGGAGCGATCTGCGCGACCTGACCAGCCAGTCCGACGCCGACGCCAACGCCCAGATCGCAACTCTCCTCGGCGACTCCCGCTTCGCCCAGTTGCAGAACTACGACAAGACCTACGCCCAGCGCGGCACGGTGAACGACCTGACGTTGCGTCTTGGAAGTTCCGGTACGCCGTTGCAGTCCGCCCAGACCGAGCAACTGGTGCAGATTCTGGCCGCCAACGCCGCCCCCGCCCCGGCTGATGCCGGACCGCCGGGGGATTTCCCGCCCCTGGGCATGGGCGGCCGGGGCGGATTCGATCCGGCGGTTGCCGGTCTGTTTTTCGGTCGCAACATGAACGAAGCCGACGTCCAAACCGCCCTCACGGACAAGGCGACGCGCGACACCGCCGCGCTGCAACAGGCCGCCGCCATTTTGTCTCCAGCACAGCTCGACGGACTCCGGCAGTTGCAGCAGGAGCAGACCGATCAAATCCGGCTGGCCGCGCTCACCCGCGCCCGGATGCGCCAGAACTTCGGTAGTCGGGGCAACGGCCCGCCGGGCGGTTGACCCGCCAGCGCCGCCGCTCACCCGAGGTCGCTCAATTCCGCCTGGGCCAGCGTCGCCGCGGCGAGCCCCATCCGCTCGCCGGCGAAGGTCCGGAGGTCCCCGGTCAGCGGGGCACGGAAGGTCCGCCCGCCCTCGCCGGGCTCGAACTCCATCGCCACCGCGTGCAGGGCGTGACGCGAGAGGATCAACTGCTCCGCCAGCCGTGGCGTGAACCCGTCGCGAATGAACTCGAGGAAGAGCAGCGGATCCGGGCCGTAAAGCTTGTCACCGAGTAGTGGATGCCCGAGCGCTGCCGCATGCACACGGATCTGGTGCTGGCGTCCCGTGCGCGGCCGCACCCGGGCCAGCGTGCAGCCGCCACCGACGGCCACCGGAAGAAACTCCGTCACGGCCGGCCGCCCCTCCGGTCCTCGCACGACCGCCTGCCGCGCCGCGATTGGACTGGCGAGATCGCGGCCCAGCGGTTCGTCGACCACGACCGGCGCGCGGAGTTCGCCCACCAGGATCGCGAGATAGTGTTTGCGCACCCGCCGGCCCTCGACGGCGGTCTGCAGCCGGCCCGCCGCCTGGCGGTGTTTTGCGAAGACCATCACCCCGCTCGTTTCCCGATCGAGCCGGTAAATCAGGTGCACCCGCGGCAGCCCGAGGTATTCGCGGCAGGCGCCGACCAGCGACGACCACGGTCCGTTTTTCGAGGGATGGCAGACGACATCGCCGGGCTTGTTGAGCACCAACACGTCGTCGTCCTGCTCGACGATCCACCGGGGAAACTCCGCCGGATCGATCAGGCGCGGGCCGTTGTCGGGTGCAGCCGTCACGGCGTTCCCGCGGCCGGAGCCAGGGCGCGCAGGCGATAGCGGCCCAGGATCCGCGCACTCAACCGGGTGGCGAGCGCCCGCGGGAGCATGCCGGCCGCCGCGGCCGCCACCCGGTTCTTCCACCCCGGCACGACGAGCGCGCGCCGCCGCGCCAGACCGCGCAGGCTCGCCTCGACCACGGCCGGCGCCTCGCTCGACAACGGATCCTCGACCACTTGCCCGCTGAAGCCCGCCCGCCGGTGGAAGGCCGTACGCGTCGGCCCAGGACAGAGCGCCTGCACGGGGATCCCCTGCGGGCGCAGTTCCTCGTGCAAGGCGAGGCTCCAGTGCAGGACGCAGGCCTTGGTCGCGCCGTAGGTCGCCATGTACGGAGTGGGCTGGAAGGCCGCCAGCGAGGCGACGTTGATGATCGCTCCGCCCCGCTCGCGCAGCAGTGGAAGTAAACGCGCCGTGAGATCGAGCATCCCGGCGACATTAACTTGCAGCATGTCAAGCTGCGCGGAGATTTCCTGGGCCGAAAATAGACCGTAGGAACCGAAGCCGCTGTTGTTAATCAGAAGGAGTTTCGACCGATGAGTCTGCTGGCGAATGAACTCGATGGCCTCCCCTGCCGCTCGTCCCCGCTCCGCCGGATTCCCCAAGTCGCACGGCACGTGGTGCACCCGGGCGGCCACCCCGGCCGGCAGGCCGGCCGGCGCGCGGCGCGACAGGTTGCAAAAAACCAGCCCGCGGCTAGCCTGCGCCATCCGTTCGATGAACGCTTTCCCGATGCCGGAAGAACCACCGGTCACCACCGCTACAGCGAAGGGCGCGAGGACGTTTTCGTAATCGAACACGGTTCCACTAATCGCGCCTCTCATATCCAAAACAAGGAGCAAAACGCATTATGAAATCAGAACTCAATCCGCACGAAGTCATCGTCTCGGGCATTCACGTCGATCTCACCCCGGCGTTGAAAAGCTACGTGCTCGAGAAGATGGACAAGCTCTTCGACCACGAGGGGCGCATCGTACGGATTCGCGTCGAGATCGAGTTCGATGATCGCAAAGCCAAGGCCGACCGGTTCACCGCCAAGGCCCACCTCGCCATCCATGGCCCGGACGCCAATATCTCCGTGACCTCCGACGACGCCTACAAGTCGATCGACCTGCTCGTCGACAAACTCGACCGCAAACTCCGGCGCCGCTCCCGCATGATCAAGGTGAAACGCAACCATCCCCACGAGGTCGAGCTCGAGGCCGTGCTGCCGAAAACCAGCTGAACCATCGTCCGGCTCTCTCCGTCTTGCGGCCGCGCCCCCGGGGTGACGGCCGCTTTCGTTTACCGGGAGCCCGTCCCGCAACAACGACTCAATTGGCCGGCGTCTGGTAGATCTCCACCAGGGCAATACCGGTCTCACCGTTGGCACCCGACACCTGGATCGTGTACACCCCCGGGGCCACCGTGACGAGGATGGCGCTGTCGGCATTGCCGGCGTCCAGCGGAAAGGCGCCCACTTTGGCCGCCACGCTGGCAATCGCAGCGCTATTGGCGGCCGTCGTCCAGCCGGTGTTGTCCGCCACCGGCTGCGACCCCGACAACAGCACCAGCTTGGGATGGCTCAACACGCCCTCGAGCCCGAGCGCCGTCAGTCCGGGGCCCACCGCGCGCAGCAGCAGCGTCGCCGACCCCGGTCCCGCCACCACCAAACCGGATATCAGAATAGTGGAGTCGCGGCCCACGAACGCGCGGGTCGAGAGGTTCACCAACCGGCTCGCGCCGGTGGCGTTCGCATCATACAACTCAATCAGGCCCACGCCCGTGCCGCCGTTCTTGTCCTGCAGCAGCACAGTGTAAATGCCCTCCGTGCAGTCCATCAGCACCGCGCAATCGCGGCCATCCTCGGGCAGCGCAAACGCGCCCACCCGCTGCGCCGTCGCGCGAATGCGGTCGGCATCGGTCCGGGTCCACCCGTCGTTCGTGCCCACGATCGTGTCACCGGAAAAAACGGTCATCGTGGGACTGGGCAACGCGCCGGTGACGCCGTAGTTCGCCAGCGTCGGACCGATGCCGCGAATGAGCAGCGTCTTGGCTTCGGCGCCCCGAACCACGAAGCCCGCAATGGTGAGATTAGTCCCGGTGCCGACTGGGGCGCGGGACGAGAGGTTGATCAGTTGCGCGGTCGGAGCCGGTCGCGCCGCCACCCCCGCATCGACCACCAATGTCGCCTCGCCGGACACCACTGAACCGGTACCGTTGCTCACGACGACCGAGTAGTTGCCGGCGTCCGCCGTCTGCACGCCGCCGATCGTGTAGGTCGCGCTGTTGGCCCCGGCGAGATTCACGCCGCCCTTGCGCCACTGGAAAGACAGCGGGGCGGTCCCGCTGGCCGTCACCGTGAAGCTCACGCTGGTGCCCGCCGTCACGGACGACGACGACGGCTGGGTGGTGATTGCTGGCGCAATCGCCGCCGCGGTCACCGTCAGGGTCGCATTGCCCGAGATGACCGAACCGGCGCTGTTGCTCACCGCCACCGAGTAAGTTCCGGTATCGGAGGTCTGAGCACTGCCGACCGTGTACGTCGCGCTGGTGGCGCCCGTGATGTTCGCGCCGCCCTTGCGCCACTGGTAGGCCAGCGGAGCCGTGCCGCTGGCCGTCACCGACAGGCTCGCACTCTTCCCCAGCAAAACGGAGACCGACGCGGGTTGAGCCGTAATGGCCGGTACCGCGGCCGTCCCGGCGACGTCAAGGACCGCATTGTCGGAGGTCGTCGATCCGGCCGAGTTGGAAACCACCACATCGTAGGTGCCCGCATCGGTCGTTCTGACCGCGGCAATCGTATAGGTCGCATTGCTGGCCCCACCGACCGCCGCTCCGTCCTTGTACCACTGGTACGTAAACGGGGCGGTGCCGTTCACCGTCACCGAGAAGGTCACCGTCTGGCCCACGGCCGCCTTGCCAGATGAAGCGAAGGCGGAATCGGCAACAAACATGGCGATCCACAGGAAGGCCAGAGCCACGAGGCAGCTCGCCATAGCCCGAGCGCGACCCCATGGTCTACGATTCAGGCAAGACGAGCGGGGCTCCGCCTCGCTTCCGTTCAGGAGATTTGTGCAAACCCGGGATGCACCAAACCGGTGCAGGCCAAAGTGCCATCGCTCAGCAATGCGATCAATCTCTGCAGGAAAACGGGAAGGAGGAAAGGACCGGGGCGGGTTGACAGGACGAAGGTTCAGGCTGGGTCGGGATGAAAGTGCTCTGTCGAGAATCACCGGGACCCATGGAAAGACGCAAGGTTCCATTGAGTTTGAATCGAAGATTGACGATGGCGCGATGCCCGGGCGGCGCTCGCCTCATCCGCCACAGTGGGGCGCGAAGCCTTTCCGCAATCGAAGGACGGAGAACGGAACTGGACAGAAGCGCGACGATTTGGGACATCGATGCCATGCGTTTCCGCGGATTTTTTCTCGCTGCGAGTTTGATCGGCGCCCTGCCGTTGGCCGCGCAAAGCCCGGTGCTGGATCCGCTCGCGTCCCCGCCGCCGGCCGAGGCCGCCGCCACGCCACCCGCCGGGCCGGTGCACCCCGCCGTCGTCGCTCACGAACTGACGCCGGGCGCAGCGGTGCTCCTCGGATTGGTCGAGGGCGTGACGGAATTCCTGCCGGTCTCCTCCACCGGACACCTGATCCTCACCGATCAATGGCTCGGGCTCAATGACGAGACGCAACTCACCGACGCCCAGGGCCGCCCGCGCTGGATCAAGCCACCGTCGCCCGCCGAGCCCCGGGGCCGCCCGCTCACCGTGAAAGCGGCGGCCGATGCTTATTGTGTCATCATCCAGGTGGGCGCGATTGCCGCCGTGGTGGTGCTTTACTGGAGTCAGTTGTGGAGCCTCGTGCTCGGTGTGCTCGGAATGGACCGCGACGGCGCCCGCTTGCTGCGCAACATCGTGCTCGCAGTGCTGCCGGCGGCGGTCTTCGGGCTGCTGCTCGAACGCCGGATCGAGGAGTGGCTGTTCGGGCCGGTCGCGGTGGCGGTCGCGGCGGCCGGCGGGGCGGTGTTCATGCTCTGGGTGGACCGCTGGCGGCGCCGCTCCACCTGGCACAACGCAGAGTCGCGCAAACCCGCGGAGCTGCGCCCGCACGAGGCGCTGCTGATCGGCAGCCTGCAATGCGTGGCCATGTGGCCGGGCATCAGCCGTTCAATGATGACGATCGCCGGCGGGTATTTCGTCGGCCTCTCGCCCGTGCGTTCGGCCGAGTTCAGCTTTCTCGTCGGGCTGGCGACGCTGACGGGGGCGGGAATTCTCAAAGGGGCCAAAACCGGACCGGCGATGATCGAGGTCTTCGGCTGGGCGCCGGTGCTGCTCGGGCTGGCGGTGGCCTTCGTCGCGGCGGCACTGGCGATCAAGGTGCTGGTCGCGTTGCTCACCCGCTTTGGGCTGACGCCCTTTGCTTACTACCGGTTCGCGCTGGCGGCCGGCCTGTTGATTTTCATCTTCGGCTAGAGCGCGGTCGGAGATTTCACGGGCGATTTTGAACGGGCGGCGTCCGAAATGCGTCCACCGGTCGTCGCCCCTTCGATTGTTGCCGACTCCCTGCTTGACCCGCCCCGACCCCGATCTTTACTCCCACCCCTTCCCCGCCCGCGACCGGTTGTCAGGCGGCTGCAACCTTTGATTCAAATCCATCATGGCCAATCCGAAACGTAAACAGTCCAAGCGCCGCAGCGCCAACCGGCGCGCCGCCAACGCATTCAAGGCGCCCCAGTTCGCCCGCGACGCCGACGGTTCCCTGATCCGGCCCCACCGGGTCAACCCGAAGACCGGGATGTATCGCGGGCGTCAAGTGCTCGACGTCGAGGTCTGACGGCCCTTCCGTCCGCCACTCCGCCGTCTTGCACGCATGAGCGATACCACCCCCGCCACCGGTACCATCGCGGTGGATGCCATGGGGGGCGACCTCGGCCCGGCCGAAGTCGTCGCCGCGTTGGGGCTCGCCCTCAAAGCGTTTCCGGATCTGCGGCCGGTCACCTTGGTGGGCGACGAAGCCCAGTTGCGGCCGCTGCTCGCCCATGCGCGGCTCACGGCGCATCCAAAGATCGGCGTGTTCCACGCCAGCGAGGTGGTGACGATGGATGACGAGGTGATGACCGCGATCAGGCGCAAGCGCGACGCCTCGATGCTGCGCGCCCTGGACCTCGTGAAGGAAGGCGCCGCTGACGCGGTCGTCAGCACGGGCAACACCAAGATTCTCGTCGCGGCCGGCACGCTGAAACTGCGGCCGCTGGAGGGGCTCGAGCGACCGGCCCTCGCGCCGGTGATTCCGCGCGACGACGGCTATTTCATCTTGATCGATGGCGGCGCCAATCCCGACGCCGCGGCCCGGCACCTCGTCCACAACGCGATTCTGGGCACCCATTTCTGCCGGGTGGAACTGGGCGTCGCCCGGCCCCGCGTCGGCCTGCTCACCATCGGCACCGAGGAAGGCAAGGGCAACCAGCTGATCAACCAAACCCACGAGGTTCTCAAACAGCTCGGCGGGCTGGTGAACTACGTGGGGCCGATCGAGGGTTTCCAGGTTTTTCTGAATACGGTCGACGTCGTGGTCTGCGACGGGTTCACCGGCAACATCTGCCTGAAGAGCTGGGAGTCGCTGGTACGGTTCGTCAGCCGTGAACTCAAGGGGCTCATCCGCGCCAATCCGGTGCGCATGGCCGGCGCCGTGCTGGCCAAGGGAGCGCTCGACGGCCTGAAACACCGCATCCTCCCGGAGCGCCACGGCGGCGCGGCCTTGCTCGGCCTCGGGGGCTGCGTGATCAAGGCTCACGGCTCGGCCAACCGGCATTCGTTGATGAACGCCATCCACGAAGCCAGTGAACTCGTCCGCGGCGACTTCAACCACCTGATCGTCGCCGACGTGGCGCAGGCCAACCGGCTGTTTCCGGCATCCGCTCTCTGAACCCTCCGGGCCGGCGCGGCCCGCGCCCCTCTTCACCACTCCATGAAATCGGAAGGTCAATCCGTCGTCGTCTTGGGAACCGGGGCTTACACGCCCGAGCGTGTCCTCACCAACCACGATCTGGCCAAACTCGTCGACACCTCCGACGAGTGGATCGTCACCCGGTCGGGCATCCGCGAGCGGCACATCGCCGCGGCCAACGAGGCGACCTCCGACCTGGCGGTCAAGGCCGGAACGGCCGCGATCGAGGCCGCCGGGCTGAAACCGGCCGACATCGACCTGCTGATCGTCGCCACGTGCACGCCCGACTCGCCGCTGCCGACCGCGTCGACGGTCGTCCAGCACAAGCTCGGACTGGGCCGGATCGCCTGTTTCGATCTCGGCGCGGCCTGCAGTGGCTTCCTCTACGCGCTCGAAACCGCCGATGCGATGCTCCGCACGGGCCGCTACCGCCACGCGCTGGTCATCGGCGCCGAAAAACTCTCGTCCGTGACCGACTACCAGGACCGCAATACGTGCGTGCTTTTCGGCGACGGCGCCGGTGCGGTCGTACTCGGGGCTAAACCCGGACGGGGCTACGGCCTGATCGGCTCGCGCCTCTAC
>Ga0302322_100006843_pt1 | contig 10148 bp, 11 predicted proteins | sample Fen_T0_2_FD_203757 | JGI IMG/M metagenome (GOLD analysis project Ga0302322, IMG submission 203757) | Peat permafrost microbial communities from Stordalen Mire near Abisko, Sweden - Fen_T0_2 | ecosystem: Environmental > Terrestrial > Soil > Wetlands > Permafrost | place: Sweden: Abisko... | reverse complement strand
AGAGATAGTCAGCCACGGTGGGAGTCTTGGTGGCTATGGCGGTCCGCGTCGCCGTCGGCGACACGGTCGAGTTCCGACCGACGGGATCCTCCATGAGCCCGCTGATTCGCAGCCGCGATCTCGTACGCGTCGCTCCAGTTGACCCGACCGCCTTGGAGATCGAAGACATAGTCCTGGCACGAGTGTCCGGAACGGTCTACCTCCACCTCGTCTCTGCCCTCGACGCAGGGCGCGAACGAGTACCAGTCAGCAACAACGGAGGCCGCGTCAACGGTTGGACGACGTACGTTCGTGTCTTCGGCATCTGCACATCGGTCGCGGGAAGGGCGCGCCCGCGCATCCACCGGAAGCTGCGCTCGGCAGGCCCGTCGGCTGCCCCATTGCCGCCACCCGCGCCGACGTGACCGCTCGGGCCCGTCGGAACCGGTCAGAAGCTGAACGTCACAGTCACCGCGTCGCCGGTCCTAGACTCGCTGGCCGCACTGAGCTGACGAAACACGCCCGCCGAGACGACGTCCCGGCCGAGGATCGACATCAAGGCTCCCAGCCCCGGCAGAGTCCGGGTCACACGGAGTAATGAGCTGGGTCGCACGCATCTGCCCCCGGTGCGGCATGATCGGATACTACGTCAGCCACTTGGCGTATCCCTGTTCGGGTCGAGGCCTGTCAGCCGGGCTCGGGGCCGGCCAGGCGCCGCAGGGCCGAGGCGAGTCCGCGGCCGCTGACGGGAATGCCGTGGCCGCTGGCAATGATGGCGGGATCAAGCTCGGCGAGCGTTCGCAGCGAACTGGCGGCAGCCCGACGGCTCCAGGTGGTGTACCAGGGCGGACCGGACAAGCCGGGGCGCTGCAGCACCAGGCCGCGGACGGTGTTCAGTTGTAAGTTCACCACGGCATCGCCGCTGATCAAGACGCGGTCCTGAGCCCGGTAGTAGGCAACGTGACCGGGGGTGTGCCCTGGGGTGGGAACGCACGTCCAGCCGGGCAAGCCAGGCGGATGATCGCTGACGTCGAGCAGTTCGGTCAGCTCAGCGATGCTGTTCCGGCGCAGGATCTCTGCTCGACGCTGGGCGCCGATCGCGCGCATGACCGGCAGGATGACCCGGTGGTCCAGCGGCCCGGCACTCGCCTGCATGGCCGCGAAGTCGCCGTGGGCGATCGGCAGTTCCAACGGGTGCAGGTACACGCGGCACCCCCACTCCACGGCCAGCGGCCGCGCCGCCCCGGAATGATCGGGATGACAGTGAGTCAGCAGAATCGCCGCGGGGCGCGCCGTGCCCAGCAGTTGACGGGCGGCCCGTGCGATCGCGGGCGCGTCGCCGGCCCATCCGGCATCGATCAGCACCCACGCGCCACGCGCGCGCACGAAGTAGACCGCCGTCCGCGTTCGCCCCCACGGCCCCACGCAGAAGACATCTGCGCTCACCTCGCTCACGGGTAGCTCAGCGTCCCGAGCGCTGCTCGTAGCGGTCACCGCGCTCCCCGACGTCCGGCATCATCGTTGTACTTCCTCAGTGCGACAACCACCGCCGACAGCCAGCCTTGGCAGCAGACCCGAGGCCCATGATGGCCCCCCTGATGTTGCTGATCAACCGGCGGTCGGCACTGGTCAACTCAATCGACACAGCGTCACCGGGGCGCGGGCCGTGGCGGAGGCGGCTCGCCGGTCGGCGGTCATGGGTTCCCCGGCTCGCGGGTCGTCGTGCGCGCAGGCCAGGACCTTCGCGTGAGCCTGCGCCTCGGTCGTTCCAGCGACGTCACCTCGATGTCCTGCAGATCGTTCGGCAGATGACGCCGATCGTGACGCCCCGGCGTCGCGTCGCGCGCAGGTTCACCGCCCCGCCTGGGGTGCATCGGGCGACCTTCGACAGGGCGCCCGTCTCCGCGACCTGCGCCCGCGTAGGCTCGCCGAGCAGGACGTCCAGGTCAGCGATCAACGCTCCACCGATCTGGGCACCGGCTCAGCTTCGGGATTGACCGGGGCCGTATCGGTGGCGGGCCGCGGTTGTGCCTGGAGCATCCGCAGCCTCGCCCCGGCGTAGCGCCGCAGGAACAACGGGACGAAGGCTCGGATCCTGGCGTCGGTGAAGCGATCGGCGACCTGCTGGAGCTCGGCGTCCACAACCGTGGCACCGACGCGTTCGTCATACGCATTGTGCAGGGATCCCACCACCACGCTCAGGTCACCGGTCAGCTCGGCGTGCACGGTCCCGGAGGGGGACGGTTGCCCGGACGGCTTTCGAATGTCGCTACCTGGGGATGGGATCATGCCTCAAGGCTCGCACCCCCGTCGCGGCTGGCCTGCTGACGCTCAGCAACACACAGTGACATCCCGGCGATCGGGCTCAGGCTGGGCGTCGGCCCTACGAGAAGCGCCCAGAAGCGCCAGCCATTCATCTCCCTGAAGTCTCCGATTCGTCACAGTGTCGACCGATCGACCGATGCTCAACTGCCGCGCCCTCCGGCCCCGCGACGCCAGTCGGGTGCGCGTGACGGGGTCGCTCCCCTTCGTTCGCGTCCCGGCATCGCCGGCATCGCCCACGGCCCCCGCGATCAGGCGGTCGAGGAAGTACTCCGGCATCCCTGTCCGGCGGCGACGACCCCGACTTGGTCACCGCCCGGCCAGTCCTCAGGCGAGAGTCGGAGATCACGGGACGGTGACCAGCAGCGTGGGCACCCCCGGCGCGCGCCGCGCCCGCCGTGAAGCATCGCTGGTCGGTGGTGGCCTGGCAGCGGCTGCCCCTTTCGTTGCACGAGGGCGTACAGTCCAACACGACGTAGTTATCGTACCCAGCTGCCCGGTCCCGCAGCGACTCGTGCATCACAGTCGCCAGCGGAGTGGATCCTTGAGGGAACCGGGCCCGGGAGATCACGTGACTGGGCTGCGGCTGCCGCGGTTATGGCAGTGGCTGTCGGTCGCGGCGGCTGTTCTGGCCTGGGCGGGAAGCGGTGTCGGCCTCGCCGCTCGTGGCCAGATCTACGGACGCGAGGCGGTCGACCTTGCCGACCAGGCGGTGGCGCAGGACATCGTGAACCTGGTGATCGTGGCACCCCTGACCGTGCTGCTGAGCGTGTGGGCGCGCCGGGGGTCGGTCCGGGCGTACACGGCATGGCTGGGGTGTCTGGCGTTCACGGCCTACAGCTACGCCATCTACGCCTTCTCGATCCACTTCGGTCCGCTCTTCCTGGTCTGGGTCGCCGTGCTCGGGCTGGCCTTCTACGCCCTCGTCGGGGCGTTGGTCAGCGTGGACGCCGTCCCCGTCCTCGAGTGGTTCGGCCGCCGGCCGATGCCCCTGGCGGCCGGGTGGTTGGGCGTGGCCGCGACCGCTTTCGGGCTGCTGTGGTTGAGCCAGATCGTCCCTGACCTGGTCGCGGGCCGTGCCTCGACCTCGGCGGCGCTGCTGGACCTGCCCACCAACCCGGTGCAGGTCCTGGATCTGGCGCTGTTCCTGCCGGCGGTCCTGACCAGCGCGGCGCTGCTGCTGCGCCGGCGCCCGCTCGGTTACGCCACCGCGCCCGGTGTCCTGCTCTTCCTGGCCCTGACCTGTCTACCCGTTCTGGTCACCCCGCTGGTGGCTCTCGTCGACGGGCGGAGCCCGAACTGGGGCGCCGTCGTCCCGCTGGGGGTCGTCCTGGCGGCGACGGTACTCGTGCTCCGACGAACCCTGCGCGATCCGCGGCCGCGCGATCGCACGGTACGGCCGGGAACTGCATCTGCTCTGCAGCATCCGCGCACGGCTCCGCCTCCGGAGGCCGCACCATGACGACCCTGGCCCTCAGCCCCGTCCATGTGAACGCCGATCTCGACCCGAACCTGTCGTCCCGCTGGCTGTGGCTGGTCAAGTGGCTGCTCGCCATCCCGCACTACGTCGTCCTGTTCTTCTTGTGGGTGGCGTTCTTGGTGACGTCGGTGGTCGCGTTCTTCGCGATCCCTTTCACCGGCCGCTATCCACCGTCGATCTTCACGTTCAACGTGGGTGTGCTGAGCTGGTCCTGGCGAGTGGCCTCCTACTCTTACGGTGCCCTGGGTACCGGCCGTTACGCGCCGTTCGCCCTGCAGGAGGTCCCGGACTATCCGGTCCCCCTGTCGGTCGACTACCCGCAGCATCTGTCCCGCGGGCTGGTCCTGGTGAAGTGGTGGCTGCTGGCTGCACCTCACTACGTCGTCCTGGGGCTCCTCGTCGGCGGCGGAACCTGGGCGGGCGCCAGGGCCGGCGGGCATGCACGCCGGGGCGGCGGGCAGCCGGGGAGGCGGCGGCCTGATCGGTCTGATCATGCTGCTCGTCCTGATCGTCCTGATTGCCGGCGTGATCCTCGCGGTCACAGGGGCCTATCCCAAGGGTCTGTTCGAGCTGATCCTCGGGCTGAACCGGTGGACCCTTCGCGTCGCTGCGTATGCCGGACTGATGACCGATGTCTACCCGCCGTTCCGGCTCGACCAGGGCGGTCACGACCCGCTGGTCCTCGACCTGGTCGAGCGTCCTGCCGACCAGGCGCCGAGCGCCTCGGGTCCGACCGCACGACCGGCCCGTAGCGGACAGGTGGTGAGGCGCACTCGTATGCGCCCGGCGCGGGCGGTCCGTCCGACAGTTCCCGTGAACGTAACCAACCTCAGGGTGGGCAGTCTCGCGGTGACGGAGCTGAGCTGACGGGGTCCTGGTGATGCTCGGCTGTCGGTTGGTTCCGTCCTGCGGTGCTCGATCCTCGGTGCGGCGCAGTTCGTGCCGACCAGGGGGGGAGAGGGTCGTGTTGCGTTCCGGTGGAGTCGTTCGTCGGGGTGGGTGGCAGGGCGGTCGGGACAGATTAGACGGCGCGTATCGCGCGGCGTCGGGCCCGGACCTCTCGACGCGGTGTGGCGCTGAGGATCTCCTCCATGACGTCGGCGGCTGTGGTGTCCAGGACGGTGCTGGCGGAGATGTACTGCTGGGTTGTAAGGATGGAGCGGTGGCCCATGCGTTCGCGGAGTCGCTCGATATCGACCTTGTGGGAGCGAGCTAGCCAGGTCGCGTGTGTGTGTCGGAGATCATGAAAGACGGTGCGTCGGGTGAAGCCGGCCATCTCGAGCATCGGCGTCCAGATGGTGCGGCGGAACTAGTCGCGGGGGAGGTGATCGGTGAGGTTCTGCCCGCGCTTGGTCTCGCGTTGGGGCTTCTTGTCCAGGCCGCGTTGACGTCGGCGTTGCCGGTAGGTGGTCACGGCGAGGCGGCACCATTCGCAGCGGCATTTCCCGGGGCCGTAGGCGACCATCGTGCCGTGTTGGTAGGTGCGCCCCCGTGCGTCGGGTTCGGTGCGATCTAGGTCGACCGGAATCGCCTTCGGCTCCACCGGGTTCGGATCTTGGAGGGCCTCCTGAGCCAGGCGGGAGAGGGGGAACAGTAGATCGTCGTCCCCGATGGAGTGCCGATCGAGGTAGTCCAGGATTTTGTCGGTCATCACGACCGACAGTCCGACTCTGCGGTCGTGACCGCCCTTGGTGGCGTCCTCGACGTAGAACCGGCCGCCGTCCTGAGCGGGGTTGTCCTCGGCCCCGATGTCGATGACTGCCCGCGTCAGGTCCAGGTAGACGCGGTCTTCGGCGTCCGGGTCGTCCTTGACGTCTCGGCCGCGCAGTTCGGTGATCTCTCCCCAGCGGCAGCCGCTTTGCAGGTCGAGTTCGACCAGCATCGTGGAGCTGGGCCCCGGCAGGCCGCGCAGGAGTTGGCCGGCCTCTTCCGGGGTGAGGGCGCGGATACGGCGAGGTGGGAGCTTGGGGGTGCGGACCCCGACGCACGGGTTGATCACGAGGTAGCGCAGCAGGACGGCGCTTTGCATGATGGCGGAGAGTTGGCCCTTCCAGGAGGCGATCGAGGAGGCCGCGTAGCCCGCGTCCTTGAGTCGACGGACCCAGCGGGTCACGACCTCCGGGGTGATCTCCATCAGGGCCATGTCGCCGAAGGCGGGGTTCAGCTGTGCCCGGATCGTGTCCCGGTAGGCCGAGACGGTGTTGGCTCTGCGCGCTGCGGTGAGCTCCAGGAAGGTGGCGGCGAAGTCCCGGAACGGCGTCCTGCCTTTGCGTGGATCGGCATGGGTGCCGTTCCGCAGTGCATGCACTTGTTCTTGCCAGGCGGCCTCGGCTTCGTCGAAGGTGTCGAAGGTTCCGGCTGAGACGTACTTGTCCGGGGCCGTCAGGTAGAGGCCGGTGTAGCGGACGCCATGCGCCCGCGGGCGCTCCTTCACGCATCCCAGTCGCTGCCGTCTCGTCATGCTCAAACCTCCGAACCTGGTCCAGGAATGGTCCAGCGAACTAGGCGACACGCCGCTCCACTTGACTCCACGGCGATCCAGTCAACTGGCCTCTGAGCTGCACTGATGAGACTCAGTCTACCATCCGAACCGGGTTCCGAATAGAAATGGCATGGAGGGGGTCAGGGGTTCGAATCCCCTCAGCTCCACTGGGTTTTCGCAGGTCAGGCGCTGGTTCCGGAGATGACGGGACCAGCGCCTTGATCGTTTGTCTGTCAATTTGTCCGCATGGACGTAGCGGCACGCGATGGAACCTCGCGTGGGTGATCGGAATAGAGGACGGAATAGAGGATGAGCTCGAGGGATGGTGCCACCTCATTCGGGCGTGGGCTCAATCGACGGTGGCGCCCCATCGGCGATCTCCGCCGAGCAGTTCGGTCCGACGTCGTGCGGTGAGTTGCCGGGACTGGGGGACGATTCTGGTGACCTGGTCGATGTGCTGCAGTCGTCCATCGGCGCCAGTCGACCGAACATATAGATCTCGGTGGCCACGACGCGTGCTTCGCGCATGACGGCGACAAGCGTGTACCGGGCGGCGACCCGATGTGCGCTGATGTGCGCCTCGTGCACCTCGACCTGCACACTGGTCACGTTTTTTCGCGATGACCGGACGTGAGCCACGAGGATGCTGCGGTCCAGCCGTTGTCCGTCGTTGACCAGGATGAAGTCGGGGGTGTGATGGCGGTCGAAGACCACCTGGGCGTCGTCAGCACCGAAAGCGAGTTCGCGCGGGTAGCCGGTCAGGTATTCGCGGATGTCCTGGCCGGGCAGGGCATGGGATTCGAGGGTCATGTCAGTGCCTCGCCGTCGTCGCGCGAGCCTCAACTTCGCTGACGTCGGGCCGGTCGACGAGGCGGCGGGTTCTGGCGGCCTTCTGGAGGAGTTCATCCACAGACCATTGGTCGTAGGCGTGTTCGCCGTACTTGGCGGCGGCGATCCGGCCGTTACTGGTGATCAGGAAGTCGGCGGGCAGTCCCAGTCGTCCGCCGTGCGGCTTGGCGGCAGGCGCGCGCTCACGTCCTCGGGCGATCGCGGCGGTGCTGCGCGGGACCGCCAGCAGGATGGCTGCCCACGCCCTGGGATGCAGCAGAGCCCGCGGCGAGGTGGCTACCCCGAAGTCGACGTACAGCCCGCCGGGCGGGCGCCGGCCGCGCCATCCGCTGGAGCCGGTCGGCGACGCTCCCGAGGTCGTCGACGGTGCTGGCCGCCGCGGCGTTCGCCGCCTGCACCTCCGCGTAGACCTCCGCACGGTGGACCTGCACGCTGCGCGGGGCGTCGATGCCCAGCCGGACCGTGTCACCGCGCACGTCGAGGACGACGACGCGCACCTCGTCACCGATCACGATGCTCTCGCCGGCGCGACGTGTGAGGACCAGCATGCGGGCTCCTTCCGTGGATCCCCACCGCGGACGCCGGCCCCTGGCGGACCGTCAGACGACAGCGGCGCGCACCGGCCAGTCCGACCCGGAAAGGATCACCTGCGCGGCGACCCGGGTCCGGGCATTGATGACCACCGGTGCCAGAAGGTTAGCGGTCGTAGACGCTGTGTCATCACCAATCGTCAGAAGTACCAGGACGAGCGCCTCGTCCGGGGCGGTGAGGCCCAGCTCGGTGCAGTGGCTCGCGTCCAGCTCGAAGCCGTAGCCGGCGAAGAAGACCGTCGGCACGGCCACCAGGAACCGGACCATCGGCTCCTCCACGCTGCGCAGCTCGTACATGATCGGCTCTTCGTCGACCTCGCCGCCCAGCCGGACCAGGACGTACCGGGTCAGCTCCGAGAAGCCCGGGAGCGGGCGCACCAGCTGGATCTCGGGCAGCTCGCTCTCCGAGGACGCGCTCCCGGAGGGCTCGCTCGGCGACCGCTCGCCCTGCGACCCCGCCGGCGCCGCGACCGTCGCGCTCACTTGAGGAAGTCCACGAGCGAGATCTGCTGGATCTTGGCCGCCGATTGGAGGGCGGCCTGGTAGCCGACCTGCTGGGCGGAGAGGTTCATCATGGCCTCCGGCATGTCGACGTCCTCGTTGACCGAGATCCGTGAGGTGAGGTCCAGGCGGTGGGAGTCGACGAGATCGTGGGTCTGGTCCACCCGGGCGGCCCGGGCGCCGATGTCGCCGAGCGCCTTGGCGACGGTCGAGAGCGCGGTGTCCAGCGCGGAGAGGTCGCTGTCGCTCGCGGTGCCGGCGGTGACGTTCGCGGCCACCTGGGCGAGCGTGCCCGGCAGGGTGTCCGCGCCGGCGGCCTGGCCGCTGACGTCGATCCGCACCACCGCGTCGGTCGAGATCCTGACCTCGACCGGCGCGTCGTTCCCCAGGTAGGTGCCCGTCGGGTCGACCGCCGTCTGGCCCGTGATGGTGCCGCCGAAGATCGGCCGGTCGAGGTAGGTGGTGTTGTACAGGTCCATGACCTCCGAGCGCACGGCGGTCATGTTCGCGGCGATGGCGGCCTGGCTCTCGGCGCCGAGGCCACCGTTGCGCGACTGCACGATGAGGTCGCGGAAGTTGCGCAACCGGTCGCTGAGCTGGGTGAGCGCGTTGTCGGTGACGGTGAGCCGGCCCGTCGCGGTGTCCATGTTGCGCAGGTACTGCTCGTCGGCCGCCCGCCGGGAGCGCAGCGTCATCGACGACACCGTCGCCGACGGGTCGTCGCTCGGCTGGGACACCCGGCGGCCGCTCGACAGCTGCTGCTGCAGCAGCTGCGAGCGGGTGAGCTGGGTCTGCAACCCGCGCAGCGCGGTGTCCGCGATGGTGCGCTGGGTGATCCGCGAGGAGCTCACAGACCCACCCTGCCGGTGCGGTTGATGAGCGTGTCGAGGAGCTCGTCAGCAGTGGTGATCACCCGGGCGGAGGCCTGGTACGACCGCTGGTACAGCATCATGTTCGTCATCTCCTCGTCGAGGTTGACGCCTGCGTCCGACTGCACCGCGCCCTCCGACGCGGCGACGACGGAGTCCTGCACGGACTGCGCCGTCTGCAGGCTCTGCACCTGCACCCCGAGTGACGTCGTCAGCTGGCGCCACTCCACCGACGGGCCGTCGATGCCGCCGAGCGTGTCCTTGGCGTGGGCGTCGTCGGCGAGGTCGCCCACCAGCCGGGCGACGTCGCCGTCGAGGGCGTTGGCCGCGCCGGCGGCGGCGAGCGTCGAGCCGTCGGTCGGCACCACGGCGATGGTCTTGGCGTCGGTGCCGGTGAAGAAGGCGTTGCCCGTGGACCCGTCGGGTGCGTAGCCGGTGGCGTAGATGGTGTTGACCGCCGTCATCAGCCGGGTGGCCACCGTGTCGACGGCGGCGGAGAGGTTCGGCAGGTCGGTGCGCAGGGTCGCCAGCAGGCCGGCCGCCTGCCCCGAGTCGACCGGGATCGTCAGGGTGCCGACCTTGAGGGTGGGCACGTCGGTGGCGACGGTGGAGATGTCGTTCGCCCCGATCAGCGCCACCGCGTTCCAGTGGTTGCCCGCCACCAGGTTGACGCCGTTGGCACTCACCGACATCACGCCGTTGTCGTCGACCGACGACTGGCCACCGACCAGGGTCGCCAGCTGGCGCACCAGGGTGTCGCGGGTGTCGAGGAGCTCGTTGACCGGCTTGCCGGACAGCTGCCCCTCGGTGATCGACTCGTTGAGCTTGGCCAGGTCGGAGGACGCCTGGTTGGTGCGGGCGACCAGGTTGTCGAGGGTGCTGCGGGACGTCGTCCACTGCGCGGCCATCCCGTTGCTGACGCTGGACAGCTGCTGGGCCACCGCCAGGCCCCGCTGGATCACCACGGCACCGGCGGCGGTGTCGCTCGGCGTGAGCGAGACCTGCTGCCAGGAGGAGTAGAAGCTGTCGAGCGTGCTCTGCAGGCCGTTGTCGCCGGGTTCCGCGAGCAACTGCTG
>Ga0302322_100006842_pt1 | contig 10148 bp, 11 predicted proteins | sample Fen_T0_2_FD_203757 | JGI IMG/M metagenome (GOLD analysis project Ga0302322, IMG submission 203757) | Peat permafrost microbial communities from Stordalen Mire near Abisko, Sweden - Fen_T0_2 | ecosystem: Environmental > Terrestrial > Soil > Wetlands > Permafrost | place: Sweden: Abisko... | reverse complement strand
GTCTGGTAGCCCTCGCTCAACGCATCCCAGGCCGCCCGGTTCTGCGCCACATGATCGGTCATGGGCACAGATCGTACGGTTGCCCCCGGCCAACGGACTCGAGCGCTTGCACGCGCGGGCGGTCGACGATCCAGTGCACCGGGAGGAGGGTGAATCCTTTCCGTGGACCGGGGTGGCGGTGCGGTGGCCACGTGTGGTGACGACGGTGCCCTGCTTCGCCCGGTCCCTCCGTGCGTCCGATCAGGGTCGCAGGAACCCGTCGTGCGCCCGCGGCGCTGCGCGGTAGGTGCCGGCGCCAGCCCGTTAGGGTCGAAAGATGGAAACCGTCCTCTTCACGCTGCACGTCGTTGCGGCCGTGTTCATCATCGGACCGATGACCATCCTGCCGATGACCGCGATGCGGGCCGTGCGGGCCGGTCAGGGTGAACAGGTGCAGGTCCTGGCGAAGTCGACGAGCATCTTCACCCTGCTGTCGTTGGTGGTCGTCCTGCTCGGGTTCGGCGTGCTCGGCCTGAACGAGGACGACTTCACGATCACCACCGGCTGGGTGCTGATCTCGATCATCCTGTACGCAGTTGCGCTGGCCCTGAACCTCTTTGCCGTGGTTCCCGCGCTGCGCAGCGCCGGCGAACATCTGGCGGATCCAGCCACCCAGGACCTCCAGGTGCCGGACTACCGCCGGATCGCCATCGGGTCGGGAATCGTGACTCTGATGCTCGTCGTGGTGACGGTCTTGATGGCCTGGAAGCCCGGCTCGTGACGACCGGAGGTCTGCCCGAACCCGCCGCCGGGATGCGGGCGTGACGAGGAAGGATCCGGTCGTCGGGGTCCTCGCGTTACAGGGGGACGTCCGCGAACACCTGGTCGCGCTGGCCGGTCTGGGGGTGATGGCCCGGCCGATCCGACGCCGGGCCGAACTGGATGATCTCGACGGGATCGTGATACCGGGCGGCGAGTCGACCACGATCTGCCGGCTGCTGGACGTCTTCGAGCTCCGCTCGCCGCTGGCCGCGAGGTTGGCCGGTGGCCTGCCGGCGTTCGGCTCCTGCGCCGGGATGATCGTGCTGTCCAGCCAGATCCTGGACGGCCGGGACGATCAGCTGCCGCTGAACGCCATCGACATCGTGGTGCGCCGCAACGCGTTCGGCCGGCAGGTCGATTCCTTCGAGACGGATCTGGACGTCGGTGGGATCGCCGGTCCCGCACTGCGGGCGGTGTTCATCCGCGCGCCCTGGGTGGAGCGGATCGGCGCCGGTGTCGAGGTGCTCGCCAGCGTGAACGGGCATCCGGTTGCGGTCCGGCAGGGCGCGGTGCTGGCCACGTCGTTCCACCCCGAGGTGGCCGGTGACGACCGGCTGCACGCGTTGTTCGTGCAGATCATCGCGTCAGCTGACGTCGAGCCGGGCGCGCCCGCGACGTAGGATCGCCTGTCGAACCGCCGCGTTGTCGACTGCGGCGGTGGGTCGGCAGCGCAGTCCTGCGCGGTGATCGGCACACAGAACGAGTAGAGGGGTTCGGCAGACATGAGCGGCCACTCCAAATGGGCGACGACCAAGCACCAGAAAGCAGCCAAGGACGCCAAGCGGGGCAAGCTCTTCGCAAAGTTGATCAAGAACATCGAGGTGGCTGCCCGCACCGGGGGCAGCGACCCGGACGGTAACCCGACCCTGTTCGACGCCATTCAGAAGGCCAAGAAATCGTCGGTGCCGAACGAGAACATCGACCGCGCGGTCAAGCGCGGATCGGGCGCCGAGGCCGGCGGCGTCGACTACCAGTCGATCACCTACGAGGGTTACGGCCCGAACGGTGTCGCGGTGATGATCGAGTGCCTGACCGACAACCGAAACCGGGCCGCCTCGGACGTCCGCGTCGCGGTCACCCGCAACGGCGGGTCGATGGCCGACCCCGGCAGCGTGGCCTACCTGTTCAGTCGCAAGGGCCTGGTCGTGGTGCCACGAGAATTCAAGGGATCGACCGTCGGCGAGGACGACCTGATGCTGGCGGTGCTGGATGCCGGCGCCGAGGAGATCACCGATCTCGGTGACGCGTTCGAGGTGGTGTCAGACGCGTCCGACCTCGTCGCGGTGCGGACCGCCGTGACCGACGCGGGCATCGAATACGACTCGGCCGACCCGACCTTCATCGCCTCGGTGAACGTGCCGCTGGATATCGACGGCGCGCGAAAGGTGATCAAGCTGATCGAGGCGATCGAGGACCTTGACGACGTGCAGAACGTGTACACCAACGCCGACATCGCGGACGACGTCGCCGAGCAGATCGAGAACGAGTAGCCGTCATGCAGTGCCCCCTGCAAGGCGGGTGGTGGTGGTGGCCGGTTGGAGCCGTGCCCGGCGTGGCGCCCCGGGCGCCGTCGGACCCGCCCGGTAGCGTGACCTTGATGTACAGGTGTTCGGGTCACGGTTGTTCGGGTCACGGTTTTCCGGGTGATGACCGGTGGGGTGATGGCCGGTCGGGTCGCGGCCGCTCCGGGCGCCGGAACGCAGGAGGTGGCGGATGCGGGTGCTGGGCGTCGACCCGGGTCTGACCAGGTGCGGCATCGGTGTGCTCGACGGCGGTCCGGGGTTGACGCCGCGGATGGTCGAGGTCGTTGTGGTGCGCACCCCAGCGAACACCGACATCTCGCTGCGCCTGCTCGAGGTCGCCGTCCGGGTCGAGGAGCTCATGGACCGGCACCGACCGGACACGGTGGCCATCGAAAGGGTGTTCAGCCAGCTGAACGTCCGGACCGTGATGGGCACCGCCCAGGCCGCCGGCGTGGTCGCACTCGCCGCCGCCCGCCGCCGGATCCCGGTCGCCTGGCACACGCCGAGCGAGGTCAAGGCGGCCGTTTCCGGGCACGGCAACGCCGACAAAGCCCAGGTGACGGCCATGATCACCCGGCTGCTGCAGCTGCCGGAGAAGCCAAGGCCGGCCGACGCGGCCGACGCGCTCGCCCTGGCGCTGTGCCATCTCTGGCGCTCGCCGATGCAGAACCGGCTCGCTGTGGCGAGGGTTGCCGCCCAGTCGTCCGCCCGGGTGGTGATCCGCCCATGATCAGCTCCGTGCGCGGTCAGGTGCTGTCGATCAGCCTTGACCACGCCGTCATCGAGGTCGGCGGGGTCGGTCTGGCCGTGCGGACAACGCCCGCCACGTTGGCCGGCCTGCGCCGCGGGGAACCGGCCAGGCTGGCCACCAGCCTGGTGGTGCGCGAGGACTCGCTGACCCTGTTCGGGTTCGCGTCCGACGAGGCCAAGGAACTCTTCGAACTTGTCCAGTCGGTGTCGGGGGTAGGCCCGCGGATCGCGTTGGCGCTGCTGGCCGTGCTCGATCCCGACCAGTTGCGGCAGGCCCTGGCGGCCGGCGACACCGTCGCGCTGACCCGCGCCCCCGGGATCGGCAAGAAGGGAGCGGAGCGGCTGGTGCTCGAGCTGCGCGACAAGATCGGCACGGCAGCGGCGTCACGCTCCGCGACGACCGGCACCACATCCCCACTGCCGTGGCGGGACAAGATCGTCGACGCGCTGGTGGGTCTGGGCTTCAGCGCGCGGCAGGCCGAGGAGGCGAGCACCGCGGTCGCCGCCGAGGCCGACGATCCGGCGGTCGTGGACGGTGACGTCGGCGTCCTGCTGCGCCGGGCGCTTGCCCTGCTGGGGCGCAACCGTTGACCGCCCCACCGCCGCCCAGCCCCGGCGAGCCGCCCAGCCCCGGCGAGCCGCCCAGCCCCGGCGAGCCGCCCAGCCCCGGCGAGCCGGGCACCCCCGGTGAGCCGGGCAGACCGGACGAACACCCGACCGGCGAACTGCCCGAGGATGCCACCAACCCGGACCTGGTGCCGGGCGACTCGGACGTCGAGGCCTCGCTCCGGCCGCGCTCGTTGACCGAGTTCGTCGGGCAGGTCCGGGTGCGTGAGCAGCTCGATCTGGTGCTCTCCGGGGCCAAACTGCGCGGCACCCCGCCCGACCATGTGCTGCTGGCCGGCCCACCCGGGCTCGGCAAGACGTCGCTCGCGATGATCATCGCCGCGGAGCTAGGGGCGGCGATCAGGCTGACCTCGGGGCCGGCCCTGGAGCGCGCGGGCGACCTGGCCGCGATGCTGTCCAACCTGGTCGAGGGTGACGTGCTGTTCATCGACGAGATCCACCGGATCGCGCGGCCGGCCGAGGAGATGCTGTACCTGGCGATGGAGGACTTCCGGGTCGACGTGATGGTCGGCAAGGGGCCCGGCGCCACGTCCATCCCGTTGCAGGTCGCGCCGTTCACGCTGGTCGGGGCGACCACCCGGTCCGGTCAGCTGACCAGTCCCCTGCGCGACCGGTTCGGGTTCACCGCGCACATGGAGTTCTACACGCCCGCCGAGTTGACCAGGGTGATCGCCCGCAGCGCCGCGATCCTGGGGATCGACCTGCGCTCCGACGGCGCCACCGAGATCGCCGACCGGTCGCGCGGCACGCCGCGGATCGCCAACCGGCTGCTCCGCCGCGTACGTGACTACGCCCAGGTGCGGGCGGACGGGAGGATCACGCTCGATATCGCGCGGGCCGCCCTGGCCGTGTACGACGTCGACGAACTGGGACTGGACCGGCTGGACCGATCGGTGCTGGGTGCGCTGTGCCGATCGTTCGGCGGTGGGCCGGTCGGGCTGACGACACTGGCCGTGGCGGTCGGTGAGGAGCCCACCACCGTCGAGGAGGTGTGCGAGCCGTTCCTGGTCCGGGTCGGCATGCTGGCGCGTACCCCGCGCGGCCGCATCGCCACCCCGGCCGCCTGGCGGCATCTGGGCCTGGAGGCCGGCCGTGAGGTCGCGCAGGCGGCCGAGGCAACCCTGTTCGACGGCTTGTAGGACGCCGGGCGCGGTGTCGCCTTCGGCGCCACCGCATCTTTCCGCCGACCTCGATCGACACCGAGCCGCGATGGTCGGCCGACCGCGTTCGGACTCCCCGGCGCCGCATAGGGGATGAACATGCCCAGGTCGGGTAGCCTGACCCGTACCGACAGGCCCGCAGTCGTTGGTCGTGCGGGAACTTGCGGTACCCGTGGCTCGTTAGCCGCGCGGACAACGATGACGCGCCCGCACCCGCCCAGCCGGGCGCGAGATCACGATGCGGGCGCCGCTAGCCGTCTCACCGAGGAGAGCCATGGAACAGTTGTTGCTGCCGATCGTATTGTTCGCGGGGCTCGGCGCCATGATGTATTTCAGCATGCGCAAGCAGAAGCGTCAGGCCGCCACGACCAGGCAGATGCAGGACAACCTGGTCCCCGGCACCCGGGTGATGACCACCTCGGGGCTGCACGGCACCATCACCGCGGTCGCCGACGACACGATCGAACTCGAGATCGCTCCGGGGATGCGCACCACCTGGGTGCGGGCGGCCGTCCGTGACGTCGTGGTGCCCGGCCCGACCGAGGTCGATGACGCCGACGTCATCGACGCCATCGAGTCGGACACCGGTGAATCCGCGGTGGAACGCAGATCGAACGACTTGAACTAGCATCTCCGATCGCCCCGGCCCGCCTTGGGTCGGGGCATCATCATGTGGACGGGACGATCGTCCGTCTGATCAGCGCAATCGGCCCGGTGGGTTCTTGTCCGCTGATGGCCCGCGGGGTGTCGAGGGGATAGAGCGACGTGGCAACACCAGCTGGGCAGTTCCGGCCCTGGCGACTGATCTGGACCTTCATCGGTATCACCGCCGTGCTGTACGGACTGGTCTTCTTCACGCCGGGGTCCAACACCCCCAAGCTGGGCATCGACCTGCAGGGCGGCACCCGGATCACGCTGACCGCACGCACTCTTGACGGCTCCGATCCGTCGCGGACGCAGATGCAGCAGGCGCGGACGATCATGGAGAGCCGGGTCAACGGCTCGGGCGTGGCCGGCGCGCAGGTGCAGATCGACGGCGCCAAACAGCTGGTCATCACGGTGCCCGGCAACGAGAATCTGAACAACCTCACCCGCAGCGCCCAGCTGAACATCCGGCCCGTGCTGACCGATCCCAGCGGCCAGCCCGTCATCACCCTGCCCGCGGGGTACGTGCCGCCCGCCACGGAATCGACGGCGCCGACCGGTGCCACCGCGCCGACCGGTGCCACCGCGACGAGCGGCGCCACCGGGACGAGCGGCGGGACGGCGCCGTCCACCACCGTCCCGGCGATTGGCGAAGCCAGCACGGCCGCCTCGGCCACCGGCAAGACGCCGAAGTCCAGCAGCAGCGCGCCCACCACCGTGCCGGCCATCGGAGACACCAGCACGCCCAGTGCGACGGCGGGCAGCACGACAGCATCTGCTCCCGGGCTCCGCGGTCAGAATGCGGCGGCGGTCCCGGCGCCCGCCGAGCGCGCGGCTCCGAGCGGCAGCACCGGCCCGACGGCGCCGACCACTCCCCCGGCCAACCCCGCGGCCGCCACCGGATCGGCCGCTACCGGATCGGCCGCCGCCGGCACGGCCGCCAGTACACGGGCGTCGGGCACGGCAGCTACCACCGGGACCGGAACGGCCACCGGCACCGCTGCGGCGGCGCCGGCCTGGCCCGCCGGCAGCGACCCGAACAATCCCACCCAGCCGGCCGGCACCGACAAGACTGCGTGGACCGCCTGGGAGACCGCGGCGACCAAGGCGCTGCCCTCGCTGAGCTGCGCCGATCTCGAGCACTATCGAGGCCTGGATGATCCGAACAAGCCGCTGATCGCCTGCAACGAGGACGGCAGCGCGATCTACCTGCTGGACACGACGCTGATCGCCGGTACCCAGATTGATACCGCGAGCTCCGGTCAGAGTTCGCAGGGCGCCGGCTGGGTGGTCAACCTGTCCTTCAAGTCCGAGGGCTACTCGACCTGGGCGTCCTACACGGCGTCGCACACCGGCACGCTGACCGCGATGACCCTGGACGGTCAGGTGATCTCCGCACCGCGGATCTCCGGGCCGATCACCACGACGATCACCGAGATCTCCGGGTCGTTCACCCAGGATTCCGCGTCCGCGCTGGCCAACTCGCTGAAGTTCGGCTCCCTGCCACTGGCCTTCGACCGCGCCGAATCGGTCAACGTCAGCGCCCAGTTGGGCCTGGAGTACCTGCAGGCCGGCCTGATCGCCGGCGGGATCGGGCTGCTGCTGGTGGTCGTCTACTGCCTGATCTACTACCGGCTGCTCGGTGTGATCACCATCCTGTCGTTGGTGCTGTCGTTCGGCCTGGTCTACGCCATCCTGGTGCTGCTCGGACGCTGGATGAACTACAGCCTGGACATGGCCGGCGTGGCTGGTCTGATCATCGCCATCGGCATCACCGCGGACTCGTTCGTCATCTACTTCGAACGGATCAAGGACGAGGTGCGGGAGGGCCGCACCTTCCGGTCCGCCGTGCCGCGCGGGTGGATCAGGGCCAAGCGGACCATTCTGTCCGCGGACGCCGTCTCGTTCCTGTCCGCGGCGATCCTGTATGTGCTCGCCGTCGGTGAGGTGAAGGGCTTCGCGTTCACTCTCGGCCTGTCGACGGTGTTGGACCTGGTGGTGGTGTTCCTGGTGACGCATCCGCTGGTCCACCTGGCGTCCGGCTCCCCGGGGTTCGCCTCACCCCGCTGGTCCGGGCTCGGCAGTGTCGCCAAGGCGGGCGCCCGGCAACGCGCGACGAATGCCCGGTTGGGTGCCAAGGAGGTACCGGCATGACGAACGACACGCACAGCGAAGGACCGGACGACGCAGGCGCCGACCCAGGGGTTCTCCCACCGACCGACTCGGTGGTCGGCACGGGGGATCTGACGATCCCGGCGGGCCGGCTCGCGCCGGACAAGGCCTACGGTCGCCAGGCCGGATTCCTGACCCGGCTCTCCACCGGCACCGGCGCGTTCAACATCCTGGGGCCGCGAAAGGTCTACTACCTGGTGTCCGGCTTCCTGGTGCTGGCCTCCATCCTGCTGATCGTGTTCCGCGGCTTTCATTTCGGGATCGATTTCGCCGGTGGCACAAGTCTGGAGTTCCAGCCAAATCCTGGTCAGTCCGTGACGACAACGGATGTCGCGGGTGTCGTCACCAAGGCAACCGGCGTCGAGCCCGACGCGGTGCAGACGGTTGGGTCGCGCATCCAGATCAGTTCGCCCGCGCTGACCCCGGACCAGGTCGTCGGCGCCCGGCTCGCCCTGGTCGCCGCATACCACCCCGACGGCGGGGTCTCGGATTCGGCGGTGTCGGAGACGTGGGGGACCGAGATATCCCAGCGCGCCCTGATCGCGGTGGTGGTGTTCCTGTTCGCGGTCGCGGCTTTCCTCTGGATCCGCTACGAGAAACGCGTCGCGGTCGGCGCGGTGGTCTCGGTCCTGCACGACATGACCGTCACCGCCGGCATCTACTCGCTGTCGGGGTTCGAGGTGACGCCGGCCACGGTGATCGGGTTGCTGACGATCCTGGGTTTCTCCCTCTACGACACGGTCGTGGTCTACGACAAGGTGCAGGAGAACACCAAGGGCCTGACGTCGCTGACCCGCCGGACGTACCCGGAGGCGGCCAACCTGGCCATCAACCAGACCCTGATGCGATCGATCAACACCTCGCTGATCGCGCTGCTGCCGGTATTCGGGCTGTTGGTCGCCGGGGTGCTCGTGCTGGGGTCCGGCACGCTGAAGGATCTGTCGCTGGTCATGCTCATCGGCATGATCATCGGTGCCTATTCGTCGGTGTTCCTCGCGGTGCCGATCGCGGTGGACCTGAAGCTGCGCGACCCGCTGATCAAGGCACACACCGCCCGGGTGCTGGCCAAGCGCAAGGCCGAGGGTCTGGTGGTGGATTCCGACGGCGACCCGATCGGTCGGGTGCCCGGCGTCGCGGCGCCGGGCAAGCGGCAGCGGGCGCCGGGCGCCCAAGCGGTCACGGCCTCCGCGGGCGCCCGTCCGGTCGCGCCGGCCGCGGTCGCCGCGTCGACCCTCACCCCGGGCGCCGCGCCCAAACCCGGCGCCAAACCGGCCCGCCCGAAAACCGGACCAGCCGGCACCCAGGGCGGAGCCTCCCGGGAGGCTCAGCGGCCGAGCGGTAAGGGCGGCCGGTCCACCGGCAAGCGCGGGCGCTGAGCTGCGTGCTGGGGGTGGCCCCGATCGACGACTCGTCGCCGGGACGGCCTGCGCTGTTCGACATCGCCGGCGGCGCCCTGGACCGCCTGGTGCGCCTGCAGCAGGATTTTCCGCAACCCGGCGTGCTGTTCCGCGATCTGACGCCGGTGCTGGCCGATCGGCAGGCGTTGGCCGACGTGGCGCGCGCACTGGCCGCCGTCGCTCCGGAGGCCACCCTGATCGCCGGACTGGAGTCGCGCGGATTCCTGCTCGGGGCGGCCGCGGCGATGATCGCCGGGACCGGTGTGCTCGCCATCCGCAAACCCGGCAAGCTCCCGGGGGTCGTGCTCGGTGAGGACTACGCGCTCGAGTACGGAACGGGGCGGCTGGAGCTGCATCCCGACGATGTCCCGGCCGGGTCGCTGGTCCTGGTGATCGATGACGTGCTGGCCACCGGAGGCACCGCCGCGGCCGCCTGTCGGCTGTTGCGCCGGGCCGGCGCCGAAATCGCCGGCGTGGCTGTGGCGGTCGAGATCAGTGGTTTGCCGGGCCGGGGCGCCCTGCCTGGCATTCCGGTCACCGCGCTGCGGTGCTGGTGACCGCGCTGCGGTGCTGGTGACCGCGCTGCGCAGCTGGTGACCGCACCGCGTCGTCGCTGACCTCCCGGGCGACCCGGCGCCACGTCACCGGCCGTGAGCCCACCAGGGGGCCGAAGTGCCCTGTCTGGCTGCCGGGGTGTCGGCCAGGATGGGAATGGACCCACCGGAATGCCGGTCGATGCGTACGAGAAGGGAACGACCATGCATGCAACCAAGGGTGACTGGCTCGTCGTCGAGAGCGCGGTCCTGGACCGGCCCAGCCGCAAGGGGCTCATCCTGGAGGTCGAAGGGCCGGACGGCTCTCCACCGTTCCTGGTGCGGTGGGCCGACAACGGTCACGAGGGACTGATCTTCCCCGGGCCAGACGCGCACGTGGCCCCGGACGGCGGCCCGTCCTGATCGAGGCGGCCCCGACGGTGCCGGGCGACCGGCGGCGGAACGCGCCTGGGTAGGGCGTGCTCGAGCGACGAGGCATGATCGGCACCAGTCCTCATCCGGCTGCGAGGGAGTGCCGAT
>Ga0302322_100006841_pt1 | contig 10148 bp, 7 predicted proteins | sample Fen_T0_2_FD_203757 | JGI IMG/M metagenome (GOLD analysis project Ga0302322, IMG submission 203757) | Peat permafrost microbial communities from Stordalen Mire near Abisko, Sweden - Fen_T0_2 | ecosystem: Environmental > Terrestrial > Soil > Wetlands > Permafrost | place: Sweden: Abisko... | reverse complement strand
CATCGACTTCGTGGCGCTTTCGTTCGTGCGCAAGAGCGACGACATCCTCCTGCTCAGAGACTTCCTCGACAACCTGGGCTCGAGGGCTCGCATCATCGCCAAAATCGAGGACCAGAGCGGTGTGCGCAACATGCACAGCATCATCAAGGTCACCGATGCCGTGATGGTCGCGCGCGGCGACCTCGGTATCGAGATCGACTACCATACGCTACCCCTAGTGCAGACGCAGATGGTGGATTTGTGCCTGAAAGAGGGCAAGCCGGTGATCATCGCCACCCACTTGCTGGAATCGATGATCAGCGCGCCCATGCCGACACGCGCGGAAATCTCCGATATTTCCACGGCAGTCCGCGAGCGCGCGGACGCCGTGATGCTGTCCGGCGAGACGACCACGGGCCTTTATCCGCTGGAGTGCGTCGACGTGATGAAGAACATCATCGCCAGCATCGAGCCCACCGAAAAGCGTCCGGTCAACGAGACGATCGAGCTCGAGCACCCGAAGGCCAAGATGCTGCGCGCCGCCACCGTGCTGGCGCGTGAACTCGGTGAATCGGGTATCGTCGTCTTCACTCGCAGCGGCTTCCTGGCGTACACGTTGGCTGCCCTGCGCGCCGTCGGCGTGCCGATTTACGCGTTCACCGACGACGTAGAGACGTTCCGCCACCTGCTCTTGCCGTGGGGTGTCGAACCATTCCTCATGCCGTTCAGCGAAGATCCGGAAGAGACGGTGAAAAATGCGCTCGCGTACCTCAAGCGTCAACGTTGGGCGGATTCCGGCACCTGGCTGGTAGTGATTACCAACGTCCTTGCTCAAGGCCGGATCATCGACTCGCTGCAACTTCGCCAAGTCGAGGCGGGCGCGCACAACAGTCGTCGCGATTGAAGCGAGCGTTGCCGCTGGCCGCGCCCGCCGCGCTCAACGACTGGGTGTGGCGCGCGCGCAGCGCGGATGGTCGACGATCAGGGTCACCCCGCGGTTGCTGGGAACGAGGCTGTTCCAGAGTGCGGTCATTTCACGGTGGCCAGTGAAAAGGTCCACATGTTCCCCTTTGACCCGCACCCCGCGATCCTGGGCGATGAAGCAGCCATCGTGGACCGCGCTCCGGGTGGGATCCCGGGGGACGCCGTCGTATTCCGGGATGTACACGGGGGTGTCGAGAGGAATCAAGTCGCTGTCTACGGCGATGGTCAAAAGTGGCGTGATGGCGCGTCCCGTCGCGCCGCGCCCCCAAGGATAGGTTTTGGCGTCGAGCTCGTCGAAGCAAATATGCTGGCCAGTGCGCGGACACAGTTCCGCGCACGCGCAATCGCGCTTGGCGAAGCTCACGGTGCTGCCGCTCGAGAGCGTGCCACTGCCTTGCACGCACAGCGATTCGTAGAAGGCACGCGCAACGGTCTTGATGGTCTTGCAGCGCGGATCCTTGAGCGCAACGGCTTCACCGCCGAAGTCCGACTCGCTCGGAAAATCGTAGTACGTGTTGCGGAATGTGCCCAAGACTCGCCCACCGGGCGCTCGCGGGCTCACGCCAGGGCCTTTGCCGTTCACCACGCTCGAAGACACCGAGGCGCTCGCCGACGGGAGTGCGACGAGGCCATCGTCCGTGAGCGGCGTGTCACTGATTGCCCGTGAGCGGACCGCCGGCGCGGGTCGGCTCAGTGGCTCGTCGGCAACTCCTCGCACCGCGCTCCCAGTTGGCGCTGGCGCGTCGCCCCACGCGCCGGTCGACAGCGGTTGGTTCATCCACGCTGAACCTGCCGTGGTGCACGACCAGGTGCCAAAGGCGAGCGCGAGCCAGGCCGCCTGGGGCACCTTCACCTGGGCACCGAGCCGGCGCGGTTCGAGTGTTGGGGGTCGCATTGGTCCAGTGCGTTGTCGGTGATTTCCGATTGCAGAGAAAGGACGTTTGAGATCCAGTGCTCGCTCACGTCCGCCGGAACCTGAAAAGCGACCAGGGTTTCTTTGAGTATTTGCAGGCGGCGCATGAATTGCCCACCCGTGATGCGATGCGCACGGTGGGCGTCCTTGAGTGGGCGCCCGGTGTATTCGGTCTGGGCGCCCAAATGCCGCGCGGCAAACTCGTACTCTTTGGCCTTGACTCGGTCGCGATCGGCGGCGCCGAAGAGGTAACCGATCATCAGATCGTCGAACATCCGGTCGACGAAGCGCGCGATGATCGCCCGTAGCGTAGCTTCTCCGCCGAGCCTATCGAACAGCGTCTGCTGCATGCGACTCGGTGTAGCGCGATTTTCCCGCCCTGGCACCACCGGGGTCCTGTTCGCTCGTGCCGTTGCCCGTGCCAGCCGGAGGACGGCAAGCCCGCGATGTCGGAGTCGGACGGGCGTCCGACGTTGCCGGCCTTCAATGCGGACCGATGCCGAGTCGATTGATGCGCAGCTTGGCGAGGAAATTGGAAGGATCGAGCTGCAATGCCTCTCGCCACTCGACCTCCGCCGCTCCGCGATCGCCCTTTTGGAACAAGACGTCGCCCAGAACTACCCGCGCGAAAGGATCGCGAGGGGCAACCGACACCGAATGGTTCGCCCAGCGCAGGGCCGAACTGGTGTCCCCCAGTTTCAGTAACGCGTCGGCCAAGCCGTTGCTGGCGGTCGCGTTGTCGCTGTCCAAGACGACTGCGCGCCTGAAAAAACGCTCTGCGCGTGCGAAGTCTCGACGCTTCATCGACGCTTGAGCTTCACGCTGGCTGCTGAACGAGAGCGCCTTGAACTGCTGCGGGTCGCCGTTCGGCTCGAGTCGCAGTGAAGAGAGCCAGGCGCGTTTGGCTGGCTCGTAGTCACCCACGCGTGCCAGGCCGTCGCCCAGGATGCCCTGCCCGCGCGCACTCGCGGGGTCTAGAAGAAGGCCCTTCTTGGCCCATTCCACGGCCTTCGCGCCATCGCGACGCAGCAGCATCAGCTGCGCGAGCTCGAGCGGGAGGGCGGGATTGGATTGATTCCAGAGTACGGCCTTGCACAGGGCGGCCTCGGCCGCATCGAGGTCACCGCGCACCAGCGCGCGGTTGGCTTCCCGGACTTGGCCATAGGCGGCGCCCGGATATTCGCCGACCTTGATTTTTGCGGGTCCAAACGTCTGTTCACAGCTGGGCGCGCTCGTCCCGCTCTCGTCGTGTGCGTTGCCCGTCGTGGCTTTCGTGGCTCGTTCCACGGGGGGCGCGCCGGCTCCGGTTCGGCCTTCCGGCGCGGGCTGGGCCGTCGCGGTTTCCGCGGAGCTTGGCGCGCTCGCGGGGCTGGCGCTGATCGAGGGGCTCGGGGCCGACCGCGACTGACGCGGCTTTACCAGCAAACTGAGCGCCGCCACGATCAGCAAGCCTTGAAGGGCGGCGAGCGCGACCAGAAATACCGCTGCCGGCAAGCTGATGCCCGTGCGTGGACGTCCCAAAAGCGCCGCGGCCGCGTGCACGACGACCTGAGCTGGGGCTCGCAGACTGCTGCCGAGCGGCAGCTCGTCCGGCGCTGGACGAAGGCTGGCGGCTGCCGTCGTCGGGATCGAAGGCGCAATCGGCGACGGCTCCGAATCTGCCATGTTGAGCGCCACGTCGATCGTTGCCATCACGTTGGTGGCGGCGGGCTGATTCACGGGCGTGATGTGAATGCGCCCGGAGCTCAGCACCATGAAGGCAGAAAGGGCCAGCGCGCCGTCCCATTGCTGACTGGGATCGATCCGTGATTGTCCCGCCGCGCCGACGACCAGTCCGTCGGAAATGTCGATACTGACGGTCGCGCGCGGGTTATTGACGGTGACCCGAAGCGGTCGCGGGCTTTCGGTCAGCGCGCGCAAGCAGCGTGCAGGCCCCGTGATCTCCAAGCGTGCGTCGAAGCTGTCGCCGCTTTCCGCCCAAGCTTGCAGCGTGCGATCTGCCTCGGACAGGGCGGCAAGTGCGGTCTCCAAGCGATCGAGGGCCGGGACGGAAAGCGCGTCGGACCAAATTTCGTCCCAACGTACGACGAGCAGCGACGCCCAACGCAAGCGAGTATCACGGCGCATGCGACGCAGCAGCTCGTAGCCCTGGCCTTTCACCTGCGATTCGCCGATCAAGAGCACCATCGGGTCGACCTGACGCAGCTTGGCAAAGCGCAGATCCGTGGGCGCCAAATCAGTGACGACCACCGACACGCCGCGCGAGCGCAGCTCTTGCGCGACACTATCGGCGCGGCCCGTGTCGTCGTCGGCTAGCGCAACGCGCACACCCTTCACGCTGTTGCGCTCGGGCTCGCTAAAAGGTGCGCCTGGGTCGAGCAGCGTGACCGTGCCGCCCGCATGTTCCGCAAACTCGTAGTGCAACGGCTCCGCGTGCACGACATGCGACTTCACCTGGCGCACGAAATCATCGATGAACGCCGCGAGGGGTCGCCCGCTGCCGAGCACCAAGCGCACCGCGTCGTCGTTGCCTTTGCCGGTATGAACCGACAAGATCCCGGAGCGGAGCTCACGGCTCAAAGCGCCTACGAACTCGCTCAGCGTTGCCTCGCCGACTAGGCCGAGCGATTCACTCCCGCGCTCCGGGATCTCACGCGCCAGTTTGGCGACTTGCTCGGCGATGGCGTCGATACTCGCGGTCGGTGCGATCACCGCGGCCGCCCCATGGCGGAAGGCGCGCAAGCGCATATCGAGAGCCGTGTTGTCGTCCAAAATGGCGACCGGAACCACCGAGCACACCGGCGAGCTCTGCAAGGTCTCGAGCACACGGCTGCCGCCGTCACGCGCCGCGGCGCCCACGAGCAACACCAGGTCGGGGGCGGCCGCGATCACCGTCTCGGCAACGGCGTCGGCGGTCGTGGTTTCGACATAGACTCGATGCCTCGCGAGGGCGGCGCGCAGCGCGGGTTCGAATCCGCTGTCTGCCCCTACCAGCAAGATCGTCGGCTCGATCGTGGGCGTGGGTTGCACCGGTCGCCGAGGCACGGGCACGGACACGGGACGAGCGCTTGGCCGCACCGGCTTCTTCGGCGGGGTGGGCCGCAGAGCGAAGGCAGCAGCAGGCCGCGCAGACGAGCGATCGTCCATTCTCGACCATCATCCCCCAGCCTGGAGTGGGGCACTAGCCCGGACTTTTCGGCGGAAGCCGAGGTCGCCGTTTGCGGTTCCGCGTTTGCCCGCAGTTCGGCGCCCGGTTCAAGCGATCAGATTCGATAAGTCGCGGTGGATTCGACCGTTGGAAGCGAGGATGTGGCCTACCGACAAGTCGGGCGGCGTGCCATCCAGTGCGCTGAGCATGCCTCCGGCGGCCAAAACCAGCGCAGATCCAGCCATCACGTCCCATGCGTTCAGGCGGCGCTCCCAGTAGGCGTCATACGTACCGTCTGCCACCAAACACAGATCGATGGCTGCGGAACCACAACGGCGAACGCCTCGCACTCGTGGCTTCACGTTGGTGAATGCAGAAAAATTGTTGTCAGGGGACCGGCTGCGGTCGCTCGGAAAGCCGGTGGCGACCAGCGCTCGGTCGAGCTCGGTCGTCTCGCTCACCTGGCACGGCTCCCCATTTCTGAGGGCCGGGCCACCGCGAAAACCCCGCCAATGCGTGGCGAGGGCGGGGGCGACGACGGCGCCGGCGATGGGAACTCCGGCTTCGGCGACTCCCAAGCTGACGCAGAAGAAGAAATGGCCGTGAACGAAGTTGGTCGTGCCGTCGAGTGGATCACAATACCAAGTGAGATCATCGCCGAGGGCCGGCGCGCCGCCTTGTTCTTCGCCGACGATTGCGAGTCCTGGCGTGCGCTCGGCAAGGCGCGTTCGAATCAGCCGCTCGCTCGCCAAGTCGTACTCAGTGACCAGGTCCGCGCGGCCCTTCTCCCGAACCGTGGGATGCTTGCGAAAGCCAGAGTACAAAACTTGCGCGGCCTCGCTGGCGATTTCGAACGCGATCTGCGCGAGCTCTTCCGGTGATCGATTCATGGGCGGGACCTCGCTCGCGCTTCTGCCCGAGTCAGGCCTCGACGCCGTGGCACTTCTTGTACTTCTTGCCGCTGCCACACGGGCAAGGGTCGTTACGACCCACGCGGGGCTCGGTGCGGCGAATGGGTGGGCCCTTCAGCTCCACGCCGTCCACGAAGAACCACTTGCCGTCTTCCTTCTTGAAGCTGGCGCGCTCGCGGTGGTCGATCTTCATCTTCTGAAGCTTGTAGCTGGCGACGAACTCGACGGTGCCCTCGCTGTCGGCAGCCGTGCCGCCTTCGGTCGCCAAGACTTCTAGGCCGAGCCACTCGGAATTCTTGGCCCAGGCCTCTGTGTTGGCGCGGTCGACCTCGCCCGCCGTCTTGGGATCGTGAGACGAGATGACGAAATCGACGTCGTGGGTCGCGTACGCGGTGTAGCGCGCGCGCATCAGCTCTTCTGCCGTCTCGGCCTGGCGTTTACCGCTCAGGATCGGACCGCAGCACACTTCGAGGGACTCACCTTTTCCGCAGGGACACGCCACTATCAGCCTCTTTTTGCTATTCCTGAAAGCGTTTTCAGAGCGCCCGCGTCTAGCACCCTTCGCCCGCGACCGCACGGGGCTTTCTTCAACGGCTCAGGCGCTCTAGTAATTTCGCGTGAATGCCGCCGAACGCGCCGTTCGACAGTAGCGCCACGATGCTGCCCGGCATCACGTTCAGCGCCAAGTAGTCGACGATTGCGTCCACGCTCGGCAATGCCTGGGCAGACTTGCCGCGTGCGGTCAAATCGCTGGCAAGCCTGCCGAGGTCGAGTGCCTCCTCGGGCGCAAGGTTCGAGCGGCCGAGGGGCGCGAGCAAGACTTCGTCTGCTGCCGCGAACGCTCTGGTGTACTCGTCTTGGTGTATGCGGCGGCAGGCGGTCGCGCTGCGCGGTTCGAAGACCGCGAACAGTTTGCCGGCGGCATGCCGACCGCGTAACGCCGCCAGCGTCTCTTGAACCGCGGTGGGGTGATGCGCAAAGTCGTCGTAAACGAAGCAGCCACGCGGCTGCCCGATCAGATCTTGACGTCGGCGCACGCCCTCGAAACGCGCGAGAGCTGGGCCAATATCCGCGATCCGCGCGCCATACCCTTGCGCCGTGGCGCCGATCGCGGCCAGGGCGTTCTTTAGGTTGTGGCGGCCGGGGACGGTGAGTGCCAGGCGACCACAGGCGACGCCGCCCGCGTACAAATCGAAGCGCGTGCCAGCTTCGTCCATTTGCGCCGGTGCCGCCAACCAATGCGGAGGCTTGCCATGTGTGTCTTCGCCCTCGAGGGCGAACCATGCCACCTGTGAGCGGGCGTTGGCGTCGACCACTTTCACGACTTCTGGATCGGCGGCGTTGGCCACGACCAACCCGTCCTCGGGCACGAGCGCGACGAACTTACGGAAGGCCGCGAGGTAACTCTCGAAGTCAGGGTAGATGTCCACGTGGTCGTGTTCGATCGCGGTAAGGATCGCGACTTCGGGTCGGTAGTGAAGAAACTTCGCGCTCTTCTCGAAAAATGCCGTGTCGTACTCGTCACCTTCGATCACGAACGGCGGTTTGCGCAGCGGGCGATCACCGAGCGCAAGCCGCGGTTTGGACGGGCGTGCCGCCCGAAAGCTGCGCGGGAAGTTCTTCGGTAACCCACCGACCAAAAATCCCGGACAAAAACCGCAGGCTTCGAGCAAGTGGGCAGCCATGGCCGTGGTAGTCGTCTTGCCGTGTGTCCCCGCCACCACCAGTGGCGAGCAGTCACCGAGCACGAACTCGGCCAGGGCGCCGGCGATGTGCGTATAGCGCAGCCCGCGCTGCTCCGCCGCTACCACCTCTGGATTGTCCTTGCGGCACACGTTGCCAACGATGGTCAGATCCGGTGCCGGTTCGAGATGCTTGGGATCGAAGCCCTGCAAACAACGTATGCCCCAACTTTCCAGGGCTGGCCCCATCGGCGGGTCGAAGGCGACATCGCTCCCCGACACTTCGTGACCGAGCTCGCGGAGGAGGCCGGCCAAGGCGCCCATGCCCGTTCCCGCGACCGCTACGATGTGAATATGCATGAGCCTTCATCCGCCCGAGTTGATGGATGCCTGTTTGACCGGCCACCTATTGGCATAGCCTAGCGCCCGCTGCTAGCGTGCCCGTCCAGCCACGGGCGGACTGCTGTCTCATGAAAATCATCCACAAACTTTCGGTGCAAAAGCCGGCCTTTTCCTTCGAATTTTTCCCGCCAAAGGATCAGTCCGGAGTCGATCGCTTGTTCGAAACCGTCGCTCGGCTGCAGGCGTACGACCCAGCGTACGTGTCGGTAACGTACGGCGCGGGCGGCAGCACCCGCAGGCTCACGGTGGATTTGGTGACTCGCATCAAGCGCGAGGTGGGTCTGGAGGCGATGGCTCACTTGACCTGCGTCGGTGGAACTCGCGATGAAATCTGCGCCGTGCTCGATCAGCTGCGAGAAGGTGGCATCGACAACGTGCTTGCTTTGCGCGGCGATCCACAAAAGGGCGAAAGCGCGTTCGTCAAGTCCGACGGCGGCTTCGGCTATGCCTCGGAGCTCAGCGCGTTCATCCGTGAGCGCTATGACTTCTGTCTGGCCGGTGCGTGTTATCCGGAATGTCATCCTGAATCGCCATCGGCGGAGGTGGATCTGGAAAACCTGAAGCGCAAGGTTCTGGCGGGGGTCGAGGTTCTGGTCACGCAGCTGTTTTTCGACAGTAGAGACTACTTTTCGTTCGTCGCGCGGGCGCGCGCGGCCGGCATCGGCGTGCCGATTATCGCTGGCATCATGCCCATTACCAACCTCTCGCAGATCAAGCGTTTCACCGCGCTGTGCGGTGCCGCGATCCCCGCCGCGCTGCTCGCGCGTTTGGAGGCCGCTGGCGGCGATCTGGCACTGGTTCAACAGATCGGCGTCGAGCACGCGACCGCGCAGTGCCGAGAGCTGATCGAGGGCGGAGCACCGGGCATTCATTTCTACACGCTCAATCGCTCGCCCGCGACGGTCGAAGTCCTGGAGCGCTTGCGCGGCTGACCGCGCAGGTCACGGGGCGGCCGTCATTTGCGGATCACGATCCGAGTCTTGTCGCCGTCTAGCGGAGGCGTAGCGAAGCCGTGCCACCCCTCGGGAAGTTGCGGCGTCACCCATTGGTAGACACGTTCGGCGTCGGCGGGTGACAGCTCGATCGCGCCAGCGCCGTGATCGACGCCGAAGCGATCGTGCCAGTAGGCGCCATAGATTTGCACGCCGGAGGACAGGGTGAGCCCCCAGGGGGCGTCGAATAGTTCGAAGTTCTCCCCGAAGGAGTTGGCGTCCCGCGTGGCGAGCGTGATCTCCTTACCGCTGACTTCGAAGCTACCGAACCACTTGTCCCCTTCCGCCTGGTGCGCGTCCCGGTTGACGCTGGCAAGCGTGACGAAGATGGCGCGCTTCCCTTCGTAGAGCGTGAAGGTGCCCGTGACCACGCTCACGTCGATCCAGCGTTGCGCTCCCTGCGCGAAGTCGGGGAAGGTGCTGCGCGGCTGAACGACCAGCACATCCCGGTGGCGAACCCAATGACCGTCGCTAGTCGCCCAATACTTCACGTCTCCCACGCTGTGGAAGCGGCCGGTCAAATGCACGACCTCGTGGTAGTCGAGCGGGTCCACCTTTTGGCTCGTCTCGCCGCCCAGCTTGAAGGCGTGCACCCCGCGCTTGACCACGAACGCGAACGGCAAGTCGTCCTTTTTCGTCAGCTCCACGCCATGAAAGTCGGACGGCTGCGCGGCCTCGAGATCCCCGGCTTTCACGAAACGTCCGCTGGTCAACAGGGCCAACCGTTGGACGGTGCCCTCTGGATCGCGCGCAGACCAAGAACCAACGACGGCCATGCCCGCGCGCCGCTTCAACTTGCCGACGTCGCGCACTGCGTCGTCGCGCCCGGGGTCGCGTTCGAAGAGCGGAGTCTCCAGTCGTGTCCGCGCGTAGGCGTACGGCAGTGGCTTGTCCAGATTCGGCGACAGAGCCATGGCTGCGAGCGTCGGATGAGCCATGTCGGTGGTTGCGCTTTCGGTCGCACAGACGAAGCCGCGCGGCCTGACCGGGTACCAACCGCCGCCGCAGCCACGGCGCGAGAACGGTTCTGGGGCTCGCGCCACACGCGCGCCAGCATGCAAGTAGCCGAGCTGCCGAGCCCCGAGCGCGGGGCGTTCCAGGACCGGCGTGATGTTGGCGACTGCGCCCAACTTCGGG
>Ga0302322_100006840_pt1 | contig 10149 bp, 11 predicted proteins | sample Fen_T0_2_FD_203757 | JGI IMG/M metagenome (GOLD analysis project Ga0302322, IMG submission 203757) | Peat permafrost microbial communities from Stordalen Mire near Abisko, Sweden - Fen_T0_2 | ecosystem: Environmental > Terrestrial > Soil > Wetlands > Permafrost | place: Sweden: Abisko... | reverse complement strand
GCTCCGCCGCCCCCTACCGGTTGAACCACTCCATCGCGTCGACGTCCGCCTCGGCGTCGAACTCGGTCGAGGTGGGTTCCGTCTCGGCATCGCGCGCGCCGCCCCGAGCGTCGCCGGCGGCCCGGGCCGCCCCCGACCAGGCGTCCGCCCCGAGCATCGCGTTGAGCGCCCCGACGTAGGCCTCCACCGACGCGGCGACCGTGTTCGCGGATGCCACCTCACCGGCGAAGCGCCCGTCGGAGCGGCTGCCCTCGGCGGACGCCGGCGGCCCGATCGCGACCGTCACCCGGCCCTCGGCATCCGGGCCCTCGGCCAGCGCGTGAACGTCGTACGCGAGCAGCTGCGGGCTGCCGCCGAGCACGTCCGCCAGCGCGGCGTCCACGGCGCGGAACAACGCGTCCACCGCCCCGGTCCCCTCCGCCGACGCCTGCCAGAGGTGGGAGCCCGCGTGGAGCACCACGGCGGCCCGGGACACCACGTTGGACCCGGACGTCACCGTCCAGCGCTCGAGGCGGATGCGATCGGTCATGCTGCGCCTCCCGCCTCGGCCGGGCCAGCGCCGTTGGTGGTCGTGAAGTGCCGCTCGTCCCGCCGGCGCACGGATGCCCCGGAGGTCCAGATCGCGTACTCCAGCGAGTCCGCCAGCGCCTGCGCGGACGCCGCGATGATGTTCGTGTCGCTGCCCATCGTGCTCCAGGTCTTGCTGCCGTCCTGCGAGTCGATGATGACGCGGGTGCGGGCGGCCGTGGCGGTCGCCCCGTCCAGGATGCGGACCTTGTAGTCCACGAGGTGCACGGCGTCGAGCACCGGGTAGAACGCGCCCAGGGCCTTGCGCAGCGCGCCGTCGAGCGCGTTGACCGGGCCGTTGCCGTCGGCGGCGGTGTGCAGGACCTCGCCCGCGACCTCCACCTTGACCGTCGCCTCCGCGAGGAGCTCGCGGCCGGACCGCTGCTCCACGAGGCAGGTGTAATCCAGGATCCGGAACGGCGCCGCGTACCCGGGCGAGTTGCGGCGGATCAGCAGCTCGAACGATGCCTCGGCGCCCTCGAAGGCGAGGCCCTCGTTCTCGAGCTTCTTGATGAGGCGGGAGAGCTCCCTGGCGTCGAGGACGCCCTCGAGCTCGTGGCCCAGCTGGCGCGCCCGGATGGACGTGTTGGCCCTTCCGCCCAGCTCCGAGACGACGAGGCGCCCGGCGTTGCCGACGGCGGTGGGGTCCACGTGCTGGTAGCTGTGCTCGACCTTGGCCACGGCCGCGCCGTGGACGCCGCCCTTGTGCGCGAACGCCGACCGGCCGACGTAGGGCTGGTAGTCGTTGGGGTTCTGGTTGGCGATCTCCGCCACGGACCTCGAGAGCTCGGTGAGGGCCGGCAGGTCGCCTCCGCCCGGAGGCGTGAGGAGGTTGTCGGTCTTGAGCGCGAGGTTCGCCAGGATCGAGACCATGTTGGCGTTGCCGCAACGCTCGCCGTAGCCGTTGATCGTGGCCTGCACGTGGCGGACGCCGGCCTGGACCGCCGCGATGGAGTTCGCGACCGCGAGCTCGGCGTCGTTGTGGGTGTGGATGCCCCAGACGATGTCGCCGGCCGAGGCGCCGGCCTCGAGCGAGCCCCGGACGTCGCCCAGGATCCGCACGAGCTCGTCCGTGAGGGTGCCGCCGTTGGTGTCGCACAGGACCAGCGTCCGGGCGCCGGCGTCGCGAGCGGCGCGCAGCGTCGCCAGGGCGTAGTCCCGGTCGTCCCGGTAGCCGTCGAAGAAGTGCTCGGCGTCATAGATCGCCTCCCTGCCGTGATCGGCGATGAACCCGATCGAGTCCGCGATCATGTCCAGGTTCTGCTGCGGCGTCGCGCCCAGGACCTCGGTGACGTGCAGCAGCCAGCTCTTGCCGAAGATCGTGACGACCGGCGTCTCCGCCGCCACGAGCTCGAGAAGGTTGGGGTCCTCGCCCGGCTTGTTCGACTTGTGCCGCGTGCTGCCGAACGCCGCCAGCCTCGCCGTCTGCCAGGTGAGCTTCCGGGCGGCCGCGAAGAAGTCGATGTCCTTCGGGTTGGAGCCCGGCCAGCCGCCCTCGATGAACGGGAAGCCGTACTCGTCGAGCATGCGCGCAACGCGCAGCTTGTCGGCGAGCGAGAGCGTGATGTTCTCGCCCTGGGTGCCGTCGCGGAGGGTCGTGTCGTAGAGGATGACCGGTCGGTCTGTCATGGCAGGGGATCTTTCCGTGCGTCAGGGGAGGGATCGTGGGGGCGGCTTGGGCCGGTCACCCGCCGCGGAGGGCGAGCACCGGCTGTCAAATCGCGATCCGGTCCGCGATGACGCGTGACATCTCCTTGGTGCCCACCAGGGTGAGCGCGACCTCGCCGCCGGCCGGCAGCAGGTCCTTCGTCCGGTAGCCGGCATCCAGCGCGGCATCCACCGCGGCCTCGATCGCGGCGGCGGCCTCGGGCCGCCCCAGGGACCAGCGCAGCATCATCGCCGCGGACAGGATGGTCCCCAGCGGGTTCGCGAGGTCCTGCCCCGCGATGTCGGGCGCCGAGCCGTGGATCGGCTCGTACAGGCCGTGACGGCCGTACGCCGTCTCGCGCGTCCCGATGGACGCGCTCGGCAGCATGCCCAGCGAGCCGGCGATCACCGCCGCCTCATCGGACAGGATGTCGCCGAACAGGTTCTCGGTCACCAGGACGTCGAAGCCCGCCGGCCACTTGGCGAGGGTCATGGCGGCGGAGTCCACGAGCCGGTGCTCGAGCTCCACGTCCGGGAAGTCCGCGTGCACCTCCTCGGTCACCTTGCGCCAGAGGCGGCTCGTGGCGAGGACGTTCGCCTTGTCCACCTGGGTCACCTTGCGCCGGCGCGTCCGCGCCAGCTCGAAGGCCAGCGTCACGATCCGCCGGATCTCGCTCTCGGTGTACCACAGCGTGTCGATGGCGGCGCGCTCGCCGGTCTCCGCGGTGCGCGGCTCGGAGGGCCGTCCGAAGTAGAGGCCGCTCGTGAGCTCGCGCAGGATCAGGCAGTCCACGCCCTCGAGCAGCTCGGGCCGCAGCGGCGAGGCGCCGATCAGCTGCCGGTGGACGGTGATCGGTCGCAGGTTGGCGAACAGGCCGAGGCCGGAGCGCAGCGCGAACAGCGCCTGCTCCGGGCGGACGGTCGCGTCGGGGTTGTCCCACCTGGGGCCGCCGACCGCGCCCAGGAGCACGGCGTCGGCCCCGCGGCAGGCATCGACATCCTCGGGACGGCAGGCGACGCCGTAGGTGTCGATGCCGATGCCGCCGACGACGAGCGGCTGCCACGCGAAGCCGAACCCGGAGCGGGCGCCGACGGCCTCGAGGACCGTCACCGCGCCCGCCACGACCTCCGGGCCCACCCCGTCGCCGGGGATGAGCGCGACCCGGTAGGTGGGCGACGAGCCTTCGCCCGCCGCCCCCGGTGTGCCCTCCGTCATGGGAGGTCCTCCGCGGTGCGCGTGCCGACGAACGCCACCTGGACGCCGTTGATCTCCGCGCCGTGGAGCTTGTTGGCCGCCACGAGGTAGGCCTCGAGCGACGCCTCGATGATGTTCGTCGACAGGCCGTGGCCGGTCACGACGAGCGCGCCCGGTCCCTCGTCCGACGAGCGGCGGGCCCGGACCAGGACCTGGCCCTGTGCGTCGCCCTCGGCCGAGACGGCCTTGATCTCGTACTCGGTGAGCACCGGGTTCCAGTGCAGGACCGGGCGGATCGCCTCGTCCACGGCCTTGAACAGCGCGTTGACGGGACCGTTGCCGGTCGAGTCGGCGGCCTTCGCCTCGCCGGCGCAGACCAGGGACACGGATCCCACGGAGTGCCCGCCGGAGCTGGAGCTGATGCTCCAGCCGAGCAGCTCGATGGACCGGGGCACGTCGGCCTTCTTCTGCTCGACGAGCGCGAGCAGGTCGGCGTCCGTGACCTCCTTCTTCGTGTCCGCCAGCGCGATCGCCGCGCGGTACACGGAGTCCAGCTCCTCGCCCTCCACCTCGACGCCCAGCTCCCGGAGCTTGCCCTGGAGCCCGCGCCGGCCGGACAGCTTGCCGATCGACAGGGTGCTGCCGGACAGGCCCACGGACTGGGGCGTCATGATCTCGTAGGTCAGCGGGTTCTTGAGTTACCCGTCCTGGTGGATGCCGGACTCGTGGGCGAAGGCGTTGGAGCCCACGATGGCCTTGTTGGGCTGGATGGCGAAGCCGGTCAGGTAGCTCACGAGGCGCGAGGCCGTGGTGATCTGCTCGGTCTGGACGCCGGCGGCGAGGCTCGGGAACTGCCCGGGCCGCGTCCGCAGCGCCATGACGACCTCCTCGAGCGACGCGTTGCCCGCGCGCTCGCCCAGGCCGTTGATCGTGACCTCGACCTGGCGGGCGCCCGCCTGGACGGCGGCGAGGGTGTTCGCGGTGGCGAGGCCCAGGTCGTTGTGACAGTGGACGCTGATGACGGCGGCGTCGCCGATCCGGTTCTTGACGCGGCCCACGAGGGCGCCGAACTCCGCCGGGATGGCGTAGCCGACGGTGTCCGGGATGTTCAGCGTGGACGCGCCGGCCTCGGTCACCGCCTCGTACACGTCGAGCAGGAACGAATCCTCGGTGCGGGACGCGTCCTCGGCTGAGAACTCGATCTCGGCGTCGCGACCCAGCGTCTCGCGGGCCCAGGTCACCCAGCGCACGGCCTCCTTGAGGGCCTCGCCACGCCCGATGCGCAGCTTGTGCTTGAGGTGGATGTCGCTCGTGGCGATGAACAGGTGCAGGTGGGGGCGCTCGGCGATGCGGATGGCCTCCACGGCGCGCTGCGGGTCGCCATCCCTGCAGCGGGCGAGCGCCGCGACCGCGATCCCGCCCCTCGTCTCCTGGGCGATCCGCCGGACCGCCTCGAAGTCGCCGGGCGAAGCCGCCGGGAACCCGGCCTCGATCACGTCCACGCGGAGGCGCGCGAGCTGGCGGGCGACCTCCAGCTTCTCCGCGGCGGTCAGGCCAGCGCCGGGCGCCTGCTCCCCGTCGCGCAGGGTCGTGTCGAAGATCCGGATCTTCCCCGCCGATACCCCCCCGCCGAAGCGGGGGGTGATGGCCTCGAACGTCATGGCTGCTTCTCCCCGCCGGGTACGGAGCTGGCCACGGCCTGGGCCTGGCCGGCCTCGACCACGACCGGCCGCAGGAACGGCATCTTCGCGCGGAGGTCCGCGCCGACCTGCTCGATCTGGTGGTGCCTGTCCTGGTCGCGGAGCCGGCGGAAGTCCTCGCCGCCCGCGTCCTGGACCGCGATCCACTTGGCCGCGAAGGCGCCGCTCTGGATGTCGGTGAGGACGTCCTTCATCGCCGCCTTGGCGCCCTCGGTCACGCGCGGGCCGCTGACGTAGTCGCCATACTCCGCCGTGTCGGAGACGCTGAAGCGCATGAAGTTGAGGCCGCCTCGGTACATGAGGTCCACGATGAGCTTGAGCTCGTGCATGGTCTCGAAGTACGCGAGCTCCGGCTGGTATCCGGCCTCCACGAGGGTCTCGAACGCCGCCTTGACGAGCGCGGACACGCCCCCGCACAGGAGCGCCTGCTCACCGAACAGGTCGGTCTCGGTCTCCTCCTTGAACGTGGTCTCGAGGACGCCCGCGCGGGTGTTGCCGTTGCCGCGCGCGTAGGCGAGGGTGCGGGCGCGTGCCGTGCCCGTGGCATCCTGCTCCACCGCGAACAGCGCCGGGACGCCGCCGCCCTGCTCGTAGACCGAGCGCACGAGGTGGCCCGGACCCTTGGGGGCGACCATGCCGACGTCCACGCCGGCCGGTGGCTGGATCCGGGCGAACCGGATGTTGAAGCCGTGGGCGAACATCAGGAGCGCGCCCGGCTTGAGGTTGGGCTCGATCTCTGCGTCGTAGACGGACTTCTGCACGGTGTCCGGCAGCGCGATCATGATCACGTCTGCGGCCTTGACGGCGTCGGCGACGGTCTTGACCTCGAAGCCCGCGGCCTCGGCGAGCGCGCGGCTCTTGGACCCCTCGGCCAGGCCGACGATCACGGACAGGCCGCTGTCGCGCAGGTTCGCCGCGTGGGCGTGCCCCTGGGACCCGTAGCCGAGGACCGCGATGGTCTGCCCATCGAGCGCCGACAGGTCGGCATCGGCGTCGTAGTACATCTTCGCAGTCACAGCTTCAGGGCCTCCTCGATGCTGCCGGCGCCGCGGAGCATGACGGTTGCCCCGGTACGGACCAGCTCCTTGATGCCATAGGAGCGGAGCAGCGCCACGAGCGCGTCGATCTCCGTCTCGGTGCCGTGCGCCTCGACGATCACGGACTCCGCCGAGATGTCGACGATGGCGCCCTTGTAGAGCTCCACGATCTTGATGACCTCGCCGCGGTTGCCGTCCGTGGCGCGGACCTTGATCAGCGCGAGCTCGTGCTCGACGACCTGGTCCTGCGTGACGTCCTGGACCTTGAGCACGTCGATCAGCCGGTAGAGCTGCTTCGCCGCCTGCTCCACCGCCACGTCGTCGCCGTGGAGCGTCAGGGTCATGCGGCTGATGTGCTCCTTGTCGGTCCGGGAGACCGCCAGGGAGTCGATGTTGAAGTTGCGCGCCCGCATGAGCGAGGCGACCCGGTTGAGCACGCCCGGCCGGTCCATGACCAGCACGATGAGCATGTGCCGCTTCGCCTCGCCGGTACCGGGGACGGCGCGGACGGGCGGGGCCTCGGGCACCGCGCTCACGGGGGTGGCGGCCGCGGGATCCGGGCTCATTCCTCCGGCCCCCGCTGCTCGATCAGGTCGGACAGGCCCTTGCCCGCCGGCATCATCGGGTACACGTTCTGCTCCTGCTCGATCTCGAACCAGATGAGCGCGGGCCCGTCAACCGCCTGCGCGGCGTGGATCGCCGCGTCCACCTCGTTCGTCGTGCTCACCTTGAAGGCGGGGATGCCATAGGCCTCGGCCAGCTTGACGAAGTCGGGGCCGGGCAGGTGCGAGGAGTGGTAGTTGCCTGCGTAGACGAGCTCCTGCCACTGCCGGATCATGCCCAGCTTCTTGTTGTCGAGGAGCGCGATCTTCACCGGGATCCGGTCCGCGGCGAGGGTCATCAGCTCCTGGCTGGTCATCTGGAACCCGCCGTCGCCGCAGACGGCCCAGGTCTCCGCGTCGGGGTTGCCCAGCGCGGCGCCCATCGCGGCCGGGACCGCGAAGCCCATCGTGCCCAGGCCGCCCGAGCTGATGTGGCTGTGCGGCCGGCGGAACCCCGTGTAGCGGGCGAGCCACATCTGGTTCTGGCCGACGTCGGCCACGTAGGTCGCGACGTGGTCGGTGAGCGCGCCGATACGCTCGACGACGTGGTCCGCGGTGAGGATGTCGGAGCGGCCGGAGCCGTGCCAGGACGAGCCCAGGGACTCCTCCCGCCACTCCTTGAGCTGGGCCAGGTACTCCGCGCGGTCGGCGGGGTCCACCGCGTGGACCAGCCTGGTCAGGCCCTGGAGGACGTTCTTCGCGTCACCCACGATCGGGACCTCGACCGCGACGTTCTTGCCGATCTCGGCCGGGTCGATGTCCGCGTGGATGATCCGGGCATACGGGGCGTAGGTCTTGACGGAGCCCGTGACCCGGTCGTCGAAGCGCATGCCGATGGCGATGAGCAGGTCCGCGGACTGGATCGCACGGTTGACGTGCTTCCACCCGTGCATGCCCATGTAGCCGTAGGCGAGGGGGTGCTCCTCGTCCATGGCGCCGATGCCCAGCAGGGTCCAGGCGACGGGGATCTGCGCCTTCTCGGCGAGCGCCTTGAGCTCGTCCCACGCCTCGGCGATGAGGACGCCATGCCCGGCGAGGATCAGCGGGCGCTTGGCCGTCGCGATCTCCCTGGCCGCCGTCTTGAGCTGCCTGGGATGCCCCTCGAAGGTGGGCCGGAAGCCCGGCAGGCCGGCGATGATCTCGTCGAGCGAGGGATGCTCGGCGCGGGTCTCGGCCTGGAGGGCGTCCTTGGTGAAGTCGACGTGCACGGGACCCGGGCGGCCGGTCTTCGCGATGTAGAAGGCCTCGGCGACGACCCGCGGGATGTCGTCGGCGTTGCGCACGAGGTAGTTGTGCTTGGTCATCGGCAGGGTGATGCCGGTGATGTCGATCTCCTGGAACGCGTCCTTGCCAAGGAGCGGGGCCGCCACGTTGCCGGTCAGGGCGACCATCGGGATGGAGTCCAGCTGCGCGGTGCCGATGGCGGTGACGAGGTTCGTGGCGCCCGGGCCGCTGGTGCCCATGCACACGCCCACCTTGCCGCTCGCCCGGGCGTAGCCGTCGGCGGCGTGGCCGCCGCCCTGCTCGTGACGAACGAGGATGTGCCGGATCTGCGGGTAGTCGGCGAGGATGTCGTAGATGGGCAGGATCACGCCGCCCGGGTAGCTGAACAGCGTGTCGGCGCCCTGGAGGATGAGCGCCTCCATGAGCGCGTCGGCGCCGATCCGGGTCCGCTTCCTGCCGCGGACCTCGTGCAGCATGTCGTGGCGCGCCTGCTCGATCGCCGCGGCGCCGGCGGTGCCATCACCCGGCACGTGGCTCCGACGCTGCGGCGCGTCCGCGGCCCCGGCGGCCGGCGGTTCGCCCTTCGTCATCGTCATGTCCGCTCAGGTCCCTCTCCCCGGTGGTCCCGCGACCACCGGACATACAAAGACCCCCGCCTCCCGGCGAGGGTCCCTTCGGTTCTCGGTGGCGGGCGCCTCAGCGGCGTCCGTCCCTCCGCGTTCCTCCGTTCTCCCGCCGGGAGCCGGAAATGAGGAGGCCAAGAAGGCCGTCAAGACCGGCAAGAAGCGAGCGAAGAAGATCGAGGAGGGATACGCCCTGGGGCTCGAGGTCGCGCAGGGGCACGTTGACGCGGCGTCCATCGGCCGTCACGACGACGGCGACACGGCTCCGGTTGCGACCCTGGAAGAAGTCCAAGCGACCCGACTCCTGTGGCCCGTCATGCGACGGGTGCGCGGAGTGTAGCCGCACACGGATGCCGTGTGCAACCGTGACCACCGAACCGCAACCGTGCGCGGCGTCGGGTGCTCGCTGGCGTCGGCACCGCACGCCATCCGGCCACCCCTGCAGGGTCGGGGGGTTAACGATTGAGACCGCCGGCTACCCGACGGTCTCGTTCGAGGATGGGGGGGCCGTGCGGGGCCCTACCTCCACCGCTGCCCGGCCTCGATGACGAGAGCCGAGCTCGCGAGCATTGACAGGGCCATGAGCACGCGGAAGGCCTGAGCCTTGAACACGGTCTTCATGGTCAAAACCACCGCATCCCCGCGCCGATGGTGAGGGACATCGCGCCAAGCAGCGTGACGACCCAGGTGAAGCGCGCCAGGTTCGCCTTCACGAATTCGACTCCTTTGAGTCTCTGAAGGATGCATCCGGATCCCGGCAACCGGGCGGTCTCCCGAGGAAGATCCCTGGCTTTGCGTCCCCGCCTCGCGACGGGTTTGCCCTGGACGGAAACCCTGATGGAGGTTGATGACCTCAAGGGGAATGTACTTAAGGGGTCGCCCCCGTCCCATGGCCCACTAGTGCCAGTCCGGCCCCCAACCGGGTCAGTGCGCGGACGCACCGTCCAGCGCGGGAGGGGTGGCTTCGCCGGCAACGGGGGCCGGGGGGCGCCGCATCGCGAGCACGATCGTCAGCGCGACCCCGACGCCGATCAGGACGTCGCCCACGCTGAAGATGTTCGCCATGGGCAGCCAGGCCGGCAGGGCGAAGATGTCGGTCAGGGGCCACAGGGTCGCGTCCGGCACGATCGCGCTGTTGGTGTACCCCTCCGGCATGTGCTTGCCGAGGGCCGCGAGCGCGTCCCGCCCCGCGGGCATGTAGCCGCCGTTGGCGACGATCGCGACCAGGTTGCAGGCCGCGCCGGCGATCACCACCACCATCCCGGGGATCCGCCAGTTGCGGACGACGGCGGCCAGCACCAGCGCCGTGGACGCGACGTACAGGCCGGGCCCAAGGTCGCCGACCCTCGCGGCGACGGCTTCCGTGAACAGGACGAGCTGGATGAGGAGGCCCGCGAGGATCGCGCCGGACCACCGGAGCTCGATGGCCGCCAGGCCCGCGATCCGACCGCGCGAGGCCAGGCCGACGACGAGGCCGACGACGATGGCGTACAGGATGAACATCAGCCGGCCCTCGCGGCCACGAGGACCGCCTGCCCGGAAGCCTCGGCCTGC
>Ga0302322_100006838_pt1 | contig 10151 bp, 10 predicted proteins | sample Fen_T0_2_FD_203757 | JGI IMG/M metagenome (GOLD analysis project Ga0302322, IMG submission 203757) | Peat permafrost microbial communities from Stordalen Mire near Abisko, Sweden - Fen_T0_2 | ecosystem: Environmental > Terrestrial > Soil > Wetlands > Permafrost | place: Sweden: Abisko... | reverse complement strand
TGCCCCAAAAAACATGTAAGACATATCAGTTACCGTCGAAGTGTTCCACCCACTGATATTCGCATTGAAACTTGTTGCCCCATCAAACATCCCTTGCATGGTCGACGCACCATTGGTTGGCGCCCAAGCAGTGCTCGCCAAAGCCGAATTTACGCCAGTGTCATTTGCAAACATGTAGTTGAAATTGGCGACGCGGGTGACGGTCCAGGCGGATAAATTATTTGTTCCACCATTGTTGAAGATCATCGGGGTCGTAAAGGTTGGAGCCGTTCCTGCCGCATTTTGAGTTCCACCGAAGAACATAAATGACATATCTGTCACACGCGCAAGGGACCATAAACGAATATCGGCGTTAAAATTTGTAGCTAATTCGAACATTCCCTGCATTGTTGAGTTCGCAGCAGCGGGTGGGGCCCAAGACGTTCCGTTGAGACCAGTATTTATGCCGGTGTCATTGGCGAACATGTAATTGAAATTGGTGACCTTGCCGACGTTCCAAGCGAGAGCCACACCAGCATCATTGAAAGTGGTTGCTGTTGAAAATATCGTCGACGGGGTACCTGTCGCCTGGATTCCACCGTAGAACATAAACGACATATCGGTCACATTTGTCGTAGTCCAAAGGTGAATATCCTGGTTAAAGATCGGAGCCAATTCGAACATTCCCTGCATGGTGGTATTTCCGCCTGCGGTTCCAAATAAAGTGCCTGATAGGGCTGTATTAATGGCACTGTCATTCGCGAACATATAGTTGTAGTTGGTGACGTTGGTGAGCTTTCCGTTCCAAGCCGAAAGCGAAACTCCATTGTTATTAAAAATCGTTGCCGTCGTAAAAATTGGAACTGTGCCAGTGGTTCCACCAAAGAACATGAATGACATATCTGTAACTGCGCTCGTGTTCCAGGTGGCAATGCTTATATTGAAGCTCGTTGCCTCCGCAAACATGTATGACATATTTGTAACGGCGGTGGTTCGGGTCCAGTTCGACGCTACACCAGCGTTGTTATAGGAGATAGCGTCATAAAACATATTTGACATGTTTTGGACTAGATTCGTATCCCAATAATTGGAGACAGAGTTGTAGTTAACGCTCCTATTGAACGACGTTGCGGCATAGAACATATAGGACATATCGGTTACTGAAGCCGTATTCCATGTCGAAATATTGGAATCGTTGATACTCGTATCGCCGTAGAACGCGTAACTCAAATTTGTCACGCCGGCAGGCAGAGCTGCTGGTACCGAAATCAAGTTGGTTGCACCCACGAAGGCGCCTTGCAGATTTGTGAGTCCGCTCCACGCCGTTACAGCCGTTACATAAGCGGCACCAGACGCCCACGGTCTTGGAGTGCCTACAACTGAAATACCGTTACCAAAGTGGGTGAGTACTCCGGTGCCGCCAACGGGAGCGCTTACTGTCACGTTGTATGTGCCGATTGTGTTGTACGTCCAACTCATATGTGCTGAGTCGGTGAATCCAGCTACAACTGTTGTACTCGCCGCAGCGTTTGCGGTATTCCAAACGATTGTTACGTTACCGGTGAATGTGTTACCAGCGTTCGCGCCGATAGGCAAAGTAACAATTTCTCCTGCTTGACCGATCGAAACTGTGAAATCTATGACATCCGCCGCAGCTGCATGAGATTGGCCGGCGGACAGTGAGAAAAATAAGCAGACAAAACCGACTGCAGTTAAAAATGCATATCGCAATCCCTTTGCAAGTAATCCGCGAGGAAGGCGTGAGTCAGTCACGGCGGATTGGGTCAGCAAGTATCGAGCTCCCCCAGGATGCGGCTGGTCATGAGCGTAGTTTACGCAGAGAAATTAGTGTCTGCCCTCTAAATGGGAACTATTAGCCAAATCGTAATCTGATGGTTATCGTACAAATTCCCCATTTGTGAGGATTAAGAGGGGGTTAGCACCTTGGATTTCGGGCTATTTAGTCGCTGTAGGCGAGGGGGTGCCTGACCCTGTTCCGCCGGGGACATGAGCCGTAGGTGCAATCTGAAGGTTCAAAATAACGGCCCCATCCGGCACCTCAGGGCTAGCGGCCAAAAGGGTCGCGGAATTCTTAAAATAGGGCAAGTTAAATGATCCGATAGCCGAGGCATATTGCAGAGCGGTAGCCGTACCCCGGTCAGAGGACTCCGTCTTGGGGTTGAATCCACCGGCGATGACCATGCTCTCGACCGTATATTCGGCGGGCAGGTGTTGGATGGCCCCGTAATTCTGCAGCGCGATGATGAGCGCTGCTTCGTCGATTGAAGTTAAAGTGATAGAGGTTTTCAGCGGGCTGGCCGGACCATTCAGGCTCGTCTTATTGCTGAGCAAACCGGCAAAAGTTGGGAGGCTTGCTTCTTTGGGAACGAAGGATTGAGCCGCCAAGAAAATAACCATCAGTGCTAGCAAGAGATCCGCAAACATCCAGCCCGCTTGGTGTGAAGCATCTTCCAGCGCGGCCTTACGGGCGGTCATTCACCCTCGATAAAACGGGGAGCACCATTGCCGAGTGGTCGTGGACGGCCTTGTGCTTTACTGCGTTCAGCTTCACGCTTCTGGGCTTTCCAGTCGGTCTGTTTCATAACTTTCTTCTGTCGCTTCTTTAATTTGGCTTGAAGAATTTCTAGATCGGCGCGAGTATTGCCGATTTGAGCTTCGACTTTCTTTAACTCTTTGCGAGCATGTGCACGCCGAGGTAGAGATGCCACGATAACTTCAACTCGCTTAGAAATTTCGTCTAGAGATTCCGTAGCTTGATCAACACCATTGGAATCACGCTCACCAAACTCAATTTCTGCAGGGATCACGGGATCGAGTTGAATATGGTCGAGCGAGTCCATTTGGTCTAACTCATCAACCTGGTCCATCACTAATGGGACTTCATCTTCTTCATCTTCTTCATCGGCGGCTGGAGCGTGAGTTATTGGTTTGAGGGGACGATATTCATCCTCGTCCTCGATAGAAGGGCGTTGGCTTTCGCGGAGGTCTTCAATCATGCGCGGAAGTGCTTTAAGACCAGCCTCGATGCGCTTTGAAGCAACCATAAGGTTGTGGGTTGCATCGACCACTCGTTCAAATGATTGGGCGAGCGCAGAATCAATAGTGAGTGGTGTCAGACGACGCTTGTCGAACAAGAATGATTCAACTTCAATAACGAGAGCCAAGCGTTCACGAAGAGCATCTTGTTCAAAGCGCGCAGCCTTTCGAACGGCCGATCGATTCATGAATGGAGTGATAAAGGTCAAGACAATAACCGTGCCGATTACATAAAAGTCTAATTGTGCAATATGGCTGAGGGTCCAGGTCGGCGACAACAATCCGTAACCGTTCTGCCAGAATTGCAAAAAGTTAACGATCGACGTGGCACTGCTTTGGGCCGTATAGGCCGAGAATGCCGTAGTTGCTTTTCCAACCGCTAGCCAGGTCAGGGCCACCGGAACGAAGACCAAAACATTTCGAACCAAGACCATTGCGGAGTAGATGGGACCTTCAACGGACTCCACATCTGGGTGAGGCATTAAATCCATTACATCATTGGAAGCCCAAACGGAGAGATTCTTTCCCTCTTCAATTGCGTTGCCTAAGCCTTCTAAGTAAGGATCATCTTCCAAGCCATAGTTTTCACCGTACTCACGCAGACGAGAAGCTAACTCGGGGTCGGCGAAGCCCTTGGCAATTTTCTCTCTTTCCTTCTCCTTTTTCCTCTCTTTTCGTGAGAGATCTTTCTTCTTGCGGAAAGTTTCAATCTCATTGCCGTCTTCGATGTCATTTTCAAATTCGTCCTCGTCGTCGTAAAAGTCGACGCGCAAGTCATCCTTGTTCTTGCGGAGGAAGCTCATGGGAGAAAAGTAACAGTCCTGGCAGGGTATTTCTGTGATTGCGCGCACAACGTAAATGTCGTGTTGAAGGTTAGGGTCCAAAATGTCACGTTTTTTTTAGACTGAAAATACTAAAAAGTACAAATTGGGAATCTTGAATCAAATTATTTTTTTGCGGCTCCTCCGAGAGCCCTTCTTCAGCGAAGCCGAGACAAATCGGCCGAACCGGCAGGCTCTAGAACTTGATGTACTGCTGATCTATATTTTCCACCACAAGGAGAAGTGAATCGAGAGAATTTTCGGGGAGTCGCTATGTCAGAGCTGACGGATCATGAATTAGACGAGATAACTCGCGTCAATGATTCTAAAAAGCAGCCGGTCCTCTTTGTTCACGGACTTTGGATGTTGCCCGCTAGTTGGCGCAACTGGGAAGAACTTTTTGCAACGCATGGATTTGTAACGCTTTCGGCAAACTGGCCGAATGACCCGACCAACGTAGATGAGGCACTCTCTAATCCTCAGCTCTTTGCTGGACATTCAGTTGCGGATATTGCGAAACGAATCTCCCTCCTCATCAATAAGCTCGATCTTCCACCTATTTTGATTGGCCATTCTTTTGGAGGACTGCTTGTTCAAAAATTGGCGGGTGACGGTTTGTCACTTTGCACCATCGCGATCGATCCCGCCCCGATGAAAGGTGTCTTGCCACTGCCTGGATCAGTTTTGAAAGCAAATCTGCCGATCCTTCTCAAGCCTTCCAACCGCAATGGCGCAATAACACTTACACAAGAGAAATTTCGATTCGTCTTTGGTAACGCCATCTCTGCCGAAGAATCAAACTCGCTGCACAAAGAATTTGCGGTTCCAACTCCCGGAAAACCACTCTTTGAAGCCGCCTTCGCGAATTTCAATCCCAAGGCAGGCACTAAGGTGGATCTGCTTAATTCTAAACGCGGGCCCTTACTAATAATTTCTGGTGAGATGGACAATGCAGTTCCACGTTCTCTGACAAGCGCCGCCTTTAAACTTCAAGGTCGCAACGAAAACAAAACTGAGTTCATTGAAATCGCGGGCCGCGGTCACTCTCTGGTGATTGATAAAGGGTGGCCTGAAGTGGCAGATATCGCCCTGAAATTTATCCACGAAAATGTCGCGGATTAATCTCGAATTAATACAGAAAAGTTAAAGGATCTCGCTAAGTAAGGTCTCGACGCGAGACTTTATGTCATCCCGAACTCTGCGAACAAAGTCAATATCTTGGCCAGCTGGATCTTCCAGAACCCAGTCTTCGTATCGTTTGCCGGGAAATATTGGACAGGCATCTCCACATCCCATTGTTATAACCGCATCGGATTCGAAGACCGCATCGGTTGTCAAGATCTTCGGTTGCTGATTGGAGATATCGATTCCAACTTCTTGCATCGCTGCCACGGCTACGGGATTTATAGCAGCTTTTGGTTCCGATCCAGCAGAAAGCACATCTACGCGATCTCCGCCGAGTTCGCGCATAAATCCTGCTGCCATCTGTGAACGTCCGGCATTATGCACACAAACGAAAAGAACCGAGGGTTTCTTATCAGACACTAAATAACCTTCAATTCTGTAAGTAGATTTCGTATTCTATCGGCAATATCGTCGCGGACCGCTTTCACGCCGTCAGCATCGAGCACGGAAGGGTCAGCCAGATCCCAATCTTCGTAGCGTTTGCCTGGGTAAATAGGGCAAGCATCACCGCAACCCATCGTGATGACGACATCTGCGGCCCGAACTACTTCATCCGTCAGAGGCTTTGGAAATGCATCAGCCAAACTCAATCCAATCGCAGACATAGCGGCATGTACATTTTCTGGAATTGAGTCAGCGGGAGCCGAACCTGCGGACCGGACCGAAACCTTTCCATTGGAAAGCTGGGTCGCAAGTGCTGCGGCCATTTGTGATCGGCCGGCGTTGTGCACACAGACAAAGAGAATTTCCGGCTGTTCTTTCTCAATTTTATTTTCAGATTGCGCCAACGCTGTTAAACGATCTCTTGTGAAGCGCTCTGCAAGTGAGGGAAGATGAACCGAAACCTCTGCATTCGCGGCGAGTAAGTCATAGCTTTCTTGAACGAAGCGCTCCACGGTCTCTTTCGAGAATACCCCTTTGAATTTGCTCTCTAAACGAATCACGACGTGCGAGAGAATTAAATCTAGATCTTCGTAATCAAATAATCCTTTATTTGTCATGTGCCCTCTCCTTATGTGATGGACTTAGATAGCGTCCTAGAAGTGTTCCAAGCGCGGCGCCAACAAGTTGCGCCAACATGAAACCCGCAATTGAACGAAGCGCAATTCCACTAAATGTATTTGTAAATCCTCTTGCCAATGTAACGGCAGGGTTAGCAAAAGATGTCGAGGAGGTAAAGAAATATGCGCTTCCGATCCACCCCGCTAAGACAATTGGAGCGAGAGACATTTTTCCTTCACCTCGCAGCATTTGAATTAAGAAAAGCAGGCCGGCTGTGGCGAGTACTTCGCCAAGCCAGAGATTCAGGCCGTTGCGGAGATGATGCGATTGGAAGAGCGCCGGGTTTTTAAACATCAAGTTCGCGAGAATCACGCCAACGATGCCGCCGGAGAACTGGGAGATCAAATAACCCAGCGCTTCAACGTGAGTCAACCGCTTTTGCGCCCACTCGCTGAGTGTCACCGCGGGATTGAAGTGCGCCCCACTCACTGGCCCGAGAATTAAGATCAAGATGGCAAGGGCCAAGACGGTTGAGATGGTGTTAATCAGGAGCTCAACCCCATGATCTGAACTCATATTGGTCGCCATCGTGCCCGATCCGACGACGACAGCGACCAATATTCCAGTGCCGAGAAACTCGGCTAGGTAGTTAGACCTGCGCAATTAGCAGCAGGGCGTCGCGCAGCAGCAAGGATCGCACTTGCATACCTGGCAATTGCAATTAACTTGAACGTCTTGAGCCATAATTTCCTCCTATTGATAGATGTCAATGCGTAAGTTAGTGCCCAAATTGATGAATGTCAATGTATACTTTGGCTATGTCAGTTTCCGTGTCGCTCACCAAGTCCCCGGCCGAGGTCACCTCGCTCGCGGCCCAATTTAAAGCGCTCGGGGATCCAACTCGACTTGACCTCATCATCAATGTTTCAGCGAGCGTCGGGGCCGAGGCTTGCGTCTGCGATCTGACTCCGGATACTGGGCTGACCCAGGGAACGGTCAGCCACCACCTGCGCATTCTCGTTGAGGCAGGACTCCTTGAGCGCTCCCAACGCGGAAAGTGGTCGTATTACTCTCTCACGACCACCGCCCAAGATATTCTTACGTCACTAAATATTTCGAGCCCGGGTGCAAAATCATCAAAAGCTAACTGCTAAATCCATTGACAGCGAAACACTTAACCTTTAAGTTAAGTGTTGATGAAGACCAACGCGCCCCTCGATTTAGATCTTATCTTCGATGCATTGGGTAATGCGCATCGCAGAGAGATTATTTCCTTGCTCAGCCTGCAACCGGTCTCTATTAGCGATCTAGCGCTTGAGCGCAACATTTCGCTGCAGGCAATTCACAAACATATAAACCTGCTCGTAGAAGCTGGCATGGTCACTCGCAAGAAGTCTGGAAGGGTCACCTTCCTTACTTTAAATCGCGCATCGATGCGGGGTATCCAGGAATGGGTCACCAAATTTCAAGCCAAATGGGATGGTGGAACAGAGACGCTTGAGAATTATGCGCAAACAGTTGAATTTAAAAAGAAACTCAAAAAGGAGAAAAAATGAAGAAATTCTTATTTATTTACAACGCGAGTCCAGAGCAGGGAGCAGATTCAATGGATGACTGGATGGCCTGGTTTGGATCAATCGGCGAGCACTTAGTTGACGTCGGCAATCCCTTTCAGGGTGGAACCCTCGTTAAGGGTGGAGCGGTCACGGAGCTCTCTTCGTTTACAGATCTAGTCGGCGGTTACTCATTGATCAACGCCACAGATATCAACCAAGCAGCAGGGCTGGCAAAGACTTGTCCAAACGCTGCCGGCATCAGGATCTTCGAAGCGTTGCCTATGTAAGCGAAGTAGACTTCGGACAACCGAGGGAGTTTGTATGAAGGCTCTGCGCAAAGTTGAAGAGAAGCCAGGGTTTGTACTGGTTGATTTGCCAGAGCCTTCACCCAACCTTCGTGAGGTAAAAATTCGAGTACTGCGCACGGGTATCTGTGGAACCGATTTACACATTCAGTCGTGGGACGCTTGGGCAAGTAAAACTATAAAAGTCCCAATCACACCTGGACACGAATTTAGTGGAACTATCGTTGAGGTGGGAGCAGAGGTAACCAGCGTAAAAGTTGGCGACTTTGTATCCGGCGAAGGCCACATCGTTTGCGGGCTTTGCCGCAACTGCCGCGCTGGTCGGAGACATTTATGCATGAATACCGTTGGAATTGGCGTTAATCGCGATGGCGCTTTCGCCGAATTTATTTGCATTCCGGAGTCAAATGTTTGGAAACACGAAGCGGGTATTGATCCTGATTTGGCGGCAATTTTTGACCCACTAGGTAATGCAGTTCATGTGGCGCTCTCATTTCCACTCGTCGGAGAAGACGTGCTTATAACCGGAGCTGGCCCGATTGGAATAATGGCTGCGCAGGTGGCCCGTTTTGCCGGGGCTCGGTATGTCGTGATAACGGATATTTCGGAGGAACGATTAGACCTCGCTAGAACTATGGGCGTTGATGTCGCCGTGAATGTCCTTCATGAAAATCTGGGCGTTGTAATGAAGAAACTTGGTATGACTGAAGGATTTGATATTGCATTCGAAATGAGTGGAAGTCCAACCGCGCTCCCCCAAATTCTAGAATTAGTCGGACACGGTGCTCGAGTTGCGCTCCTCGGGCTACCAAGCAAGCCAATTGAAATTGACTGGGCCAAGGTCATAACAAACATGGTAACGATCAAGGGAATTTATGGCCGCGAGATGTACGAGACGTGGTACGCCATGACCGCGATGATTAAGAAGGGGCTCGATATTTCTCCTGTCATCACTCACAAGATGCGCTACACCGAGTGGGAAGAGGCTTTTCGAATCGCAGCCCTTTCTAACGCTGGCAAGATTGTTTTGGACTGGAGCTAAAGTGTATAAAGATATCCGCGAGCAACTTCTATCCGAGCTAAGTGAAATCGCGGAGGCTGGAACCACCAAAACCGAGACCGAAATAACCTCTGCTCAAGGTTCTCACGTGACGATTGACGGCAAGTCATTTCTCAATTTTTGCTCCAATAATTACCTGGGATTATCAAATCATCCCGACATCAACGCGGCAGTAAAGGTCAGCCTCGATGAACATGGTTACGGTCTCTCTAGCGTTCGATTCATTTGTGGCACTCAGGATCTCCATCTCGAACTCGAAGCGCAACTGACCAAATTTTTAAGTCAAGAGGCCACCATCCTCTTCCCGTCATGTTTCGATGCCAACGGTGGAATATTTGAAGTGCTCATGAAAGAAGAAGATGCGATTATCTCCGATGAACTCAATCACGCATCAATCATCGACGGGATTCGGCTCTCTAAGGCGAAGAGGTATCGCTATAAGAATCGGGATATGGATGATTTAGAAAAGCAATTGGTTGACTCACAATCGGCCCGACGCAGGTTGATAGTGACCGATGGTGTCTTTTCAATGGATGGCTATCTTGCACCGCTTCCAGAGATCTGTGCATTAGCTGCTAAGTACAACGCGCTGGTGATGGTCGATGATTCTCACGCCGTCGGGTTTATGGGAGCCACGGGTGCCGGAACCCCTGAACACTTTGGTGTCTCTGACCGGGTCGACATAATTTCCGGCACTCTCGGCAAAGCTCTCGGTGGCGCATCGGGTGGTTACATCAGCGCCCACCAGGAGATAGTCGATCTCCTGCGCCAAAAGGCGCGACCATATCTCTTCTCAAACTCGGTCCCGCCCGCTGTAGTTTCGGGATCGCTAAAAGCGCTGGAATTACTGAGATCTGGCGATGACTTACGATCGAAATTAAAATCCAATGCAAAACTATTTCGAGAATTGATGCAAGATGCGGGCTTTACGTTACTTCCAGGAGAACATCCGATTGTTCCTGTGATGTTTGCAACAGAAGTGCAAGCGGTTGAGGTAGCTAAAAATCTACATGGCCAGGGAATTCATGCAGTTGCATTTTCTTATCCTGTGGTTCCGCTGGGCAAAGCCAGAATTAGGGTTCAACTCTCGGCGCAACATACTGAGCAAGATATCCGCGCATGTGTGCGCGCTTTTTCGGATAGTAGCGCTGCACAATCTTTGCTTTAGCAAATCGTTAGCAAGTAG
>Ga0302322_100006837_pt1 | contig 10151 bp, 12 predicted proteins | sample Fen_T0_2_FD_203757 | JGI IMG/M metagenome (GOLD analysis project Ga0302322, IMG submission 203757) | Peat permafrost microbial communities from Stordalen Mire near Abisko, Sweden - Fen_T0_2 | ecosystem: Environmental > Terrestrial > Soil > Wetlands > Permafrost | place: Sweden: Abisko... | reverse complement strand
CTTGCATATAGTACTCGCCAGCATGACCTGTGCCCCCGGCCGCAAGTATAAAAAACTCGATGCGTCCTTGGCAACCTCCTCAACGTACTTGAGCATCTCGTTCTGCTTTGGATTGGCCTGTGGATTGCACCAATCCTGCCAAACCTCCTGCACTTCCGCAAGATAAGCAAGCGTGTCCCGCGAGAGCAATTCCGACTTCGAAATGCACTCGGCTGCCGCGTCTATGGTGTCGCCAAAATACAGCTTCGCCGATGCCGGATCGGAATCCGGATCAACGTACGCGGCTGCAATTGTGTAAATCTGCAATGACAGATTGTAGAGCGCGGAATCTTCCCGCTCTTCGCCGCCGAGGCGCTTCGTACGCACCAATGCCTTTTCGTAGACAACCTCTTGCTCTTCGACCGAAAGTACACGGACGCCGCATTCAAATTGCGACGGAACTTCGGGCGCTCCCGCCGTGGCATTGGCGGTCACATTTACGACAGGGCACACGACGCGTTTGATTGCGCGTGTGCCTTTGAGGATGTCTGAAAACCTGGACATGGTCGATGCCTGCGTGACTTGTGAGGGCCAGCAGGACGTTCGGAGACCGTCCTGGTTCGTGGTAGCGAGTTTGGCGCAAGCCAGCCACTCGCAAGGGCTACGAACGATTAGGGTGAGCGAGGCTCGTTCGCGAAGCCAAGGATAAACGAGCGCGCGGGTGAGAGGGATGGCTTCCCGCGCGCCCCGGGGAGTCGTTAGATCGGTACCGCTTCACCGGCGAGCAGTAGCGTGTAATCGCCCTCGCAAGTGCCCTTCGATGTGTCGGACGACGACTTATACTGGTTGACGATGCATGGGCACTTCCAGAGCGTACCGTCAGCGGCGCCATAGTTCACGGTGACGTATTTCCGGGCACGGAATGCAGTCTGGAGCTTCGTCGCCGCCGGAGTTCCGCCGACAACTTCCCACTTTTTGATGGTGATTTGACCAGTAAAAGGCGCTTGCGTTGCCCCGATTGGGCCACCGTCGCCGATGGCCACCTGAGCGTTTGCGTTGAGATCGAGCTCTGCTGTTTGGGCCTCGGAGACCTTGACCCCGCCGACCCACGTGCTCGCGTTTCGAATAATTTCAGCCATGTGATTTTCCTCAACGCGCTTACGCGGCTACGGTCTGGCGGACGATGAGCCCGACCTGATGGTTTTGGGTTCGCACGATGTACGGAGCCACGCTCAACACACACTTGCGCGTGTAGTTCCATTCTGATACCGGGAGATGTGCCGAAACCTGCTCGGCCCAGTTGTTCGCCTCGTGCGTTCGGAGCATCGAAATCAACTCGGCGTTCCACATGCTCGGCGTCATCACGCGAGCGTCAGGCGGGAATTGATCTGGTGGATTATCGGGGCCGTCGTATGGATTGTCGGCCTTCATTCCACCGTAGACAGACTCCATATCGGCAGCGTACCGGTCCGGGCATGTATCCTCGCCCCAGTACAGGGTCCGGAAGTCGTTCGCCGAACCGTTGCGGCAGTGCGATTGCACGGCAGAAACCACGCGAACCGTGCCGTCGGGGTTGGTCATGAGCGGAGTCGTTCCGCTGGCAAGGTCAACCTTGTTGGTCTGATGTGTCGGCTTGTCCGAATCCCACTGTGCGCCGAGGATCGGAAGAACCTCGAAGATGAGAACGCCGTTCCCATCATAGGGATAGTTGTCCCAGTTCAGATTCGGGTTGTCGGGATTGCGCACCGAGCGGGCCGCCGCGAACGCCGCAGCAATTGCCGCCGGGTAGGTCTCGGCATTGAGCATGCTGAAAACCGACTGGCGTGGGTCGTTTAGGGTCGTCGATGCGAAGGTGTTCGTTGTCGCGCGAGCCTGGTTGAACGCATAGATTGCGTGTTCACGATGGCCAATTGTCGATACCGCCTCGGCTGCCAGATGGGCCTTCAAAAGCCCTGCATTCGTCGAATCGTGCTCGGCACATCCAATGAAATCCCAGGTGCGGTTTTTCATCAGTGTGATGACGTTTGCGAGCGAGTCCGCTCCGGAGCCACTCACACAAGGCATCAGGCCTTTGGCGCTCGTAGACGTTCCGTGTAGCAATGTGCCGCCGGCAAAGGTGACGACCATGCCCGTGGGCTTCAGTGTCGTGTCCCAACCGATTAGGTACTCATTGCCACGAGCGCCGAGCGTGTCGCAAGTCCCGGTCACGGTCCCGCTCGAGTTGACGAGCGTGAACGGAGCGCGCGGATCGCCATTGACGCCTGCCGCTACTGCATCACCAGCCAGAGAGGCCGTTGTGTCCGTTACTGCGAAGTTGATCGGATACCACTTGCCGTTCACTCGAACGTAGATGGTCCCGGCCGTTGCCCACGAACCGCTGATGGTTACAGTGAATGTTGCCCCGGCGCCCGAAGCCGTGGCCACGGGAGCGTTGTAGAGTGACACGCTGGTCACTGACAGCGCCGCCGCGTTCATTTGCGCCAGCTCGCACGTCAATCCAATGAGCGCATCGCTGTCGTCTTGGCTGCCAATGGCCACGATGTCAGCGTCGGCAGTTGCCGAGCCGTCGGAGCCTTTGTTGCCAAGGAGCAGTGCGGTCTGTTCGATGAGGCCAGACGATTGCAAGCCTACGCCGAACTGAACCTGAGTGTACATGCCGGGAACGAAGTCACCGACCACAAAACCAACTGGTGCGGGTACGCCCATTACACGCTACCTCCGGTAGGAGCCTTCACAGGCTGAGTTTTTGCCTTCGCCGGAACCGCGAAAACTGACGGTAGCAACTCGAGCAATTCCTGCTCGGTGATGTCGGTATTCGTTGCGGCGAATCGCTTGATTGCTTCGAGCCGAAGCTGCTCGAGAATCTCGAGGGGAGCTACGAATTGAGTACTGTTGATTCCGCAAGCGCGCGCGGTAGCCTCGTCGGCAGCAACCAGGGCGCTGTGACCCGTTAGGTCATTCGCAAAGACGGCGTGCTGGTAGTACGGAGTATTCGGAACCTCGACAGGTTCGACGCTGTATTTGTACGAGACGTCGTGTTGCGCGTAGGCAGTAACGGCCGTCTTGCCTTTGACGGTCAGCGTCTCTTCGGGCTTGAGCAGAGTTGCATCGCCCACGGTTGCGCCGACGTAGCGTGTCGTTTGCCCGTGCTCCGATGGCCCGTTTGGCTCAAGCGGCAGCAATCCTGCCCACGTGACGCCGTCCGTGTCGCCCTGTAGGCGATGAATAAGCGTGTACGGATTAGCGTACACCTTGAGCTTTGCGACCTTCATTGGTTCGACTCCAGAGTGTAAATTGTGAGAATCAGTGGACTGTCGTCAGCGTCGCGAACCCGTCGCGGATCGCCATTCGCAGCGTCGTGCTGGCCACTATCGAAGCGGCGTACATGTATTTTTGCCCCTCGGTACCAGGGTGGTTGACCATGCGCGCGAAGTGCTCGCCGGTGCCATTGACCCATCGAAGCGCATAACCACGGCCGACGATGTATTCGTGCGGACCTTTGCCCGTGGCTCGCCTGGTCTGCCCATCGTGAAGAGGATGCGTTGACCCATGCGCCGCCTTCGGCCAAATCTCGTGGGGCTTAGTCGGGTATTCGACGAATCGAGCGTACTTGGTCGGCGAAATCACCAGGCCCCAGTACGTGCCGCCGTTCCAGCCCTCAGTGACCGGATAAATCTCTTTGCGGAGGTCGCCCGTGCGATCCTTGAATCTGCCTTCTTTGGCCTTCCGGAGCGCGTCTCGCGTAGTCTTCTCGACGGCCTGCTGAACCACGCGCTCACTCGCGTTGACGACTCGAGTTCGGACACGCGGGAACTGTCCGAGGTCGAAGTCAGCCGTGAGATGCATTGTAGGCCGCCACCATTGCCGCGGAGCCGCCCTCGGTCTTGATGTGCGTCGGTAGTGTCACCGGAGCACAGACGGCGATTCTGGGCTGAAGCTGGACCGAGAACTTGGCATTGTTTAGCAGTGGCGACAGGGCCACGAAGTAACGCTGACCGAACGTCGGCGAATAGCCGATGTGCAAGCGTTTGAAGATTCGCCCTCGATGCACGCCAGGCTGTCCGATTTTCATGCCGTCGGGTTTCATGGCGGAAGTGCCAATCTGACGTCGCCCATCTCGACCACGTAAGCGCTCGTTCCGTCTCCGCCGGATTGCTTTTGCTGAATTCCGGTAGCCATTCCGGTCGTGCCAGTTGGCGCATTCGCGGGGAAGTATCTGAGGTCGAGGTCTTCGACGAGGAGCTCCTCGGCCTGAAGAACCACCTTGAGTCCGGTGTATTCGCCCTCGTGGCCTTTGATTTCGATTGTGGTGCGCTTACTCTCGATGAATGCGAAAGGCTTATGGGCGCCGGTCCAACCAATGAGTGATGAGCCAAAGTACGCCGCATCCGGGTCCGTATCGCCTGGCACTATCCAGGACGGGTGACGGCCTCGGATAATGGCTCGGTTGATGACGGATGCTAGAGCGTTGACGAAAGGCGCGCGCTCTTGGCGGCGCTGTAGATTGATAGGGAATGGCACCCAGTGGGCCGCTATTCGCGACTTTTGAACGTAACGATCGTCGCCCACTCGCTCAGCAGGGAACGTGTCTCGGTAGAGGTAGAGCGCCGGAAGGTCGCGAGCGTTGAATGAGTGGTCTTCGGGATCTACGTAGTCGAGTTCGAGAACCGGAACCTTTTTCAGCGGGTCGAGCGCTAGATAAGCCGCGCCGCACTGCGCATTGATGACGGTCTTTAGGTACTCGCCAACGTAGTAGAGGAGCGGGTCACCAGGCGGCCCCTGAAGGGATCCGATGAGCGTCCCGACGTTTGCCGAGCGGGTAGTCGTTGGCACCGGGTCTAGCGCCAAAGCGCCAAACTTGTCGGTCGCCATTAGAAGTCTCCGGAGTTCCGAGACCCGTCAGCGTTTGGAAGCATGACCCGTTGAGACATCGACATCATGAGGCCGCCGACGTTGCGCGGCTTGGGCTCCGGCGGCGAGTCCTTCGGGGCGATTCGCAATATTCCAGCCTGGATTTTGGCCATGAGCGAATCAGCGAGCTCGAGTAGCTTGCTTTCGTCGCGACCTGTTACGCGCGTGTATTCCGGACGACGGATCCACGTGAAGTAACGCAGATAAAGACGAATGCAGGTCTTGAGCAAAACCGGGATAGAAGCGTCAGTGCCATCCGGAATCTTTTCATAAATTGCCGGAAGAGCGGACACAACGAGCACGTTTGCGTCGTCGATGACCTCTTGAACTTGTCCCGACTGGTCGACTTCTCCAGCGTCTCCGGTGTTCAGGTCGTCAAAGACGGCCATGTACACCTCGGGCGATATCGCATTTTTCAGCGTATCTGCATCGACCAGCGGGACTAGCATTGAAGTTTAGGCGACCTTGCTGGTCGTGTCTTTGATCTCTTCGAGTGTCGCGTCGTTGTGCGAGTGGGGTAGCGGATCAATGCCGCCGCTTGCGCTCTGATAGCTGTCAAAGCAACGATTCACGACGTGCTTCTCGTAGTACTTTCGAGTAACCTCGACGACATCGCCAACCTTAGCGAACACGTCAGAGTCGCTTTCTTCGTCACCGCGCGACAATAGGAAGACGCCAGAGACAACCTTACATTTGACCATCTCGACCTTTTTTGGCTGAGCTGGTTGGTTAGGTTGATTCTGAGTCTGGTTGCTCTGTTGGGCCTGGTTAGGATTAGACATTTTCCCTCGTCTGTTTTGCTTTCGGAATTTGCGAAGCGGCCGAGCCGAGACAGCCCGGCCGCGTTCGTATTACTGGTAGGCGTTGATTAGCAGCCCGCCGATGTACTTGGATGTCAGAACCTCTGCATCCCAGTGCGCGACAACGATCTTGTTGCCGCCTGCGGGGCCACGATCCTGTAGGAAGAACTGGCGCACAACGAACCCACCAGAGGCCGAGCCGTCTGGGACGTTCGGGTTCTGCCATCGGAACGTATACGAGGTCGCGACGTCTTGCTGCGACGTCGGAGGCATCTCGGGCGGATTGCGGAACAAGACAACGTCATTGCCCCAAACGAAGTCGAGAGTGCCCGTGCTGGTGATGTACCGCATCTCACAGATGAAGAACGGGGGCAGGCGAAGCGTTGCCCGAATTGCGTCAGCGGACGGGATTCCGTCTTGGCTGCCGTTGTACACATAATAGCTACGGACAGCGTTGTTGCGCGTGAACCCACGATACGTCTTTCCGGCTAGGCCGATGCCTGTGACGTCGCCACTCGACAGGTCTTGCAGGCCGTGGATGTCCTTGATTGGGTCGGAGCTTGAGCCGCCGTTCCATTGGAAACCGGACGCAAGCGTGATCGCTTGACCCGAGTTCCAGCTACCGGAAGTGCGCACAACTGCCGCGACCCTGATTTCTCGTTCGACTTTGAGCGCGTCAACAATGCGGCGCGTTGTGGCCTGGCGAATCTTCAGAGGAGCATCAGCATTCGCCTCGGTCTCGGTCTGGACGAAACCAGCGAGCGCACGAGAAACGCACTTGTAGGTAGCATTCCCGAGCCTGGGAGAGATTTCGTAGACTCCGCCGCCTGCCGCCGAGTTGATCGGCTGAGCACGCTGGAACGCGTCGTTACGGTCGAAGGTCCAATAAACATTGGTGTCTTTGTCCGTAATGAGCGGAGGCGAAATCATGTCCGCCATCGGCGTGAAGTTCGTGTAACCAGCCGCGTAGTTCGGCATAGTCGCCGCAATGTGCACGTCCGATGGCCCGAGATCGAGCAAGAGAGGCGAATCGGCGCCGCCGCTTCGAGCCGACAGGAACTGTGCGGCAAGACGAGGATTTACCTGCCCGATTGAATTCGCCGAAAGCTCGAGGTCGTAATCGCGCGCATAGTCAGCGAGCAACGACGTGGTGTCATCGTCGCGCCACTCGACCTTAGCGATCGAGTTGCCGTGCGCATCGAATAGATGACCGGAATCCATATCGAGCGTCTGAAATGCGCCCGCTCCTTGGCTGATGCCGTCAACCGTCTTGATGTCTTGGACTTGGATAAACATGTGCGTTTTCCTTTGGTTCTTTCCCCGCTGTTACGCGGTTGTTCCGGGGCAAAGCAGCACAGGAAATTCTTCCGTGTCCGCGGCCGTGGTAAGGGCGAGCCCGAGGTAGGGGCTTGCGTTCGTGTAGGTGACAACTGCGCCCGCTACGCTGCCTGATGTGCCAACGTAGGTGCCAGCCGTTACGGGTTGATCGGCAATACAGATCGCGACCGCGCCGGGTCCCCATGCTCGACCAGTTTTTTTAGCTGGAATGATCTCACGCGAAACCGCAAAAGCCTTTAGGCCAGCGGTGGCAGCCGGAAGCGCAACGGCAAGATTGTTTTTGCCGGTGATTCCGTTGTCCATAAGGTTTGAAGCGTCAATGACAAGCACGGTATGAGCCGCGATGTCAGTCGTTCCAGCGTTGTAGACAGACAGATCGTATGCAGAAGGCAGACTTGCTTCTTGGATATTAGCTACGCCCATGATGAAAGGCTCCTATGTGTGTAGATAGTGTGAAGAGCCTGTTAGTGGGCCCGTTGAGTTTCGCGAACGCGGTTGATGATCGCCAATGCCTTGTTTTGGGCAGCGGCAAGCGAGAGTTTTTCCGTGCGCATCAGGTGGCGAGTGAGTTCGCGCGCTGACATCGTTGTTACGTCTGGACCATCGACGGGAGCGTCGGCTTGGACTCGCACATTGCGACTCGTTCCGTTTTGACTGCGCCCGTCGCTCGTGAGAGTGGTGAGCAGCGTTCGCTGAGGCGCGGGGAGATTCGGGAACATCTCCTCGAAGCCGGCAGAGTCGGCCTTGAGCAGCGTGAGCAGGGTCTTCTTGCTCGCGGGGGTAAGCCCCTTCTTTTCCTTGTAGGTGTCGAATGCGACGTCTACTCTGGCATTGAGTGCCAAGAGCTCATGCTGTTCGATCTTCGCGGACAGCTGCGAGTTGGTCGCAACGGCTGCGTCGAAATCGACCTTGAGCTGATTGCGCTCGGCGGTCATCAGTTGCAGTTCGGATTCCAGTTGTTCGATTGACTTGACGGGTGCGGCCATTTCCGGGCCTCCTTTATCGTTGAGGGTGGAGGCGGGCGGATTTGCCTCCGCTGAATTGTTGAGAACGGGAGCGGGCGAATCTTCGCCAGCGTCGCCGCCGTGGTCTTCGATGATGTGCTTATCCATCGCGGCATCGATTAGGTCTTCGACGACGTCAAAAACTTCGTCCCATGACATGCCAGCGTGAGCGTTGACGAGCGAGCGAAGCGGTAGCGCGTAGTCGGACAGCGCTAATCCGTTTACCGTCTTCGTATGGTCGCCTTCCGCGGCGTCCATGTGTTCACGAAGCTTGTCGAGGTGGTCCGACATCTCGGTCGGGGTGGCGAGGTCGTGCAGACGAAGCGCCGACTTGATGCGCGGCATATACTCGTTTGCCGAGTAGCAACACGTCGAAGCGCTGAGGTTAGTCGGTTCCTCGAATGTTAGGCTACAGTAGGTAGCAGCGGCATCAGCTCCAATGCTAGCCACAAGCGGCGCCATGCCGGTTAAAAACGGGCAGTTGGTGAGAGCGATCGACGAGATGACGGCACCGATAGGCTTGCCAGACTCACGATCCTTTTGGTTCCAGCGAATTGCAGGGCTCACGCCTTGGTACTGGTCGTTCTGGATGTAGTCGCGGGCTAGCCCTTTCCACTCCGTGAGCGCGAAAAGCTGCCGACCATTGTGCTTGAATTCGTACGCCCAACCCTGAGCGGGCGTGCCTTCTACCGGAATATTCCCGGCGCTAGGCGGCATCTCAGATGCGTGCTCGAAGTCATACTGCACACGGCCAATGTTCTGGCTTTTGAAGTTCTGGCAGACCTCGTCAAAGATTCGCGAGTTGAGTTCGAAGGGCTTGCCGTCTTTGAAGAAGCGGCCAGCCTTGGCAATCTGTACCCAGACGCGACCATCGGCGTCACCGGTGGATAATGCCGTCGCCTTGTCGAGCGGCATCGATAGCAGCAACTTGCCGCCGTCGTCTTCGGTTCCGTCAGAGAAGAAAGCCGACATATGTCGGATCTCCGTGCGTGTCCCGTCGGGATGAGTTGTCGTCATGCGTAGACCTCGACTGGCGCCGCGAAACGACGACCGTGCGGTGGTTTTCTTGTTGTATTCGGAGTCGATTCCGAACCGCTTCGCCGCTCGGGCAATGCGGGCACGAATCTTCGAATATTTGGGCTCATTCGCCTTGTTCTGCTCGAGGCGAGCGGAAGCATTGCGAACATGAGCCGCGTCTTGAATCGGATAGCGTCGTCCATCAGGATCGCCAAACTGGCTCGCATTCATTCGCTTGCGCTGCGCTGCGCTTACGGTATCGGCCATGATTGAGTCCCAGGGTGACGATCCAGGGCGGTAACCCGCCTGCGCCCCCGAGACGTGAACGTCCGAGGGTCCGAGATCGAGAAGTTGCTTAGCCATTCGAGAGCCCCGGACTGTTCGGGCGAACCTTCCCGGGCATGATGAGAATCTTCCAGGCCGTTACAGTACCGGTCGTGCCGCCTACCGCCGAGATGCGGAGGAACACGTCGCGGCAACCGAAGACCTTCAGCTCTTGGAAGTCGGCGTTTGGCGTCAGCGCGCCCGTAGTCAGGTTTGCGGCCGCGGCAGGCGTAACGCCCTCGGGGACTCCGCACTTTATGCGAAACCACCGGCCGCCGTCTGGCGCGTCCGAGCTGTCTCGAAAGAGCGGCTCGATCGTAGCGGTCGGCGACGTGCCGCCCGTGATATCAACGCCCACGAAAATCGTGTCGTAGCCGTAGCAGTCGATCGCTGTTGCAACCGGATAGTTGGCGTCAACGAGTGACGCATTATCCGCCGCAATGGCGGTCGCTGCGGAGCGAGCCACAAATGTGACGCCGCTCCGAAATCCGGTCGTGCGAGGATCCGCCATTACGGGTTACTCGAAACAACAACGTCGAGCTGGGTTTCGGGGAGCTGCGTTCCAGTTGAAGCCTTGGCGACGGCGTAGGACAGAACCCAGTCAGCTAGTAGTGCTCCGTTTGCGACCGTGGTCCACGTTACTGGCTTGAGCGCCGTCCAGTTGCCGGTGCCGGCTGTGATTTTGGTAACGATCGTTGCTACTGTCACCTGGTTAGCGCCGTTCGTGTCGCGCGCGTAAACGGTGATAGTCGCGTAAACGGTATCGGACGCCGTGAGC
>Ga0302322_100006834_pt1 | contig 10152 bp, 9 predicted proteins | sample Fen_T0_2_FD_203757 | JGI IMG/M metagenome (GOLD analysis project Ga0302322, IMG submission 203757) | Peat permafrost microbial communities from Stordalen Mire near Abisko, Sweden - Fen_T0_2 | ecosystem: Environmental > Terrestrial > Soil > Wetlands > Permafrost | place: Sweden: Abisko... | reverse complement strand
CTGGTTGTGAGCGGGGTCTCGGCGTTCGGCGTCTTCACGATCTTGCCCTTGCCGCCGTCGAGTACGAGCCATGCCCAACCGGAACCGAATTGAGTCAGACCGGCTTGTACGAAGTCAGTCTTGAACTTTTCCCAACCACCGAGGCCTGCGATCAGATCGGCCACGGGTCCTGCGGGCGGCGCGCCACCGCCGTTTGGCTTCATGCTCTCCCAGAAGAAGGTGTGGTTCCAAACCTGCGCCGCGTTGTTGAACACGGGGCCCGAGCTCGACTTGATTATCTCGACGAGGCTCTTCGATTCTTCCGGCTTGCCGGCAATCAGACCGTTCAAAGTCGTCGCGTAAGTCTTGTGATGCTTCTCGTAGTGGTAGTCGAAAGTTTCTTGCTTCATGACCGGCTCGAGCGCGGTTTTCGCGTACGGGAGCGGGGGGACTTCAATTGCCATTGCTGACTCCTTGGGTTGCCGTGTTTCCGGCACGGAAATCTCGATGCACAGGACCTGTCTGTCAACGGCCAAGCGCGCATTCGAGCGTTTTTTTCGAACCTCGCTCGCGCGATAGGCAATCCTCATGACACCGGCCCCCGACCTGGTGGCGACTTCTATCCTCGATTTGTATTACGACATCGATGTCGTCGCTTTGTCGCCACGGCTTCGTGAACGATTCATCAAGCTCGACCGCGATGCCGCGACCGATGCCTTCCTGGCTCAGGCTGGGCGCGGACGGCACTCTTGGTGGCGCACGCAGCTGCATCGGTTGCTACGCCAGTTCATGTCGGACTTCGACGCCAATGGCCTTTTGGACATGTATCCGCTATTCGTGGCCAGCACCGAACATTGGCGGCAGCTGCTAGGGCAGCAACGCTTCGCCCGCGTGCTGGACGTCGGAGCGGGCTCGGGCGACGTTACTCGCACGCTCTTGCCACTCGCCGAACACGTCGTCACGACCGAGTTGTCCCGCCACATGGCCGAACGCCTCCGTCGTTCCGGCCTGGAGTGCCACGAGATCGACCTCGCCGAGCGCGATCTCCCCGGAGCACCATTCGACCTGATCAGCTGCCTGAACGTGCTCGATCGCACCGCGCGACCACGTCGACTATTGCATCGAATGTGTGAAGGCCTCGCGCCGGGGGGGCGCCTGTTGCTCGCGCTTGCCCTCCCGTACAATCCATTCTTCTTCCGCGGCAACAGCACACCCGAACCATTGGAAAGGCTCGCTTGCTCCGACCCGAGTTGGGAAGGAGCGGTCAACCGTTTGGTCGAGCATGAGCTCGAGCCGCTCGGGTTGACTGTCGTCGCGGTGTCGCGGACTCCATACCTCTCATTCGGCGATGCCGAGAGCGGGCTGTATGAGCTCGACGACGCGCTGCTCGTTTGTCAGAAATTGTGAGGTCGCCGTCGCGCGCGCGTGAAACCGGCGGAAGGGCCACGTTGACTCGTTCGCGAGCGCAGCCAAAACGGCTCACTTTAGCTCGCAGCCCGTCGCGCGCGCGTCCGCGACGAACCAGCGCGCGCCCAGCTTGAAGCAAATCGTCGCCGTCTTCTGGCCCCCGCTCGACGAGACACGAAATTTGAAATCGGGCATCTCGGCCCGACTTTTCAGCACCGTCACCGCGCCCGCGCACTCCACGTCGCGAAACTGACCGGTGTTCGTCGAACCGTCGAAGCCGTTGATCAGCACGTACTGCTCGGCGAGCGCACATGCGAACGGATGGTCCAGGTTCGGACCTTCGGGGTGCGCCGCGATCAGCTGAATTAGCTCGGCTTTCCGCGCGGCAACGCGCGCGTTGTCGGCGCGGATATCGGTGACCAGCCAAACCCAGCACCCTACGCACAAAATCCCGGTGAACACGGAGCACAAAAGCCCCACCGTCGCGCGGGTTGGCACGGCCGCGCCGGCTTCGTGCGCCGAAGCCTGCGCCCGCTTGAAGGACAAGAAGGACAGCACATTGGCGATCGGCAAACAGAAGAAGACGAAGCTCAAAAGGCCCCACATCAGGGCTCGGCTCGCAGCCTGCTCGGTGGTGCCCTGCAGCTTCATTTTCAGCACGGCCAACTGAGCATTCCATTGGGCCTCCTCATGGGCCCGGCGCGCCGCTTCCCCCGCAAGGGCCGTGCGCGCGGCCCCCGAGACGGTCCCGCAATACCCGCACTGATCCGAATTCGGAGGCAAACCCGCGCCGCAGCGCTCGCAAGTGAACATGGCTCCGCGCCAGGCTACCCCGCCGGCCCATCAGTCCGAAAGCGCGACCGCCCCCACCCGGCAGCCTCGAAACGACCAAGTCACAAACCCACTAGACAAGCGCAACGGACGCAACTACAGGAACTTCCTCGACAAGCCGAAGTGGCGGAATTGGCAGACGCGACGGACTCAAAATCCGTTGTTAGAAATAACGTGTCGGTTCAAGTCCGACCTTCGGTACCAGCCCAAAATTCAAGCTCGATCAATGGCCCTGCCAGGCTGACGAGCCATCGTGGAAGGAAACGAGCCCCGGCGGAGAGACCGGGCGTGCAGAGATCCATGCCGGTTGGTTTTGCGGCCCACGTCCCTGGTTCAGTCGTTTCGCGGGGTGCCTGACCCATCGAAATCCGTTCACATCAAATACGGGCATCAAGCGACCGATTCGCTCGCCTTCCCGCCCGCCGGCAGCCGTGTTCCCCTGAATGGGCTTGATGCACGAGCCGTTGGAACTGCCTTCGCGCGCCCCGAACCCGCTGCCGATCGAAACCGTGCGGGATCTGCTGGGGATCGTGCGGGCACTGTACGCTTTTCAGCGCAGCAAGGGCAACCACGGCTTCGCGCGCGAGTTGCAACGCGCCGGCAAGCAACTGCGCGGCGCACTCGAGCTGGCGATCCGGAAGGGCGACGCCGACGCACACGCCGAAGCCTGGCGAATGGCGGATCAAGCGATCGCGACGGTGGCGCGGGTGCAAGGTTCGCACGGCGACGACCTGGCCATCGCCGTGCGCTTGGCATCGAATCGCGTGCAACGACGTCACTTCAAGGGGAACGATCGGGAAGCCCGCCGCCAAGCGCGGATAAAACGCGGCTGATGTGGCCGGCGGATACGGTCAGGGATGTACCCGCAGGTGTGTGTACGTCGGTCGCACATCCCTCGCTCGGCGCCTGCCCAAGCCAAGCCAAGCCAAGCCAATATGGTCAATGTGGCCAGTAATGTGGCCAGTGTGAAAGAGCGTTGGCAGGTGCTGTCATTTGCCACCTTGAGCTAATTTTTCAGGCGTGTTTTGGTCTGACCATGGATCCTTTCCGTCGCTGCATTCAGGATTTGGAAGCCATCGGTCGCTTGCTCGAACTCCCTCATGGGCATGACATCGCCTTCGAGATGTTCCGCGAGCTGCTACCGTATTTGTGGGAGCTGAGCCCGCTGCGCGAGCGGGATCCATCGGGCGCAGTCGCCTGCTTGTTCGATTATGCCGAAGGCATGCGAGTTCGCCTCGGGCATCCGAAGTTCGAAACCTCGCCGCCACCCACGAGCACGCAGGTCTCGCGGGTCGCGTAATGACGCGCAGTCGGCGCTACCTCAGTGCAGCACTCCTGACGTGCACGTCGCGCTACAATTGAGGCTGCCGTCGCAGTCCTCGAAGTTCGATTGTACGTGGCCGTCGCCGCAGTACGGCGCCTTGGTGCACACACTCGTGCACACGGTCTTGCCGTACGCGGTGGCGAGCGCAACGTTCTTGAGGCCATCGTCGCAAGCCTCGTTGCTGGTTTTCACGCCATCCCCGCAATACGGCGCTAGCGTGCAATCGGACTTGCACGTGCCATAAGCGCCGCTGTTGACGCCGTCGTCGCACGCTTCACCACTATCTTTCAGGCCGTTTCCGCAGCGGAAGCGGCAGTGAGCATCGCAGGTATCGCTGGCCTTGCCGTTGCTTGCCCCATGATCGCATTGCTCGGAAGCATCTACTTTGCCGTTACCGCATGAACTCAAAGGTACGAAGGCATCGCAGGTCGAAGTGCACGAACCAGGTGTTCCGTCGTTCTTTCCGTCGTCGCACTTTTCGCCATAGCCGGTCTGCACCGCCTTGTCGCCGCAGTACGGGGCCGGCAGGCAGCGCGTGCTGCACAGATTCTTGCCGTACGCGCTGGCATTGTTCGAAGCTCCTTGATCGCAGGCCTCGGGAGGACTCGTCACCACGCCATCGCCGCAGTAGCTCGCTGACTGACAACCGGGGTTACAGGTGCCGTAGCTGCCGTCGTTCTTGCCGTCGTCGCACACTTCCTCGTCGCTCTGAAAGCCGTCCCCGCAATATGGCCCCGGCGTGCAATCAGACTTGCACTTGCCGTACAGGCCAGTGTTGTTCGCCGTGCCATCGTCGCAAAGCTCGCCAGGGTCGAGCTTGCCATTGCCGCATTTGAGTGAGCAGTCGGACTGGCACGGGCTGCCGCTCGTCCCGTTGTCGACTCCGTCATCACACTGTTCGGGGCCGCTGAGTTTGCCGTCGCCGCAGCGATCGCCGAGCTTGCAGGCGACCAGGCAATAGCCGTAGCCCTTGCCGTTGTTCACTCCGTCATCGCACTCTTCACCGTTGGAAGTGACCTGATCGCCACAATACGGAGCGATCTTGCAGCCCGGCGCGCACTGTGCGGTGGAATTGCCGTACGTCACGGCGTTGACACCGTTGTCGCAAGCTTCCTGAGGGCTTTGCGTCTTGGAGTCGCCGCAGTAAGGGCCACTCGACTTGCAGTTTGGAGCGCAACTGCCGTAGCTGCCATCGTTCTTGCCGTCGTCGCACACTTCGTCGCCTTCGACCGTACCGTTGCCGCACTTGGCCGCGCACTGCGAGATGGCGTGCACGAAGCCGTTCAGGGTCAGCTTGTAGTTCGAACCGGAAGTGTGGCGCTCCGCTTGGAACAAAACGATGCCGTACATCTCGCCGACGGTCAGGCCGAGAGCAGTCGCCTTGGCCGCGTTCAACGTCACTGAGCCATTCGTAGGCGAATGCAGCCCGCCCAGATCGACGGCCAACTTGCCGTTGATGAACACCCAAACGTCGTCATCTCCAGTGAAATCCAGCACTTCCCCGCCCTGATAGGTGAACTGGTAACGGAGCTCGCTCGTGAACGAGAAATTGTGACCGTTGTCGGTTTGGATGGATTTGTTGCTGGCGTTGACCCAACCGAGGTCATCGATCGGGAAGAACGAGCCATTCGAGTACAGGTAGGAGCCGTTCGCCTGCTTCGCGAACGAAAGCACCGTCGGTTTGCCCGCCTTGTCCAAGTATACCAGCTTGTCGTACGGGTTCGCGGTGCAGGGTGTGGCGGTGCAGTCCTGCTGGTGGAACCACCAGTAAAAGGCGCTGGCCCCGGTGAGCTGCGTGCCGTTGTTGTTGGAGCCCGTCTTGGACAGGAACACCGGCTCCCCGTCGCCGCCGAGCTGCGCGTTCACGAGCCCGGTGGTCGCACCGCTGCCGGAGTACTTCTCGAAGTCGGGATGGCCAGGCCCGGTCGCAGCGGCTGTCGCGTCGTACAAGAAATCACGATACAGAATCGGAATCTCGAGCGTAGCCGGCGGCGCTTGTTCGACGACGGTGCAGGTGAAGCCCGGCTCCACGGTGCAGGTCGCAGAACAGCCATCGTTGGCTGTCGTGTTGCCGTCGTCGCAAGCTTCTTGCGGGAACTTCAAGCCATCACCGCACACGGCGGTGCACGTGCCGTTGGCACACTGCGGCTCCAGCTTGCAGCTCGGCGAACAGCCGTCGTACGGGATCAGATTTCCGTCATCGCACTGTTCGAAGCCTTCCTTGACCGAATCCCCGCAGCTCGTCGCGCTGCAGGTGGTGACGCCGCTCACTTGGCTACATTTGAAGCCGGGTTCGAGCTTGCAAGTCGGGCTACAGCCATCGTTGGCGATCGTGTTCTGGTCGTCGCATTGTTCATTGCCGACTTTGATACCATCGCCGCAAGCCTTTGGTGTGCAACGCGTGGCGGCCACTGGGCACAGCCAGCCGTCTTCGACTTGGCAGCTGGCGCTGCAGCCGTCGTTACCGAGCTTGTTACCGTCGTCGCACTGTTCGCTGCCCGCGATCGTGCCGTCGCCGCACACGATCGTGGTCTTGCATGGCTGGCCCGCGCTCGGACACGTGTAGTTTGGCTCGATTTTGCAGAGCGCACCGCAGCCGTCGCCGGGGACGGTGTCGCCGTCGTCGCATTGCTCTTGGAGGTCGAGGTCGACGTTGCCGTCGCCGCAACGCTCGTTCTGAGTACACAGGACGCCCGCCGTGGGGCACGAAAAGCCCGGATCTATCTGGCAAGCGCTGCAACCGTCGTCGGCGGTGGCATTTCCATCGTCACAGGCCTCGCCGTTTTCGACGATTGCATTCGGACAAACACTCTTGGGCGCCGCCGTGCACTTGCCACCCGCGCCCGTGATCGGGTCCTTCGGACAGGCGTAGCCAGCTTCCACGCTGCAGCTCGCGGAGCAGCCATCGAGCGCTTGCGTGTTCCCGTCGTCACAAGCTTCGTGGGGGTCGACCTTGCCGTTGCCGCATACCCAGACTTTCGTGCACGTTTCCGAAGTCGCGCCGGTGGCGACCGCACACAGATAGCCTTTTTCGGTCAAGCAGGAGGCATTGCAGCCATCACCCGGTTTGCGGTTGCCGTCGTCGCAATCTTCGCCCAAAGGAACCTGCAGGATGGCGTCGCCACAATACGCGGCTGGTTCACAAGGTTCACCGGCGCTGACGCAATCGTAACCCGATTCCGTTTGGCAGCTGTCACTGCAACCGTCCTTGGCGATGATGTTGCCATCGTCACAGCTCTCTTGGCTTTCGACCAAGCCGTTGCCACAAACTGCCGGCAACTGAGTGGCAGTGCAGGCTCCGGTCTTCGGGTCACAGGTGTAACCGGGCTCGATCTGACAATCCGAGGCGCAGCCGTCGTGATTCTGCGCGTTGCCGTCGTCGCAAGCCTCGTGCATGCCCTTTACGCCATCGCCGCACACCTCGCTGACCGACACCACGCAGGACTTGCCCGCGGTGAGGCAATCATAACCGGGTTCGATCGCGCACACACCGGAGCAACCATCGCCTGGCTTGGCATTGCCGTCGTCGCACTCCTCGGTTTTGCCAACCGCGCCATCGCCACAGATGTCGGCGCTCTGTCCGGGATCGCCCGCAGCGCCGCAGTCTGAGCCGCCGCAACCGCCGTTGTCGTTCGACGTGCCAGCCGTCACCAGCTGCAAAGAGCCGCCGCTCGCAGACATGGGCGCTCCGCCCGAGGAGGCGTCGAATGGGTCGAGGGGTGTTCCGGAACCGCTCACCTGCGGCTGACCGCCGCAGCGCGCCAAACCCATCAAGGACAGAAGACCCAGAGTTCCCAAGAAACGGCGCGAAACGATCGGAAGCATCGATCCGGACAAACGTCAGAACCGGAATCGTTCTGAAGGGTTGCCACCATTTTGGTAGTAGCGCATGAGTACACCTGCGGGCTTACAGCGCGGGATGCGTACGAAGAGCAGCCCTTTGGTCGGCAATTTCCGCGGCTTTCTCGCTCCAAACGGATCTGGCGGCGGCAACCCCGGTTACATGATATGAGCCGCGCCATGCGTATCTGCATTCTTGGTGCAACCGGGCTCGTCGGCCGCGAAAGCTTGGATTTGGTACAGCGCGCTTGGCCAGGCGCGGAACTCTCGTTGTTTGCCAGCCGCGATCAAACGCTGGAGCACGCGGGTAAGTCGCACAAAGTGCGCGGCGCATCTCAACTGGAGAGCACGGACGCCCCGCGCGGCGACCTCGCGCTCGTAGCGCTCGACGATGACCACAGCCAGCGCTACGTGCCGCGCCTGCTCGATCTGGGCTACCGCGTCGTCGACAAGAGCAACACCTACCGCCTCGACCCCAAAGTTCCGCTGGTCGTCGGCGGCGTCAATTGTCGCGAGGTAACTGACAGCGTGCGCTTGGTGGCAAACCCCAACTGCACCACGATCCCGTTTGCACTAGCCACGTCCCCACTGCAACGAGCCTTCGGGCTTTCGTCAGCCACCGTCAGTACCTACCAGGCCGTCAGCGGCGCTGGCATCGGCGCTCTGGACGAGTTCTTGGCCGAATCCAAGACCGGTTACGCGGAACCCAACCGTTTCGGCAGCGGCTTCAGCGTCACGCATTACGCCGGCAACGCGGTGCCGCACAACGGCAAGACCGACGAAAGCGGGTTCAGCGCCGAGGAGCGCAAGCTCGTGCAGGAGAGCCGCAAGATTTTGGACTTTCCGGACTTCGCGGTCTCCGCGCAGTGCTGCCGAGTCGCGGTGGCGGTCGGGCATTACCTCAATACTTGGCTCACTTTGAGCCGCGCGGTAGAGCTCGGCGAAATCGAAGCCGCGCTGGCGGATTCCAAGCGGACACCCTTCGTGCACTTTTACCCCGGTTCGTCGGGTGACGGATTGAGCGCGTTGTCGTGCGTGCACGATCGAGACCGCGCGCTGGTCGGCCGACTGCGCCGTGATGCTCGGGACTCGAGCGGGAAGAGCGTGTGCCTGACGATGGCCGCCGACAACCTGCGTCTGGGCGCTGCCACCAATGCCATCCGCATCGCTAGTCGCTGGTTTCCCGGACAGGACTCGGAACTGAACGCACCCGGGAACTGAACGAGCTAAGTTCATCCTCCGTGAGCTCGTATTTTCAGCGTAACAAACCGGCCGCCCTCGGCTCGCTGCTCGCCAGCTCGCGCGAGGCGGCCGCCCGCTACGCGGGAACCGCCATCGATCGTGAGCAGTGGCGCCAAATCGTGGGTGAGCGCATTGCCGCGCGCACCGAGCCGGGCGCCAAGCGCGGCCGCGAGCTGACGGTCCATGTGGCGTCCGCCAGCTGGGCCCAGGAACTGTCCCTACTCGTCAGCGAGATCGTGGTCCGGCTCAAAGCCGCGGGCATCCACGTAGACAACGTGCGTTTTCGCGTCAAAGAGATCGCGACACGAGCCTACGACCCTACGGCGCGGAAGCCCATCTATCGCAAAGCGGCCTTGCCCGGCGCTCTGACCGAACAGCTCGCCCGCATCGACGATCCCGAGTTACGCGACGCAATCGGCGAAGCCGCGGCGCTCTGGCTAGCTTTGGACGAGGTACCAAATAAGGCGCGCAGCACGCTGCGGCCGCCCCGGCCTGCTCCCGAGCGGCCCGCGCAACCTACTTCAGCGCGGCCAGACGCTCGAAGCCCTCGAGACGCTGAACCGCAAAGCGCTCGTGGGGCGCGTACGACTGCACCTGGGCCTGCAAGATCGAAAGGTAGGCCCTGATCCCCGACAGGCTGATCGCGTCCAAGCGGCGGAGGACGCCATACATCTGATCGACCAGTTCGATGGGCATTGGGCGGCGGAGCCCTGCATACAGCTCGATTTGGTAGTCGAGCCATTTGCCATGCGCCGTCGCTTCGGCCAGCTTTCCGGCGTAGGTCGCCGCCCGCAGAATCACACGCGCCGCCGGTTCACGCCCACGCTTCACCTCGGACAGAACGTTGTGCAGCGCCGTCGACAGCACGCGTTCCGCTTCTTCGCCCCGACCCAAAGCCAAGACCTTGTCGGCAACGCCGCCCAGCAGCTCCAACGCTTCCGCGCGCTGGGTTGCCTCCACCTCTGGAATTTTCAGCTCGACCTTGGTCTCCGCGCGTGGATCGGAGGCCAGCGCTAGCTCGGGGGCGGTGCGCACGCCGTGCTGCGTTTCGGCGCTCGAGCGCTGCGCAGGGGTCACCACCGGCGGTCGAAAGGCCGCGCACATCGCAAATTGTTGCTTGCCGATTTGCAACTTGTCGCCCGCCATCAACGTCTCGCTACCGGCTACGCGCTTGCCGTTGACGAAGACCCCGTTGGCGCTGCTGAAGTCCTCGACGGTGGCACGATCCTCGGTGACGACGATCTGAGCGTGCTTGCGAGAGACGAGGCCGTCGTCGAGCACGAGGTGGCAATTCGAACTGCGACCAATCAGCGTCTCACCGGGGCGTAACTCGAAAGTTCGCCCCTGGTATTCAAGCCAGAATCGGAGCGCAGTGCGCTTCGGGTCGTGAGCTTGATCCATGGGCGGCAGCGTACGGCGAGAGCTTCGATCGGAATCCAATCCCGCTAAACATAGCCGTACCGTCGGAAGCCGTCGAGCAGGCTATTTTGCAGCGGCTAGCCGCTCGAGCCCTTCGAGACGGCTGAGCA
>Ga0302322_100006832_pt1 | contig 10153 bp, 9 predicted proteins | sample Fen_T0_2_FD_203757 | JGI IMG/M metagenome (GOLD analysis project Ga0302322, IMG submission 203757) | Peat permafrost microbial communities from Stordalen Mire near Abisko, Sweden - Fen_T0_2 | ecosystem: Environmental > Terrestrial > Soil > Wetlands > Permafrost | place: Sweden: Abisko... | reverse complement strand
TTGGCGGGCTTGTTGTCGGTGCCCGCCTGCGAGACCTTGGGCGGCAGCGTGTCGCAGAGGGCAAGCGAAAGCGGCCAAGGGCCCGCAGTTCCGGGGTCCTTGCACATCCGTTCGATTATTGCGCGCACCTCCATCTTGGTATTGCTGTCGACCACGGCGGCCGGCAATCCGGCACCGGAATAGTTGGCGCTCATCGTCGCGTAGTCGCCGGCCAGCGCCGCCGGGATCCCGTTGGGCTTTTCGCCGGGCTGCAACAGCGCGTAATAGCCATTCGCGATGTCATGCTGGTTGGTCATGATGATCTTGGAGCGGAACAACTTGTCGACGGCGCTCTCGATGGCTTCGTTGACGGGGCCGATTGCCCCCACGCGGAATGCGATGTTGCCGGCGACGCCGCTGCTCGTGTCGACGGACCGAACGAGCGCAATACCAGCGATACTCAAGAGCACCATCGCGATCAGCGCGACGAACAACGCCACGCCGCGCTGGCGATGCGACGGATACAGTGGATGGCGTCGGGTCATGGCAGCGTCGGCAGAGTCGCGGCATAGATTGCGTTGCGAAGGGGAATGACGGTCTCGTAGGCGCGATAGCGCCAGTAGTCGCAGATGACGTTGTTGCCGCAGGTGGCCGCACCACCGCCGTTGCCGATGGGCACCTTGACGCGGCTCTGGCAGGCAGCGTCGGTGTCGGTCGAGCAGTTGAATAAGTAAGGCTGCGGGCGCGTTGCCTTCAGGATGCCTGCGGACTCTTGCTGGAGTTGGGTGTTGGTGGGGTCGGTTAGCAACCGCAGATCGGGCTCGTCGCTGCGCACGACGACGCCGATGCGTACGGCGAGAATGCGATTCAGATCTGCCAGCGGCATCGCGCGTACGCTGTTGGCACTGTAGTCCTTGCCATCGCCGCAGGTGTTGTTGTTGTCTGCGGCGGTCCAGCAGTCGACGAAGCCGTTGGCATGGGAATCGATGCCGTACTGCACCTTCATCAGTGTGATGTTCTGCGCGAAGGGAACCGGCGTCGGCGCCGTCGGAGGGGCGACAAGAAGGTCGGTCGTGCGCATCACGCCCGCGGAGACGTCGTACCGGACGCGCGCGGCCATGCCCGTCGGCCCGAGGTTGAGCAGCCGCGACGGTGGGTTGACGAGATAGGTCGCTGTGGTTGCCGTGAGCGGATCCTGGGTGACGGTGACCCGGCCCTGTGCGTCCGCATCGGTGGCGGCCGTGAGCCGTACCATCTTGCAGGTCCCGGAGGAGTCATTGGCCATGACCACGGCCCAATGGGCGCCGGCGCCGGCTGCCGGCGGCGGAACGGTGAATCCGTTAGGGCTCCGCACCGTGATCGCTTCGCCCGGGAGCGACGTGGCGATCAAGTCGACGGGCCACGTGACGTGCGCGGCGCCGGCCCACATCGAGATAAAGCTGTCCGACGTCCAGGTGTTGCCGCTGTCGGCGATCAGGAGCGGAATGGGCCGGACCGCGGCGTCGAGCTGCGTCACGGGCATCGTCCGGACATCCGCCCCGCCGTCGTTGCGCGTGCAGTTGATGAGGTCGTCGTTGGACAAGGTGATGCCGGCGCCTCCGTTGCCGGCGTCGCGGCCCGCAATCAGCTGGGCGACGAGGCCGTTGATCTGGGCGTCGGACGCGCCGACCGTCGTGCGGCGATAGCCATCGGCCGCCGCCAGGATGTTGCAGACAAACAGGATGACGATCATGCCGATCAGGACGCCGACCATGGTCTCGACCAGCCCAACCCCTCGCGGGCGACCGCGCGCGCCGGGGATGAGCGGCAGTGTGTGGCGCGACGCATTCATGGCTTGTTCGTCCCGATCGTTGCGTTGGCCGCGAACTTGCGAAGCGTGGGATCGAGGTTGTCGCCCGGATGTTTCCACTGAATCAGGATGTCCACGCGCGAGCTCGATACATTGGGACCCGCGGAAACCGTAACCGTGGGCGCGACGGAATTGGGCAGCCGCTGCGCAACCATTGCCGCGAATTCGGCGTACCCGGGACCGGCGCTGCCGCTGTCGAAATTGACGGACAGTGCTTCCGGGTGCGCGTCCGACAGCCACATCTGGCCGATCAGGCTGGAGGCGAGCAGAGCAGCCTCACCACGGAACTTGGCGTCGTCGGCGTGCTGCACCGAGCGCGCGTAGAGGCCGACCGTGCCGAGCACGCCGAGCGCGACAATGAGGATGGCGATCAGCGCCTCGAGCATGAAGCTGCCGCGAGTCCATTGCATCATTGGCAGGAGCCGTCCTTGCGCGTCGACCAGCAGGCGGGCGCGTTCCACTTGCCTCCGGGGCCGGTGGACGACTTGGCGTTGGCCTGCGTGACCGTGTAGACGAACGAACTCGACAGGCCGTTGGCAGGAACCCCGGTGGCGGTGAGGGTGTAGGTGATGTTCGTCGCCGTGCAGGCGATCAGGAAATAGTCGTCCTTGCCCGCCGTGGCAGGAAACGTAACGCCACAATTGCCCCCGGCATCGGTGTACTGGCGATTGTCGAAGAAATACCTGTCCATCTTGGACTTGGCGTCGGCGAGCCTGGTGATGCCGTCGGTGAGCTTGCCACGCGTGACATAGTCCATGTACGACGGCAGCGCGATGGCCGCGAGAATGCCGACGACCGCGACGGTGATCATCAGTTCGAGCAGCGTGAAACCCCGTGGGCCGCCGCACTGTAGACCTAGGGGCACGCAACCCCCGTCCGGGCAATGCGTGCCCGGCCCCCTGCCGAGAGCACGACGTCCAACGCCTTCTGCCCTTTGCCGCACACGGTGAACGTGCCGATCTGCAGCGCGCCGTTCAGCATCCGCGCGTGGCCGTACGCTGTGTAGGAGATGTAATCCGCCAGTGGGCGATTGGCCGAGATGGTGACACCGGGCGCGACGGGTTCCCGGGCGCCGATGGGGGAGTCGCCTGCCTTGACCTGGCCGTCGGCGTTGCCGTCGGTGTGCATGATCCAGCCGCCATGCCACGTGGACGCCGTCGTGCATAGCCTACCGTCAACCGACTTGCACAGGTTGACCCGCTCACCGCGCTTGATGGCCTCGGCGCGCGCGAAGTTCATGCTGTTGGCCAGGTGCTCCGCCTCGTTCATCACGTCCAGGGCGGCGATCCAGTCCCGGTAGGCAGGCAGCGCCAAGAACGGCAGGAGAACGGCGAGGAAAAGCGCCACCAGCAGCTCGATGAGGCCGAACCCCTTCATTTCCTCCTGTTTTGCGACATGTTCAGTGCGCATTTGCGCCCCTGCCCTGTGACGTAGTCCGGCCGATGCTAAGGACTGCGGTCGGTGGCGCCAATTCGTCGTGCGGCTTAGGCCAGGGGTCGAATTGACGTTAGGCCCCTCGAGGCTTGACACGATTTACTTCATACGTAAGATATTGACATCGCAGCGATCCGGGGTCCCGGAGCGCCGCGACCCGGGGCGGAGATACAGTCGACCATGCGCGTGCTTTGTATTGGCGGGGGACCCGCCGGCCTCTATCTCGCCCTGCTGCTCAAAAAGGCGGACGCCTGCAATGTCGTTCGCGTGGTCGAGCGCAATCGACCCTACGACACGTTCGGTTGGGGCGTCGTGTTCTCCGACCAGACGCTGGGCAATCTGGCCGCCGCCGATCCGCAGACGGCGCTCGAGATCGCCGATGCCTTCAATCACTGGGACGACATCGCCGTCCACTACAGGGGGCGCACGATCACGAGCGGTGGCCACGGCTTCTGCGGCATCGGCCGCAAGCGCCTGCTGAACATCCTGCAGGCGCGCTGCGAGGTGCTGGGCGTCGAACTCGTCTTCGAGGAGGACGTCGCGGACGACGTCGCCGCGGCGCGCGCATTCGCGGCCGATGTCGTGATCGCCGGGGACGGGCTCAACAGCCGCGTCCGCGCGCGCTACGCGGGAACGTTCGCGCCCGACGTTGACGTCCGCCGCTGCCGCTTCGTGTGGCTGGGCACGAAGCAGCGATTCCCGGCGTTCACATTTGCCTTCGCGCACACGCCGCACGGCTGGTTCCAGGCGCACGCGTACCAGTACGACGGCGAGACGTCCACGTTCATCGTCGAGACGCCGGAGGACACGTGGCGCGCCGCGGGGCTCGAAGCCATGTCGCAGGAGGACGGCATTGCGTTCTGCGAGCGCCTCTTTGCGCAGTACCTGGGTGGTCATGCGCTGATGAGCAACGCCGCCCATCTGCGCGGCTCGGCGATCTGGATCCGGTTTCCGCGCGTCGTCTGCCGAAAGTGGGTGCACTGGAACGAGATCGACGGAAAGCGGATTCCAGTCATCCTCGTTGGCGATGCCGCGCACACCGCCCACTTTTCCGTCGGGTCCGGGACCAAGTTGGCGCTCGAGGACGCCATCGCGCTGGCCCGCGCGCTGTCCGATCCTGGAGATTTGCTTGCTTTGCTGGCCGCGTACGAGGCCGAGCGCGGGGTGGAGGTGCTGAAGATCCAGAACGCCGCGCGCAACTCCACCGAGTGGTTCGAGAACGTCGAACGCTATTCCGCCTTCGAGGCGGAGCAGTTCGCCTACAGCCTGTTGACGCGCAGCCAGCGGATATCGCACGAGAACCTGCGCCTGCGCGACAGGGCGTACGTCACCGGCATGGAGTCGTGGTATGCGGAGCGCTCCGGCGGCGACCCCAAGGTGGTTCCACCCATGTTCACGCCGTTCAAGCTGCGCGGCGTGACGCTGCGCAACCGAATCGTCGTGTCGCCGATGGCGCAGTACTCCTGCGTCGACGGCACGCCCGACGACTATTACCTGGTTCACCTGGGCAGCCGCGCGCACGGTGGGGCCGGCCTCGTGTTCACCGAGATGGTATGCGTGGCGCCGGACGCGCGCATCTCGCCCGGATGCGCGGGCCTCTATGCGCCGGGGCACGTCGCGGCGTGGCGGCACATCGTCGATTACGTGCACACCCAAACCCCCGCGAAGATCGCGCTGCAACTGGGCCATGCCGGGCCGAAGGGCTCAACGCAGCGGGGCTGGGAGGCGAGTGAGGAGCCGCTGCCGGATCACTCAATTGAGGGCAATTGGCCGTTGATCGCGCCGTCGGCGATTGCCTACGGCCCGGCCAACCAGGTCCCGCGTGCGATGACGCGCGACGACATGGATCGCGTGACGGGGGATTTTGTCCGCGCGGCGCGTGGCGGTGCCGACGCCGGCTTCGACTGGCTGGAACTGCATTGCGCGCACGGGTACCTGCTGTCCGCGTTCATCTGTCCGCTGACCAACCGGCGCGACGACGAGTATGGTGGTCCCCTGGAGAATCGCTGCCGCTATCCGCTGGAAGTCTTCAGCGCGATGCGCTCGGTGTGGCCCGCGGACAAGCCGATGTCGGTGCGCATCTCCGCACACGATTGGGCCGAAGGCGGCAACACGGGCGACGACGCCGTCGCGATCGCGCGCCTGTTCAAGTCGGCCGGTGCGGACCTGATCGACGTGTCGTCGGGGCAGACGACCCGCGAGGCGCGCCCGGTCTACGGCCGCATGTACCAGACGCCGTTCGCGGACCGTGTGCGCAACGAAACCGGCATTGCGACGATGGCGGTCGGCGCGATCTTCGAGCCCGATCACGTCAACAGCATCCTGATGGCCGGCCGGGCGGACTTGTGCGCGCTCGGGCGGCCGCATCTGGCCGATCCGTACTGGACACTGCATGCGGCGGCACAGCTCGGATTCCGAGACGCCGATTGGCCCGTGCAATATCTGCCCGGCCGCGACCAGCTGGAGCGTAACCTCGCGCGCGCCGCGCAGATGGCCAACGACGTTCCCGAAGCGAACGGCTGAGCGATGAACCCGGAACTCAATGCATCAGTCATCGACGCGGCAGATCCGGAAACGCGCCTCCACGACGCGCACCACGAGTCGCTACGCCTGTGGCTGCGTCTCCTGACCTGCACGCTGACGATCGAGCGGCGCGTCCGGGCGCAATTGCGCGAGCGGTTCGCGATCACGCTGCCGCGCTTCGACCTGATGGCGCAGCTCGAGCGCCATCCGCGCGGGCTCAAGATGGGCGAGCTATCGCGCCGTCTGATGGTGACGAGCGGCAACGTCACCGGACTCACGGATCAGCTTGCGGCGGAAGGCTTGGTCGAGCGCACGCCCATTCCGGCCGACCGCCGCGCGTATCTGGTACGGCTGACGCCCAAGGGCAAGCACGCGTTCGACGCCATGGCCGCCGCGCACGAACGGTGGATCATCGACATCTTCTCGGGACTGTCGGAATCCGAGCGCGCGAAGCTGCATAGGCTGCTCGGTGAGCTCAAGACCACGATGCCCGCGGCCAAGCGGCACGATGGCGGAAAGGGATGACGACAATGACGATGGACGCGCAACTGCGCACGTTTGCCGGGTACCGTGCGACGCACTTCCAATGGACGGTCAATGCCGACGCCAAGGTTGCGACGATCACGCTCGACCGTCCGGAGCGTCGCAATCCGCTGACGTTCGACTCCTATGCCGAGCTGCGCGACCTCTTCCGCGGCCTTGTCCATGCGAGCGACGTGAAATGCGTCGTGGTGAATGGCGCCGGAGGCAACTTCAGCTCGGGCGGTGACGTGCACGAGATCATCGGGCCGCTGACGCGGATGGCGGCGCCGGAGCTGCTTGCATTCACTCGGATGACCGGCGACCTGGTGTTGGCGATGCGCCGATGTCCGCAACCGATCGTTGCAGCGGTCGACGGCACGTGCGCCGGTGCCGGCGCGATGGTCGCGCTGGCCTCCGACGTCCGCTTCGGCACGCCCGCTGCGAAGACCGCGTTTCTGTTCGTTCGCGTCGGCCTGGCCGGGTGCGACATGGGCGCATGCACGCTGCTGCCGCGAACGATCGGCCAGGGGCGCGCCGCGGAGCTCTTGTACACCGGCCGCGCCATGACGGCGGAGGAAGGCCAGGCGTGGGGATTTTTCAACCGGCTGGTGGCGGCCGATGCGCTGCTCACCGACGCACAGACGTTCGCGCGCGCGCTGGCCGACGGGCCGACGTTCGCGCACGCGATGACCAAGAAGCTGCTGCATCAGGAGTGGGCGATGGACCTTGACGCGGCAATCGAGGCTGAAGCGCAGGCGCAGGCGCTGTGCATGCAGACAAAGGATTTCCAGCGCGCCTTCGACGCGTTCGCCGCAAAGAAGACGCCGAAGTTCCATGGCAACTGAGGGGTAACTGAGGGCAATCGTCATGGACCGCGCGCACCTCGACTGGCCATTCTTCGGCGACGAACATCGCGCCCTCGCGGCGGGCCTCGACGCGTGGTGTGAAACGTTGTCCGGGATCACCGGCCCGTCCGCGGACGCCGACGTCGACGGCACGTGTCGCCGACTGGTGCGCGCGCTGGGCGAGGGCGGATGGCTTCGCTATTGTGTGCCGGCGGCGCACGGTGGCGCGCTGCAGGCGCTCGATTCGCGCGCGCTCTGCATTGCCCGCGAGACGCTCGCGTATCACGACGGGCTGGCCGATTTCGCGTTCGCGATGCAGGGCCTGGGCAGCGGTGCCATCACGTTGGCGGGGAGCACGACGCAGCGCGACCACTGGCTGCCGCTCGTTGCCCGCGGCGAAGCGATCGCGGCATTTGCGCTGTCCGAGCCCGACGCCGGGTCCGATGTCGCGGCGCTGGCGATGCGCGCGCAACGGGATCGCGACGGCTGGACGCTCGACGGCTGCAAGACCTGGATTTCCAACGGCGGCATCGCCGATTTCTACTGCGTGTTCGCGAGGACGGGCGACGCGCCCGGAACGCGCGGCATTTCGGCATTTGTCGTGCCCGCCGGCACGCCGGGCCTGGCCATTGCCGAGCGTATCGACGTTATCGCGCCACATCCGCTGGCGCGGCTGGATTTCGCGGCGTGCCGGCTGCCGCACGATGCGCTGCTGGGCGCGGAAGGAGAGGGCTTCAAGCTCGCGATGCGCACGCTCGACATCTTTCGCGCGTCAGTCGCGGCGGCGGCGACGGGCTTCGCGCGCCGCGCGCTGGACGCCGGCATCGCGCACGCGCGGTCGCGCCGGATATTCGGCGCGAAGCTTGCCGACCTGCAGCTGACGCAAGCGAAGGTGGGCGAAATGGCGGCCGCGATCGATGCCGCCGCGCTGCTGACGTTTCGCGCCGCCTGGCTGCGCGACGTAAAAGCGGCCAGGACGACGAAGGAGGCGGCGATGGCCAAGCTCGCGGCGACCGAATCGGCGCAGCAGGTCATCGATGCGGCGGTCCAGCTGCATGGCGGGCTCGGCGTCACCCGCGGATACATCGTCGAGCGGCTGTACCGCGACATTCGCGCGCTGCGAATCTATGAGGGCGCGACGGAGGTGCAGAAGCTGATCATCGGCCGGGAGTTGCTGAAGGAGGCCCCGCAATGAAGTACACCTCGCATGTCGACACGTTCGCGCGCGACCACCTGCCGCCGCGCGACCAGTGGCCGGACCTGGTCTTCGACCTGCCGGAGCTGCGCTATCCCGAGCAGCTCAACTGCGGCGTGGAATTGCTGGATCGCGCATTGGAGCGCGGATGGGGTGAACGCACGGCAATTCTCTCGCCGCGTGGCTTGCGCTGGACCTACGCGGAACTCATGACCCAGGCCAACAGGATTGCGCGGGTGCTGGTGGAGGACCTCGGGCTCGTTCCTGGCAACCGCGTCCTGCTGCGTGGACCGAACAACCCGATGATGGCCGCGTGCTGGTTCGCCGTAATGAAGGCAGGCGGGATCGCGGTAGCCACCATGCCGCTGCTGCGCGCCAAGGAATTGACCGACATCATTGCCAAGGCGCGGATCTCCCACGCGCTCTGCGACTCGCGTCTCGCGGCGGAACTGGCGGCCGCGCGTGTCGCATGTCCGACGCTGGCGGCGGTCGTTCACTTTGAAACGGATGGACCGGAGGGCCTCGAGGCGCGCGCTGCGACAAAGCCCGCCGACTTCGCCAATGTCGCCACGGCGCAGGACGACACGGCGCTGATCGCATTCACGTCGGGAACGACGGGGCAGCCGAAGGGCACGATGCACTTTCATCGCGACGTGATGGCGAGTTGCGATTGCTGGCCGCGTTCGACGTTGCGGGCGACAGGCAACGACATCTTCACCGGCAGCCCGCCGCTGGCCTTCACGTTCGGCTTGGGCGGACTGCTGCTCTTTCCACTGCGCGCGGGGGCCGCGACGCTGCTGCTGGAGAAGACGTCAGCGGACGCATTGCTGCAGGCCGTCGCCGCGAACCGGGTGACCATTCTGTTCGCGGCGCCGACTTCCTACCGCGCAATGGCTGCGCAAGCGGCGCAATTCGACCTTGCGAGCCTGCGCAAGTGCGTATCGGCGGGCGAAGGGCTTCCCGCCGCGACGCGCAAGCTCTGGAAGGACACCACCGGCATTGAATTGATCGACGGCATCGGCGCCACGGAAATGATGCACATCTTCATTTCGCACGACGAGACCCTTGCCCGGCCCGGAGCCACCGGCAAGCCCGTCGCCGGATATCGGGCGTGCGTGATGGACGATGCCGGACATCCGCTGCCTCCCGGGAAGGTCGGGCGGCTCGCGGTGAAGGGACCCACGGGCTGCCGCTACCTGGCCGACGACCGTCAGCTCCAGTACGTGCAGCACGGATGGAACTACACCGGGGATGCCTATCTCGTCGACGAGGACGGCTGGTTCGTCTTTCAGGCGCGCAACGACGGCATGATCGTCAGCGCGGGGTACAACATCGCAGGCCCGGAAGTGGAGGGGGCGCTGCTCGGGCATCCCGCCGTGGCGGAATGCGGAGTGATTGGCGTGCCCGACGAAGAACGCGGCCAGATCGTCAAAGCCTACGTCGCGCTGAAAGCGGGCTTTGCCGCGGACGACGCGATGGCCAGGCAATTGCAGGAACACGTCAAACAGAGCATCGCGCCCTACAAATATCCGCGCGCGGTTGAATTCATCGCCAGCATGCCGCGCACGGAGACCGGCAAGCTGCAGCACTTCCGGCTGAAGCAGATGGACAGCGAAAGCCGGCGCCGGAACGCGATTTGAACCCCTGCCGAATAGCCCCATGAATCGAGGAAAGACCCGTCATGCAAATCCTGCAGCCACCTGACTGGGCCGCGCCAAAAGGCTACGCGAACGGCATCGCCGCGCGCGGCACGACGATCTTCGTCGGCGGCCAGATCGGCTGGAACGGCCAGCAGCAATTCGAGTC
>Ga0302322_100006831_pt1 | contig 10154 bp, 6 predicted proteins | sample Fen_T0_2_FD_203757 | JGI IMG/M metagenome (GOLD analysis project Ga0302322, IMG submission 203757) | Peat permafrost microbial communities from Stordalen Mire near Abisko, Sweden - Fen_T0_2 | ecosystem: Environmental > Terrestrial > Soil > Wetlands > Permafrost | place: Sweden: Abisko... | reverse complement strand
TTTCCAACCTTCCTCTAGAGGTAAAAGGCGGGATTCGTATTGAGGCGGTTCCAGTAAACCCCAGACGTGTGTTTTGAGACTCAAAGAAAACATCTGCTCATCATTCGCCATCTGAATCGAGTGCGCACTTAGCGGCACCATGCGCTGCACCTTTGTCGTGGAATTACGGATACTTATTTCAGCCCCTTCGGGCAGATTGAAATCAGGTGCGGCCAGCGACGTCAGATCCACTTGGATCACTCCGTTTTCGCCACCAATCCAAAGATCATTGCCCGAGCGATAAAGCGCACTGACGTTCTTGAAGCGCGTCAATCCAGGCACGTTCTTGCGCTGCCAGACCAATCCGTCGCCATCTCGTGTAATCACCCCGGCACGCACTTGTCCATCAGCCCGTCCGCAAATCCATGCCGGTCCATCGATATTTTCCGTGCCGATCGGATTCGCAACATCCTCACTGCCGCGAACTTTGTCACCTTTGACCGTTACAAACCCCGCATCATCGAACAAGACCAACGGATCACCTTCGTGTAAGGTAAGTTTTGTGTGCTTACGACTAGCTATTTGCAGAGTCCCGCGGCTCAACTCGTCATACATCATTACGCCGCCGGGAAGAACGCTCGCCCACAATCTGCCTGCTTTGTCCTGTAAATGATAGCCGAAGCCTTCTTTAACTTCGATCACTGACTTTAGTCCGGTGCGAGGATCAATGCGCATAAACCCTCTTTCTCCAGACGCCAACGTGGCACCAGCAATCAGTGTACGAGCAGGACCTGCCCCCCCAAAAATGGTCGTCACATTTTTTGCATCGATCCCTTCCATTAACTCAAAGTCAATGGTCCCCGTTTTGGCTTTATATATTTTCCCGCCAGCTGCGGCATAAATATCATCATCGACGCGAGCCCAAGTCGCCCGTAACAAAAACGGAATCTCCTCCTTCTTACTTGGAGTATAGTGAAAGGCGCTCTGTGAACAACTGACATAAAGGTCCTGTGCACTGCTAACCAAAGCTCTCGCTGGACCTGGAAGTGAGTACCACCAAGCCTTTTCAGAGTCATATATAAAACTGATACCCTCGTCGGTAGCCACCCAGACTCCTGAAAATTGGCTCGGTTGCACCGCGGAGCAACAATCTGAGGCCAGACCTTGCTGTCTAGTCAGCTGTTGAACTTTACCATCCATACCAATGATAAACATACCACGAGCCTGTGTCGGCACGTACACGTGCTCGTTAATGCACATCGTCCCGCCTGCAATTTGTGCTCTCCCAAGTTCGCCGTTGTCAGAATAAATACAAACCTCTTTGCCTGTTTCGATGTCCTTGGAATAGATATTTAATCCAGCCCCAATAATCCATTTATTCTGAATTCGTCCTAACGGAATCCTATGGTAGGTGTCGCTCTCGTATAGCATTTGGCCTGATTCCAAATTACCATTACGGAGCATCGATACCTTTGAATCCGTTGCTGTTCTTTCATTGATATAAATAACATCACCTACCTGATAGGTCTTTAACCATTCGCTTTGGAACTCCCAAATTTTCGGAGGACCTCCGGCAATCGCAATTTGTATAACCTTACGTTCGGTGATAAATATAACATTTTCTCCCGAAACGAAAATACGATTGACTGTGCCATAGAAAGTTTCCCCGAGCCGAGAGGTGACACTTGTGTAAACATACCGACCTTCGGCATTACGCTCAAACCAACCCACCTCGCCATTTCCACCAGCCCATAGCCGCTTTCCTTGTAAGCAAAGACTTCTGATTTCCGTCGTGTTTTCTACCTTCGCCTGAGACCACGATGCACCATCATAGATCAACAGGCGATCAGCGCCTGCAAAAAGTATACCTTCGGGCGTTTCGAGCAAACATCTAACCTTCGCCGCGGTCCCGATATCATCGGCTGTATAATTTCGAATCAAAGGAGCACTATCGGCTAAGCCTGGCGCCGCGTATAGACTTTGATTGGTAAAAAGTCCGCAAAGTAATACTCCCGCCTGTAAAATTACGTATAAAACACGCGAAAGCGTACCCTTTCTAAGGTATATTCGTAGGTATGAGCCGAGTAGATAGACTGCTCGGGAAAGAGAATAAATTGAGATAGACATTAACCGTTATGAAAAATCTAGCTCGTTTGATTATAGCCCTCGTCGCGACCCAGCTGTTTGCAGTTGGGATTGCTCGTGCATCCGTTACTTCCACCGCCGTTGATCAAAAGAGCCATGTTTGTGCCATGCCAGGCGATGACTATCTGCCTCCACCTGATGGCGAAGGTTTCTAATACACATTGCATGACGTTTATCAAAGTGTTTTTCACATGCTAAACCTTGCGGCGCTCAAATATCGCCGCGCGCTCGCCGAGTCCGGCGGGCCTATAGCGAGGATCGTTTCCACACCGGTTTCGATCTATGGCCGTAGTTTGTATCAAGCCGACGCTTTTCTCGCACCGGGACTCGCTCCTGGCAAGTCCCAGTTCGAGAAGGAGCGTGAGGCAGACGGAACCGGTTCAAGCGAATCTCCTCAAATCGCCCGCCACATGGCTGTGTCCGAAGCCATTGAACGCTGGGCCTTTCACACAGAATACGCCGGGCCAAACTCCCGGCGTTACGGCTTTGATGAAGACTGCACGTCCAACGGGATGGCCGCTTTTCCGGGATTTTTTAAATCCCAAGCCCGTAAACGTGCCCACCTTGAAGCTTTGGAACTATTGTCCGTAGTCGCTTGGTGGTCTGGACATATCGACGCGTCGCCCACCCCGTCGGCTTTACCTGGCATCGATATTCTACGCCTTCATCACCCCGCTGATTTCGGAGAAGTCGTTATTGTCTATCGAAAGTCCAAATCTGGGCATGTCAGCTACGGCTACGCCGCGGGACAAACAATGACGGGAGCAACCACGCGTGCGATTGTCGAATTGGCGCGCAACGAATTTATTATCACTTGTCATAAGATCTGCACGCGAACCAAACGCGTAAACGATCACTTAGAACGGCGTTGTCTGTATTTCGCTAGCCCCGAAGGGCATCAGGAGTTTCTGTCTCGCATAGAAGCAGGCCCAGATAAAGAAACACCGAAATGGGAGCCTCATTACGACGGGGAAATCGCCGGCCCTTGGTCGCGATATGCTACCGTTTGGCGCACTGCATTGCGGATGCCTACGCAGGATTTTTTAAATCCGCAGCTGAACTTTTTTTATTGGTAAACGGTGAGCGCGGTTCGATGCAGCCGCCCGTCGTCAACGCTGTTCACGGCGCCGTGCCCCAATGGGAAGTGAACGGATAATAAACGAAGAGCGGACGCCCCACCACGTCTTTGCGGGGCACAAAGCCCCAATAGCGGCCATCGGCGCTGTTTGCAGAGTTATCGCCTAACGCTAAAAATCCATCTTTCGGCACTTCGACCACGCTGCCTGATTCAAGCAGCCCAATATTGCGGTAACCACCGTACTTGCCCTCTCGGCGGCCATTTTTCTCAAAGGCATCCGCGCCCGTGATCGGTTTGCCGTTCCGGTAAAGAACCGGTTCGCGGATTTCTATCTTATCGCCGGGCACTCCGACCAGTCTCTTGATATAATACTGATCAACGCCAATGCCAGCAATGTGCCCGGTGCGAAAAACAAAACCGTTCCCTGGACTTGGCGGTACGAAATGGTAACTGATTCGATCAACGAATAGCTGGTCGCCCGTCATGATATCGAATGAGAGAAAGACTTTCCCTCGCTCAGCCTCGCGGGCCAGCTCCACCCAGCGATAATTATAATCGCCGCGCGAAGAGCGCCTAGCGAGATCGGCCATTTGTTCGGACGTAACGCCAAACGCCTCGCGAAATGCCAGGTCGAAATCAAAATCCTCCGGTACTTCGAGCTTCACCGACTCCTGCCCAACATACATCGTGTACTCTCGCACCGTCGCAGGAATAACTCCCCATTTCTTTCCGGGACGCTTTTCGAAATATAATCGTCCGCCCGAATTGATAAAAACGGGCACAGTGATTTTTCCTGAATCAGGCGCAACGCATTCTTTGTGTTGCGCAAGATAAGCAAAAAAACGGCCGACTTTAGCGAGCGGTCCCGGGGCCTTTGAAGGATCCTTGTAAACCACCGGCGTCATCCCGTTATAGCTGGGCCACATCGAGTTAGTCGGGATCTTAAAAGGCTGAACAAAGTAAGTACGCACACCCAATACGACGATCGCAGCGACGAGGAAAAATTCCACGTATTCTTGAACCGTTGATTTGGGGTAAATCTTTCCACCTGTCCGACGCAACACTCCCTCTAACTCTTCGATGCCAAGCTTCAATTTCGCTGCATTGGTCCGTTCTTTCAGCTGAAGTCTGAGATTAGCAATCTGTGACTGCAACTCGCCCGCCATCACCTCGGAAATGACATCGCGCCGATAATGATAAACTTTTTCTGCGAGCTCTAACCAGTTGTTAGCGTTAGCCCGCATCTTGCCTTCGACCGAAAACAGCGAGGTCAGCCAGCCGACGAAAACGTGCGCTTTGGTGCTTTTGGGAATGTTGCTGGCCAAGGGAATTCCGAATGTTGGATTAGTTGTTCTTGAGAACCTTGATGAAGGCGTCGGGCGGAATCGAAACTTTTCCGATCAATTTCATCTTCTTTTTGCCTTCCTTCTGCTTGTCGAGGAGCTTGCGTTTGCGCGAGATGTCGCCGCCGTAGCATTTTGCAGTTACGTCTTTTCGCATTTCGCGTACGTTGTCACGAGCAATGACCTTGCCACCGATAGCAGCCTGAATCGCGACTTTGAACATCTGCGGAGGGATGATTTTAGCCAATCTCTCGCACAGATCGCGACCTCTGCCATCAGCTTTTTCGCGGTGCACAATACAAGCAAAGGCATCAACAGGATCACCGTTGATGAGAATGTCCATCTTCACGAGGTCTGAAACCCGATAATCACCAAGCTCGTAGTCCATCGAGCCGTAGCCGTGCGTGATGGACTTTAGGCGATCATTAAAATCGACCAAAATTTCATTCAACGGCAATGCGCAACGTAGCATCACGCGATTCATATCGAGCGTGTCCGTATGGTCGCAAATCCCTCGTTTTTCCATGATCAAGGAAAGGATGTCACCCATCGAATCGTTCGGCAAAATAATCGAAGCGTTGATCGTTGGTTCACGGATCTCGAGTATCGTGCCTGGATCAGGCATATTGACCGGATTATCTACTTCGAGCAGTTCGCCACCTTGCTTAAGAACGTGGTAAATGACGCTCGGGTACGTGGAGATGATCTCGACGTCGTGCTCGCGACGAATGCGCTCCTGGATGATTTCCATGTGCAGCAGGCCAAGAAAACCACATCTAAAACCAAATCCTAGGGCCAGAGAACTCTCTGAGGAATAAACGAATGCCGCGTCATTGAGTTGCAGACGGCCAAGGCCAGCCTTGAGTTTTTCGTAGTCGTCGCTCTCCAGCGGATACAGTCCACAAAAGACCATCGGGTGAACCTCTTTGTAGCCGGGCAACATTTCGGTCGCAGGGCGCGCAGAAAGCGTGATGGTATCGCCCGTTTTCACCTCGGACGGCGTCTTGATAGTCGACACGATGTATCCCACGTCGCCGGCTTCAAGTATCGCGCACTTTTCCATCTTGGGCGTGAACACGCCGACTTCTTTCACCTCAGCCTTCTGGCCGGTGCTCATGAGCATCATCATCTCATTGGCCTTGATCGAGCCTGAGAAAACGCGGACGTACGCAATACAGCCGCGGTAAGCGTCGTAGAGCGAATCGAACACCAAAATCCGCGTCTGCGGATAATCACGCCAACGCGGTGGGGGGACACGGGCGATCACAGCCTCCAGTATATCCACAATCCCAATACCTGATTTCCCACTCGCGAGGATAGCCTCCTCAGCAGGGATCGTCAGAATATCTTCTAGCTGACGAATGCAAAGTTCCAAGTTGGCGCTCGGCAGATCGATTTTATTGATGACCGGAATGACCTTGAGCTTTTGCGCAAACGCCAAGTGTGCATTGGCCACAGTCTGGGCCTCGACACCTTGCGCCGCATCGATCAGGAGCACCGCGCCTTCACAAGCGGCAAGGCTGCGCGAAACTTCGTAGGAGAAGTCCACGTGTCCCGGTGTATCCATAAGGTTGAGCTTATAATCGCGTCCGTCCTTGGCGCGATAAGTCATCGTGACCGGATGTGATTTGATCGTGATGCCACGCTCCTTTTCCAAATCCATTGAATCGAGGTGCTGCTCAGTGAGCACACGCTTTGAAATGGTGTTGGTGTATTCAAGCAATCGGTCAGACAGCGTCGTCTTGCCGTGATCAACGTGGGCAATGATACAAAAATTTCTGGTCAGGAGTTCTTCCATACAAGGACCCGCCAAGGCTTGACGCCCGAGCGGGTGCAAAAAGTTTAAAAGGATTTAGCGTGCAGGCGTGCGGTAGGGTTTCAAGCCGTGGTGTCCGAATACTCGGCCATCGACTTAACGACCCAGGCTTTGTCTGTGCGACGCGCGAGGCCAGCGAGAACGCCGCCCATGCCGAGTTCGAGGAACTCCGTGGCTCCAGCCGCAACAGCACTGCGCATGCAATCTTCCCAAAGCACGGATGAGACGACCTGTTTCACCAAAGCAGCACGAATGTCTTCGGGCTTCGAGACAGCCTGCCCGGTCGTGTTAGTGAAGACAGTGAATTTCGGCGCGGCAAACGGGACAGTTTCGAGAAACTTCGCGAAGGCATCACGCGCCGGCATCATCAGGCGGCTGTGGTAAGCGCCGGCGACATTGAGCGTCATCGCCTTCTTGATACCACGAGCTTTGGCGGCTTCAACGGCGGCTTCGATTTTGGTCTTTTCACCGGAGATGATGATCTGGCCGGGAGCATTGAAATTCGCAGCTTCGACGTCGAACTCCTGACAAAGCGCCGCTACAACGCTGCGCTCTTCGCCAACGATAGCAGCCATGCCACCAATGGTCTGCTCACAAGCCACTTGCATAAGGCGACCACGTTCGGCGACCACTTTGAGGCCGGTCGAAAAATCAAAAACGCCCGCTGCCGTTAACGCCGTGACTTCGCCCAAGCTCAGACCGAGCGCATAATTGACCGGAGGTAATTTCCCCTGCTCCTTCAAGGCAGCGTGTAAGGCGAGACCATGCACGAATAACGCGGGCTGGCAGACCTTAGTCTGTGTCAGCTCGGCGTCAGGACCTTCGAACGAAATCTTCGTCAAATCCCAGCCCAATACGCGATTAGCCTCATCGTAAAGAGCGCGGGCAGCCGCGGAGTTTTCGTAGAGCGATTTGCCCATGCCGACTTTCTGGGCGCCTTGACCGGCAAATATTAGTGCGAGTGCCATAATAAAACGTACACTCGTAAAGTCCCCGGCCGACGGGGCCAAGCCCTAAAACCGGCGAAGTTGCGGGAAGTACTTCCGGTCGTCTACGATCGGTGCAGTTGGCGGCTTGGGCAACACCTCCGCGGCCACTGCGGCGGGTTTCACCGACGCCGTCTGGCGAGGAGTCAATGGAGTTGTCGTGGTTGAAGAGAGCGGCGTCGGCACACGCGAACGTTCGATTGGAATCTGGGTGCCTGTTGTCTGCACTGCAAAAGGGATTTGCGCAGACGCGATCGGAGCAACATCGGATTCGTCGATATAGGGATTGCTGGGCGTAGCTGGCATGATCGGCACCAACACCGAACTCGAGCCGGGCTGCGAAAGTGAACCGTCTTGCATTCCCGCCGACGTCGACGGCTGAGCTTGCGACTGCGGCTGTTCCCACGAATTGGGAACGTTTCGATCGGTGGTTTTTTTTGATTCCGGCTTCAACAACTCCAAATCCCGAGGCGAAAGCCATTGCTCCAAATACCGCGCGAAAGGATCTGGCGCTGGCGTCGGCTTAAAACCACCTGCCTGTTCACGGGACAGTGTCGAGTCGACCTGCGGCTTGCGTTGTGCGCGTACGGCATCGGTTTGCTTCAAGGCATCTTGCAGCCAAGTGGCTGATGGCGGCGTATTCGGCTCAGGCAAGCTTGGCGGCATGATCACGCTTTCAGTAGGCAGCGAAGGCAGCCCCGCCGAGCCCAGGCCAGATGATTTGCCTGACAGCTCTCGCGAACGCTCTGTAGCGGGCAACGATTTTAAATCACGTCGAGCCGCCTCCAACGAGTTTTCGCTCGTGCTCGAACCGGTTGCGGCCGTCTGTCCGTGCACGGAAGCGCACAGCACAACGGCCGCGATAACTGAGATTCTGAGGTTCACAAAAGGCCGCGCCACTGTAGGCGCTAAGCCGTAATAAAGATCCCTTTCAGGTTCATGTCGAGCGCCTGCGGATTCGGCGAGAAACGCAACGCATCGGCTTTACTGATAAGGCCCGCTTTGACGAGACGGTAAAGGTCTTTGTTAAACGAATAAGTATGCACGTCGCCGGTGCTTTCGAGGAGACTTTGGATCTTCTCGAAGCGACCTTCTAAAATCAGTGTTCTGATCGTGGCATCAGCATTCAGGATTTCAGTGGCCGGCCAGCGGCCGCCGCCTTCGAGCGCAGGGATAAGGCGTTGGCAAACGATGCCGCAGAGCGAACCAGAAATCTGGCGGCGAGCGCTCTGCTGTTGTTCGGGTGGAAAGAACTCGAAGAGACGCGTGAGCGACTGAGCCACCGTCGCCGCGTGCATGGTCGAAAGAACCAAGTGACCCGTTTCAGCAGCCGCGATGGCAGTCTCGAAAGTTTCGCGGTCGCGCATTTCACCGATCAAGATGATATCGGGATTTTGACGAAGAACCGAACGAATTGCTGTCGGGAAATCAGGCACATCGAGGCCAATCTCACGTTGGTTAAAAACCGATTTGTCGTCCTGAAACGTGTATTCGATCGGGTCTTCAATCGTGACGATGTGGCGATCGTGGTTGTGGTTAACCCAATCGAGGATGGCCGCCATGGTGGAGCTTTTGCCCGCGCCCGTGGCACCGCAGATGAGCAGAATGCCGTCTTTGGCCTTAGCGAGATGGAGGAGCGGCTCTTCGTCGAGATTGAGATCTTTGAAGGTCGGCACACGACTTTTCACGTGACGGAAAACAACGCTGACCGTCCCGCGTTGATGAAAGGCGTTGACGCGAAAACGGCCGATGTTCTCCGCCGTGTAGGCAAAGTCGATTTGGCCCTGTGTTTCCCACTGTTGTTTGAAAACGCGCGGCACGTGGTCGTCGACGAACGCCTGCGCTTCCGTACCCGCGATCGGGTCCATATCCACGGGCTTTAAACGCCCTGATAAGCGTACGTAACCGGGCTTGTTGGACTTAACTACGACATCGCTGGCCCCACTTTCGACCGCGAGTTTTAACAAGTCATTGAAGATTTCAGTATGAAGCGACATGGGTATATACAGGTTAAAAAACCTTGGCATTTCGTAACTAGGACTGGTTTGCTGTGCAAGGTATCTTCCTGTAAACGCTCCATGAAACTCCGCCCGCTCACCGGTGCCATCACCGCCCTCATCACCCCGTTTAAGAACGGTTCCGTCGCTTTTGACGACCTACGTAAGCTCGTGGAATCACAAATTAAAGCGGGTATCCATGGCTTGGTTCCCGTCGGCACAACGGGCGAGTCTCCCACTTTGTCCAACGACGAACACCTCGAAGTGATCCGCGCCGTGATCGAAACCGCGCGTGGCCGCGTGCCCGTGATCGCCGGCACAGGCTCGAATTCCACCCACGAAGCCGTCGAACTCACCAAGCTTTCGCACGAGGCCGGCGCCAATGCCATGTTGATCGTCGCTCCTTATTACAACAAACCGAGCCAAGCCGGGCTCTTCAGGCATTTCTCAGAATTAGCCGAATCCACCGACAAGCCGATTATTCTTTATTCGATACCTGGACGGTGCGGCATCGAGATCGGCGTGCCCGTTATCGAAAGTCTCCGCGCGAAGTATCCGCACGTTCGTTACATCAAGGAGGCCGGCGGCTCCGTCGACCGAGTCGACCAGTTGAAACAGTCCATGGGCAAAGACATCACCGTCCTCAGCGGTGACGATAGCCTCACGCTTCCTTTCATGTCCGTCGGAGCGGAAGGCGTAATCAGCGTTGCTTCGAATCTTCTGCCCAAGGAAATCGTTCAGCTCACCGAATTCGCCCTCAGTGACGAATTCGCGAAGGCCGCTAAAATCCACCGCAAGCTCTACCCTGTT
>Ga0302322_100006830_pt1 | contig 10154 bp, 4 predicted proteins | sample Fen_T0_2_FD_203757 | JGI IMG/M metagenome (GOLD analysis project Ga0302322, IMG submission 203757) | Peat permafrost microbial communities from Stordalen Mire near Abisko, Sweden - Fen_T0_2 | ecosystem: Environmental > Terrestrial > Soil > Wetlands > Permafrost | place: Sweden: Abisko... | reverse complement strand
TCCAGGTCCCGGCCGGCGCGAGCCTGGGCGCGGCGCGCGTGCGCGTCTCGATGGGGGACTACACCGCCGGCTTCGACCCGACCAGCCCGTGCGGCACGTTCACCTACGGCGAGGTCGAGGACTACCGAGCCAACGTGCTCGTGCCGAGCTACTGCGCGAGCGCGTCGACCGACACCGCCTACGAGTACATCAGCCGCGTCGAGCTCGGCACGCTCGACAACTCGCCCGCCGGGACGCAGCAGAACAACTACACGAACTACCCGATCTCCACGAACCTGGCGCGCTCCGGGAGCTACCCGGTCACGATCACGGTCGACGGCTCGTGGACGGTGGATCGCTGCACGGTCTATGTGGACTGGAGCGAGAACACCGATCTCGGCGAGCCAGGCGAGGTGTTCCAGCTCAACGGCGGTGCCGGCCCGGTCGATGCGAACGGGTTGCCGACGAGTGCGAACAGCGTCACGGGCTACTTCCACGGAACGATCCTGGTGCCGGCCAGCGCGCCCCTCGGTCCCGTGCGCATTCGCGTCGCCATGGGGGACGCCACGACCGGCTTCAATCCGACCAGTCCGTGCAGCACGTTCACGTTCGGCGAGGTCGAGGACTACCAGGCCAACGTCGGCCTGGGCTACTGCTCGAGCGCATCGACGGACACGGCCTACGAGTACATCAGCCGCGTCCAGCTGGGCACGATCGACAACTCGCCTGCCGGGACGCCGCACGACAACTACACGAGCTACGCGCTCTCGACCGCTCTCGCAAGTTGCGGCAGCTTGCCGATCACCGTCACGGTGCCCGGGTCGTACACCTCGGATCGCTGCACGGTGTTCGTGGACTGGGACCAGAACATGCAGCTCGGCGGCCAGGGCGAGATCTTCCCGCTCAACGCCGGCGGCGGCCCGGTCGACAGCAACGGCATCCCGACCACCTCGTACGGCGTCACCGGCTACTTCACGGGAACGATCCAGGTGCCGAACGGCGCAAACCTCGGCACGACGCGCATCCGCATCTGCATGGGCGACGCCGGCTACGACTTCATTCCCTCGAGCCCCTGCGGCACCTTCTACTACGGGGAGGTCGAGGACTATCAGGTCGACGTCGTCGCGGCTCTCGACAGCGACAGCGACGGCACGCCGGACTGCACGGACGGCTGTCCGAATGACCCGGCCAAGATCGCGCCCGGAAGCTGCGGCTGCGGAGTCGCCGACACGGACTCCGACGGCGATGGTACGCCCAATTGCACCGACCAGTGCCCGAACGACTCGGCGAAGATCGCGCCTGGAGTGTGCGGCTGCGGAGTCGCCGACACGGACTCGGACGGCGACGGCACGCCCAACTGCGCTGACCAGTGCCCGAGCGACCCGGCGAAGATCGCGCCCGGGATCTGCGGCTGCGGTGTGGCGGATACGGACTCCGACGGCGACGGCACGGCCAACTGCCTCGACGGCTGCCCGAACGACCCGGCGAAGATCGCGCCCGGAGTCTGCGGCTGTGGCGTGGCGGACACGGACAGCGACGGCGACGGTACGCCCAACTGCCTCGACGGCTGCCCGGGCGATCCGAACAAGATCGCGCCTGGAGTGTGCGGCTGCGGTGTCGCTGACACGGACTCCGACGGCGACGGCACGGCCAACTGCCTCGACGGTTGCCCCAGTGACCCGAACAAGGTCGCGCCGGGGATCTGCGGCTGTGGCGTAGCCGAAACGGACAGCGACGGCGACGGCACGCCCAACTGTCACGACGGCTGCCCGAATGATGCGAACAAGATCCTCCCGGGTGCCTGTGGCTGTGGTGTCCCGGACAGCGACACCGATGGCGACGGCGTGGCCGACTGTCTCGACAATTGCATCAGCGCCGCGAATCCCGGCCAGCAGGACTCGGACCAGGACGGCGTCGGCGATGCTTGCGACAACTGCCCGAGCCTTTCGAACCCCGGGCAGGCGGACTGCGACAACGACGGACTCGGCGATGCCTGCGCGATCGCCCAGGGTGCTTCCGACTGCAACGGCAACCTGGTGCCCGACTCGTGCGACCTCGCGGCGGGGACGAGCCATGACTCGAACGCGGACGGGATTCCCGACGAGTGCCAGCAGTCGATCTCGCCGTTCTGCTTCGGTGACGGCAGCACGAGCACCTGCCCGTGCGCGAACAACGGCTCGATCGGACGGGGCTGCGAGAACTCCGCCGCGACCGGCGGCGCGTTGCTCAGCGCAGCGGGAATCCCCTCGCTCTCGAGCGACACGCTCGTGTTCACCTCGACGGACGAGATCCCGGGGGTGCTCACCATCTTCCTCCAGGGCAGCGCTTCGGTCGCCGCGAGCAACTTCGGCGACGGCTTGCGCTGCGTGGGCGGAACGTTGAAGCGCCTGTACCTGAAGAACGCCACGGGCGGCGTTGCGAGTGCGCCGCAGCCCGGCGACCTGTCGGTGTCGGCGCGCTCGGCCGCCCTCAACGACCCGCTCGCGGCGGGCACGACACGCCACTACCAGGCCTACTATCGCGATCCGAGCCCGACTTTCTGCGCGACGCCGCCGGGCAACACGTGGAACGTCTCCTCGGGAATCTCGGTGGTCTGGAGTCCTTGATGTGGAGAAACTTGCCACCCCCCCGGCCGTCGGACTGCGCCGCAAGACCCGGCGAGCCAGCGCCGTGTTGCAACTCGCGCTGCCCGCGTCCGGAGGGGGATGGCTATCATGGCTCCGTCATTCATGGCGGACGTCACTTGCTGGACACTCATCGAATGCGCCGCGGCGGGCGACCGCGGCGCACGCGAGAATTTTGCCGATCGCTACCTGCCGCTGGTGCGGGCCTACCTCGAGGCACGCTGGAAGACGCGCCTCTCGCGACCGGAGCTCGAGGATGCCGTGCAGGATGTGTTCGTCGAGTGCCTCAAGGAGCAGGGCGTCCTCGAGCGCAATCGCTCGCGCCGCGGTCAGGGCTTCCGCGCCTACCTCCTGGGCGCCGTGCGCTATGTCGCATTGCGTGCGGAATCCAGGCGCGCGCGGACCCTCGACGCTGCACGCGCCGAGGGGCTGGAGCCCGAACGGCTGCCGGACGACGAGGACAGCTGCTCGCGTGTCTTCGACCGCCGTTGGGCGGCGACGATCATGCGCGAGGCCGCTGAGTTGCAGCGCGAGCGGGCGCAGGTTCAGGGCGCGCAGGCGCTGCGGCGCGTGGAGCTCTTGCGGCGCATCTTCCAGGAGGGGCAGCGCATCGCGGACATTGCGCGCGAGTGGGGGCTGGCTGCGGATGCCCTGCACCGCGAGCACGCCCGGGCGCGCGAGGAATTCAGCTCGGCACTGCGCGAGATCGTCGCCTTCCATGCGCCCGACTCGGATGGCGCGGTCGAGCGCGAGTGCGCAGAACTGATCGAACTGCTCGGCCAGAGCTGACCGATGCGGGAGTCTGCGAGCGATCGACCGCTGAGCGAGGGCCATCTCGATCGCGCGCTGCGCGAGGCTTTTGCGCGGCCATCCGGCCTGCGGCCGGACGTGCAGCTGCACGACACGAGCCTGCCGCCCGAAAGCGTGTGCCGCGTGGAAGCCGAGATCGCGCGCGGCGGCATGGGCATCGTCTTTCGCGCGCGCGACCCTGCTTTGCAGCGCGAGGTCGCGCTCAAGCTGCTGCACGAGGAGTTGAGCGGCGACGCCGCCGCTGTGGAGCGCTTCCTCGAGGAAGCTCGCGTGGGCGGAATGTTGCAGCATCCAGGTGTCGTGCCCGTCTACGCCTGCGGCCGCACGCAGACCGGCCGGCCGTGGTTCACCATGAAGCTCATCGCGGGCGAGACCTTGGCCTCGTTGCTCGCCAAGCGCGCGTCCCCGGCGCACGAGCAGGGACGCTTCCTCGCGATCCTCGAGTCGGTCTGCCGCACGATCGCGTATGCCCACTCTCGCGGCGTCGTGCACCTCGACCTCAAGCCCGGCAACGTCATGGTCGGAGCCTTCGGCGAGGTGCAGGTCGTCGACTGGGGACTGGCCGCCCTGCTGCCGGAGCTCGAGGATGCGCTCGGGCACGGGCGACGCCCGGGCGAGGTCTTCGGCACGCCCGCCTACATGCCGCCGGAACAGGCGCGCGGCGATCGCGCCCTGATCGACGGGCGCGCCGACCTGTTCGCGCTCGGCGCGATCCTGTGCGAGATCTTCACCGGCAGCCCGCCCTATCCCGGAGGCCGGGCGGCGGTCCGACAGGCGGCTGCAGAAGCACGCCTGGACGAAGCCCGCACGCGCCTCTCGAGCGCCGGCCCGGCCGAACTCGCGCGGCTCTGCGTGCGTTGCCTGAGCGAGCAGCCCTCCGCCCGGCCGCGCGATGCGACCGAGATCGCGGATGGCATCGCGGGCTCGTTCGCGCAACTGGAGGCGCGCGCCCGTGGAGCCGAGATCGCGGCCGCCAGGGAGGGCGAGCGCGCGCGCCAGGAGCGACGCGCACGGCGGCTCACCGTCGCTTTCGCGGCGACCGTGCTCGCGGTCGTGCTCGGCGGCGCGGCCCTGTGGACCAAGTGGTCGATGCGCGAGGACGCGCGCCGGGAGAGCGTCGATTCGCGTGCGGGCGAGGCCCTCGGCGAAGCCGCGCGCCTGCTGGGCCAGGCCGAGTCGTCGGGAGACCCGGGAATGTATGCGCAGGCCGTGGCGGCCACGGATCGGGCCCAAGCGATGATTTCGACCGGCGAGGGAAGTGTCGCCACGCGGGAACGAGTCTCGTCGCTGCGCGAGCGCGCGCGTGCAGAGGAATCGCAGGCGCGCCTCGAGGCGCAGCGGGCGCGCGCCAACGCGGCTCTGCTTCGACGGCTCGAGGACCTGCGCACGCCCGGCTCGGAGGATGCCTACCCGGAGGACCCGCTGGCGCGCGAAGCGGGGTACGCGGCCGCATTCGCCGAGGCGGGCCTCGATCCCGATCGGGCCGATGCCGAGCTGCTCGCGGCCGAGCTGCTCTCGCGCGGCATCGCCATCGAAGTGGCGAGTCATCTCGACGAGTGGACTTTGCTGCGGCTGGATGCCTGCCTCCCGGGCGCGGAGCGCTTGCAGCGGCTGACGCAGCTGCTCGATCCCGATCCCGGGCGATCGGCCGTGCGCGCCGCGATCGCCAGCGGATCCCTCGAGGAACTCGGCCGGGTCGCGGGCGGTCCGGACCTCTCCAGGTGCCGCGAGGGCACGCTGCACGCCTTCGTTCGCGCGCTGCCACCCAGCGGACTGGGACACTCGGAACCGGCCTTGCACGCCTTCCGTGCCGCGCACCGCGTGCGTCCCGACGACTACCCCGTCACGATCGAGCTCGCGCGCTACGCCTTCAATTGCGGGGTGGAGCACGTCGCCGAAGGCGAGCAGTTCTACCGCCTGGCGCAGGCACTGCGACCCGAGCACGCGACGGCCTTTCTCGAGCTCGGCTGGGAGCTCGAGCACAACGACATCGACTACGCAGCAGCGGCTGAACTGGAGCGCAGGGCGGTCGAGCTGCAGCCAGCCGCCGGTGTGGCCTACTTCTGCCTCGGTCGCGCCTTGCGCGGACTGGGGGATCTCGACGGCGCACTCGCGGCCCAGGCTGCCGCCGCGCACATGATGCCTGGAGACCGGCGCCCGCAGAAGGAGACGGCCATGCTGCACCGCATGACCGGTGCGCTCGACCGATCGATCCAGGAGTTCGCGAGCCTGCTCGCCCATCATCCCGAGTACTACCTCGCGCGCTCCGAGTACGCATCCGCGCTGTTCGACGCCGGTCGGACCGAGGAGGCGTTGGCGCAAATGGCGCAGGTGATCGCCGGCGATGAGCGCGGACGCAGCCAGTGGGAAGGGGTCGAGGGCCGGATGCTCTTGCAGAGCGGCTCTTGTGTCCAGGCCGCCCGCATCCTGCGCGGACTCCAGTCGGATCAGGAGGTATCCGTGCTGCCCTTGTTCGCCCAGGGCATCCGGCTGCAGGACTACTTCGACCTGGACGTCTTGCTGGCTCGCTGCCAAGCCAACGCCGCGCGCGCCCCCGCGAATGCGGAGATGCAGTGCCAATTGGCGGCGCTCCTGGACGCGAGCGGGCGCTACGCCGCGGCGCTCGTTGCCTTCCGCGCCGGGCATGCGCTCGGCATGGCGCAGCAGGCCTGGCGCAGTCCTTCGTCCAACTGGATCCTCGTCGCGGAGAAGCGGGCCGCGCTCGAGACACGGCTCGTGACCCTGCTCGCGGCACACGAGTCTCCCGCTGCGGCCGACGACGGGCTCGCACTGGCTCGCATGGCTTCGCGCAAAGGTTTGCACGGACCCGCGGCGCGCTGGTTCGCGGAGCTCTTCGAGCGCGAACCGGCGCGCGCCGCGGAGCCGGACGCCCGGCTCGAGGCCGCTTGCGCGGCCGTTTGCTTCAGCGAACAACTGCCGAAGACAGCGCAGGAATCCGCTCGCTGGCGTGCCCTCGCGCACTCCTGGCTGCGCGACGAGCTGGAGCGACGCGGCGCCGAGGTTCGCGCCGGTGTCGCAACGCTCGAGGTGAGCTGCGCCCTCGGCGCTTGGGAGGTCGCGCGCGAGCTCGCGGTCGTGCGCGAGGCGGATGGTCTCGCATCCCTTCCGGCCACGGAGCGGGCCGAGTGGCTGGCGTCGTGGTCCTGCGCGAGCGCGCTCTGCTCGGAGGCGCAAGGGCGCAGCCTGAACAGCACGCACCCGCGCTGATTGCTTTCGAGCGGGCGCGTCTCAACCCGCAGCGGGGTTCGCGAGTCCCGGAACGCCGTCTTCCGGCGAGAGTCCGCCGAGTTCGCGGTACATGCGCGCCCAGTACGAGGCGCGTGTCACGCCGACGAAGCCGAACGTGCCCACCACGGCAAACGGAACGACCGGCGCCAGGACGCAAGTGAACACCAATGCGAGTGCTGCGCCCACCAGCACCCATTGCATCACCCACAGCACGGAGTCGATCAAGGCCGCGCGCGTCGTCGCCCAGGGCCGCTGGCGCGCGATGCGCCAGCCGTGCATGAGCGCCGAGTTCGAACCGCGGCGGTTGTGCGCCAGGCTCGAGAGCGCGAGCTGGTAGATCACGGAGAGCAGCGCCAGGAAGACCATGAAGACGCCCACGAAGGGCGCCAGCGCGGCGGCGAAGAACACGCCGCCGGGTTCGAGGCCGAGCCCCTTCAGGAAGAAGAAGGGCGGCGCGACGAGCAGCGCGAGGCCGATGCAGGTCATCAGCCAGAGCTCGAGCGTCAGCGCGGCACCCGAGAGCGTGATTCCGCGTGCCGCGCGCCAGGCGTCGCGCAGGCGCGGGTGCCGGTCCTCGCGCGCGAGCAGGCTGCTGGCCTGCGGCGTGCTGATCGCGGCCAGGCCGATGATCAGGCGGATCGGGATGACCAGCGCGATCGCCAGCAAGGCCCAGCCGAGCTGCGCCGCGGCGAGGTCGGAGAGCGTCGCATGACTCTCGAAGCTGTGCGCGATGCCGACCGGGCCTCCGGGCACGAGGTCGATCGAGGGATAGACGATGCCCGCGATCCAGAGCCAGCTCGGCCGGCCCGCGGCGCGCGCGCACAGTCCCAGCGCGGCGCGCGCGCGCGCCAGCGTCAGTTCCTCGCCTTCGATTCCGAGCCAGCGCGACACGCGCGGCGTCTGCGCGGAGGAGCTGGGGCTATTTCCCGTGCTCATGCGCCGGCGCGGCTCAACGCGCGACCGCCAGGCCGCGTCCCTGGCAGACCGACTCGATGTCCTCGACGCTCTTCGGGATGCCGCTCGTGAGCACCTCGTGTCCGGATGCGGTCACGAGCACGTCGTCCTCGATGCGGATGCCGATGCCGCGCCAGCGCGCCGGCACGCTCTCCTCGTCCTCGGCGATGTAGCAGCCGGGCTCGACGGTCAGCACCATCCCGGGCTCGAGCGTGCGCGAAGCGCCGTCGACGACGTAGGCGCCGCAGTCGTGCACGTCGAGGCCCAGCCAGTGGCTGGTGCGATGCATGTAGAAGCGCCGGTAGGCGTCCTTCTCGATCAGCTCGTCGGGCTTGCCCGCGAGCAGTCCCAGACGCGCGAAGCCTTCGACCAGCACGCGCAACGCGACCTCGTGCACCGAGACGAAGCTCACACCCGGGCGCACGTGCGCGATGGCGGCGAGTTGCGACTGCAGCACGACCTCGTAGAGCGCGCGCTGCTCGGTCGAGAAGCGGCCGTTGACCGGGAAGGTGCGCGTCACGTCGCTGGCGTAGTACTCCCACTCCGCGCCGGCGTCGATCAGCAGCAGCTCGCCGTCGTGGAGCAGCTCGGAGTTCTCGACGTAGTGCAGGATGCAGGCGTTGCGCCCGCCCGCGACGATGTTGGTGTACGCGGCGCCGGTCGAGCCGCTGTGCTTGAACTCGTGCTCGAGCAGCGCCTCGACCTCGTACTCGCGCATCCCGGGCTTGCACTCGCGCATGGCGCGCGTGTGCGCCGCGCGCGAGACCGCGGCCGCCCGGCGCATGCGCTCGAGCTCGGAGGTCGTCTTGAAGAGGCGCAGTTCGTGCGTGTAGGGCGCGACGTCGCACAGTTCGAGCGGCGGCACGACCATGCCGCGCGCCGCCCAGCGCAGTTTCGTGAGCGTCTCGAGCACCTTGGCGTCGCGCTCGGGCTCGATGCCCGTGCGCGTGACGATGCGCTGGTAGTTCTTGAGCAGTGTCGGCAGGTCGTCCCACAGGCGCTCGATCGGTCGCGCCTCGTCCACGCGCAAGTGCGCCGGCGCCGCCGCGACGCCCAGCCGCCGGCCGGTCCAGGTCTCGCGCTCGCGATCCCGCTCGCGCAGGTAGAGGATGCACTTCGCCGGGCCGTCGCCCTCGAGCGGCGGCAGCACGACGAGCGCGCTCTCGGGCTCGCTGAAGCCCGTCAGCCACCAGAAGTCGCTCTCGGGGCGGAAGCGGTACTCGCTGTCGTGGTTGCGCACCTTGTGCGCGGACGTGAAGAACAGGCCGGCGGCCTTGCGCGCGGCGAGTCGCTCGGAAAGTCGGGCGCGATTGTGCTGGTGGAGGGCGGGATCGGACATGGAGCGCGCTCAGGGCTTCCCGGCCGGCTTCTCCGCGGCCGCGGGCGGAGTCTCCGCCGCGGCGGCGCCCGGATCCATCACGAGCTTGCCGAAGTAGGCCGGCATCTCGACGCCGCCGATGTCCTTCATCATGTGCATCATGGGCGGGAGCGTGTTGGCCATGCCGCGCAGGAAGTTGCCCGTCGCGTTCGTGCCGTCCTTGGTCGAGCCGCCGTCCCAGACGACGACCTTGTCGAACTTGACGTTGCTGATCGCCGTTGCGGCGGTCTTCGAGAGCTCGTCGATGTGCTCGAGCATCATCAGCTGGAAGGCGGGTTGCGCGCCGCCGCAGGCGTCGATGATGCGCTTCAAGCCGTCGCCCTTCTTGGCCAGGATCTCGAACTCGCCCTTGGCCTGCGCGGCGAGGCGCGCATAGATCGCGGCCGCTTCGCCCTCGGCCTCGATGCGGCGCTTCTCGGCCAGCGCCTCGGCGTCGACGATCGTCTGCGCCTTGACGGCGCGCGCGAGCGACTCGAGCTCGGCGCGCTTCTCGGCCTCGATCTTGCGGCCCTGGGCCTCGGCGGCCTTGGCCTGCGCGATGTACTGCATCTCGAGCACCTTGGCCTGCGATTCGCGCTGGCGCGTCTCGCCCAGCTGGTAGGCATCGGCCTCGCGCACACGCAGCTCGGCGTTGGCGCCGGCGATCTCGGCCTTGGACTTGTTCTCGCCCGCCACGGCCTTGGCGTTGGCCTCGGCCACGGCCACGCGCATCACGCGTTCGGCCTCGCGCACCTGGGCCTCGCGCTGGAAACCGGCGGTCTGCTCGCCGATCGTGCGCTCCTTCTCGAGCTCGGCCACGCGCACGGCGCGTTCGCGCTCGGCGTCCTTGGTGCCGATGTCGCGCAGCTTCTCGTTGTTGGCGACCTCGATCTGGCGGTCCTTGGCGGCCGCGGCGACGCCGATCGCGCCGAGCTTCTCCTGGTGCGCGACGTCGATCGTGGCCTGCTGGATGGCCTCGGAGGCGGCCTTCTTGCCGATCGCCTCGATGTAGCCCGACTCGTCGCTGATGTCCTTGATGTTGACGTTGATCAGCACCAGGCCGATCTTCTTCAACTCGGGCTCGAGCGAGGACTGGATCTTCGAGAGGAACGTGTCGCGGTCCTTGTTGATCTCGTCGATCTTCATCGAGGCGATCACCTGGCGCAGCTGGCCCAGGATCA
>Ga0302322_100006829_pt1 | contig 10155 bp, 9 predicted proteins | sample Fen_T0_2_FD_203757 | JGI IMG/M metagenome (GOLD analysis project Ga0302322, IMG submission 203757) | Peat permafrost microbial communities from Stordalen Mire near Abisko, Sweden - Fen_T0_2 | ecosystem: Environmental > Terrestrial > Soil > Wetlands > Permafrost | place: Sweden: Abisko... | reverse complement strand
TGCCGCGGCCGCGGCCCACAGCGCGGCCGCGGCACCCGTGCTCGCGCCGAAGTAGCCCACGGCGAGACCATGGGTGTCGGGGCGCTCCCGGAGCCATTCGGTCACGGCGACCAGCCGCGTCCCCAGGAGGTCGACGTCGAAGACGTTGGCGCGGTCGGTCTCCTCGTCGCGCGTGAGCAGGTCGAAGAGGAGGGTGGCCAGGCCGACGTCCTGGAGCACCTGGGCCACGTACCGGTTGCGCGGACTGTGCCGGCTGCTTCCGCTCCCGTGCGCGAACACGACCACCGCCGACGCACCCGCCGGCACCGTCAGCGTGCCGACCAGCTCGACCGGCCCCACCGGCCCCACCGGCCCGACCGGGATGGTCACCTCCTCGTCCCAGTCGACGGACCGAGCCGCCGCCTCGTCGAGCAGGCGCACCACCTCGTTGTCGGAGGTCTGGGTGAAGTCCTCGTACCACTGCCCCACCGCGTTGAAGCCTGCGGGCGACTCGAGGCACACCACCTCGTCGGCGAGGTCCGATAGGGCGGCCAGGGTGTCGGGCGGCGCCACGGGAACGGCGAGCACCACCGTCCGGGCGCCATGGGCGCGGACCACCTCGAGCGCAGCCCGCGCCGTGCCCCCGGTCGCGATGCCGTCGTCGACCACGACCACCGTGCGCCCGTCGAGCTCGACCGCGGGGCGGTCCCCCCGGAACCGGCGGGCCCGGCGCTCGATCTCGACCCGCTCCCGCGCCTCGACCTCGGCGATCTCGGCCGGACCGACTCCGGTCAGTCGCACCACCTCGTCGTTCAGGACCCGCACGCCCCCCTCGCCGATGGCGCCCATCCCGAGCTCGGGCTGGAAGGGCACCCCGAGCTTGCGGACGACGATCACGTCGAGCGGCGCGCCCAGGAACTCGGCCACCTCGGCGGCCACGGGCACCCCGCCCCGCGGGAGCCCCACCACAACGGGCCGCTCCGGCCGCAGCGCCCCCAGGCGAGCGGCGAGCAGGCGCCCGGCGTCCCGACGGTCACGGAAGATCGGCATCGCACCCGTCCTTCCCACGATCGCGCTCGGTGGCGAGTCCATGAGGCCACTCTGCTCCGCCCGGGACCGGGGATGACAGGGCCGTTGTCCCCTGGCCTCCCCGACGTCCGGCCCGTACGGTCGGAGGGTGGACCCGATGCTCCGCGAGACGCACTCCGCGATCGTGGCGATGGTGGGAGACCGGGCGTACAAGGTCAAGAAGCCGGTTCGCCTGCCGTTCCTGGACTTCTCGACCGTCGAGGCCCGCCGGGCAGTGGCCGCGCGGGAGGTCGCGCTGAACCGCCGTCTCGCCCCGGACGTCTACCTGGGCGTCGGCGCCTGGCGTGCTCCCGACGCGCCTCCGGGCGCCGAGCCCGAGCCCGTCGTGGTGATGCGGCGCATGCCCGACGACCGCCGCCTCGCCACCCTCGTCGCCGACCGGTCGTCGGCCGGCGACGGCGAGCTCGAAGCGGCCATCCGGGCGATCGCACGCACGGTCGCCGCGTTCCACGCCCGGGCCGACCGCTCACCCGAGATCGACGCGGCCGGGCGCCCCGAGCGCGTCGCGACGAAGTTCCTCACCGACGTCGGCGATGCGCACGACGTCGCCGCGGGCGCCCTCGACCACGCCGTCATCGAGACCGTCGACCGCCTCGGCCGGGCCTACCTCGCGGGCCGGGTCCCGCTCCTCGAGGCCCGGGTCCGCGCCGGCCTGATCCGCGACGGGCACGGCGACCTCCTCGCCGACGACATCTTCTGCCTCGCCGACGGACCCCGCATCCTCGACTGCATCGAGTTCGACGACGAGCTGCGCTGGGGCGACGTGCTCGCCGACGTCGCCTTCTTGGTGATGGACCTCGAACGGCTCGACGCCCCGGCCCTCGGCGAGCAGCTCCTCGCGGACTACGGCGAGTTCAGCGGCGAGCACCACCCGCCGTCACTCGCGCGCTTCTACGTCGCGGCCCGCGCGCTGATCCGGGCCAAGGTCACCGCGGTGCGCGTGCACCAGGGCGACCGGTCGGCCGCCCCCCTCGCGGCACGCCTCCTCGACCTCGCCGCCGACAACCTCCGGCGCGGCCGGGTGACCTGCACCCTTGTCGGCGGGTTGCCCGGGACCGGGAAGTCGACCGTCGCGCACGCTCTCGGGCCCACGCTCGACGCCGTCGTCATCTCCGCCGACGAGGTCCGCAAGGAGCTCGCGGGGCTCCCCCATTCCGCCCGGGCCGCGTCGCCGTACGGAACCGGGATCTACGACGCCGCGCACACCGAGGCGACCTATGCCGAGCTGGTCCACCGTGCGCACGCGCTCCTCGAGCAGGGAACCAGCGTCGTCCTCGACGCGTCGTGGTCGCGCCGCGCGCATCGCGACGCCGCGACCGAGGTCGCCACCGTGACGGCCAGCGAGATCCGCGAGCTTCGCTGCGTCGCGCCGATCGACGTCGCGCACGAGCGCATCGCGCAACGGGCGCGCAGCGGGTCCTCCACGTCGGACGCGACGGCCGCCGTTGCCCGGGCGATGGCGGCGACGGCGGAACCGTGGCCCGAGGCGCACGACCTCGACACCGACGCCCCCCTGTTCGTGGTCTCCGCCGCCGCGCGCCGCGCGCTGGACTGAGGCTCAGACCTGGCGGGACGGGCAGTCGCGTCAGACCGTCACGTCAGACCGTCACGTCAGACCGTCACGTCAGACCGTCACGTCGTCGTCGACGGCGACGATCAGGCCGTAGTGCCCGTCGTAGCGGCGGTACAGCACGCGGCCGCGGCCCACCTCGGCGTCGACGAAGAACACGAAGCCGGCGTCGGTCTCGTCGAGCAGCGCCTCGGCGTCCTCGAGCGCGAGGCGCGGCACCGGCTCCCGGTTGTGGGTCACGGGCGCGGCGACGGGCCCGTCGGGCGCGGCACCGGCGCAGTGGATCTCGTACCCGTCGGCCGCGCGCTCGACGACGCAGTCGACCTCGTTGGTCACGTCGCGGAACAAGAAGAAGTCGTGGTCGAGCATCTCGAGGTCGGCGACGGCTTCGTCGACGCTCTGGGCCTCGAGCGCGAACGACTTGCGCACGACCACCTCGCACTCGTCGGTCGCACGCGGGAAGTACGAGGGCCGGCGCGTCGGGGCGTCACCGTGGTGCCACGACTCGCCGTCGCGGTGACGCAGCCGCGCGTCGCGGTCGTGGTGCGAGATCCGCTCGACCGACTGGCGCAGCCGCAGGTCGAGCAGGTCGGCCGCTTCGCGCGGCGTGGACGCGGCCACGTGCGCGCGCACGAGCCGGCCGTTGCAGTCGAGCTCGGCCTTCGCGATCGACGGCCGGGGCCGCGCGGGGTCGCGCTCCTGGCGCAGCTCGAGCCGGGCGAACAGCACCGGTCCGGGGCAGATGCGCTGGACGTTCTCCAGCTTCGCGAGCGCGTACGCGCGATCGTCCGCGTTCACGTCGCCGACGACGTGGACGGCGATCTCGATGTCGGGGTTGGTGGCGGTCATGGTGTCCGTTTCCTCAGATTCGCTGCAGGATGCTGGCGGTGCCCAGCGAGCCGCCGCAGCACATGGTGACGAAGGCGAGCTCGCCGTCGGTGCGTTCGAGCTCGTGGAGTGCGGTGGTGAACAGGCGCGAGCCGGTGGAGCCGACCGGGTGGCCCAGCGCGATCGCGCCGCCGTTGACGTTGACCCGGTCGAGATCGGGGTTGTGCACCCGGGCCCAGGAGAGCACGACCGCGGCGAACGCCTCGTTGATCTCGAAGATGTCGAAGTCGGACATCGCCATGCCCGAGCGAGCGAGCATCTTCGTGGTGGCGTCGACCGGCCCGTCGAGCAGGTAGTACGGGTCGGTCCCGACGACGAGCTGGTGCAGCAGGCGGGCGCGGGGCGCCAGGCCGAGGGCCCGGGCCTTGTCCTCGTCCATCCAGAGCACCGCCGCGGCGCCGTCGGAGATCTGCGACGCCGTCCCGGCCGTGTGCTTGTACCCCTCGATCACCGGCTTGAGCTTGGCCAGCGACTCCATCGTGGTGTCGCGCAGGCCCTGGTCGCGCGTGATCGTCTGCGTCTCGCCGGTGGGCTGGCCGTCCTCCCCGAGCACGGGTGCGGCGACCGGCGCGATCTCCCGCTCGAAGCGGGCCTCGTCCCACGCGACCTTGGCCTTGCGCTGCGAGTGGAAGCCCCACTCGTCGAGGTCCTCCCGCGTGATCCCGCGCCGGTCGGCGACGCGCTCCGCAGCGCCGAACTGACCGTTGGGCGGATCGTCGTAGGGGTAGTCGTCACTCTTGTAGTGGCCGGGGCCGTTGATCACGTTGGAGCCGAGCGGCACCCGCGACATCGCTTCGACGCCACACGCGATCACGACGTCGGCACCACCGTTGGCGATGAGGCCGGCCGCCATGTGGTTGGCCTGCTGGGCCGAGCCGCACTGCGCGTCGACCGTGGTGCACGCCGTCGAGTAGCCGAGGCGGGCGCTCCCGAGCCACGCGTTGCGGGTGACGTTGGAGCCCTGCTCCCCCGCCTGGGTGACACAGCCACCGATCGCCTCGTCGACGATGGCGGGGTCGATCCCGGCGCGGTCGATCACGTCGTTGAGCGCGATCCGCAGGATCTCCGGCGACTTGAGCCCGCAGAGCCACCCGTTGCGCTTCCCGATCGGTGTGCGAACCGCCTCGACGATCACCGGAGTGCCCATTGCTGTCCCCCTCGGTCGACCAAAGGCGGCAAGTCTAGGATCTGGGCCGCTGTGGACACTCCTTCGGACCCCGGTCCCGGCCCCGAACGACCAGGCGAGCCGGGCGAGCCGGGCGAGCCGGTCGAGCTCGTGCACGACCTGCACGACGGCCCCGACCTCCCTGCGGCGGTCGCCGCGAGCCGGCGGGCCGCCGACGCCGCCCGCCGCGTGGTGGCGGGGCTCACCGCCCCCGGCGCCGACGCCGCGACCCTCACCGAGGTGGCCGCGGCCCTGGAGCGGCTCGCCGACGTCCTCGAGCCCCACCGGCGGGGCTCCCGCTGGCCCGCGCCCCGGCCCGCAACCCGAACCGACGCGACTCCCGACCCCGCCGTGTGGGAGTCCCACCCGCTGCTCGGCCCCTCGCACCCGCTCGCACCGCCCATCCGGATCGAGCGCCACGGCGACCGCGCCGTGGGCACGGTCACGTTCGGCCACACCTACGAGGGCCCGCCGGGGGCGGTGCACGGCGGCATCGTGGCCGCGATGTTCGACATCATCTTGATCTCCGCCGCCTCGATCGCCGAGGTCGCCGGCCTCACCGGCACCCTCACCGTCCGGTACCGGGCCGCGACCCCGCTCTTCCGTGAGATCCGCTACGAGGCGCAGATCGACGAGGTCCGGGCCCGCACCGCCCTGGTGTCGGGCCGGTCGACGGCCGACGGCGTGCTGCTCGCCGAGGCCGAGGGCATCTTCGTGCGCGTCCCCCGAGCGTAGGATCCCGCCGTGCTCTCACCCGTCCCCGACGGCGGCCTCGTCCACAACATCCACGAGGGCCCCGACACCCCCGACGAGATCCTCGCCGGGCGCCGGGCCGCCGATGCCGCCCGCCGGATCGTGGCCGGGCTCACCGCCACCGGCGCCGACCCCGCGACCCTCGCCGAGGTCGCGGACGGGCTCGAGGTGATCGCCGCGGTCCTCGCCCCGCACACCCCCACGACGCGCTTCCCCGAGACCGGGCTGCACGGCGGCGTCCAGGCCGCCAGCCAGGTCTGGGAGTCCCACCCGTTCATCGGGCCCGGGCACCCGCTCGCCCCGCCCATGCGCATCGTGCGCGAGGGCGACCGCGCGGTGGGCACCGCGACCTTCGGGCACGTCTACGAGGGCCCGCCCGGGTGCCTGCACGGCGGGATCGTGGCCGCGATGTTCGACATGGTGCTCGGCGCCGCGGCCTCGTTCGCCCAGCGGCCCACCCTCACCGGAACCCTCACCGTGAAGTACCGCCGGCCCACGCCGATCGGCGAGCCGATCCGCTACGTCGGCTGGATCGACCGGCTCGAGGAGCGCAAGACCATCACGAAGGGCGAGTCGTGGTGCGGCGACGACCTGCTCGCCGAGGGCGAGGCGATCTTCGTGATGATCAACACGAAGCGCTACGACCAGCCCGAGTCATGAGCCGAGGTCCCCTCGCCGGCGTCCGGGTGCTCGAGATCACCGGGCTCGGCCCGGGCCCGTTCTGCGGGATGCTGCTCGCCGACCTGGGCGCCGAGGTGCTGCGGGTCGAGCGGGCCGACGTCGCGGCGCGCGTCGACCGCAGCCGGCCCGCATCGAACGCGATGTACCGGGGGAAGCGGGCCGTCGGGCTCGACCTCAAGTCGCCCGAGGGTGTCGCCGTGTTCCTGCGGCTGTGCGAGCAGGCCGACGCCGTCGTCGACGTCTTCCGCCCGGGCGTGGCCGAGCGCCTCGGCATCGGCCCCGACGACTGCCGCGCCCGCAACCCCCGCCTCGTCTACGGGCGGCTCACCGGGTGGGGCCAGGACGGCCCCTACGCGCCGATGGCCGGGCACGACATCGACTACATCGCCATCTCGGGCGCGCTCGAGCCGATCGGCCGCGCCGGCCAGCCGCCCACGCCGCCGCTCAACGTGGTGGGAGACTTCGCCGGCGGCGGGATGCTGCTCGCGTTCGGGATCGTCGCCGCGCTGTTCGAGCGCGAGCACACCGGCGCCGGTCAGGTGATCGACGCGGCGATGATCGACGGTGCCGCGCTGATGATGACGCCGTTCTTCGCGGCCCGGGCGTCGGGCTTCTGGGGCGAGCGGGGGACGAACATCCTCGACACCGGCGCGCCGTACTACGAGGTGTACGCCACCGCCGACGGTCAGTGGATGGCCGTGGGCGCGATCGAGCCGCAGTTCTACGCGATCCTGCTCGACGGACTCGGCCTCGACGCCGCCGCGCTCCCCGACCGCGACGACCCCGCGAACTGGGCTGGCCTGAAGAAGCGGTTCGCGGCCGTGTTCGCGAGGAAGACGCGCGACGAGTGGTGCGCGGTGTTCGACGGCACCGACGCCTGCGTGGCGCCGGTGCTCTCACCGCTCGAAGCGCCCGACCACCCGCACAACCGTGCCCGTCACGGCTACCTCGAGCGCCACGGCGTGCCCCAGCCCGCGCCCGCGCCCCGCTTCTCGGCCCATCCCGACCCGCAGCCCGCACCCCCCGAGCACCCGGGCGTGGACCCCGTCGGCGTCCTCGGGGCGTGGGGCTACGCCGCCGACGAGGTCGAGGCGCTGCGCGCGTCCGGCGTCGTGGTCTGACCCCGACTTCCCCGGAGGGACCCATGCCCATCCCCGAGCAGCGCGACCTCGACGCCACCCGGGGCATCCTCGCCCCGTGGTTCGCCGCCCACTTCGGCGCCACCGACGTCGAGGTCGGCCCGATCCAGGGACCGGCGCTCACCGGGTTCTCCAACGAGACCCTCCTGATGGACGCCACGTACACACCCGCCGACGGCGGGGCGCGCCGCACCGAAGGGCTGGTCGTTCGCGTGAAGCCGACCGGGCACACGGTGTTCCTCGAGTCGGACTTCGAGTGGCAGTACCGGGTGCTCGAGATCCTGGGCACGCAGACCGACGTGCCGGTGCCGGTCGTGCGCGGCTTCGAGGCCGACCCGTCGATCCTCGGCGCGCCGTTCTTCGTGATGGACCGCATCGACGGCTGCCGGGTCCCGGCGGACGCGCCGTCGTACAACGCGACCGGGTGGATCCACGACGACGCGACGCCCGCGCAGCGGCGCACGCTGGTGGAGAGCGGCCTCGACCAGCTCGTGAAGATCCACGCCCTCGACTGGCGCGCGCTCGGGCTCGGGTTCCTCGACAAGCCGCAGTACGGAGCGCGCGGGTTCGAGCAGCAGCTGCGCTACTACGAGGCCTCCTACGAGTGGGCCGCGCGCGGCGAGGACCAGCCGGTGGTCGGGGCCGCGCTGGAGTTCTGCCGCGAGAACGCCCCGGGCGACCGCGAGCTCACGGTCTGCTGGGGCGACGCCCGCATCAACAACCAGCTCTTCGACGACGACTACCACGTGCGGGCCGTGCTCGACTGGGAGATGGTGACGCTCGCCGACCCGATGATGGACCTCGGGTGGTGGTGCTTCCTCGACCGGCACTTCCACGAGGGCATGGACCAACCGCGCCTCGACGGCTTCCCGACGCGCGAGGAGATGGTGGCGTACTACGCGGCAACGTCGGGCCGGGCCCTCCACGACCTCGACTTCTACGAGGTGTTCGCGGGCCTGCGTTTCGGGGTGGTGATGATCCAGATCAAGAACCTGCTCGTGGAGTTCGGGCTGGCTCCCGCCGACAGTGACATGGGCCGTACCAACGCGGTCACCCGCGTGGTCGCCGAGCTGCTCGGGCTCCCCGACCCCACCGCGTCGGCGAGCGAGCTCGCGAGCGAACCAGGGCGGATGGACCGCTCGTGACCTTCTCGGACGCGGTCGCCGGAGGGGTCGTCGATCTCATGGTCGGGCTGCCGCCGGCGCCCAACGACCTGTCATGGCGCGACAACCTGCGGCCGCTGCTCAAGGACGAGGAGTCGCTGGGTGGGTTCCAGCACCCGGCGTCGTACATGTTCAAGAACCTGCCCGACGAGCGCTTCGCCGACGACCCGCCGCGCGCGGTCCTCGACGCCATGGACCGCTACGGCGTGGAGCGCGCGCTCATCGGCATCCACCCCGACAACGACGTCGCCGTCCGCGCGATCGCCGATCATCCCGACCGGTTCTTCGGCGCGATCGAGGTCGACCCGAACACGGGCATGGAGGGCGTACGCGCCCTGCGGCACGCGGTGGAGGACCTCGGCGTGAAGGCCGCGGCCGCGTTGCCCGTCGGCACGAACCCCCAGCGTGCGGTCGACCACGCGCAGTGGTACCCGCTCTACGCGACCTGCGTCGACCTCGGCGTGCCGTTCATGCCCTGCATGGGCATCCCCGGGCCGCGGGTGCCGTTCGCGCCGCAGCACGTGATGGGCCTCGACCGGGTCTGCTACGAGTTCCCCGAGCTCGTCGTGATCACCCGCCACGGCTGCGAGCCGTGGGAGGAGCTCATGGTGAAGCTGATGCTGAAGTGGCCGAACCTCCACTACTCCACCTCGGCGTTCGCCCCGAAGTACTACCCGAAGGCGATCGTCGAGTACGCCAACACCCGCGGTGCCGACAAGGTCCTCTACGCGGGCTACTTCCCGATGGGCCTCTCCTACGAGCAGATCTTCACCCAGCTGCCGAACGTGCCCTTCCGCGACCACGTCTGGCCCAAGTTCCTCCGCGAGAACGCCGTCCGCATCTTCGGGCTCTGAGGCGCTACCGACGCGGGCTCAGCCCATCGACGCCCACACGGCGGCGAAGATCACCGCCAGAAGCCCGAACGCGATCCCGAGCACCACGAACACGGTCGTCACCACGTAGCGGAAGTTGCCGTAGGGCTTGTGGACCCGCACGCCCGGCGGCGCCTCGCGCGCGACGAGCGGCTCGAGGAGCTCCGTCCAGGTCCGGGCGGCGCTCGCCATCCGCCGCTGGGCCTGGATCCCCTCGGCCACCTCGTCCATGCGCAGCAGCGCGTCGCCGAGCCCGACCGGCGGTACCACGACAGCCGGCGGCGTTCCGCTCATGACCAGACGGTGGCGCGTCGCGCCGTGCCACACCTCGAACGCGGCACCCAACTCGGCCTTGGCCAGGCTGTGGCACTCGGCGACCGGCACGTCGAAGCGCACCGTGCCGTCGTGGTGGGTGAACGACAGCCGATCGCCCGCCAACCGCAGCGTCCCGTAGCGCTGGTTCAGTGTCGTCGGCACCCGGCCCGTCCGGTACGCCGCTGGCGACTCGTAGGCAACACCCACCTGTGTCATCGTCGGCCTCCCCACGAACTTCCCGCGTGGCCATCACCACGACAGTGCGCCCCAGATCCCGGCCTGACCAGAGACGAACGGCCCGAATCCGCCTTCGGCTCCGGTCGGCCCGGTTGGGTAACCTGACCCGCATGTCACCAGTTGCTGTGGGGTCTCGCCTCAAGTGCGAGCAGTGTGAGACGGAAGTGATCGTCGTCAAGGGAACCGACGGCGACGTGACCTGCTGCGGGCAGCCGCTCGTGGCCCGGGAGGGGTGATGGCCAACCTCCTCGGAAAGCGCTACGTCTGCGCGGCGTGCGAGGCCACCGTCCTCGTCACCAAGGCG
>Ga0302322_100006828_pt1 | contig 10155 bp, 8 predicted proteins | sample Fen_T0_2_FD_203757 | JGI IMG/M metagenome (GOLD analysis project Ga0302322, IMG submission 203757) | Peat permafrost microbial communities from Stordalen Mire near Abisko, Sweden - Fen_T0_2 | ecosystem: Environmental > Terrestrial > Soil > Wetlands > Permafrost | place: Sweden: Abisko... | reverse complement strand
GATCATTAGCCTGCGTTGCAACAAAAACCGCATCGCGTTTCTTCCATTCATCCGCCAGCGTGAACGGGTTACGCGGATATTTCACTTCCACCGAACGCGGCAAACGCACCTCGCGAAAATTTGCTGTTACTTGATTTGGCTCACGGCGCAGTTCCAACTGCCAAACATAATCACTCGAACAAGCATGATCCAACGCCATCAAGCGTGGTAGGTCATTGGCATTGGCAGGGCGAATTTCAAAATCAGTCACTTCTACTCCGTTAGTTTTGTTTAACCACAAAGGCACTACAGACTCGGGAGAATAAAAATTTTCGCTTCACGAATCCTTTATAGACTTGGTGGTTAAAGTTTTTATTGATTTAATACACGCACTGCGATCACACATGGTTCAAGCGAATTACCCGCATTATCCGTAATTACCAACCGTAAAAAATAATCGCCATTGCCGCGTGACAAGGTATTCCACTTTCCAAGCGATTCGTTCTTCTTGGGTGAACGATCTGCAGAGATGGTTGCCCACTCTTGCGTACCAGCCGGCGCGATCTCATATTTATAAAACCCAAAATTAGGGATATATGCTGTACCGATCAAATCCACTGTAGCTTGCACTTCACCACCCGGTTTCGGTGAAGAGATCATAATCTTATCAGCCACACATCCGCTCATCCCTTTTTGGACAGGTTGTGTGGCGATCGGAGTAAGCGCAGATTGAGTAGCGTCGGTAAAAGGCAGGGTAGCTTGAGGGGAAGCCAAAAGATCCAGTGTAGGAGTGGTCAATAAGTCAGAAGCAGGCAAGGACGGCACAACGAACGTCGCAATATAAAATTCCACAAAGAACAATGCCAGTACAAAAAATCCAAGCGTGGTTGCGCGTCCCAATCTTCCCAATGCAAATTCACGTTCAAGCGTATAAACCGAATTTCGCCATTCGCGCCACATCACCCACATGTGACGAAAAACAAACAAGCCAAAAATCGCCAAACTGATATTGATCAGCGGCTCATATATGGCGAGGGAACGATAAACATAATTCATGCCACAGCCAAATTACAACGTGCGCAACACACCGCGGATGATCGCTTCAACTTTAGGGGTGATCACTTTACCAGCCTCGAGCACCTCTTCATGCGTAGTCAACGTTGAACCATCCAAATTGGCTTTATTACTAATGCCAGACAACCCCAACACACGCAAACCGCCATGCCGTGCCACGATCACCTCTGGCACAGTAGACATACCTACTGAATCCGTACCGATCATACGCAGAAAACGCAAATCGGCGGGACCTTCAAATGAAGGTCCGCTTAACCCGCAATACACGCCCTCGCGTAACATAATATTATTTTCTGAAGCAGCTTTACGCGCCAATTTCATCAATTCAAGATCATAGGCTTGACTCATATCAGGGAAACGTGGACCCAACTCGTCAATGTTTGGTCCCATTAATGGGTTTGAGCCGGTCATGCCCAACATGTTTAAGTTATCAGTGATCAACATCACGTCACCCGGCGCAAAATCAGGGTTCACACCGCCAGCCGCATTGGTCACAAACATCATTTCCAACCCGAGTCTTTGCATTACCCGCACTGGCAATGTGATCTGCGACATGCTATAGCCTTCATAAAAATGGACACGCCCCTGCATCACCATAACCGGTTGTCCTTCCAGTTCGCCGATCACCAAACGTCCGGCATGACCATGCACCGTTGAACGGGGCCAATTCGGCAGATCGCCAAAAGGAATTACATCCGCCTTTTGAACGGCATTCGCCAGATCGTTCAGACCCGACCCAAGGATAATACCAACGCGAGGCTGATACTTGGTGCGCGCGCGGACGGCATCCGCCGTTTCATCAATTTGTTGGAGAGTAACGTATAGGCTCATGATGGGTTTCTTCTTTTCAAATAAGGATAAGGGATCCCCTGCCCCTTGATTTTCCCTGGCACCAAAAAATTATATCAGATTATACTTTCAACCTTGTAAGTAACTCACTCATAAGCCAGCGGTCATGCAGGATACAATGGTAATAATTCCGGACCAACGGCGCCACTCACTCATAAAAAGTATGCGCAGAACTCTTCTACATAAAATCAGCCTTGGCTTTGCCACAGTTCTATCCCTTTTAGCTCAGGGGCTCATTTTCGCACCCGCTAAATTAACTCCGCTCTTGCAACACCTGCCAAATTGGGGCAATCTTACTTTTGGCATCGTACTCATTAGCGCATCTTTACTTTCGTTTATATTTATCCTCCGTCTACCGCAATTTGGATCGGCCACAAACTGGACTCTGCTTGCTATTCAAGTCTTGAGCATCATCGGGATCTATTTTCTGCTGGACGCTTCCGCTTCGCACGCCCGAGAAGCTAGCTGGCTGTTTACTGGGGTCGTCACCACGCTGACAGTTTTCGGTATTTTCGTCAACACACCATTGCAAGAGAATCAGCCATCTATCAACCCACAAACAACCATTGATCCACCTGAAGTTCCTGTTGAACCTATTCCCTATATCGAATCCAACAGCCGTGCGTTGAACGAACAAATATCCGCCATCACGCGCAAACTCAACACAGAAAAACACCGTACCACTCAATTAACTTTTCTCAACGAACTCAGCCAACAACTTGAAAGCGAATTAGATCCGCCGGTCGCCGCACAGCTTGCAGTCAATATGCTTGAGCGCGCCCTGGAATGTTCTCTCGTCTCCCTCATGTTACACGAACAAGACAAAAGAGAATTCATCGCACTCGCCACGGCAGGAAGAACAGCCAGTATTATTCCGCCGGGCCATCGGCAAAATTCCGAAAAAGGACTTCTCGGTCGGGTTGCCCGCATTAAGAAGACACAGCTCATCAACGACACCAGCGTCGACCCTGATTTCACCCCAATTAATAACGAAAAAACATTGTCTGAGATCATTGTGCCCATCATGCAGAATGGACAGATCAAAGGCATCATAGAAGTATGTTCCGAAAAACCTTATGCCTTCAGCAGTATAGATGTAAGTATCGTTGAAGGTACTGCTATCGAACTCACCCGCGCCTGGGATCGTTCAAGTTACAACCAAAGACTCACAGAGCTTATTCAGGCTGGTATCTCACTAACCACCTTACTTGATCCTCAAGCGGCTGTGCAGGAGATCGCGCTACTCGCTCGTAAAACCCTTGAAGCCCGTTTCGTATTCATTACATTATTAGATCAACAAGGGAATTTTTCGCGTACCGCCTCAGCCGGCGATGCGCCAAAACTACTCAATGCACTCAATGCCAATCCTTCACAAGAGCCTTTGATGCAAGCCGCATTGAATGCCACCAAACCATTCCGCGTTCGTGATTTACGAAAATATGCTAATGCCAAGAATCTTGAAATAGACCACGGCGGATTACGAAGTGTGCTAGCAATCCCAATCCGCTTGCATCGTTTGAGCATCGGCACCATCCTCGCCTTCGGCAAACAAGAAGGCGTATTCTTCTCAGAAAACGATGAGTCCCTTTCTGACCTACTCTCATCACAAGCCGCCGCCGCCATTGAAAGCTCATGGCTATATCAGGAATTACGCACCACATTAAACACAACTTCCCTACTTTATCAACTGAGTCTTGAAGTCACGCAGACAGAGGAATTAAACACTGCTTCCGAATTGATCGCGCAAGCCGCTCACCGCGCCACGAACGCACACGAGACAGGCATCGTGCTTTTATCCAAGGCAGGTGAAGTTGAAGTAGACGTGGAATTAGATGAACACGGTTTTCACACACGCCGTCAACACCCTATGGAGAATGTCAACCAAGCCATCCAAACCGGGCAAAGCATTTTTGTTTCAGTGGAGAATGGCACACTAGTGTGTTATCCGTTACAAACCCGCGCACGCACAATCGGTGCCTTATGGATGGATATCCCTGAAAGTCGCGGACAAAATTTTGCAAATATTCAAACGCTCGCAAATCAAGCCGCTGTCACCTTAGAACGCACCATCCTGCTCTCTGAATCGCGCCGGCAGGCAAAACAGATCGAAGCCTCATACGAGCAGTTACAAGCAACATATGATCAAACCTTATCGGCATTGATGTCAGCATTGGATGCACGCGACCGTGAGACCGAGGGGCATAGCAACCGCGTCAGCCGCCTAGCTTGTATGATGGGCGAAGCAATCGGTTTAAACAGTCAAGAACTCAAGGCCCTGGAAAGAGGCGCGCTCCTTCACGATATCGGCAAGATCGGCATCAGCGATACCATCTTACATAAACCTGGCAAATTAACAGATGACGAATGGAAGATCATGAAAGTTCATCCCGATATCGGTGCACGAATCATTTCACGCATTCCCTTCCTGCAAGAATGCATGCCCGTAGTTCATTATCACCACGAACGTTGGGATGGCAGCGGCTATCCGTTCGGCTTGAAAGAACATGATATTCCGCTCTTTGCACGCATCTTTGCAGTTGCAGATGTTTTTGACGCCCTAACCAGCAAACGCAGTTATCGCAAAACATCCTCACCAGACGATGCGGTTGAATATTTGCGCGAACAAGCCAGTATCTTATTTGATCCAGAAATCGTGGAAAACCTCGCCAAATTGCCCTATGCTGAATTCATCCAACAAATGGAAAAACCCGCACCGTGAAAAGTAACAAGCCCATCACTGCTTTTGCACCGCACGAGGTGAACCGCTTTCTGGCGCCTATGATGCTTACATCAGTGCTCCTCATGATAATCATTCTATTCAACGGCATGGTTACCCAAACAGCCTCCAGCGATTACATGATTGTTTATGGAGTTATCGGAACAGCGTATATATTAATTTTTAACACGGTTGTGGCAAGGTCAACCTTTCTTCGCAAACGTTACAACTGGGTAAATTCATTAACCAGCGGCATTGGCTTGGGCATACTTGCATATATTATCCCGGTTCAACTAAGAGAAATACTGCATATCCTGATCATATTTAGTGCCATCGCCACTGCAACCATTTCAGGAAGAATGTATACATATTTTAGTTTATTAATAGTGATCATCGCGAGTCTCCCCAACAACATTCAAGGATTTACGAGCGTTCATAACGTCCTTGAATATGTTGCGCCATTCCTGATATCTGTAATCGTAGTGGAAACCTATTTACGGATCAAGGATACTGCTCAACAACACATCCAGCGCCTGGAAACGATCAACCGCGCCAGCCACCAATTAATGAAATCGTTGGATACCGATCATGTGCTTTCTTTATTAAGCAGCACGGTTCTAGACGCAATTGAAGCGGATACGTATTTCATAGGCATGCTTCAAGGCGACGAAATCCAACTTGATCTTTTTTACGATGACGGCGAGTTCTACAATGGAGTACGCTCACCTATTGAAGGAACACTTGCAAGTTGGGTTATTAATAATCAAAAAGCATTATTCCTTCCCGACTTACGCGAAGATGTAAAACTGGAAGGGGTCAAACTGCGGATTATCGGGAAAGATAAAACAAATCTATCGTGGATCGGTGTGCCACTAAAAGCTGACAATATCAACGGCGTTATGGCACTTGCTTCTTATAAACCCAACGCATTTGATCTCGCAGATCTTGAATTATTATCCAGTCTCGCACAACACGTCACTTTGGCGCTCGATAACACCATTCGCCATGCGCAGGTAGAAGAACAAGCGCAGCTTGACAGCATGACAGGCGTATACAACCATGGCTATTTTCTGAAACGCCTTGCTGAACAAGCGGATGAAACATCCATCACGAAAGCCCCACTTAGTTTGATCATGTTAGATATTGATTACTTCAAACAATTTAACGATACCTACGGTCATTTAGTAGGCGATCAAATTTTGACTTCACTTTGCACTGCCATTAAACAACATATCAAACAAGGGGATGCCGTTGGCAGGTGGGGTGGCGAGGAATTTATTATTTCGCTTCCCAATGCAACAGGCGAACAAGCAACCCAAATAGCAAAACGGATTAGCGAAACACTGGCAAGCCTACGTGTGGAAGATCGTCATCAAAAAACAGTGCCGGTGCCTACTGTCAGTCAGGGCATCGCTATATTTCCCGATGAAGCCGATGAAATCTACAGGCTGATCGATCTCGCCGACCGTAGACTATACGTTGCCAAAGAACGCGGCCGCAACCAGGTCGAACCCGAAATAAGTCATTGGCAAAAAATTCAAGCGGAATAAAAAGAGCAGGTTTTATGCCTGCTCTTTTTATTCTATATGGTGAATCCGCTTATCGGATTCACCATAGGCAATTCACATCCAAATCCGTTACTATCCCAACACACTTTCAAAGGCTTTGATTGTTTTCTCAACTGCGCCATCATCCACCCAATAATGTGTCACAAGGCGGAAGCGACGAGGTTTATCCCAATCTACCAAAATTCCAAACTTCAACATCTTTTGAATAACAACTTTCTCGTCAAATTGAATATGGTCAGCCAAATTAAAGTAGATCATATTTGAATAAGGCGTACCTGCATCTAAAACAATCCCCGATATCATTTTCAAACCATCAGTTAGTTTGCGCGCACGGATATGATCATCACCCAGACGTTTGGTCATCTTCTCCAAGGATATGATTCCTGCTGCCGCAACAATTCCAGCCTGTCGCATCCCACCACCCAACATCTTGCGAAGATGACGTGCACGCGCGATGAATTTATTCGTTCCCAATACCATCGAACCGATCGGTGAAGCCAATCCTTTGCTCAAACAGAACATTACCGAATCAGCGGGCTCAACCAAATCTTTGACCGAAACATTCTGAGCTGCGGCTGCATTAAAAATGCGCGCGCCATCAATATGTAAAGCTAGATTATTTTCATGTGCTAACTCGCCCACCTCGCGCGTATACGCCACAGTCAACGGAATGCCACCGCAAACATTTTGAGTATTCTCCAGACAGATCAAACGCGTAATGGGGTGATGCACATCCTTGGTCCGAATAGAGGCGCGAACGCTATCCAAAGCCAACGTTCCATCTTTTTGATTTGGAACTGCACACGGTTGAATCCCGCCCAAAGCAGACATCCCGCCCGCTTCATTCAAATAGATATGGGATTTGTCGCCAACGATCGCCTCATCTCCACGCTGACAGTGGACCAGCAATGCGATCAAGTTACCCATCGTCCCAGAAGGGACAAACAATGCGGCTTCCTTGCCCAACATGTTTGCCGCAAGCTCTTCCAAACGATTCACGGTTGGATCGTCACGATAGACATCATCTCCAACTTCGGCTTCTGCCATTGCTTCACGCATTTCAGGGGTTGGTTTGGTAACTGTATCTGAACGCAAATCAATATAGTCCATAAGACTCTCCTCAATTTAATTTACAGTTTCAAGCAATATTTTGGATTGTATATCAAGTACCACAAAAGAAGGTAGCCCCAATTCCTGCCAAAGATCATAACCATTACAACCAGTCAACCAGGAAACATATAACGAGATTACGGATCCATGGGTAATGACGACAATATTTTTATTTGCGTAAGAATTTAATACAGATTCTAATGATTGGCGAAAACGCAAAAGAGCATCATTGGCAGTCTCGTTCCCAAAAACAAGCTCATTGGGCTTCTCAAAGAATTTTTGAATAAACTTATGAAATTCGACTTTCGGATAATATGGCGCCCCGCTTCGATCATGTTCATGCAAATTACTAATTAGATAAAACTCCAACCCTAGATTTTTAGCAATAATTGCAGCAGTCTCCTGCGCTTTTGGCTCAACACTTGAAACAATGACTTCTGGCTGATGCAGTAATAACTTTTCAGCCAGCCCAGTAGCAAGTACCCGCCCTGCTCCTGAAAGGTGCCACTCGCGTGCAGGGACATCTTTCAAAGTTTCAGGCAGAGAATGTTTAACCAAAATTAAAGGCTTCGCAGGGCTCATCACCGCAATTCGTTCAAGACCCGTTCCAGATCATCAGGCAATGGCGCTTCAAATACCTTTGGTGTCTTGTCTCCGGGTAGAAGTATCTTCAATCGATGTGCATGTAAAAAATGGCGATCCAGTTTAATAGATTCAGCTTTTCTGCCATACACTGCATCCCCAACGATCGGACATTTCAAAAAGGCACAGTGCAAGCGGATTTGATGTGTGCGCCCGGTCAAAGGATGGAACTCAAGCAAAGTATGCTTCTTGAAGCTTTCAAGTGTTTGATATTCCGAAATGGCTTCGCGGCCTTTTTTCTCAGAGACAATTGCCATCTGCTTGCGATGTTTCGGGTCGCGTCCAATGTAAGCTTCAACTCGCCCTGATGGTGTTGGTGGTTTACCTTCTACCAATGCAAGATAAGTCTTTTCTACTTTCCGCAAGCGGAATTGATCTTGCAACCAACGATGAGCACGTTCATTCTTTGCAATCAAGATCAAGCCCGAGGTTTCTTTATCTAAACGATGCACAATTCCCGGTCGCTCTTCGCCACCAATGCCTTCAAGACCCGGATCATATCCCAACACGGCGTTGACCAGCGTCCCGCCTGGATGTCCTGCGGCAGGATGTACCACCATCCCTGCCGCTTTATTGATGACAATGAGATCATCGTTCTCAAACACAATATCGAGCGGAATATCTTCAGCGATTAAATTAGTCGGAGCGGGTGGCGGAATCCGAACCGTCAGATCGAATCCGGCTTCGAGAGTCTGACCAGCTTTTTTCGCAGGCAGACCGTTCACATCCACAAGACCGTTGGCGATCAAGCCCTGAATCCGTGAACGCGAAAACTCCGGCAAAGATTCGGTTAAAAATTTATCCAACCGTTCATGGGTTTGATTCTCAAAACGTAAATTTATTACGCGATCACTCAATAGTTACCTCACTAGCTTGTTTCGTATCACCAGATTTTGCTTTTTCTTTTTGCGCAGCACGTTCCTGTAAATATACACCCAAAAGCAAAACTGCCGTGCCAACACTAATACTTGCGTCAGCAACATTGAAGACCGCAAAAGTTCCCACTGAAATAAAATCCGTTACCTTTCCGGCATGGGTGAGGCGGTCAATTAAATTTCCAGAAGCACCCGCCAACTGCATACTCATTGCAAGTCGCAAAGTCCAATCACTTTTATCAACCTGCGGAAAGTAATAAATAATCGCACAGATCACGATCACTGCCAACACGCCAAAGACCATACTGCCATTTTGGAAAATCCCAAACGCAGCGCCGGTGTTATACCAATTGACAATGCGTGCGTACGGGCTCAACCATGCCAGCGACTCAGGCAACCAAGTTGCACCAAGGACAATATTATTTCTCACCAGACTTTTCGTCCATTGATCAAAAACAACGATCAAGATGGCAATCGAAAACAGAAACACATATTTTTCAAAAATTCTTTTCACTTTTTCACCTCAATTAAAATCGCACCATTTTATCATTCATTAGTCTGTCACAAACACGCGCGGCACGCGTGCGCTGATATTGGTCAACACCTCATATTCATTCGTGCCCGCCCATTCAGCGAGATCATATGCGGAGATCCCATCACCCAACAGCACAACTTCATCGCCTACCTGTGCTTCATCGTCCCCAACATTCACCATGAACTGATCCATGCAAATGCGCCCCACTTGCGGATATTTCTTTTTATTGACAACAACCTGCGCGCGATTCGTCATGCGACGAAAATATCCATCGCCATAGCCGCACGGGATAGTAACGATTCGACTCTCAGCCTCAGCCTGCCAAAGTGACCCATAACTAACAGGCCGCCCTGGCTTTGTGATCTTGGCATACGCCACGCGCGACCGCCAGGTTAAGGCTGGCGCAATTTCAACAGATTGCATAACACCTGCAGGATATACACCATACGTCATCAATCCAGGGCGCACAAGATCAAAATAACTTTCAGGGAATTGCAATATCGCGGCTGAGTTTGCCATATGTCGCAGCGGCGGATGTGGCTCGCTTAATTTTTTGTATATATGCAAGACTTCTTGAAAACGCTCCAACTGCAAACGCGGATGGATAAGATCTGCGTCTTCTGAATTTGCGAGATGTGTATAAATCCCTTCAACTTCAACATGCTTCAGTTTCAACGAGCGTTCAATAAATGACTCAGCTTCATATTCATGGACGCCCACCCGCTCCATACCTGTATCAATTTTCAGATGAGTCTTGATACGCTTACCAGTCGAACGAGAGACCTCTTCAGCAACATCCACCAATTC
>Ga0302322_100006827_pt1 | contig 10155 bp, 6 predicted proteins | sample Fen_T0_2_FD_203757 | JGI IMG/M metagenome (GOLD analysis project Ga0302322, IMG submission 203757) | Peat permafrost microbial communities from Stordalen Mire near Abisko, Sweden - Fen_T0_2 | ecosystem: Environmental > Terrestrial > Soil > Wetlands > Permafrost | place: Sweden: Abisko... | reverse complement strand
CGTTCACTGGCACCAGCCCACCTCGCTGCCGCAAGCCTTGCTCCAGCTACGCGCCCTCTATGCCAAACTTTAACCGCTTAAACCAAACACCAATCCAAAGAACAGTGATTTCAAGGGTGACTTTGACAGCGTTTGCCGCACTACTCAAGAGAACTCTTAAACAATTTTTATGAGCCTTTTCTGGCACCGTTACTCACACTTTTACACACACTCGCGCACGCTGTGCGTTTGTGTATATTTGGCCTTTAGCGCGTCAAAGTTAGGGGTGCGTATTTGCTGTGAATTACGCTTGAAATAGATTCTTGCCACCACACACGCAGAAAGTATTCTGCAAATCATGGAAAATCCCAAGGTCCAAATTGGACACTGTAAAGAAGAACAAGACTTGCTGGATTTACTTAAAGAACTTCGTTCCATTTTGGGGGATGCTCTCGACTCTTTGGCAAATCAAAATCAAACGCCTCAATCGGCAGAGTCTCGTTATGTTTCAGACGCCGCTGTCTCGGTGAATCATTTGTCTGACGGTTACATTCTGCTGAGAGATTCGGGCCGCGTCCATACTTCAAAAGTCCTGATTCGCCCTCTGATTGACATCGTGATAAAGGCTACCGCTGCTACAAAGCGAAAAGGTTTTCTCTTTCGTATCGCATACACAGAATTGCAGGAGATGAAGAAGCTTTATGACGACACCCCCGAGAATGCAGCAGAGGCAGCAAAATGTGAGGAAGCGTTGAAGCGGCAATTTTCCAAGGAGCCAGGTTATCCGATTGAATGCAAACAGGTGAACGGGCGTTACGCTGCCGAGGTGGCCGAAATGTTGGAGAATTACGATACAGCCTATCGGATTTACTGTGAATTTACTCACAGCGCAGTCCGAGCGGTGCGAGGCACGTTAAATCCAACGACAGACCCAATTGACACCACTATGGTCATTTGGGCTGTAGTCATGATGCTAAATCAATTAAAAGCGTTCACCCCTGCCAAGATTATAGACCTTTCGTCATTTAATGGGCGGATAATTCTGGCACAAGCAGCTATGCTGAAAGCATTCGGCCACACGATTTCCTGAGCCTAGAATCGGCAGGCGCTTTATTTGGCCAAAACTGAGACGAAACCCGACATGCCTGACTGAAGCCCGTTATTCGGTCATAGGTCATTTTATTGGTGTCTCAGCACAGTTTGGTCAATCTATCTGAATTTAAGACTCGACAACCAAAACGAGTAGGCGTATTTGCCTTATGAAAGCTCATGCATTGAGCAGGGCTTATGGAAGCGGAGTGGGATTATGGAAACAATTTTAACCTTCGAAAAGGCGATTGAAATAGCAAATTCCAAGGGCAAAGCCCCGCATTTGCTCACGGGAAATGGATTCAGCATCGCTTGCCGTCCCAACATTTTCCAATACGGAAAGCTTTTTGAGCAAGCGGATTTCACTAGACTCAGTCCGTCGGCTCAGCTTGTTTTCGGTGTTTTGGGGACAACGGACTTTGAACGTGTAATTCGTGCGCTTCGAGACGCGGCCAAATTGGTGCGGCTTTATTCAAAAGATGTGGACATTCAGACAAGAATGGAATCTGATGCCGATGGACTCAAGGAGCTTTTGGTAAACACCATTGCCAAAAGTCACCCCGAGCGACCAAGCGATATACAAGACGAGGAATATGCAGCCTGCCAAAAGTTTTTGAGCAATTTCGACAAGATTTACACCCTCAACTATGATTTGCTCCTCTATTGGACGCTAATGCATACCGAAGAAGGCACGGCACCCTCCTCGGATGATGGGTTTCGCAAATCTAAGGAGGATTTTGACGCAGGTTATGTGGTTTGGGAGCCAGAAAATACCTTTGATCAGAACATCCACTATTTGCACGGTGCATTGCACATTTTTGATGCTGGCTCTGAAATCCAAAAATATACTTGGATTAATACAGGGGTTCGGCTCATAGAACAAATTCGGAACGCACTGAGCCGAGAATTCTACCCTTTGTTCGTTGCAGAGGGGACGAGCAAGGAAAAGATTCAACGTATTAAACACAGTGATTTCCTGTCGAAAGCTTACCGCAGCTTTCAACAAATCGGTGGGAGCATTTTTATTTATGGCCATTCCCTTGCGGAAAATGATGAGCATTTCTTGCGAGTGATTGAGAAAGGGAAAATTGGAAAAGTCTTCATTGGCATTTTTGGCGACCCCGATTCAGATTCGGCCAAAGCAGTCATAAAACGGGGCAAACGGCTGGAATCGAACAGGAAAAAGGGCGATTTGACCGTTTATTTCTATGACTCTGCATCTGCCAAGGTTTGGGGAAATTAAAACGCTCATTATGAAAACACTCAAACTGCTCTGCTTGTTGTTTGCATTGACGCTCACTTATGATTCTTGCTTAGGCCAAACAACAAACCCTGCGAGCGTCTCGAATCAGACCTTGCCGCCGTCTGTCACATCAAGCGTCTCAAATCAAACTCAACAGACTGTCGCCACGCCAGCGATGAGCAACCTCGTTCAGCCCATAGCCAAAGACAATCCCGATTATACCAAATACGCGGCAATTATTATTTCCATCGTCACGCTAGTTTATACGTTTTTGAAAGACCGAAAAACGGAAGTGCGATTGCACAAAGTTGAAGAACAGCAGGAACGAGAAAAAGCGCAAGCAGCGCTTCGGCGGTCAAGAGCGTCAGCACCGTTTTTTTCCCCTTCCAGAAAGTTATTTGGCCAAGTTTATGATACAAATGAAGAGGGGATAATCGCTTGGCATTCGATGGCGGAGAACCTCCTGAGCACGCAACGCAATCAAGTGTCGAAAGAACTGGCAGATAAATACCCGATTATTATGGTCTTGGACACTGGCGGAAAAGGAGCACGTCGAATCGAAATATCAGGGGATATTCCAGAATTCGAACTTCGACAAGAGCCCGATTTGAACGGAGCACACGAACTCGTTTTTGCAAAATATCCATATGCGCCTGCAAATCATGGGAAAATTCAGAAAGTGATTCTTACGTTTGAAACCGAAGACGGCCTCGAACTGACGCATACCTACCAGACAAAACACGGTTTTTTTGAGTTTTTCAGAATTGACCCAAAGTAAAATTGGACGGCAGTCTTTAATTAGGCTTCCCCTGATGCGCCTCTGAATGCTTCAAATGCGCCCGCCAGTGTCGCAAACTTCGGCCCGCTCAACCCGCTTCGCTCAAACTCATCCAGCAAACTCTCTCGCCGCGCCACCGGGGTCCGCACGCGTCCAACCCCATCAGTCTTTAATACCGCCCCAGCAGCTTTGAGCATATCTGTCATAGCAACTATCCTATGACAAATATGCTTTTTGAATAGAGGTGCTACACCGGACGCTTACGATCAATTAAATAGCCTTGTAATACTTTCCCGATCCTCCCATTTAACCAATGTATCCTGAGAAGCTGCCTGAAGGTCTGGAAGCTGCCATTTAAGTTTATCCGGTTTATATCCGCCCGCATCAGTATTTATCAGTGGGATGGTCCGACCGATATAGCTGGCCAAGTGGTTAACTTTCCAGACGTGTTCAAAATTCATTTTGGTCATCGCCACACTTCGCACAAAATACGGCAAAGTGCTTCCAGTGACATACGAAACCAGCCAGATCCGGTTTGAGCGGGTGATGATACCGCTGAATTTAACGCCTGGAACCTCTTTAATTTCTTGTCTCGGCTTAAAGGTAAGGCCGGTAGGTATCGCCGATTTGATGAAACTGTCGGCATTTCGTTGAAACCGCTCATCAACCTCGATATCAGGCTCATCATAGCTGGCCGCCACGAGGACGTTCGTCACCGCAGTTGCAAATGATGCTAGATCAAAAGCCACGGAGCTGATTAGGGATTTTTTATCACAATCCTTGAAAAAGATTTTCTGTTTTGCAGCATCCCAGCACTGTTTAACGCCATATTTCGCGGCGAAACCTTCCAGCGATGCTTTGATTTCGTCATCAGGGAAAGGGCAGTTTTCCGCAACAATTTGGGCGATGCTTCCGCCATCATGGACGATGAAGTTCTTGTTTCGTTCTGTGATGAACAATGAAAGCAAGGTCGAATCGGGCAGCAAATAAGGCGTGGAAATTTCAATCGTGTTACTGCCACGTTGTTTGCACTGCCAAAGGGAATTAAAGTCCTTTTGGATGACCTTTGTAATTTGGCAGTTAATTTGCGTCATGGATAAAAATTGATGCTCTGGGACGGATCGTCCATCTGAAGCCCAAGGTCATCCGCATCCATAGCCACTAAAACCGCCGCACCACCCTGCGCAACCACGTTCGATTCCTTGCAGAAAAGATCAATTCCCGTTCCAACATCTTGGACAAGATGATGACTCTTTACCAGCGTAGCTGTTTGATAAGCAAGCATAAACCCCTGCTTGTCAACTTTATGAAAGTGTGGTGTTGGAATTGCTCGGCTTTTTAATCCTTTGCCCAGCTCACGATTCATGTGATGCCTCCCGGTTGAACAGAATCGAAGGCAGGGTGATTCACCAAAATAATCTGCAAAAATTCTGGCTGAGTAGCTTTTCCGGTCAACAATCGAAACGTCCGCGTGAATTTTACAAATACCATTGGGCAGCCCGGCATCAATCGGCAGTTCGCCGATGCATCGCAGACGATTTTTCTGACCGTTTTTAGACTTTTCTTCTTGCAAGATAAGTTTATCAGCCTTCGCTGGCTTCTTACGCTTGCGAAACTTTTCGTAAGCGCGAAAGTCCTTTGCGATCTTTGGGAAATATTCAGCTGCCATTGATTGCTGGATGTTGTACTCGATGATTTGGCAGCATAGTTCATCTGTCAATAATTTGTTGATTGTGATTGTTTACGCTCCCAGCCAAGCCTGTCCAAAAGCGTTCCAAACATTCGCGCCGCCAATGAACCCAAAAGCTTTTCCCCTATCATTCCGAACCACAGAGCAGGCTACAGCCCACAGAAAAACCAAAATTTAATACAAATATCGTTACCGAAACCAACAAAGAACAGTCATTTACACCCCACCCTCTCATCCTTTGGGGGAGGAGAGGGAGACCAGTAGGGCGCGCTGGGATGATTCGACGATTGGGGCATAGTTTGCGCCAAACCAGCCTTTGGGGCTTGCTTCAAAAACGCAAGCATTTGCGTTTTCGGAAATCCCCCCTGATTACCTGCTGTCACCTAGCAAAAATTTCCGAAGGGCAGTGGATTTAAAAATAGGTAACGAAACGACGAAGGAATCAAGTTTGGCGGAAGAAGACACGGACGAAGTTAAGACTGGCCCGACGGACTGCGTACGACTCACCGCAAAGCGGGACAGGGCGGTTTGAATCAGGCCATGCGCACGGATGGGCCACGCGCGGCGAGTTGAGACAACTCGCGGTCCGGGGCGCTCGGTCTGCCAACGTGTGGACCGGACGAACACGGGATTTGAACAAGAAAGGTTTCCTGAAACGCGTCTGCTCAAGAATGGTTAACTCGTTCAGGAGCAAATAATTGGCCTCCTCTCACCGGCCCTCTCCTCCCTTGGGGGAGACGAGGGAGGCGAAGAGTGTGCGTCGGGTTGAAGGTGGCGGCGGCGCGGTTTGGGGACGCTCGGCTACACCAAGATTCAGATGCTCCTGAAAAACTTGGCATACCCACTGCATTTCATGGACTTCCAGACATCAGCATACCCATTCTGATTTTTGACCGAAACAAGCCATACGAGCAGATCAAACCGGGTTAGGCGCTAGGAAAAGAAGTTCGCCGCTCCTTCGGAGGACAGGGAGGACGGCGGGAAAAACTACAGAGTCGGAACGCAGTCGTCCTCGGGCGTAGCAAGGTGTCTTGGCCCAATCGCTGGGTAAGTCGTAAGCGGCTCCTGGCTCGAGCGTTGCTGCGCCCGGGGACGGGCGCGCTCCTGATAGTAACTTGTTGATGGTGAAACAATTGGCCTCCTCTCCCCGGCCTTCTCCTCCTTTGAGGGAGGAGAGGGAGGCGAAGAGTGTGCGTCGGGTTGAAGGTGACGGGGACGCGCTCCGGGAGCGCTCGGCTACACCAAGATTCAGACGCTCCTGAAAAACGGTTCTTCGCTGTTTTCGGTGGCATCGGCGAGCAAGAGATTTGAACCGCGTGAAGTTTTGGGCCGGAGGCGTGAGCCGATGTCGCTCCTCCGGAGCTGGAAAATCAAAGGGGATGGTGCAGCTACAAAGATATCGCCCCTGACGGGGCTACCTGACCGTTTCCGCCGCACCGGAAAACCTTGGCCCCTTGGAAAATTGGCTGGCCAAACCCATTGGTCCTGGGTAAACTCCGCCTACCGGCATTGCCCGCATTCAATGCCGGTAGGCGAGGCTTTTTAAGCCGCAGTAGTTGCAGCCATCACAACCGATGGTCGGGAGCAGTTAGCAATGCGCAACTCCATGACCTGCTTGGGGCCGGTATGGCTGACGCCAAACCCCTGGTGGGGTGGTCGCAGCCAAGGTGGCGGCGACCTTGGCTGGGGCTCAGACTTGGATTCCTTCCGGCCAGTCCTCGAAAACTGAAATCCATTCTCCCATGCCATCGAAAACAGCGAAGAACCAGATTTGAACCGCGTGAAGTTTTGGGGCGGAGACGTGAGCCGATGTCGCTCCTACGGAGCTGGAAAATCAAAGGGGATGGTGCAACTACAAAGATATCGCCCCTGACGGGGCTGGCTGGCCGTTGCCGTACCGCGGAAAACCTTGGTGCCTTGGAAAATTGGCTGGCCAAACCCATTGTTCCTGGGTAAACTCCGCCTACCGGCATTGCCCGCATTCAATGCCGGTAGGCGATGCTTTTTAAGCTGCAGTGGTTGCGGCCATCAAACCGCTGGCCGGAGGGCAGTTGGCAAGGCGCAACTCCATGCCCTGCGTGGGGCCGGTGGCTGACGCCAAACCGCTGGTGGGGTGGTCGCCAATTGTCAGCCAAGGTGGCGGCGACCCGGGCTCGGGCTCAGCCCTGGATTCCTTCCGGCCAGTCCTCGAAAACTGAAATCCAAATCTCCGATTCCATCGAAAATAGCGGGGAACCCATTCAGCATACCCATTTCGATTTTTGACCGAACCAAGCCATACGAACAGATCAAACCGGGTTAAGCTCTGGGGGAAGAAGTCCACCGCTCCTGCGAAGGACAGGGAGGACAGCGGGATAAACTACAGAGTCGAAGCGCCGTCGTCCCCGGGCGTAGCAAGGTGTCTTGGCACAATCACTGGGTAAATCGTAAGCGGCTCCTGGCTCGAACGTTGCTGCGCCCGGGGATGGGCGCGCTCCTGAAAGTAACTTGTTGATGGTGAAACAATTGGCCTCCTCTCCCCGGCCCTCTCCTCCTTTGAGGGAGGCGAGGGTGACCAGAAGGGCGCGCTGGGATGATGCGACGATTGGGGAATGGTTTGAGCCAAACAAGCCACTCTTATCCGAGTGGCGGCGGTCGTGAGGGAACGCGGTGCAATAGGAGGTGGAAAACGTGGTTTGAGCCTCGCTGTCCGGGCGGTGTCCAAGCTGGAAAGTCTTTGAGGCAAGCCGAATGCGTGGGGTGGCACGCGCGAGGGTCATGGGGGCCAGGGGTACCCTAAAAACTCCCATTAGAAAGTTGGCGGCCACGGGAGAAAAGCCGGCCACCGGGCGCGTTCCAAGAGGCGGTGGCGCGATGCGCCGCGTTGCCCGGTTGCCATCGCCCCCAAAAAAACAGATTGCAGATGGGCCGGAGCGGCCTAATTTCTGGGTATGACTGCGCCCCACCACCCCGCCATCCGCCGGATACTTGCCGGCGGGTTCACGTTGGTGGAGTTGTTGGTGGTCATCGCCATCATCAGCATTCTCTCGGCGCTGTTGCTGCCCGCATTGAGCAAGGCCAAGAGCCGGGCCAGGGGCGTCATCTGCGAAAACAACCTCCGCCAGTTGAATCTCTGCTGGCATCTCTATGCGACCGATAACAACGATCTTCTGGTGCCCAACAATTCCGTGGCCACGATCAGCACCGGCACCAACCCGCCGCCCGGGGCAATGACCCGGGGCGTCTCCTGGTGCCCCGGCTTCAATGCGCGCACGGAAGGCGAACCCACCAACATCATCAGCGGCATGCTGTATACCTACAACACTTCGGTGGCAATCTATCACTGCCCGGCGGACCTGTCGCAGTTGGAAGCACCTGACGGCCAGTTACTACCGGACCTCCGCTGGCGCAGTTACAACATGAGCCAGTCCGTCAACGGCTACCCGGAATTTGATCCGGTGTTGTCATTCTACATCCCCGCGTATAAAAAATTCACCGGCATCCGCCGCCCCAGTCCCAGTGAATTGTTTGTGTTTATTGATGAAAATGAGGGCACCATGCTCGACGCGCAATTTGGCAATCCGCCGGCCGGTTCGCCGTATTACTGGCCGGGCATCTGGTGGGACATGCCGGCCAACCGGCATAACCGGGGCGCGAATTTATCTTTTGCGGACGGACACGTTGAAGCGTGGCGATGGCGTGTGCCCAAAGTGTTTGTCTACTGGTCCCAATGGGTGACGGACGACGAAATGCCCGATTACCTCCGGGTCCAGCATGCCATGAAAGCGGTGGAATAAGCCGGGCGGGCTGAAAAAAGTTTTGACAGATGCCACCTGATATATCAGTTTATCCGCATCCGTTGATTTGACGGACTCATGACGAGTGGTCGAGGGACTGGCCCAATGACACCACGGCAACCGATTGAACTTAGGTTTTAATGACAGGTGCCAATTCCAGCTCAAGCATCATTAGCTTGGGAAAAATGAGAAGCAACACAACCGTTTTGTGGCCCCTTCTCGTCTTGAGTCGGGGCTTTTTTATTGCCCTGAAAGTGCGGCCGGCCTGCTGTCGGCAGCACTTGCCAACTGAATGGTTTGATCTGATCTGCCGGCCGGATGCCGGATGCACGCTGTAACGTTTATGAGTGAAAAACACGAAGGGTTCATGAAGGCGCTCAAGTGCCGCGAATGCGGCCGCGAATATCCGCTCACCGCCACCCACGTCTGCGAATTTGACTTCGGCCCGCTCGAAGTCGCCTACGATTACGACCGCATCAAAAAATCGCTCACGCGCGAAGTCATCGCGTCACGGCCCAAAACCATGTGGCGCTATCGCGAGCTGCTGCCCATCGCCGGCAATCCCACGGTGGGGCCGCTCGTCGGCTACACGCCGCTCGTGAAGGCCGACCGGCTGGCAAAGGTCCTCGGCATCCGCGAGCTGTACATCAAAAACGATGCGGTCAACCACCCCACCCTGTCCTTCAAGGACCGCGTGGTCAGCGTGGCGCTGAGCCGCGCGAAGGAACTGGGCTTTGAAACCGTGGCGTGCGCCTCGACGGGCAACCTCGCCAACTCGGTGGCCGCGAACGCGGCCAGCGCCGGTCTCAAATCCTACGTGTTCATTCCGGCCGATCTGGAGCAGGGCAAAATCGTGAATTCGCTCATCTACGGGGCGAACGTCATTTGCATCAAGGGCCATTACGACGAGGTGAACCGGCTGTGCGCCGAAATCGCCGGCAAGTTTGGCTGGGCGTTTGTGAACGTCAACATGCGCCCATACTACGCTGAAGGCTCCAAGAGCATGGCGTATGAAATTGCGGAGCAGCTCGGCTGGCGGCTGCCGGAGCACACGATTGTGCCGATGGCCTCCGGCTCCTTGCTGACGAAGATTCACAAGGGCTATCAGGAATTCGCCAAGCTCGGCCTGGTGGCGAACAACAACCCGCACATTCACGGCGCCCAGGCGACGGGCTGCTCGCCGATCTCGGTCGCGCAAAAGGCCGGTCTCGATTTCTTCAAGCCGGTCAAGCCCGACACGATTGCCAAATCCCTGGCGATCGGCACGCCCGCCGACGGCTTTTACGCCCTCAAGGTGATGCGCGAAACCAATGGAGCGGCCGAGGATGTGACCGACGACGAAATCCGCGACGCAATCCGGCTGCTGGCCGAGACGGAAGGCATTTTTGCCGAGACCGCCGGCGGGGTGACCGTGGGCGTGGCGAAGAAACTGATTGCGGCCGGCAAAATTCCGAAGGATTCTTCCGCTGTCATCTGTGTGACCGGCAACGGGCTGAAGACGCTGGATGCGGTGCAGGGCCACTGCGGCAAGGCGCGCGAAATCAAGCCGAGCCTGCGCGAGTTCGAGGCGCTGCTGGCCCAGGAAGAAAAAGTGAACGCC
>Ga0302322_100006826_pt1 | contig 10156 bp, 7 predicted proteins | sample Fen_T0_2_FD_203757 | JGI IMG/M metagenome (GOLD analysis project Ga0302322, IMG submission 203757) | Peat permafrost microbial communities from Stordalen Mire near Abisko, Sweden - Fen_T0_2 | ecosystem: Environmental > Terrestrial > Soil > Wetlands > Permafrost | place: Sweden: Abisko... | reverse complement strand
TGGCAAAGCTTTCGGCAGCCTTCCCGGAGGCCGCACCCCTTCGCGCAGGAGCATCATCGTCTGCATCGTTTCCGGCGTGCTCATGGGATTATGGAATCCCTTCGTCGCCTACGGAGCCACTCGCGGCAACGCGCTCACTCCCTACAGTTCGGTTGTCTTCCTCACGCTCGGCGCACTGCTCTCCTGCCTCATCTGGAACACCTACTTCATGAAACATCCGCTCGTTGGCGAACCCGTCGGTTTCAGCGGATTCTTCCGGGCTCCCGCCTCCGGCCACGCCCTAGGCCTTCTCGGCGGCCTTATCTGGGGTACAGGCACCATGTTCAACGTCGTCGCCGGAAAAGCAACCGCGTTCGCCATCTCCTACGCCATCGGACAATCCGCTCCCATGGTAGGTGCTCTCTGGGGAATTTTCGCATGGAAGGAATTCGCGGGCGCACCGAGCCGGGCCAGAGGCTACCTGGCAATGATGTTCGTGTTCTACTTCCTCGCAATATTACTGGTGGCGAAAGCAAACGGCTGAGAACCAAATCGTACTGTTTCTGGCCGCGTGAAACTTCCGTAGAAAAGGTTCACGCGGACAGCGCCCACCAAAGATTTTTGACTTATCGCCAGCCTCAGGGTCCTACGGAAATTGGAACTTTCCACAGCCAGCTGCACTCCTGAAATCGTTTCAACTTCGTCCATCCCATCGATTGGTCGCACTCCCCCGGGTCCGCCCGTCCATTACTCTCTCCCACGGACACAGCCCCCAAACAGCGTTTTGCTGCTGTCATTCCGATTGGGGGACAAGCTCCGCGCTTCCGATTTCCCCAGCCATTGCCCCTCCAGAAATTGAATAGCCTTTCCAACTCGAAATTCTGTGGAAATCCAGGAACACATAGCAATCAATGGAATTGTGAATCCCGCTAAAGCCTTGTCAGCACAGCACAAAACTCTTGACTTTACCCGTCTAATACTTTTATATGACGCAATCATTTACCAAGGGTATTCTCCACGTCCCAGCCGCCGAGGAGCTTGCCCGATTCGCCGCTTTCGATTCCAAGCGGCTCGAAGGTAGGGAAAACAATCAATGCTGAGAAATAAAGCGCTGCTCGCTGCGGTTCTCTGCTTCGTCCTCACCAGTTGCTCACTCGTCTTCGGCCAAGCCAACGGAAGCTTCTCCGGAACCGTCGCCGACAAAACCGGATCTGTTCTCGCGGGCGCGACTGTGAAGATCACGTCGCAAGCCACCGGCATCGTGCGTGAAGGTAAGACCGACGATTCTGGACACTACCTTGTGCCGTTGCTGCCCGTGTCGATTTACGTCATTCGAGTGGAATCAACCGGCTTCCAGACAACCGAGCAGAAAGATCTCAGGCTGCAAGTTGACGAGCACCGCGAGGTGAACTTTGCCCTCAACCCGGCATCGGTCAGCCAGACTGTCGAAGTCAGCGCAGCGGAGGTCGCCGTCGAGACGACGAATCCTTCTCTCGGTCAGGTCATTACTTCCGAGCAGGTAGCAGAACTTCCGCTGAACGGTCGCGACTTCGTGCAACTCGCAACGCTGACTCCCGGTACGACGCAGGAAACGAATCCAGGAAGCTTTTTCAACGGCGGCCCTAGCAGCGAAGTTTCAACGCGTGGGTCCTACTCACTGTCCGTCGGTGGATCAAGAGCTCAAAGTACGGACTGGTTGCTCGACGGTGTGGACAACAACGAATTAACCGCTGGCGGTATCTCGATTCTGCCTTCTATCGACGCCATTCAGGAATTCAAGGTCCTGACGTACAACTATTCCGCCGAGTTCGGCACCCGAGCGGGACCTACGGTATTGGTCACGACCAAATCCGGAACCAACAAGTTGCACGGCTCAGTATTCGAGTTTTTCCGAAATACCAAGCTGGACGCCAAAAGCTATTTCGCAAGTTCAAAGGAAAAGTTTAACCTCAATCAGTTTGGCGCTTCGCTCGGCGGTGCACTGCAGAAGGATAAGACGTTCTTCTTTGTCGACTACCAAGGCAAGAGACAGCGCCGTGGTATTCCATTCAACGGCCTTGTTCCCACACCGGATATGATCGCGGGGGATTTTACCAACGACGCGCTGGGAGTGATTCGTCCCCAAGTTTGGGATGGAACAACAAAGAACTCCGATGGCTTTAAGGACATTGTCAATCCTTACACGTTCTCCCCATTTCAATGCGACTCTCCCAATCCATCTACCAGTAACCCGCTTGCTCCCAATTCCGATGGAAGTCAGCCTGCGGGATTTAATTGCAACAAGATTCCGCGAGAGATGTTTGACCCTGCATTCAACTCAGCGGTCGATCCTTCCGGCTTGGCGATGATGATGCTTTACCCAGTGCCTGTTGGCACTCCCAATACGAGCACGCTCACGAACTACACGAACGTGCCCGTACGTTCACTTAATGAAGGCGAGTTTGACGTGCGACTTGACCACACATTCTCGGCAAAAGACTCGGTTTTCGCCAGATTCAGTTACGATCAAGCCAACTCATTCATCCCAGGCGGTTCGCCAGGCTTCGCTGAAGCCAACGCCTTTGGCAGCACGCAGAACATCAGTAACCACGGTCGCAACGTGGCCATTTCGGAAACGCACATTTTCTCCGATCGCAACATCAACCAATTCACTGCAGGCTTCAATCGGATTTTCAATCACATTTTGTCGTTTGGTAATGGCACGTGCGAGTCTGCAAAAATTGGCATTATCGGCGCGAACCTGAACAGCAAGTGCCCGAACGCACCGCCCGGTGTGATCACACAGTCGACGAAGGACTGCATCAGTTGCGGGTTGACCTCGACGCTAATGAACAACCAGTATTGGACCTTGGGTGACCGTGGTTTTGCTCCTTTCCAGGGCGGAACCAATGTTTTCTCGGTGTCGGACTCGTTTGACATGATTCGTGGCAAGCACCACCTCCGAATTGGCGCCGGATTCCGCGCTCAGCAGATGAATGTTGAGACCAACGCGTTCCAGGATGGCTTTTTTATCAATTTCGGGCTCACCAATGATGCCGCGGCTGACCTTCTCCTGGGCCAAATGGGAGGCGGCATTCATGACCAGACCTTTGGTGGAGCTACTACAGGACGCCGCTGGAAACTGTTTAGACCATTCGTCGAGGACGAATGGCGAGTCACTAATGATCTCACTTTGAGCCTCGGCGTCGCGTGGGCTTTTGTCACTCCAATTTCCGAGGCCCATGATCGCCAGGCAAATTTCGATTTCGCCACTGGCAAGTTCCTAATTGCGGGCGCAAGTTCTGTAACGTGTAGCATCTGCGTACATTCTGACTCTCGGGTTGGGGTTCAGCTAGACAAGACCGCCATTGAGCCACGCATAGGTTTGGTATGGAAGCCCTTCGGAAGCCAAAAAACCGCAGTCCGGGCGGGATACGCGATCTTCCACGACTCATCTTGGAATCAGGGCGCGCAAGGGCTGTGGGAGAATCCGCCGTACTTTGCCGAGTCGGATAATTTCTTCGGTCCTTGTCCGTTCAATAATTCTCTCTCGTATCCTTTTGCTCAGCCTTGCGGCAATCAGTATCTCTTCCTCCAGGCTGACCCGATTACCGGAGCGTTAGGGCCGATTGTCTCGCCTCCTGATCCAACCTCCTTCCCGGGCACGCTACAGTCGCAAAACACAAACTTCAAGCAGGGCCGGGTACAGCAATTCAACTTCAATATTGAGCACCAACTTCCCGGCAATGTCGTGCTAACAACTGGATATGCCGGTTCACGTAGCTCTCACATTCTCGTGGACGGGTTAAATCTCAACGTGGGCTCGCCAGGGGCATGTGGAGTTGTTTCTGGCTACACACTCGGATGTGGGCCCGGCGGAACAGCCTTCGGCCCGAAGTACGGCAACCCACCGTTCCTATTTCCGCTGACCATCGCTAACAGCAACGACGTCGGCAAGGCTCACTACGACTCCATTCAGATCAAGGCCGAAACCAAGAGCGCCCGTCATGGGTTGTACGCCCTGGTAGGCTATACGTATTCCCGCACTTTTGACTCCGGGTTTGCTGATGGCTTGGGCACCAGTCCTGGAGCAACTTACTTCCCATTGCCGGGAACCGAGCACGCGGATTGGGGCCTCTCACAAATCAACCTCAATCATCAATTCACTGCCAGTGTGACTTACGACTTGCCATTCGGGAAAGGAAGGCAATTCGGCAGCAACTGGAATGCTCCGGTAAACGCGGTTCTCGGAAACTGGGAAGTGGATGTAATTGAAAAGGCAACTTCTGGCTTCCCGCTGTTTGTCGTCGGCAGTAACAACTCGGGCGTCAACTTCCAATGGAACGGAAACAGCCTGAATCGTCCCAATCAGACATGCAGCGCAAAGAGCAGTCATCCGACCCTAGAGCAGTGGTTTAACACCAATTGCTTTGAGGACGCTCCGGCAGGCGAACTTGGGAATGCGAACCGGGCACCTATGTATGGCCCGCGCTTTGTGAACACGGATATGTCATTTATCAAACACTTCCCTGTAACAGAAGGTGTGCGGGTGGACTTCAGAGCTGAATTTTTCAACATCCTGAATCACTCTCAATTCTTCCTGGCAGGCGACAGTACGGGAATGCAAAACGTCGACTCTCCCAGTTTTGGCAAGGTCACTCAAACGGTCAACAATCCGCGACTGATTCAGTTTGCTCTAAAAGTAAATTTTTAGAGCAATTAGCGGAGTCACCTCACTTCGGGCAGACTGAGCGCACTCAGTCTGCCCTTAACTTTGTCTCCGTCACCCGAGGCCCCATGCGCCCAAGTCTTCGAAATTCAGCTCTATCGGCACTCCTTGCCCTTCTTCTCGCCACCGCCCTCTCCGCCCAGAAAATCAAGGTCGTCGTCGATCAAGACGCCCGCGGCCCCGGTACCAGCGATCAGCAGGCTATGCTCGTGTTCCTACAATCGGACAAGTTCGACATCCTCGGCATCACCACCGTCAGCGGCGATCAGTGGGTTAAGGAAGAGACTCTCCACACGCTGCGCATGCTGGAGATCGCCAATCGCACCGAAGTCCCTGTGATCCAGGGCGCCGAGTTCCCTCTCCTCAACAGCAAAGAAGAATCCGAGCGCTGGGAGGCCATGTACGGCAAGCTCGAATACAAGGGCGCTTGGACCGAGCACTTCGCCGCCAAACGCTCCACCATCTACGACGAACCCTATCACGCGCCAGACGTAGTCCCTCCCATGCAGGAAGGCGAGCCCCACATCAAAGCGCAGCCCGGCACCGCCGCCGAGTTCATCGTGCGAATGGTCCACAAGTATCCGGGAGAAGTCGTCCTCTGGGCCGGCGGTCCACTCACAAACTTCGCGCTCGCCCTCAAACTCGATCCCGAAGTTGCCACCCTGGCCAAAGAGTTCGTAATGATGGGTGGAGGCCTCTACGCCGACAAAGGCGCAATCGACCCGGGAGCCCTCGACGCCCGGCGCGAGTTCAACTGGTGGTTCGATCCCGAAGCCGCTCGCATCGTCCTGCGCGCGCCATGGAAGAAAGTGACGATCACTCCGGTGGATATCTCGGTGAAGACTCGCTACACGACCGAGATGAAAGCAACCATCGTTGCCGCCCACACGCCAATCACCGATTATCTGGAAAAGTATTCCCTACCCGGATACATGTGGGATGAAATCGCGGGAGCCGCTCTGATCGATCCGTCAATCATCACCGGTCAAAAGCAGCTCTACATGGACATTGACGTAGATCACGGCCCCAGCTACGGCAAAACCCTCTTCTGGGACGCCCGAACCAAAGTCCCGCCCTACCTGAGGCTAGCCAACGTCCAGTTCGACATCGACGCGGAGAAGTTCTACAAACTCTACATAGACCTTATGACGCGACCGCCGAAGAAGTAGGCCCGGCCACCAAGGCAAATTGCGGAGAGATTCAGGTTGTGTGTCAGGGCACCGCTCCGGCGAATGTCGAAGCAAAATCGCGAAACGGCGAAAATAGCCGCTAACTGATTGATTCTTATATACTTTACTCGCAACCCCTTATTCCTCAAGGACCTGGCGTGAAAAACTCTCTAAGTCTAAGATTCCAGGAGACCGCAATTGGGAGGGGATCGAAGCTCTTCTGGTCGCCCGAAAGCTATTTCTCCAAGCTCAACTTCCCCGTATAAATCGCCATCCCCACAACAGCGTCCACTTTTATGTCGTCCAACTGCCGAATTTCCTCTTTCGTCGTAATTCCTCCCGCAGCAATCAACTGCTTCGCCGTCAACTCCCGCAATCGTCGCACTACATCCATCGGAATACCTTGCATCAGGCCCTCAGTGTCAACATGCGTGTAGAGAAACGCGTCGCACCAAGTCTCCAGTGCAGCGATCATTTCCGCTGGAGTAATAGCCGCCAGTTCGCGCCAACCTCGAATTGCAACTCGCCCTTGCTTCGCATCAATACCGAACACAAGCTTGTCGGACCCGAACCTCCTGGAAATTTCCTCGGCAAACACTCGATCCGGCTTTCCATCGCGAATCAGAGATGACCCCAGAATCACCCGTTTAGCACCAAGCGCAAGCATCTGTTCAGCCGCTTCAATCGACCGAATTCCTCCACCAACCTGACACGGAAGACGACCGGAGAATTCGCGGACCAAAAGGCGGTTGTCGCCCATTCCTTTGGCCGCATCAAGATCAATGAGCTGAACCAGTGGAAACGAGGAAAAGCGCGCAATCCACTGCTCAAAGTCATCAAACTCCAGAGCTTTGCGCTCGCCCTGGACAAGCTGAACAATCTTGCCGCCCATCAGGTCAATCGAAGGAATTAGCATGGCCACCGCATCGGAATCCCCGCACTCTGAAGTTCCTGCTTAAGATCGGCAAGACGTCGCAGACCGAAGTGAAAGATAGAAGCAGCCAGAGCAGCATCAGCTCGTCCGCGTTCGAACACATTGACAAAACTCTGCGTATCACCGCCTCCACCGGAAGCGATGACAGGAATCGAGACAGCTTCGGAAACGGTGCAGGTCAATTCGCAATCAAAACCAACCCCAGTTCCATCGCGATCCATCGACGTCAGCAGAATCTCTCCTGCCCCCCGTTCCACCGCTTCCCGTGCCCAACTCACCGCTTCGCGGCCAGTCGGTTTTCGACCACCGCTAACAAAGGCCTCGAATCTGGGCTCGCCCGCAGCATTCTCGTTCTGAGCGCGCTTAGCATCAATAGCGACAACCACCGCCTGCGAACCATAGCGCTCAGCGATCCTGGTGATCAGAGAAGGATCCGCGAGCGCGGCGGAATTGACACTGATCTTGTCAGCTCCCGCGTCGAATACAACCATCGCTTCATCCAGGGATCGAATTCCTCCACCAACAGTAAACGGGATGAAAAGCTGGCGCGCAGTTCTGCGGACCGTCTCCGCCAGCGTTGTGCGCTTCTCGTGCGTTGCCGTAACGTCCAGCAGAACGACCTCGTCAGCCCCCGCTTCGCTGTGCGCAGCAGCCAGTTCCGCAGGATCGCCCGCATCGCGCAACTGCTGAAACTTCACTCCCTTCACGACGCGTCCGGCAGCAACGTCGAGACAAGCGATGATTCGTTTTGTCAGCATAGGTTCGCCATCGTTCCGAGGGCCAACACTTTACAGAGCACAGAAGTTCTCCAGCAGCTTTAATCCGACCTGCCCGGACTTCTCCGGGTGAAACTGGACTCCAAACATATTGTCCCGCTCCACCGCCGCAGAGAACTCCCCGCCATATTCGGAACGCGCCACCGTCGCGGCAACGATCGGCGCGCGGAACGAGTGCGTAAAGTAAACAAATGACCCAGACGAGACCCCGCGAAGTAACCTCGATTGCGGGTCGCACTCAAGCGAATTCCACCCGACATGAGGCGATTTGACGAGACCAGGAAAGCGATCGCACGTTCCCGTCAACAGTCCAGCGCCTGGAGTTTCTGGAGCCTCGACACTGGCCTCAAACATCCACTGCATACCAACGCAAATTCCAAGAAACGGTAGTCCCTCGGCAATCCGCTGTAAGATCGCTTCGCGCAGCATTAACTCCTCAAGAGCCGCCGTGGAAGAGAAATGTCCGACCCCCGGCAAAACGATCTTGTCCGCCTTCATAACCTTCTCAGGATCGCTTGTAACCGTAGAATCAGCGCCAATATGATCCAGCGACTTCTTCACCGACGTGAGATTCCCAGCCCGAAAGTCCACAATCGCAAGCATCACAGCAGGCCTTTCGTACTCGGAAGCAGCCGCTGCATTTGACGATCACGCCAGCACGCCGCCCGCAGAGCCCTTCCGAAAGCCTTGAAGAGAGCTTCGATCTTGTGATGGCTCGAACGTCCATAGAGCACTCGCGCGTGGACACTGGCGCGAGACCCACGGGAAAAACCATCGAAGAAGTCATCTACCAACTCAGCTTGAAGGTCGCCCACCAGTCGTACTCGCACCTTCGTGTCCACGACGACAGACGTTCGCCCGCAAAAATCAACCGCTGCCATACCGAGAGTCTCATCCATCGGCATGAGAAAGTAACCCGCGCGCAAAATCCCGCGCTTCGCACCCAGCGCCTTCTCGAACAACTGGCCAAGCACGATGCCTACATCTTCCACCGTGTGATGCTGATCCACATCGAGGTCGCCCTTCGCCTGCAACTCCAGGTCAAAGCCGCCATGATGCGCGAACAGTTCGAGCATGTGGTCGAAGAATCGAATGCCCGTGGAGACCTTGTAGCGGCCTTTGCCCTCAATCACCAGCGCGGCGCGAATATCCGTCTCCTTCGTCTTGCGATGGATCGCAGCTCTTCTCATCTGGAAGCTCCCGCCTTGACGCCAATCTCGGCCAGTGTCTCGTCGAGTGCACTTAGCAGTCGGACGGTGTGCTCCGCCGTTCCAAGAGTGATGCGCACACAGTTCTGGCAGCCAAAGTCTGTCGACCGGTCTCGCACCAGAATGCCACGCCCGCGCATGCCCACGATAAATGGCTCCTTTCGTTCCCCAAAGCTGCCAAGCACGAAGTTGGCTTCGCTGGGGCAGTACGGAATGCCCCATCGTCGGAAAGATTGCTCCAGTTCTTCCCTCCCCTGGCGGACTTCAGAAACATACTGACGCACATAAGCCTCGTCTCCAACCGCGGTCGGCAGACAAGCCAACGCCACACCATTCACGTTGTAGGGAGAACTAACGCGACGGACCATGGTCATGTGCTCAGGGGTCCCGGTCAGCACTCCAACTCGAAGCCCGGCCATTCCGTATGCTTTGGAAAACGTACGTGCCACAAATACGTTTCGCAGCTCGCGCCAGTGGCCCAGCATTGTCTTCCCATAAAACTCGAAATAAGCTTCGTCCACCAGAATCGCTGCTTGCGGTGCCCGACGCGCGATTTCCAGCAAGTTCTCTGGCTCCACTACCGCACCGGTAGGATTGTTGGGGTTCGCAACGGCAATCAACCGGGTCCGCGAAGAAACCTTGGCGAGCACATCGTTCGTTGGGAACCGAAAGTCTCCTTCTGCTGGAACCGACACGACGCGCGCTCCCGTCGCCGCCGCCGAGATCTCATACATCGCAAACGTCGGCACCACGATTAGCGCTTCGTCCCCCGGCTCAAGAAACGTCTCGCACAGCAGGTGAATCGCCTCGTCCACACCGTTGGTCAGCAGCAGTTCGTTAGGTTCGATCCCGAGATGCGCGGCCACAACAGCCTCGAACGGTTCACGCTCGGGATAACACGCAATCTCATCGGCGGAAAGTTGTCGTAGCCGAGAAAGCACCCGCGGCGAGCAGCCCACCGTATTCTCGTTGAAATCGAGGCGCAGGCCTTTCCTCCCACCGAGTGGCGGATGATACGTCGGCAGGCTCCGCACTGCCTCGCGCGCGTTAAGCATCGGCGCACCTCACTCGAATCGATGCAGCATGGGCCCGCAAACCCTCCGCATCCGCGAGCGTTTCGATCGCCGAAGCAATCTTGCCCAAGCCGGATCGCGAAACTTCTTGCACGCTAATCAGCTTCACGAAATCGAGAACGCTCAGTCCGCCTCGAAAACGGGCAGCGCCACCTGTAGGCAACACGTGATTGGGTCCGGAAGCATAATCTCCTCCTGCTTGCGGCGAGTAGTCGCCGATGAAGACCGAACCAGCGTTGCGGACCAGACTCAAGTCCCCGCGATCAATGGTCAGATGTTCGGAGGCAATCGAGTTCGCCCACTCGAAGC
>Ga0302322_100006824_pt1 | contig 10157 bp, 9 predicted proteins | sample Fen_T0_2_FD_203757 | JGI IMG/M metagenome (GOLD analysis project Ga0302322, IMG submission 203757) | Peat permafrost microbial communities from Stordalen Mire near Abisko, Sweden - Fen_T0_2 | ecosystem: Environmental > Terrestrial > Soil > Wetlands > Permafrost | place: Sweden: Abisko... | reverse complement strand
GCGCGGCCTCGCACCCCGCGGTGCCGGCGCTCCTTCCGGGGGGGGGCCCCCCGGGGGCCCCCCGCTACGCCACGTCTCGACGCGGGCCTCGGCTAGAGGGCCGCGGTCGCCGGCGAACGGAGCTTCCGTGCGACGCCGTCCTTCTCCGCAGCCTCGGCGACGGCCTTCGCGACGACTGCCGTCACGTCGCGGTTGAAGACGCTCGGGATCACGTACTCGGGGCCGAGCTCGTCGTCCGCGATCACGGACGCGATCGCATGCCCGGCGGCGACCTTCATCCCCTCCGTGATCGTGCTGGCGCGGACGTCGAGCGCGCCCCGGAAGACGCCCGGGAACGCGAGCACGTTGTTGATCTGGTTCGGGTAGTCCGAACGGCCCGTCGCGACGACCGCGACCTTGCCCGAAGGCAGGTCCTCGGGCGCGATCTCCGGCGTGGGGTTGGCCATCGCGAACACGATCGCGTTGTCGGCCATCCGCGCGATTCCGGCGGCGGAGACGGCACCCGGGACGGAGAGGCCGATGAAGACGTCGGCATCCTCGAGCACCTCGTCCGCCGTGCCCTGGGCGCGGTCGCTGTTGGTGCGCTCCGCAAACGCCTGCTTGACGGAGTTGAGCCCCTCGCGCCCGTTCCAGATGGCGCCGCCGTGGTCGCAGCCGATCACGTTGCGGACGCCGGCATTGAGGAGGATGTCCGTGACCGCGACGCCCGCCGCGCCGACGCCGGTCATCACAACCTTGACGTCCTCGATCCGCTTGTCGACGACCCGGAGCGCGTTGAGCAGCGCCGCGAGCACCACGATCGCGGTGCCGTGCTGGTCGTCGTGGAAGACGGGGATGTCGAGCTCGGCGCGCAAGCGCTGTTCGATCTCGAAGCAGCGCGGGGCGGAGATGTCCTCGAGGTTGATGCCGCCGAAGCCGGGCGCGATTCCCTTCACGATGGCGACGATCTCGTCGGTGTCCTTCGTGCTCACGCAGATCGGCCACGCGTCGACGCCGCCGAACTCCTTGAACAGGAGGGCCTTGCCCTCCATGACCGGCATCGCGGCCTCGGGGCCGATGTCGCCGAGGCCGAGGACGGCCGTGCCGTCGGAGACGACGGCGACGGTGTTCTGCTTGATCGTCAGGTTCCAGGCGGAGTCGGGGTCGGCGTGGATGGCCATGCAGACCCGGGCGACACCGGGCGTGTAGGCCATCGAGAGGTCGTCGCGCGTCTTCACGGGGACCTTCGACCGCATCTCGATCTTGCCGCCGAGGTGCATGAGGAAGGTCCGGTCCGAGACGTGCTCGACCTCGACGCCCTCCGTCTGCCGGACGCTCTCGACGATACGCTCGAGATGGTCGGTGTCCGAGGCGTCGACGGTCACGTCGCGCACCTTGATGCCCTTCTCGACGCGGACGAGGTCGATCGCGCCGAGGGAGCCTCCGGCCTCTCCGATCGCTTTCGCGAGGCGCGCGAACGCCCCCGGCGAATCCGTCAGGCGCACGCGGATGGTGGCGCTGAACGAAGCGGACACATGGCTCATTTCCGGATCACTCCCTCCGCGGCGAGTGCCGCGATGTCGTCTGTCTCGTATCCCGCCTCGCGAAGCACCTCGGTCGTATGCTCGCCGACGGCCGGTGGGGCCGACGGGTGCAATGCCCGCTCGCCGTCGAACGACAGCGGCAGCGCGGTGAGCCTGAGGTCGGGGATCGTTGGGTGGTCGAGGTGTTGCAGCATTTCGAGCGCTTCCGTTTGGGGCGCGTGCGCGACATCGGCGACATCCGCGACGGGAGCCGCGGGCACGCCGGCCTCCGTCAGCCGGGCCTGCCAGTGCTCCGTGTCGTTACCGGCCAGCGCCTCTTCCAGGATGGCACAGAGCTCGTCCCGGTGACGCACACGATCGGGGTTCGTCGCAAAACGAGGGTCGGCGACGAGATGGGGCAGGTCGAGGACTGCGCAGATCGACGCGAAGAGCCGGTCGTTCCCGCCGGCGATCATCAGCTCGCCGTCGCGTGTCGGGAAGACCTGGTACGGCGCGAGCATCGGGAACCGGGTGCCCTCCCCGTGCGGCACGGTGCCGTTCGCGAGGTATCCGGCGAGGTGGTAGCCGATGTAGCCGAGCGCCGTCTCGTAGAGGGAGACGTCGACTACGGACCCCTCGCCGCTGCGGCCGCGCTCGAGCAGCGCGGCGAGCACGCCGAGCGCTGCCCACGTGCCCGTTCCCTGATCGATCAGGGACGAGCCGACGCGCACGCCCGGCCGGCCGGGCTCGCCCGTCATCGAGATCAGCCCCCCGGCCGCCTGCATCAGCGCGTCGTAGCCGGGCTCGTGGCTGAGCGGGCCGACGTGCCCGTACGCGCCGACCGAGCAGTAGACGAGGCGCGGATTGCGCGCGCGCAGGGCGTCGGAGCCGAGCCCGAGCTCGTCGGCGAGCCCGGGCCGGAGGCTCTGGAGGAAGACGTCGGCCCCGTCGACGAGGCGGAGGAGCGCCTCACGGCCGCGCGGGTCGCGAAGCGACAGCGCGAGCGAGCGCTTGCCGGCGTTGGCCGAGAGGAACATCGTCCCCTCGCCGTTCCAGAACGGCGGCCCCCAGGCCCTGCCGTCGTCGCCCGTGTCGGGGCGCTCGACCTTGATCACGTCGGCGCCGAGCGCGGCCAGGATCTGCGCGCAGTACGGGCCGGCGATCGACGTCGTGACGTCGAGCACGCGCATGCCGGTGAGTGGCGCGACCATCGCCCGCATCATCGCCGTTTCGGTCTCTGCGAGGATGCAGTCGTGTTCAACCAGATGGTCGACTGGGTCTCGGGCTCGAACTGGAGTTACCTCGCCATCTTCGGCGTCGCCGTCCTCGATGCGTTCTTCCCGCTCGTCCCGAGCGAGTCGATGGTGATCATCGCCGGAACACTGGCCGGAGCGGGCGACCTCGACCTCTTCCTCGTGATCCTCTCCGCCTGGGGCGGAGCGGTCGTCGGCGACAACGTCTCCTACGGGATCGGCAAGTTCGCCGGCAGGCGCACGGTGCGACGGCTCTTCAACCACGAGAAGGCCCACAAGGGCTTCGACTGGGCCGAGCAGCAACTCGAGGAGCGCGGCAGCTACATCATCCTCGTTGCGCGCTTCATTCCGTTCGGGCGCACCGCGGTCACGTTCACGGCCGGCTACACGCAGGGACTGCCGTGGCATCGCTTCCTGCGCTACGACATCGTCGCGGCGGGGCTCTGGGCGACCTACGCGACGATGCTCGGGTACATCGGCGGCAAGCAGTTCGAGCAGCAGCCGTGGAAGGGGGTGCTCGTCGGGCTCGCGATCGCGTTCACGGTGGCATTCCTCGTCGAGTGGGTCAGGCACCGGCGGGCCAAGACCACCGCGCCGGATTCGTGAGGATCCACGTCACCGGGGCGAGCGGCTTTCTCGGCTCCGAGCTCGTTCGGCTCGCCCCGCACGCCACGGGTGAGCGGGTCGAGGTGCGCGACGCGACCGCCGTGAACGGGCTCTTTGCCCGGCTCCGGCCCGACGTCGTGATCCACACTGCCTACCGCCAGGACGGCGAGGGCGCCCGCGAGATCGTCGTCACCGGATCCGAGAACGTCGCCCGGGCTGCGACGGCGATCGGCGCGCGGCTCGTCCACCTCTCGACGGACGTGGTCTTCGACGGCCGCAAGGGTGCGCCGTACGTCGAGGCGGACGTCGCGTCACCCTGCACCGAGTACGGGCGGGCGAAGGCCGACGCCGAGGAGCGGGTCAGGGCGATCGGCCCGCGCGCCCTGCTCGTCCGGACGTCGCTGATCGTCGGCGGGCCGGGGCATGCTCCCTCCAAGCACGAGCTCGCCGCCCGTGACCCCGCGGCGACGTTCTACGACAACGAGATTCGCTCGCCGATCCAGGTCGGCGATCTCGCGGCGGCGCTGCTCGAGCTGGCGGCGCTCGATCTCGCCGGGCCGCTCAACGTCGCAGGCGCCGACGACGTCTCGCGGGCAGACCTCGCCGAGCTCGTGACCCGGTCTCCGGTGACGCGGAGCGAGGCACCGCGCGAGCGCCCGCTCGACTGCTCGCTCGACTCGTCGCGGGCGCGCTCACTGCTCTCCACCAGACTCCGGGGCGTGCGTACGGTGTTCGAATGAACCGCCTCGCCACCGAGAGCAGCCCGTATCTCCTGCAGCACGCCGGGAACCCCGTGGACTGGTATCCGTGGGGCCCGGAGGCACTCGAGCGGGCCGAGCGCGAGGGCCGGCCGATCCTGCTCTCGGTCGGCTACAGCGCCTGTCACTGGTGCCACGTCATGGCGCACGAGTCGTTCGAGAGCACCGCGACGGCGGCGCTGATGAACGAGCACTTCGTCAACGTCAAGGTCGATCGCGAGGAGCGACCCGACGTCGACGCCCTCTACATGGACGCGACGGTGTCGATGACGGGACAGGGTGGCTGGCCGATGACGGTGTTCCTGACGCCGAAGGGCGAGCCGTTCTACGCCGGCACGTACTTCCCGCCGGAGCCCCGGCACGGGATGCCGTCGTTTCCGCAGCTCCTGCACGCCGTGGCGGAGGCGTGGCGGACGCAGCACCCCGACATCGTCGAGCAGGCCCGCCGTCTCGTCGAGGCCGTCGGCCACTCGGCGCGGATCGAACCGTCGAGCGAGCCGCTGACCGATGCGTTGCTCGGCGAGGCAGAGCGGGGCATCGCCCGCACGTTCGAGCCGGTCTACGGAGGCTTTGGCCGCGCGCCGAAGTTCCCGCCCGCCTCGACCCTCGAGTTCCTCCTGCGCCGGGGCTCGCCGGAGGCGCTCGAGATGGTGACGAAGACGCTCGACGGGATGGCCGCCGGCGGGATGTGCGACCTCGTCGGCGGCGGCTTCCACCGCTACTCGGTCGACGACCGCTGGCTCGTGCCTCACTTCGAGAAGATGCTCTACGACAACGCCTTGCTCGCGGCGACCTACCTCCACGCCTGGGCCGTGACGGGGCAGCCGCGCTATCGCGCGGTAGTGGAAGAGACGCTCGACTACGTCCTCCGCGAGCTCACGCTGCCCGGCGGCGGCCTCGCCTCGGCCCAGGACGCCGACACGAACGGCGTCGAAGGCCTGACCTTCACCTGGACCGAGGAGGAAGGCGTCCCGGCAGAGCTGCTGCAGCCGTTCGAGCACGGCCGCTCGATCATCCGCGGCTCGCTCGACCCCGAGCTGCGGCGGCGGCTGCTGGCCGAGCGGGACATGCGCCCGCAACCGGGCCTCGACGACAAGGTGCTCGCGTCGTGGAACGGGCTCGCCCTCGCTGCGCTCGCCGAGGGCGCACGGCGGCTCGACCGCGCCGACTGGCTCGACGCGGGCTGCCGGGTGGCGGAGTTCCTGCTCGGACCGCTCTCGCGCGAGGGCGGCCGTCTTTCGCGCTCGTGGCGCGCGGGCAGGGTGAGCGGCGAGGGCTTCCTCGACGACTACGCGAACGCCGCCCACGGCCTGATCGAGCTCCACGTCGCCACGGGAGACGTCCGCTGGCTGCACGAGGCCCGCCGCATCGCGCTGCTCGCGGTCGAGCTCTTCCACGACCCCCTGCGCGGCGGCTTCTTCCTCGCGCCGATCGGCGCGGAGGAGCTCGTGGCGCGCACGAAGGGCCTCGACGACAATCCCATACCGTCCGGCAACTCGATGCTCGCGCACGTGCTGCTGCGCCTGGGCCGGGTCTGGGGGGACGACGAGCTCGAACGGCTCGGCGTCTCGGTGCTGCGGCTCGTGGCGCCGATGCTCGAGCGCGTCCCGGGAGCCTTCGGCTGGGCGCTGTGCGCGCTCGACCTCTGGCTCTCGCCGCCGCGCGAGATCGCGGTCGCGGGCCCCGTCGACAGCCCGGTCGCCCGTGCTGCACTGGCGCCGTTCGCGCCCGCGTCCGTCGTCGCCGTCGGCCCTGCCGAGGGCGTGCCGCTGCTCGAGGGGAAGGGACTCGTCGGCGGCCGGCCGGCCGTCTACGTCTGCGAGCGGTTCACGTGCCGGGCTCCGGTGACGGAGGCCTCCGCGCTGCAGGCGTCGGCTCCGCGTTCACCGAGCTGAAGCACGGAACGGAGAGCGGGCAGGCGCTACTCTGCCACGCATGACAACCATCGATCAGACCGGTGCCGAAGAGGTTGCGTGGGACCTCTCCGACCTCTACGAATCCGGCGACGACCCGCGCATCGACAGCGACTTCGCAGAGGCCGACGCGGCCTCGGACACATTCCGCGACCGCTACTACGGCAAGGTCGCCACCCTCTCCGCCTCCGACCTCGCCGACGCGATCGACGAGCTCGAGCGGATCGAGTCGATCGCGACGCGCGCCCTCTACTACGCGCACATGAGCTTCTCCACCGACATGGCCGACCCCGCCCGCGGCGCGCTCGTCGCGAAGCTGGGCGAGAAGGGCGCGGCCCTCGAGACGAAGCTGCTGTTCTTCGGGCTCGAGTGGGCCGCGATCGAGGACGAGCCGGCGGCCGCGCTGCTGCAGGACCCGGCGCTCGACCACTGGCGGCACTGGCTCTCCTCGCAGCGCGTCTTCCGCCCGTACCTGCTGAGCGAGCCCGAGGAGAAGATCCTCACCGAGAAGGCAGTCTCCGGCATCTCGTCGTGGTCTCGGCTGTACGAAGAGGTGCTCGGCGGCATTCGCGTCAAGCTCGAGGACGAGCCCGAGCCCGTAGCCCTTGAGAACGCCATGTCGCGGCTGTACCGGTCCGAACGGGACGTGCGCCGTGCGGCCGCGGAGGGAGTTACCGACGCCCTGCAGCCGACGCTGCGCACGCGGACGTTCATCTTCAACACGGTCCTCGTCGACAAGTTCATCGACGACCGGCTGCGCGGGTACCCGACGTGGATCACGTCGCGCAATCTCCAGAACGAGACGTCCGACGACGCTGTCCAGGCGTTGATCGACGCGGCCACCTCCCGCTACGACATCCCGCAGCGGTACTACCGCCTCAAGGCGAAGCTGCTCGGCCTCGAGAAGCTGGAGCACTACGACCGGTTCGCGCCCGTCTCCGAGGATGCGTCGAAGACGCCGTGGAACGAGGCGCGGACGGTCGTCGTCGATGCCTACACGAGCTTCTCGGGAGAGGCCGGCGCTGCCGTGTAGCGCTTCTTCGACGACGGCTGGATCGACGCGCCGGTACGCCCCGACAAGCGGCACGGAGCCTACTGCGCCACGAACGTGCCCGGCGTGCACCCGTACGTGTTCATGAACTACACGGGCGACCGGCGCTCGATCCTGACGCTGGCGCACGAGCTCGGGCACGCGCTCCATGGCTCCATGGCGCAGCCGCTCGGGTACTTCAACGCCGGCACGCCGCTGACGACCGCCGAGACGGCGTCCGTGTTCGGCGAGGCGCTCACGTTCAAGCAGCTGCTCGCGCTGGAGGACGACCCGAAGCGTCGACTCGACCTGCTGTCGGGGCAGCTCGAGGACGCGATTGCGACGACGTTCCGCCAGATCGCGATGAATCGCTTCGAGAACCTCGCCCACAACGAGCGGCGCGACCGGGGAGAGCTCGCGCCGGACAGGCTCGGCGAGCTCTGGATGGAGTGCCAGACAGCGCTCTTCGGCGACTCGGTCGGGACCGAGGGCTACGACACGTGGTGGAGCTACATCCCACACTTCATGGGTACTCCCGGTTACGTGTACGCGTACGCCTACGGCTACCTCTTCGCGCTCGCGATCTTCCGCTCTTACCAGCGGGAGGGCGACGCGATCGTCGGGCCGTACCTCGATCTGCTCCGAGCAGGAGGCTCGAAGTCGCCCGAGGATCTCGCCCGCATGGTGGGCCTCGACCTCACCGACCCGTCCATCTGGGCGAGCGGGATCGAGGCGATGGCGGACGACCTCGACGAGGCCGAGGCGCTCGCAGCAGAGATCGGCCTCGGTTGAGCGAGGTGACACAAACCTTTGTCGGGTCCTAGCGTCTAGGTAACGGGGCGGTTATGGTCGCCCCTGTTACCTCATCCAAGGAGTGTCAATGCGCAGGTTCATGCTCATCGCCATCGCGCTCGTCGCAGCGCTCGGCATCACCGCTTCGACGGCGTCGACGGCGACCAACGAAACAGGTGTTACCGACAAGACGATCACGATCGGTGGCACGTTCCCGCTGACCGGCCCGGCGTCGGGCTACGCGACGATTCCTGCGGCGATGAAGGCCTACTTCTCGTACGTCAACGCCCGCAGAGGTCCTGACGGAAAGCGCGGCGTCTTCGGTCGCCAGATCGTCTGGAAGTACCTGGACGACGGATACTCCCCGGTGCAGGCGGGCCAGCTCACAAAGCAGCTCGTCGAGCAGGACAAGGTGTTCTCGATCGTCGGCTCGCTCGGCACCGAGGTGAACCTCGCGATCCGCCCGTACCTGAACCAGCTGAAGGTCCCGCAGATGCTCGTCTCGACCGGCGCGACGACCTGGGGTGCCGACTGGAAGCAGTACCCGTGGACCACCGGGTGGCAGCCTGCGTACCAGCTCGAGGGTCGCCTGTACGGAGAGACGATTGCCCACAGCAGCCCGAACGCCAAGATCGGCGTCCTCTACCAGAACGACGACTACGGCAAGGACTACGTGGCCGGCCTCAAGAACGGGCTCGGAGCCAAGACGTCCAACATCGTCGACGAGGAGCCGTTCGAGGTGACCGCGACGAGCGTGGCCGCGCAGATCGCGAAGCTGAAGGGCAGCGGCGCGAACGTGTTCATGATCTTTGCCACGCCGGCGAAGACGATCCAGGCGTATGCAACCGCGACGGCGCTGAAGTGGCTCCCGGACTCGGTGTACACGAACTCGGTCTCCGCCACGGACACGTTCCTCACGGTCGCGAAGACGAGCTACGGTGCCGGTGCGCTGACGAGCCGGACCTACACCTTCCAGTACGCGAAGGATCCGGCGAACCCGAAGTGGTCCGATGACCCCGCGATGAAGCTCTACAACCAGGTGATGGCCAAGTACTACCCGAAGGGCCGGGCCACCGACGCGCTCAACTACTACGGCGTCGCGGCGGCACAGGCGTTCACCCAGCTCCTCTACGCAGCGGGCAAGAACCCGACGCGACAGAGCCTGGTCAACGCGTACCGCAACTGGACCGAGGCCAACGCCTTCCTGCTGCCGGGCCTCAAGCAGCGAACGTCCACCAGGAAGCCGGTCGTGAGCCAGTTCCCGATCCGCTGCGAGCAGCTCGTGAAGTTCTCCGATGCGGGGACCTTCCAGCCCGTCGCCCGCGCGCGGTGCTCCGTCTCGGGCACGTAGCTCGAGCCCGCGATCCACGCTCGACGCACGGGGCCGGCATCGCCGGCCCCGTGCGTCTGTCAGGCGAGGCCCCGGAAGTGCTCCCAGTAGCCCTCCATGGTCGTCTTGCGGGTTGAGCGGTGCGCCGGGTCGGGCGGACTCACGTTTACGGCGCGGATGATCCAGTCCTCGCCGACGTCGAGCACGTTCACGCACCCCGGCGACTGCTCGAAATGACCGAGGAACATGCGCTCTCCGGTGAGGGCGTAGGAAAGGACGGCGCGGTTGACCGCGCCATGAAGGACGAGCAGCACCGTGTCCCAGGAGGTGTCTGCGAGGAGGCGGTCGACGGCGGGGAGGACACGATCGAACAGCTCGCCGATCGTCTCGCCCCCGAGGAAGCGCTTCTCGTTCGGGACGACGCCGCGGAAGGCGTGCACGAACGCCTCCTCCAGCTCGTCGGGCGGAATCGCCGAGAGCATGTCGCCGCGCAATTCCTGTAGCTCCGGCCACGCCTCGATCTCGCAGCCCGGCGCGACGATCTCGGCCGTCGCCATCGTTCGCGGTAGGCCGCTCGCGATCACGCGGTCGAAGGCGATCCCGTCCAGCAGCTCGCGAGCGGCGGTCGCCTGGGCGCGGCCCTCCTCGGTGAGCGGCACGCTGTCGGGGCGCACCGGGCGGCCGTCGTCGTCGAAGTAGGCCACCGCCCCGTGGCGCATGAGATAGATCCGGCGGCGCATCTCGCTCGGCCCCGCGTCCCGGTCAGCCGGCGAGCTCGGCCAGCGCCTGCAGCGCCTCCGGTTGGCGCGCCTGGAGGACGAGAGTCGTGACGCCGCTCTCGCGCCAGGCGTCGAGGCGGTCGGCAATGCGCGCACGATCGCCCACGAGCGCGATCTCGTCCACGAGGCCGTCCGGCACGGCGGCCGCCGCGTCGCCCTTGTTTCCCGCCAGGTAGGCGTCCTGGATCGCCGCC
>Ga0302322_100006823_pt1 | contig 10157 bp, 9 predicted proteins | sample Fen_T0_2_FD_203757 | JGI IMG/M metagenome (GOLD analysis project Ga0302322, IMG submission 203757) | Peat permafrost microbial communities from Stordalen Mire near Abisko, Sweden - Fen_T0_2 | ecosystem: Environmental > Terrestrial > Soil > Wetlands > Permafrost | place: Sweden: Abisko... | reverse complement strand
TGCTGAAGTCGACGGTGTAGCCGCCCTCGACATCCTTCAGCATGAGGTTGCGCAGCCGGATGTTCGCGAACGTGCCGCGGATCATCACCTCATGGTTGCCGCGCCGTGACCCGTAGGAGTTGAAGTCCTTCTTGTCGACGCCGTGCTCAAGAAGGTACTTGCCCGCGGGACTGTCGGGCTTGATGGAACCAGCCGGCGAGATGTGGTCGGTGGTGACCGAGTCGCCCAGCTTCAGCAGTACGCGGGCGCCGCTGATATCGAGTACCGGCGTGGGCTCGGCGGGCATGCCGTCGAAGTACGGGGGCTTGCGCACGTAGGTGCTCTTGCCGTCCCAGGCGAACCGGTCGCCGCTGGGAGTGGGCAGGGACTGCCAGCGCTCATCGCCGGTGAACACGTCGCTGTTGCGCGCGACGAACATCTCCGACAGGACCGACGAGTCGATGACGTCCTGGATCTCCTTCGCCGACGGCCAGACGTCCGCGAGGAAGACGCCGTTGCCCGCCGCGTCATATCCCAGCGGCTCGGTGGCAAGGTCGATATCCATCGTGCCGGCGAGGGCGTAGGCCACGACGAGCGGCGGCGACGCGAGGTAGTTCATCTTGACGTCGGGATTGATGCGACCCTCGAAGTTCCGATTGCCCGAGAGCACGGAGACCACAGCGAGATCTGCCTCGTTGACGGCCGCGCTCACCTCGGGGATCAGCGGACCGGAGTTGCCGATGCAGATCGTGCAGCCGTAGCCCACGACGTTGAAGCCGAGCTCCTCCAGGTAGGGCAGCAGGCCGGACTTCTCGTAGTAGTCGGTGACGACCTTGGAGCCCGGGCCGAGGGTGGTCTTGACCCAGGGCTTGCGGGACAGGCCCTTCTCGACCGCCTTCTTTGCGACCAGGCCCGCGCCGATCATCACGTACGGATTGGACGTGTTCGTGCACGAGGTGATGGCAGCGATACTCACGGCACCGTGGCCGATCTCGACCGGTGTTCCGTCGATGGTGGTCTCGACGACAGCGGCGGGATCTTTCGTGTAGCCCTCGAGCGCCGCCTGGAACGCCGACTTCGACTCCGACAGCAGGACGCGGTCCTGGGGTCGCTTGGGGCCCGCCAGCGAGGGCACCACGGTGGCGACGTCGAGCTCGAGGTACTCGGAGTAGACCGGCTCGTGGGACGGGTCGTGCCAGAGGCCCTGCTCCCTGGCATACGCCTCGACAAGGGCGATCTGCTCGGCGCTGCGGCCGGTGAGCCGGAGGTAGTCGATGGTGGCCTCGTCGATCGGGAAGATCGCTGCGGTCGAGCCGTACTCGGGACTCATGTTGCCGATGGTGGCGCGGTTGGCGAGCGGCACGGCGCCCACGCCATCGCCGTAGAACTCGACGAACTTGCCGACCACCCCGTGCTTGCGCAGCATCTCGGTGATGGTGAGGACGAGATCGGTGGCGGTGGCCCCTGCCGGGAGCTCGCCCGTGAGCCTGAATCCCACGACGCGCGGGATGAGCATCGACACCGGCTGGCCGAGCATCGCGGCCTCGGCCTCGATGCCTCCGACACCCCAGCCCAGCACGCCGAGACCGTTGACCATCGTCGTGTGCGAGTCGGTGCCGACCACGGTGTCCGGGTAGGCCTGACCGCCACGGGCCATGACGACGCGCGCAAGGGCCTCGATGTTGACCTGGTGCACGATGCCCTGGCCGGGCGGGACCACCTTGAACTCCTCGAACGCACCCTGACCCCAGCGCAGGAACTGGTAGCGCTCGCGGTTGCGCTCGTACTCGAGGTCCACGTTCTTGGCCTCGGAGTCGGCGGTGCCGAAGAAGTCCGCGATCACGGAGTGGTCGATGACCAGCTCTGCGGGCGCGAGTGGCTCGATCTTGGCGGGGTCGCCGCCGAGGTCCACGACGGCCTCGCGCATCGTCGCGAGATCCACCACAACGGGCACGCCGGTGAAGTCCTGCATGATCACCCGGGCCGGCGTGAACTGGATCTCATCCGTGGGCTCGCCCTCGGGATCCCAGGCACCCAGGGCGGAAATGGTCTCGCGGGTCACGTTCGCACCGTCCTCGGTGCGCAGCAGGTTCTCCAGGAGCACCTTGTGCGTGAAGGGCAGCCGGGCGGACCCCTCTACGGCGGAGATGCGGAAGACCTCATAAGAATCGGCACCCACCGAGAGGGTGCCGCGGGCTCCGAAACTGTCCTTGCTGGCCACCAGGGATCTCCTCCGCAGTTCGATGTGCGCGCATCATTCCACGCCAAAAGTATCTTGACGTCAAGATATCCGACAACTTAGCCGGGTCGCTCCCCGGATACCTGATTCGGCCCAGAGCCCGACCCACCCGCGGACCGGAGGACCGCGACGCTCTCGAAGTGGTGAGTCATCGGGAAGGCATCGAAACTCCGCAGGCCCTCAAGCCGGTACCCGGACGCAGCGAAGTGCGACACGTCCCGCGCGAGCGCCACCGGATCGCAGGCCACGTAGACGACGGTCCGAGGGCCCAGCCCGGTGATCGCTCGCACGATCTGTCCCCCGGCCCCGGCGCGGGGCGGGTCAAGGACCACTCCGTCCGGATGCCCACCTTGCGAGGGCAGCCATACAGCGACGTCCGCGTGATGAAGTCGCACCTGCGGCAGGTCGTGCAGCGCCCGCCGGGCGACCCGGAGCCCGTCCTCCGATGCCTCGACGGCGTCCACGGACCCCGACCGGCCCGCCGCCTCCGCCAGGAAGGCCGAGAACAGCCCCGCGCCCGAGTAGAGGTCCACCCAGTGGGAGCCCGGCGTCGGCATTCCGAATTCCAGGACAGTCCTCACCAGGGCTTCGGGCAGGGCCGGGTGCACCTGCCAGAAGTCGCCTCGGCCGAGGCGCCAACTGCGGTCGCGAACGTGGCGCCGCACGTGCGCGGGCGGCAGCACGTCGGGTCGCGAGACCTCCGTCTGCGCGATGAGGCAATCATCGACGGGCAGGACCTCGTGGCTGCGGTGCGGTCGCAGCCCCCGGGTGCCGTCGGGCGCCGTCGCCCAGGTCACCCGGGTCCGCCAGCGCAGCCCGTCCGAACCGCCTGGCAGCTCCTCGACGGTGGTCGCAAGCAGCGGATCTTCCTTTGCCAGACCGCCGAAGCGCACCAGGGACTCGCGTAGCACCTGGGTCTTCAGTGCGCGTTGAGCGTCCAGGGACACGTGCTGGAAGTCGCAGCCACCGCAGCGACCTGCACCTGACCACGGACACGGTGCCACGACGCGGTCTGAGGAAGGCTGGATCACCTCGATGGCGTCCGCCCGCACGATCCGTCGCGACACCTCCGTGACGCGCACGCGGACCGACTCCCCCGGAAGCGCGTGTCTGACGAACAGTGTGCGTCCGTCAGTGTGTGCGATGAAGTGGCCGCCGTGGGCGACCGGGCCGATCTCGACGACCCGCTCATCGCCGAGCTTCAGCGGCGAGTGCTCGTCCGACACGTCACTAGGCGTCTCGGTCGACGACGAGCTCGCTCGAGTGCAGCTGCCAGGGCACGCTGGTCACCATGACGCCCGGCGTGAACAGCAGCCTGCTCTTCAACCGCAGGGCCGACTGGTTGTGCAGAAGCTGCTCCCACCACCGGCCGACCACGTACTCCGGGATGTAGACCGTGATGAGGTCGTTGGGATTGTCGGTGCGCAGGGCCTTGACATAGTCGAGGATCGGCCGGGTGATCTCGCGGTACGGCGAGGCCAGCACCTTGAGGGCAACGGGGATTCCCTGCCGCTCCCACTCCTCCTCGAGGCGGACCGTGTCCTCGTGATCGACGTCCACGGTGATCGCCTCGAGCACGGTGGGCCGGGTGGCCCGTGCATAGGCCAGGGCGCGAAGCGTGGGCTTGTGGATCTTGCTCACCAGCACGAGCACGTGCACGCGAGCCGGCAGCATCATGGGGTCGTCGCCGACCTGCATGATCTCCTTGCTCACGCGCTCGTAGTGCTTGTGTATGCCACGCATGATCAGGAAGATGATCGGCATCGCGATGACGACGATCCATGCACCCTTGGTGAACTTCGTCACCAGCACGATGACGAGAACCGATCCGGTCATGACAAGGCCGAAGGCATTGATGACCCGGGAGCGGATCATCTTGGACCGCTCCTTCGGATCCTCCTCGGTCTTCAACAGACGTGTCCAGTGCCGCACCATGCCCAACTGGCTCAGGGTGAACGACACGAACACGCCGATGATGTACAGCTGGATCAGGCCCGTGACGTCGGCCTGGTACGCGATGACGAGCAGGATCGCCAGCCCGGCGAGGGTGAGGATGCCGTTGCTGAACGCGAGGCGGTCGCCACGCGTGTGCAACTGCCGCGGCAGGTAGCCGTCCTTCGCCAGCACCGATCCCATGACGGGGAAGCCGTTGAAGGCCGTGTTGGCCGCCAGCGCCAGGATCGTGGCGGTCGCGAGGGCGACGATGAGGACGATCACATGCTGGCCCTGGAAGACCGCGTCGGCGATCTGCACGATGACGGTCTTCTGTGGCTGGCCCGGCGGCAGGCCGACGAGGTCGGCGTCGCTCTCCGTGACCTTGACGTCTGTCTTGAGGGCGAGCCAGGTGATGCCGCTGAACATCGTCGTGGCGATGATCCCGAGCAGCAGCAGCGTGGTGGCGGCGTTCTTGGACTTGGGCTCCTTGAAGGCCGGAACGCCGTTGGCCACGGCCTCGATGCCGGTGAGCGCCGTCGTGCCCGAGGAGAACGCGCGCGCGACGAGGAAGACGAGGGCGGCGCCGGTGAACGTGTTCTCGGCGACGATGGTCCAGTTGGCGCTCTCGGCCTTGAGCGTGTGCCCCGTGGCGATCTGGATGATCGCCCAGCCGATCATGACGTAGATCGTGAGGATGAAGAAGTAGACGGGGAAGGCGAAGAACGCGCCCGATTCCTTCACTCCGCGCAGGTTGAGCACCATGATCACGATGATCAGCGCCACGGCGAACCACACGTTGTGCTTCTCGACGAAGGGAATCGTCGAGCCGAGGTTCGCGACGCCGGACGAGATCGACACGGCCACGGTGAGCACGTAGTCGATGAGGAGTGCACTGGCGACGAAGACGCCCCAGTTGGCGCCGAGGTTCTTCGACACGACCTCGTAGTCGCCACCGCCGCTCGGGTAAGCGTGGACGTTCTGCCGGTACGACGCCACCACCGTGAAGTAGATGACGACGACCATGGCGGCCACCCAGCCGCCGTACTTGTAGAGCGAGTAGCCACCCAGGGAGAGGACGAGCAGGATCTCCTGCGTGGCGTAGGCGTTGGACGAGACGGCGTCACTGGCGAAGACCGGAAGCGCGATGCGCTTGGGGAGCATCGTCTCGCCCAGGCGCTCGCTCGTGAGAGCACGACCGACGAACAGGCGTTTCAGGGAGTCCGACAGCGGCACGGTGCGAGAGCCTACGCCCCCCGGCCCTGGAGCGAGATGGCAGTCGCGAGTGTCGCGTACCCACCGGCGTGTAGCGTTCGGTCGTGCACATCGTGATTCTCGGCTGCGGACGAGTCGGGTCCCTCCTGGCCCACCGACTCGACGACATGGGTCACTCGGTCGCCATCGTCGACCAGGACCCCTCCTCCTTCAGGAAGCTCGGTGCGGAGTTCTCCGGCCAGACGGTCACCGGAGTGGGCTTCGACCGCGAGACCCTCGAGACCGCAGGCATCACGCGTGCCCAGGCCTTCGCGGCCGTCAGCAGCGGAGACAACAGCAACATCCTCGCTGCTCGCGTCGCCCGCGAGACCTACGGCGTTGAGCAGGTCGTCGCCAGGATCTACGACCCCCGGCGCGCCGAGGTCTACCAGCGTCTGGGCATCCCCACGGTCGCAACGGTCTCGTGGTCCACGAATCAGATCATGCGCAGCATCCTGCCGATGGGCGCCCAGGACGAGTACGTCGATCCCAGCGGCGCGATCGTGCTGGCGGAGGTGCACGTCGGCGTAGTGTGGCTCGGCCGCTCGGCGGTGGCCCTCGAGTCGGGTTCGGGATCGCGCATCGCCTTCATCACTCGATACGGACAGGCCTTCATCCCGAACGCCGAGACGGTCGTCCAGGAGGGTGACCTCGTGCACGCGCTCTTCCCGGCGGATGCCCGAGAGCACGTCGAGCGCGTCTTCGAGCACGGAGCCGGGGAGGCCTGATGCGAGTCGCCATCGCTGGAGCGGGGAAGGTCGGGCGAGCCATCGCCCGCGAGCTCGTCGCCAACGGTCACCAGGTGCTGCTCATCGACCGTGATGCCGAGCTGGCGCGGCCGGGTGTCGTCGAGGGCGCGGACACGCTGCTGGCCGATGCCTGTGAGATCTCCGCCCTCGACGAGGCCATGCTGTCGCACTGCCAGGTCGTCGTTGCAGCGACGGGCGACGACAAGGTCAACCTCGTCGTCTCGCTGCTGGCCAAGACCGAGTACGGCGTGCCACGCGTGGTCGCCCGAGTCAACCACCCGAAGAACGAGTGGATGTTCGACGAGTCCTGGGGCGTCGACGTCGCCGTGTCGACGCCGCGCATGCTGTCCGCCCTCGTGGAGGAGGCGGTCAGCGTTGGCGATCTGGTCCGGCTGTTCACGTTCCGTCAGGGTGATGCAAACCTCGTGGAGATCACGCTGGCCAAGGACTCCCCCGTGGTCGGCAAGCGCGTGGGCTCGCAGAACTGGCCCACCGATACCGCCCTGGTCGCCATCGTGCGAGGGCCGAGGGTGTTCGCTCCCTCAGCCGATGACCCGCTGGATGCCGGTGATGAGCTTCTGTTCGTCGCCGCTCCCGATCAGGAGCCGGAGCTCCAGCGCCTGCTGGGTCACTCCTGATCGGCTGACGGCACCGTCGGCGTATCGGACTCCACGGCAGGCTCGGCCGTCGCCGGGGCGCCCGACTCGCCGCGCTTGGCCACCCAGATCGGTCGGAGCAAGCGGTAGGTGAAGTACGCCGCAGCAACGTACAGCGGGACGCCCATGACGATCTTCATGACGCCGAGCGCTCCCACGGCGCCGGCCAGGTACAGGGGAACCTGCACGGCCAGTCGTCCGAAGAACAGGGCGACCCAGATCCAGGAGGCCGCCGCGTAGGTGCGGCGAAGGTCCTTGTCCTGGCGCCACGAGGTGCCATCGCCGGTCAGGTAGCCGATGACGATGCCGAGCAGCGGCCAGCGCACGATGATCGAGATGAGGAAGGCCAGCCCGTAGCCGAGGTTCTGCAGGAATCCCGGGATGAAGTAGTTCTCGGCCTTGCCGGTGTACTTCGCGAAGGCCGCGGAGATTCCGACCCCGACGAAGCCCGCCAGCACCTGCCCCAGCGGCTCGTGGCGGATCATGCGCCAGATCGCGATGATGACGCCCGAGCCGATGGCCGCCCACAGGGAGATACCGAGGTTCTGCCCGGTGACCACGTAGGCGATCACGAAGACCAGGGTCGGCACCCCTGAGTCGATCATCCCCCGCCATCCGCCGATGGCGCGCTCGAGCAGAACTGTCTCCGCGCGGACGTCGGCGGTGGTCTCGAACTCCGGCTCGGTGGGGACGCTCATACGGCCGACGGCTTGAGCTCGTACTTCGGGTTGTAGATCGTCGGACGATCGCCGGTTCCCGTCAGGCGGCCCCGGACGGTGAGCGAACGTCCGGGATTGATGCCCGGGATCCGGCGCCTTCCGAGGAACACCACCGTCAGGTTGCCTGAGCCGTCGTATACGTCGATCTCGAGGGCCGGAACCGTGCTGCGCGGCCGGATCGTCATGCTGCGGACCATGCCGGTGATGCTCACGGTGTCGCCGGGCTCGCAGTCGCAGATCCGGGTCACATCGGCTGCGGCGGACTCGTTGAGTCGTTCCTGGAGCTCAGCCGCCTCGGCCTCAGCCTGGGTTCGGGTGAGGCGGTGCCACAGCCCCTTGAAGCCCCGCGGTTCGTCGAGGGGTCGAGCGGTCGCCATGCGGGAAGGCTACCTCGTCTCCGTGATCTCGGGCCCGCGCGCGAAGGGCGACGGCAGACCCGTGGGCGCCCCGGCGGCGGGCGCATCCGTGCTGGGCAGCCGGAGCGGGATCGGCGCTCCCACCGGCATCGCCTCCCCGCCCCTGACGACGATGAGCTGCCGGACCATGCCCTCGAGGACGTCGGTGGTCGGTCCCGGATTCACGGCGGCGCCGAGGAAGACGGCGCGCAGGAACCAGCGCGGACCTTCGGCCCCGACGAATCGCGCAGGCTGGAGGGCTGTGCTGCCGTCTGCGCGGATCTGTGCGCGGAGCTCTGTCCCGAAGGTGCCGGACGCGTCCTCGACGAGCCCACCCCCCAGGCTGATGGACGCCTTCAGCTGGCCTCGGACGTCGTCCCAGAGCCCGCCGCTGCGGGGCGCGGCATAGGGCTGGACCTGGACGGCGCCGTCAGGGCGCGCGAACGTCAGCTGGACGACCGTGCCGGTGTTCTCGTCGACCTGGACCTGGACGTCGACGCCCTCGACGGGGGTAACGCGCAGGCCACCGAGATCAAGGCGCTCGATGCCATCGGCGACATCGGCCTCGGTCACGTCGAACGGCCCCTGGGCTCGCTCGGTCACTGCGTCTCCTGTCGCCACTGCCATTCCCCACTCGCGCTCGTGTGCACGGTCGCGCTCCCGCCTGCCGGCGCTGACATCGCGCTCGGCCGGACAGCGCTCACCGGCGTTATCACGTCGTTACCGTACCCGCGTGCCCCCCGGTGGAGCCAAAGCCACCCTCCCCACGATGCGATCCGGGCATCTGCTCAACCTCCACCAGGGTCGCGTGGGATACCGGCTGGACGACGAGCTGGGCGATGCGGTCGCCTCGACGGATGACCACCGGCTCGGCCGGGTCGTGGTTGATGAGGATCACGGAGATCTCGCCGCGGTAGCCGGCGTCGACCGTCCCGGGGCCGTTCACCACACCGACGCCACTGCGCAGTGCCAGCCCGCTGCGGGGGTGCACGAACGCGGCGTACCCGGCCGGCAGCGCGATCGCGATGCCGGTGGGGACGAGGGCTCGCTCCCCCGGCGCCAGGATGGCGTCCGCGCGGGCATGCAGGTCAAGGCCGGCATCACCGGGGTGGCCGTACGACGGCAGCGGCAGGTCGCGGTCGAGGCGCGTGATGAGGACGTCGACTCGGTCGATCATGGGTTCAACTCCACGTTGTGATGCTCTCCGTCCGGACGCCAGGCCGGGCCGCCGGCGGCCCGGTCGTCGATGGCACGCTGGACGTGCTCGGCAGTCCCGTTGTCGACGAAGTGCTGCAGCGGGACCTGGATGAACAGGGCCGATGCTGAGATGGCGATCGGGCCCTGGGGATCGCCCAGTCGACCGACGCCGCGCGTGAAGACCTTGCGGCCCTTCACCCCTACGACATCGGCCTCGATGAACAGGGTGCTGCCCACCGGTACGGGTCGACGGAAGTCGACCTCCAGTCGTCCGGTGACGGCAGGGCCGTCCAGGAGCCAGTTCAGGGAGCCCAGGATCTCGTCGAGAGCCAACGTCAGCAGTCCGCCATGCGCGAGTCCGGGCGCGCCCTGATGATGCTCGCTCACGGTGAACGTCCCGGTGACGCGGACCCCTTCCTCCGCGGTGATCCGCATGTGCAGGCCGGTCGGGTGGTCGCTACCGCAGCCCACGCACCAGCGATAGTGCGAGGGGATCGCCTGACCCGGAGAGGGCGCCTGAGCCGAGCGCATCGGAAGCACCGCGTCAGGCGGCGGCGATGTGGGCAGCAGCCCCTTCGGGCGGTTGGCACCCGAGGACTGGCGCGACTCCGGCATCCTCGGACCCTACCCGCCGACGGGTCGGCGGGAACGCCCTTCGACGCGAGGCCGGGCAGGTCGTGGCACGCTGTGACCATGCCCACCGAACGCCTCTACGCTGAGCGGCTGCTCCCCACGTGGTGGGTGTGGCTGTTCTCGGCGGTGCTCGTGGCGACGCTCACGATCGCCTACGGAGCGGCACTCGGCAGGTCCGCTGGCGTGATCGTGCTCATCACGACGGGTGCCGTCGTCATCGCCCTGCTGTGGGTGACCGCGCCGACCGTGGTCATCACGGGCGCGACCCTCAGCGTCGACAAGGCCCGCCTGCCCCGCACCGCCATCGCCGAGGTCGACGTCGTGGATGCCGCGCGCATCCGGGCGCTGCGCGGACCGGGCAGTGACGCCCGCCTCTTCGTGGCGCTCCGGCCATGGTCGGCCAA
>Ga0302322_100006822_pt1 | contig 10158 bp, 10 predicted proteins | sample Fen_T0_2_FD_203757 | JGI IMG/M metagenome (GOLD analysis project Ga0302322, IMG submission 203757) | Peat permafrost microbial communities from Stordalen Mire near Abisko, Sweden - Fen_T0_2 | ecosystem: Environmental > Terrestrial > Soil > Wetlands > Permafrost | place: Sweden: Abisko... | reverse complement strand
CGGGAGTGGGCCAAGCGCGACCGGAAGGGGGCTGGCTGGTCACGTCTCCGCGGACACGAGCGGGCTCGTCGCGCCGCAGCAGAGGAGCGACCGGGCGGCTATTTCTCGGCGAGAACCGGCATGGGCTCCAGCACGGCCTTGCGGCGGAAGACACCCATGAAGCGCAGGCCGCAGATGAACAGCGCTATCCCGAGGCCGCTGTAGAAGAAAGCGATGAACCAGTCCGGCACCGCGTGCGTGAACCGCAGCGCCATGCCGCCGCCCATCATCACCAGCATCACGATCCACGACGACGCGTTGAAGAAGTGCCAGAACGGGAGCCGCTCCTCCTCGCGCGCCTGGATGCGGCCCGTGTGCTTGTGGACCAGCCGCGAGAACACGAAGACGTAGAACACCGCGAAGATCACCATCGCGAGGGGCAGCAGGAGGGGGTCGACCGGCTCGAGCTTGAACAGCAGCGGGAGGCCGACCAGGCAGACCATGACCCCGGCGACGCACCACACAATGCCCGCGATGAGCATGAGGTGGTTCTTGGGGACGTGGACGCGGCTCACGCCCGGATTGTAGCCACGGACGGCGGGTCTCGCGGTGGGCTCGTTGCGCGAGGGCACCGGTCGCTCAGCCGCCGTGCGCCGTCGCCCCCCGGGCCGCGGACAGCGCCGCGTCCACGTCGGCGATGAGGTCGTCGAGATCCTCCAGGCCGACCGACACGCGAAGCAGCCCGGGCGCGATGCCGGCCGCCTCCAGGGCGGCCTCGTCGAACTGGCGGTGGGTCGAGGACGGCGGGTGCGCGACGATGGTGTGGATGCTGCCGAGCGACGCCGTCTTCTCGGGAATGGTGAGCCCGTCGATGAACGCCTCGCCGGCCGCACGCCCGCCCTCGAGCTCCACGGCGAGGATGCCGCCGCCGGAGCGGAGCTGGCGCGCCGCCACGGCAGCCTGCGGATGGCTGGCGAGGGCCGGGTAGTAGACCCGGGCGACGCCGGGGCGCCCCTCAAGGTGCCGCGCCAGACCGAGCGCCGTCGCCGCGTGGCGCTCCATGCGGATGGCGAGCGTGGGGATGCCCCGCAGGACCAGGAATGCCGCGAGGGGCGCGAGCGTGCCGCCGGTGTCCACGGTGACGCTGCGGACGGGCCGGACGAGCGCCTCGGATCCCACGACCGCGCCCGCGAGCACGTCGCTGTGGCCCGCGATGAACTTGGTCGCGGAGTGGATCACCAGGTCGGCGCCCAGGGCGAGCGGCTGCACCAGGTACGGCGAGGCGAACGTCGAGTCCACGACGAGCAGCGCCCCGTGGCGGTGCGCGGCCGAGGCGAGCGCGGCGAGGTCGGCCACGACGATCGTCGGGTTCGAGATGGTCTCGACGTACAGGACGCGCGCGGGAGTCGTGGCCAGGGCCGCCTCGACCGCCCCGTGGTCGGTGATGTCCACGTAGTCCGTCGTCACGCCCAGTCTGCCGAAGACGCGGTCGAGCAGCGAGCGGGTCGAGCCGTAGATCGCCCTCGTCGCCACGATCCGGTCACCGGCCGAGACGAGCGACAGCAGCGCGGCGTGGATGGCGCCCATGCCGGAGGCCGTGACCACGCCCCCCTCGGCCCTCTCGAGGACCGCGACCGCATCGGCCAGAGCGTCCGTCGTGGGGTTGGAGATGCGGCTGTACGCGTGCCCCCCGCCGTTGACGGCGTCGGCGAACTCGCGGGCGGTGTCGGCCGAGAACGTGGCCGTCTGGTAGATCGGGACGGCGTTTGGGTGCTGGTCCACTCGCGGAGCGGTGGTCGCCGCGCGGATGGCGCGGGTCGCGAAGCCGCGCGCGTTCGCGGGCAGGCGCCCAGCGGCCGGTGAGAGGGGCGCGGGGTCGTCGGCGTGATCGCTCATGGCGCCATGCTAGGGGAGCGCGGGCGAGCGGTCACCGGGCCAGCTCGCCCGTTTCGGTCGCCGGGTCAGATCACGGCTCGCCGATGCAGGGCGAGCCCTTGATCCCGATCGAGAGCTCCTTGTTGTTCGCCGCAAGAACGGTCACCGAGCTCAGGTCGCCCGCGTAGGCCACCACGGACGCCGCGTCGCAGATGGCGAGCGCCGTCGTCGCGTCCGTCGGGCCGAGCGTCGTGACGATCGTGGCGTCGTGGCAGCCGCCGTCGGTCGTGACCGAGACCACGTCCGCACGGCCGAGCTGCTTCATCACCAGGGCGGCTGTCGCCTCGCCGCAGGACCCTGCGCCGTTGCCCGCCCCGGAACTGGGGGCCGCGGCGCTCGAAGCCGCCGGGGACACGGAGGCGGGGAGCGTGGTGGCGGCCGCCGGGGACGCCGTCGCGGCGGAGCCGCCGCAGCCCGCGAAGGTCAGGACCGCGAGGAGGAGCAGCGCAGCTGCGGGCCGGATCCGTGCTCCGGGGATCGTTCGATGAGGGGACGTCATCGGGGAACCTCTGATCGTGGATGGACCACGACGAGTGGTTCGTCGGGGGACAGCGCGGAGACGATAGCAGGCGCCGGCAGCCAGACTCCGCCGAGGGCGCGGAGCGGCGGCTCTCGCTCGGCCCACCACGACGACCATCCCCATCCGGTCACCCCCGACCGGTCCCTTCGGGTCATGGCGCGCCCGCTGGTGCGGCTGGATTCTCAGGGTGTCGTCCGCCACGCCACGAGGACCACTCGGATGCTCCAGCGTCGCCCGCACGCGCCCTCGCTCGTGCTCCTCTCCGGGATGGGCCTGCCGACCCGGATCGGGAGGCGGCGTGACGAGATGATCCGCGTGGGCAGCCTGCCGCGAACCGACACCTTCCAGATCGGCGTCGAGGTCCTGCCGCGCCCGCAGGACGACGGCACCGACCGGGGTCCGAGACCCGCCGCGTAGCAGACGGGCCCGCGACGAGATCTCCCGACCCTCGACCAGGTCGGCGTCTCAGCCGGTCGCGGGCAGGGCGTCCACGGCCCGCATGACGTCGGCGAGGCCCATCGCGCCGAGCCACCCCGCCAGCCGCTCGGGATCGTGCGAGCCGACGCGGCCCGCCTCGGGGTCGAACGCGGGGGAGAGGGGCGCCGCACGCCGCAGCGTCGCGAGGTCGAGACAGCGGAACGCGTCCTCGCGCCCTGCGAGCAGCCGGCTTCGGACGCCCACGGCCTCGACCTCCTCAAGCCGCTCGTACAGCGCTGCCAGCGAGCCGAACCGCCCGATGAGCCCGGGTGCCACGCTCGGGCCGATGCCGCGGACACCGCCATAGCTGTCCGTCGAGTCGCCGATCAGCGCCTTGACGTCCGCCACCTGGTCCGGGCGCACGCGGTACGGGCTGCGCTCCTCGACCTCCACGCGCCCGAACCGGTCGACCCCGCCGCCGGCGCGGGGCCGAAGGACCGTCACCCGCTCGCCGGCCATCCCGAGGAGGTCCTGGTCCGCCGTGAACAGCAGGACCTCGTCAAAGCCCGCAGCGACGGCGGCGTCCGCGATCCCGGCCATGGCGTCGTCCGCCTCCCAGCCCTCGGCGCGGTAGCGCGCCCAGCCCATCCGCCCGGACCCGATGTTCGCGTCACGGAGCTGCGGGACCAGGTCGTCGGGCTCGTCGGCCTTGCGCGGTTTGTACGCGGGGTCGATGTCGCGCCGACGTGACCCGGTCGTGCTCTCGAAGGCGAGGGCGACATGTGTGGCCTGCTCCTCGCGAACCCTGGCCAGGACGAACCGCAGGAACGTGCCCACGAGGAACGTCGGCCGACCATCCGGCGCCGTGGACGGGCGGCCGCGACCCGCGAAATACGCGCGGTGGGCGATGTTGGCGAAGTCGACGACGAGAAGGCGGCGCACCCGATGATGGTCGCACCCCGGGGGAGGGGAGCGGGCGGCGAGTGGGCGCTTCCGGCAGCCGGACTCAGCTGGGGGAATCGGGTCCCGCGGGTGCGCGCGGCCGCCCGGAACGACGGATCGCGCGGTACAGCACGCGTGGTCGTTTGACCGGAAGCGCCCGCGGCCCGATGATGGGGGAGACGACAGCCCGCTCAGTTCGCGGGACGTCAGGCGGAACGCCCGGGTCCATCACGCCCGGCACCGCCACTTGCCGAGACCGGCTCCACCCGCCGGCGGCAGGCAGAAAGCAGGAACGCACCATCTCAGGCAATCGCAACACGCTCGACGGCCCCATCTTCACGGGTCGTCCCGGCTGGCGACAGGGCAAGGGCGAGGACGCCAGCACCTGGACCGCCACGATCGCCGGTCACCGCCTCTGGATCACTCGGACCCGCGGCATGTTCTGCGGGGAGCTCGTCCGCCCGTCCGGCGGGATCATGTGCGTGGGGGAGCGCCCGACGCTCCTGGCCGCCCAGATCGCCATCGAGACGCAGGCCCACGACTTCGCCCGCTCAGCCGCAGCGCAGCCCTCGATGCACACGGGGGCCACCACGCCAGTTCTGGCCGCACCGCCGCTGGCGGCAGCCCCGGTTCCGCGCCGCCGCCCCGGCGACACCGACCGCGACCTCTACCTGCGGCTCACGTCGCCCGGGTCGTCCGCCGCCGCTGCGTAGGGTCCGTTCGGGCGGTCATCAGAAAGACGACACGCGTCCCGAGGATCTCGTCGCGAACGCCCGTCCCGGCCGCGAACCGGCCGCTCGACGGCGGGATCCATCGTGACGCAGACGGCCTGAGCGACAGGCGGCGGTGCAGTATCGTGATGGGGCCGCCCGTGCGTATCCCCCCATGCACGGGCGGCATTCTCTTGCCTGCCTCGCGCTCTTTGGGATCCGGCCGCGCTCCGGGCGCTGCACCCCCCGGTCTGCAGCGCCCGGTTGACGGTTCCCCCCCCGGGGAACGAACTGGGTGACCGCACATCCCGCACCCCCGCCTGCGGGCGTCGCCCCGTCCGTGCACCACCACACCCTGCACCCCGGACGCTACGGGGCCGCTGCGGCGATACTGCGGTAGGACTGCGGAGCCGCAGAACCCGCCCGCGGCGGACGCGCTACGCTGCGGGCCCCAGCAAGACAGACACGTGGGAGGGGAGACGTTGCCCTCGCCGGCACAGCTCGAGGTCGTCGCGCACTCGCTGACGGCCGTGCTCGGCGTGTGGCTCGGACTCACGGTCCTGACCCGATCCCGTACCCCAAACGGGGTGCTGTTCGCCGCGCTGACCCTGGCGACCGCTTCGTGGAGCAGCGCGATCGTGATCGAGCGCCTGTCGGACACGGCATCCGTCGTCCGCATCGGCAATGCCGCCGAGGAGCTGGCCGGTGGGCTCGCCACCGCCCTTCTCGCGCACCTCGCGCTCGCCATCTCGACGGAGGGGCAGCCGTCGCCACGGCAGCGCAAGCTGATCGCCTCGCTGTACGTGCTCAATGTCGTGCTCTCCCTCCCCGCCATCCTTGATCCCGGTCATCCCATCCGACTGGTCGCCCCGAGCTTCAGCCTCGGGCCGGTCCCGGGGCTCGTCTTCTATGCCGCCTGGGCCGTCGTGCGGTTCGGGACGTTCCTCGCCGCGCTCGCATGGGTGCTCCAAGCGCTTCGTCGCCCCGGCCTGGATTTGGAGCGGCGCCGGGCTCTCCGCGCGCTCCTCGCGATGGTCGCCGCGTCGGCCATCGGCGGCGGCATGCGCATCCTGCCGGTGATCGGCCAGAGCGACCCGTGGATCGGGGTCTCGTTCTTCACGCTGGCGATGATCTTCGCCGCGTACGTCGTGTTCTCAGCCGGCGTGTTCTTCGCGTCCGACGTCGTCGGGCGGGCGTTTCGCGAGACGGTGGTCCTGGGGCTCGCGGCGTTCGCTCTGGTCGCCGTCGTCGTCGCCATCGACGAGGGCTCGCGGGCGGTGCTGGGGGTCGACGCGCCGCTCCTGACGGCCCTGTCACTCGTCATCGTGATCGCGCTCTATGAGCCCGTCACGCGGTGGGCTCGCGGGCGTCTCGCCGACCGGTCGCACCACGGCAGCACCCGGCGGGACCTGCTCCAGGCCGTGGGCCAGCCGCAGCTGACGGCGCAGTCGGCCGATGCCGGCGTTCGACCAGCCCTCGCCCGGCTCACCCAGGCCCTCAACCTGACGGGGGCGTCGGTGGTGGCCGCCGACGGCCGGGTGCTGGCCGCGGAGGGCCGCGGCGCTGCGGAACAGCCAGCGCCGGGGGCGACCCCTGCGATCCAGCTCATGGCCGAGGACGAGCTGGTGGGCGAGCTGCGGATCGCGGGGACGCGCTCGGGCCGCCCGCTGCCACTGCGAGATGCCGAGCTGCTCCGGCTGTCGGCTCGCTACGTCGCCTCCGCGCTGCGGGCCGGGCGCATCGAGGACGAGCAGGTCGAGGCGCTCCGGAGCCTGGCCGAGGATCGCGCCAACCTCGACTCGACGGCATCGATCCTGCACGCCGCGCTGGTGAGGCGGAGCTCGGCCGCGCCGGGTCTCGAGGTCAGGGCGCTCGGGCCGCTGCGCGTGGACCGCGAGGACGGCCAGATCCTGCGCTGGGGCGGGGAGAAGGCCGGGACACGCCAGGCGCAAGCCCTGTTCGCGTTCCTCTTCGACCGCGGCGAGCGCGGGGTCGCCAAGGACGAGGCGCTCGAGCTCATCTGGCCGGACGTGGACCTCGCGCGGGGCGATCTCGCCTTCCACCGGACGCTCGGCGGCCTGCGTCACACCCTCGACCCGAATGGCGGCGGCCGGGAGATCGTCCGGCACCAGAACGACCGGTATCGCCTCGACGGCTCGATCATCGACTGGTCGGACGTGGCTGCGTTCAGCGCGCGGCTCGACGAGGCGGGCCGGACCAGCGATCCGGGGGCCGCGCTCGCGATTCTGCAGGACGCCCGGACGCTGTACCGCGGCGATTACCTCGACGACTGCCCGTTCTACGGCGACAGCGCCTTTGTCGAGACGAGGCGCGCGGCGCTGCGATCACGGTACGTCGACCTGCTCGTCGCGATCGGCGAGGCGAGCGAGCAGCGCGGCGATCGCGTCTCGGCTGCGGCCGTCTACCGAGACGCGATCGAGGCGGCGCCCACCAGCTGCCAGCCCGCGGAGGCGGGACTGGCGCGCATGGGCCTCGGCGCCTGATTGTTGCGCGGCTCCGGCTCGGACGATCGCCGGGAGGTCGCCTCAGCGCCGCGGCCGATCCCGCTGGCCGGTCTCGGACTTTGCTGGAGGAGCGGTCCCGCGCTCCGCGTGGATGGCGGCGAGGTCGCGCTTCGCCATCCGGTCGAACGCAGGCGCCACGAACGGCACCATGCACAGCCCGGCGACGAACAGCGGGATGAACAGCTGGGCGATCCCCACGAGGCCGCTCGGCAGTGGAATGGCCGAGACCAGCCAGCCGCCAATGAAATAGCCGACGACCCCGGCTGGCAGGGACAGCACCAACAGGACCGGGATGAGGTAGCGCACGTCGCGATCGTACGTCCCCGGTGCCCATGCCGCGCCAGTTGGGCGTTGACGATCGGCGTACGATCCGCCGATGCCCGTCTACCTGGAGACGCCCCGCCTGCTCTTGCGCCGCTTCACGCCCGATGACCTCGACGACCTCGTCGCCCTCGACGCGGACCCGGCCGTGATGCGCTACATCAACGGTGGCCAGCCGACGACCCGCGACGAGATGCGCGACGAGTACCTCCCTTGGTGGCTCGCGTACTACGAGCGCGGCGACCGCTGGGGGTTCTGGGCGGCGATCGAACGGGAGTCCGGCCGTTTCCTCGGCTGGTTCCACCTCCGGCCGAACGACGAGGACCCGGCTCGGACGGACCCGGACGACGAGCCCGAGCTGGGGTACCGCCTGCGCCGCGACGCCTGGGGTCGCGGATTCGCGACCGAGGGGTCGCGGGCCCTGGTCGACAAGGCGTTCCTGGAGCTGGGCGCCCGTCGCGTCTACGCCACCGCGATGTATGCGAACCACGCCTCGTGGCGCGTGATGGAGAAGGCCGGGATGCGCTTCGTCCGGCTGTTCCACCCGGAGCCGGCCGATCGGATCCCAGGCGATGAGGACGGCCACGTGGAATACGCGATCACCCGCGCAGAGTGGGAGGCGGGGATCGCACAGGCCACGTGAGCGACCGTGGTGCCGGTGGAGGCTGTGGTCATGGCGAAGACGAACCTGACCCTGCAACTCGAGGCCGAGACGGTCCTGCGGGCCAAAGTGCTGGCGGCGCGACGGGGCACCTCCTGCAGGCGCAGGAGCGGACCAGCAGTCAGCGGGCGCCGCGTACAGATGTACGGCTTGTGGAGGCATCGCGGTCTTGCTACGGTCGCGACCGCGTCCACGCTCGGAGACCTCATGCCGTGTCCACCGCCCTGCGCATCCGGCTGACCCTGATCGTCGCGATCGCGGCCCTGAGCGCCGCCCTTCCCGCGACGGTCGCGGCCGGCTCCGGCCGCTTCGTTGACGACAACGGGTCGCGGTTCGAGGCGGCGATCGAGACGGTCGCGGCCGCGGGGATCATGAAGCCCTGCAACCCGCCGACGAACAACCGGTTCTGCCCGGGGGCCACGGTGAACCGCGGCGACATGGCGGTGCTCATCGTCCGCCTGTTCCACCTCACGGCAGCGAGCGGGGTCCGCTTCAGCGACGCCCCCAGGACCGGCAGCCGCGCCGTCGCGATCGACAAGGTGATCACGGCCCGGATCGCGACACCGTGCGCAGCGCACCGGTTCTGCCCCGGCGCAACCGTCACCCGCGGCCGCCTGGCGAGCTACCTCACCCGGGCGCTCAACCTCACGGCGACCAGCACCAACCCGTTCAACGACGTCAAGTCAGCCACCTCGTTCTCCGGGTCCATCAACCGGCTCGCGACCGCCGGCCTCGCCGTCTCGTGCGCCACCCGCCTGTTCTGCCCCAGCCGCGCCGTCACAAGAGCGGAGACGGCGGGCTTCATCGCGAACGTCCTGGGCAGGACCCGCGTCATCGCCGCCCAGCCCGATCCCGGCAACCCAGCGGGCACCGCGCCGATCCCGCCCGACGCCGGCGCGGCCGACACGTCCTCGCCGGACCACGTCGTGGGCACGGGCACGCCGGCGAGCTGCACCTCGGCGGCCGTCGTCGCCGCGGTCGCCGCCGGGGGCGTGATCACCTTCAACTGCGGGCCGGACCCCGTTGCGATCAAGATGGCCGCGACCGCGCGCGTCTTCAACAACCATCCCGACGTGGTCATCGACGGCGGCGGCCTGGTGACGCTCGACGGCCAGAGCGCCCGGCGGATCCTGTACTTGAACACCTGCGACCAGAGCCTCGTCTGGACCACGGACCACTGCCAGGACCAGGCCAATCCCACGCTGACCGTCCAGAACATCACGTTCGTGAACGGCCGCTCCACGGGGTCGGCCACGATGGACGGCGGGGGTGCGATCTTCGTGCGCGGCGGCCGCTTCCGCGTCGTGAACGCGGGCTTCTACGGAAACCGGTGCGCGTCCACCGGCCCGGACGTCGGCGGCGCCTCGATCCAGGTCTTCTCGCAGTACCAGGGGCTGCCCGTGTACGTCGTCCACAGCACGTTCGGCGGCGCTGGCGCGCGGGCCAACGAGTGCTCCAATGCCGGCGCCATCTCGTCCATCGGCGTGTCCTGGACCATCCTCAACAGCGAGTTCACCGGCAACAGGGCGATCGGCTCCGGCGCCAACCCGCCGAAGTCCGGAACGCCCGGTGGCGGCAACGGCGGCGCGATCTACAACGACGGGAACTCGATGACGCTCCACGTGGAGGGGACGAGGATCGAGGGCAACACCAGCAACCACGAGGGCGGCAGCGGGATCTTCTTCGTCAGCAACGACCTGACGGGCAGTGTGGAGGTCGTGGACTCCGTCCTGGGCAACAACACCGGCGACGGCTTCATGACCTATCCCGGCATCTTCTTCCTGGGCCGCTCGATCACCTTCACGCGCTCGATCGTGCAGTAGGGGAAGGGGGGCGGAGCGGCAGCGGCGAAGCCTTGGCCGGCCTTCAGAGACAGACCCCACGTGATAGACTGTGGTGCACGTGGAGGACTGTGGACAATGGCCAAGACGAACCTCACACTGCAGCTCGAGGTCGAGACCGTGTTGCGCGCGAAGGTCCTGGCTGCGCGCCGCGGCACGTCGGTGAGTGCCCTGGTGGCGCGGACACTCGACCGGATGGTCGAGGAGGACGAGCGCTTCGAGGCCGCCCGCGTGCGCGCCCTGGAGCTTCTCGAGCGGCCACTCGCGATGGGCGCGCGCACGTGGACACGGGACGACCTCTACGCGG